>ERZ1643249.10-NODE-10-length-375579-cov-38.237668_pt1 | contig 375579 bp, 341 predicted proteins | sample MGYA00579263_ERZ1643249 | MGnify/ENA primary metagenome ERZ1643249 (study PRJEB29033, sample SAMEA4952264) | chicken gut metagenome | biome: Broiler Chicken; feature: Gastrointestinal Tract; material: Caecum | place: Ireland | collected 2018 | study: Broiler...
ACTTGGTCAAAATCCATTCCACTTGCTGTAAACTGTCAGGAATGCTATATTATAAGAAATATCTGTCGTACTGTACAGTTGTACCAAAAATAAAATGTATGGGAAAGACGGTGAAAAAATGATACCGCCTGTAAGAATACACGGACGGAAATGGGATGTGGAGGAATGGAGCATGTTTAAAGAAATTAGAGATGAACGGGCTTTCAACGGGATTTTAAATCAGATTATAGAGAACATTCAGAATGGCAGTCTCAAAGCGGGCGATGCCCTTCCGGCGGAGCGGACAATGGCGGAGATCATGGGAGTATCCAGACCGGCAGTCAGAGAAGCTTTGAGAGCACTGGAACTGCTGGGAATAGTCAAGCCGGTGCCGGGAGGCGGAAATTATATTACGGAGGACCTGGATACCTGGCTGATCGAACCTTTATCCATACTTTTTAAATTAAATAATGGATATCTGCGCCAGAATCAGCAGTTCCGTGCGGCACTGGAGCGAGAAGCGGCAATTCTTGCGGCACGAAAGTGCACACCGCTGGATGCAGCAGAATTATGGGTGATTCTTGCACGGCTGGACGCCGCAGAAGATGAAAAGATACGGGGTGAACTGGATCGCGAACTTCACAAGAAGATTGCAAAGATCGCAGATAACCCGATGGTTTACAGTGTCCTTGCGGCAGCAGATCAGCTTACTGAGAATATTGTTTCCGGGACGAGAGACTACATTATGAAAAAGAATAATTCTGTCAGAGAGGTTGATGACCAGCATCATCGGCTTGTTAAGGCAATCATCAACGGAGATGTAGAACAGGCGGAACGATGTATGTCCGAACATATGGATACGATTGAACGTTATATGGAAGAAATGCAAAAAGAATCCTGAGAAATTTTGGGCATTTTTACAGGATAAATTGATATGACCTCTATTGCGTTTTGGTAATGCCGGCGGTATAATTAAAATGCAAATTGGTAATGCCAATAAACAAAACCGGCAATACCAGAAGGAGGGACGAAACAATGGGATATGTGAAATGGTCACATGAGACACTGAATCATTTTTGCGGAGACGTATTCAAGGCGTTTGGTTTTACAGAGGAAGAAAGCAATCAGATCAAGGATGTGCTTCTTACGGCTGACCTTTATGGAATAGAAAGTCATGGCATGCAGAGAATGGTGCGTTATCATAAGGGAATCGAAAAGGGAACGATCCATCCGCAGGCAAAGCCTGAAATTGTATTTGAAACACCGATATCTGCAGTGATTGATGGTCATAATGGAATGGGACAGCTTATTTCCGTTTATGCAATGAAAAAAGCAATCGAAAAAGCCAAAAAGACCGGAGTTGGAATTGTAACTGTCCGTGAGTCTAATCATTTCGGTATCGCTGGATATTATGCAAAGATGGCATGCGATGAGGGACTTCTGGGAATGGCCTGTACAAATTCAGAGGCTATTATGGTTCCTACGTTTGGCAAAAAAGCCATGCTTGGATCAAACCCAATCGCAGTAGCTATGCCGGCAGACCCGTATCCGTTTTTCTTTGACTGTTCTACCACGGTAGTTACAAGAGGAAAACTCGAAATGTACAATAAAATGGAGAAACCACTTCCGGATGGATGGGCCCTGGACAAAGATGGTCATGCAAGTACAGATGCACCGGATGTCCTTTCCAATATTGTTGCAAAGAAGGGCGGTGGAATCATGCCCCTTGGTGGAAATGAAGAGGTTACAGGAAGCCACAAGGGATATGGATATGGTATGCTGTGTGAACTATTCAGTTCCATTCTTTCTATGGGTGTTACTTCGGATCATTGCTGCACATTCCCGGATAAAACAGGAATCTGTCATGGATTTATGGCAATCGATCCGGCTGCATTTGGTGATCCTCAAGCAATCCGCAGACACTTTTCAGAATACCTGGAAGCTTTGAGAGAAAGTCCGAAGGCAGAAGGCAAAGATCGTATTTATACACATGGTGAAAAAGAAGTTTTGGCAGAAAAAGATAGAAGAGAGCATGGATTACCTGTAAACGATAATACGATGGTCGAACTTGCTAATCTGTGTGGATATCTCGGACTTGACTTTAATAAATATTTTGATGGATATGAGCTTCCAAAAGAAAGCAAATTCTTTACCGGTAATTATTAATAGATTAGAAGATTGCTGTGAACGGAGTGAACAGCAACAATAGAAGAGTCGAATGATACGGTTTCGCAAAATTTAAGATACCAGGGAGGACAATAGAAATGGATTATGCAAAAGAATCTTTAAGACTGCATGGAGAATGGAAAGGTAAGATTGAAGTTGTAACAAGAGTACCTGTAGAAAATAAGGATGATCTGTCACTTGCCTATACACCAGGTGTTGCACAGCCTTGTCTCGAAATCCAGAAGGATGTGGATAAATCTTATGATCTTACCAGAAGATGGAACATGTGTCTGGTAGTAACTGACGGTTCAGCTGTTCTTGGACTTGGAAATATCGGACCAGAGGCCGGAATGCCGGTAATGGAAGGAAAATGTGTACTTTTCAAGGCATTTGGCGATGTAGATGCATTCCCTCTTTGTATCAAGAGCAATGATGTAGATGAGATCGTTAATACAATTTATCTGATCTCCGGTTCTTTTGGCGGAGTAAATCTGGAAGATATTTCAGCACCGAGATGTTTTGAAATTGAGAAGAAATTAAAAGAAAAATGTGATATCCCGATTTTCCACGACGATCAGCATGGTACAGCGATTATCACTCTTGCCGGTCTGACCAACGCACTGAAGGTTGTAGGAAAGAAAAAAGAAGATGTTCGTATCGTTATGAACGGAGCAGGAGCTGCTGCAATTTCTATTGCACGTCTCCTTCTGACAGCAGGATTCAAAGATATCACTCTCTGCGACAGAAAGGGTGCAATCTACGAGGGACGCCCGGAAGGCATGAATCCGATCAAAGAAGAAATGGCTAAAGTTACTAACCTGGCTAAAAAATCCGGTTCTCTTGCAGAGATGCTGGTTGGCGCTGATGTATTTATCGGTGTTTCAGCACCGGGTGCTGTTACAACAGAGATGGTTAAGACCATGAACAAAGATGCAGTTGTTTTTGCATGTGCGAACCCGACTCCGGAGATTTTCCCGGATGATGCAAAGGCAGGCGGAGCAAAAGTTGTTTCCACAGGAAGAAGTGATTTCCCGAATCAGATCAACAACGTACTTGCTTTCCCGGGAATCTTCCGTGGTGCATTTGATGTGAGAGCAAAAGAAATCAATGACGAAATGAAATTGGCAGCGTCTGAAGCACTTGCAAATCTGATCACAGATGAGGAACTTTCTCCGGAGTATATTATTCCGAAGGCATTTGATAAGCGAGTAGGACCAGCGGTAGCCAAAGCGGTTGCTGAGGCAGCAAAGAGAACCGGTGTAGCTCGTATTTAAACGAGATACGCAGGGGTAACACCGGAAAGTCATGAGACTGCACTGAAGGTTATGAAAGCGTGCCAGATAGAGGTTGTCGAATGAACGGATTACAAAAAGATATAGAATAAAGTAAAGCAGAAGGGGCTGTCGGTTAATATCACATTTCGGCATCCTCAGTAGCAATTGAAAGGATCCCTGCAAGGACAAGGCTTGTTAGCCTTCCACCTTGCGTAGGATCCTTTTTTCTATGAAAGATGAAATTTATTTTTGGCCGCAAAAATCCCTTGTCTGGATTTTTACAGCCACACTTTTGATCAAGCTGTTTTTTTCGGTGTTTTTCCCTCAAACTTCTTTAATTTTTCATTGAGAAAACGGCAGTATTTATTTATATTCCTTCCGATTGCGGTCCGCTCAAGAGATTAAAAGATAAATAAAAGTAGAGTAGTTTGAGATGGGATTAATTTCAATAATTTTCTCTTTTTCTGTTTAAGAATCTTTATTTTGATATATAATATAGATGTAACAGAAAATTAATTTGATACAGAGAGGTAACACTATGAAGATAGCAGCCTATTGCCGTGTTTCCACAGATAAAGCCGACCAGCTCAACAGTTTAGAAGCTCAAAAGGAATTTTTCTCCGAATATACGCAGCGTACCGGAGATGTGTTAGTAAAATTATATGCAGATGAAGGTATTTCCGGAACGAAAATAAAAAATCGTAAAGAATTTCTTCGTATGATGTCTGATGCAGAAAAGGGAATGTTTGATATGGTCGTTGTAAAGGATATTTCTCGTTTTGCCAGAAATACCGTAGATCTTTTACAGAATGTTCGCAAGTTGAAAGCGTTAGGTATTGAAACACAGTTCCTTACAGCGAATATGACAAGTATGGGAAATAGTGAGTTTGTTCTCACCATCTTTGGAGCATTGGCTCAGGAAGAAAGTGCCAATACATCTAAGCGAGTAAAATTTGGAAAGAAACTAAATGCAGAAAAAGGACGAGTTCCCAACATTGTGTACGGATACGATAAAACAATCGGAGATTATTTCAATCTTGAGATTAACAAAGAAGAATCGAAGGTTGTAAAGCAAATTTATAAGTGGTACACAGATGAGGGTTACGGTGCTGCCAAAATTTCCAATATGCTGAACGAAAAGGGATATCGAACAAAGAGAAACTGCAAATGGAGCCAGAATGCCATCTGTCGGATTTTGACCAATGAGATTTATACGGGAAAGATTATCAATGGAAAGCAGGAAATCAGTGATTTTCTGACTGGTCAGAGAAGAGAGAAGGATGAAACGGAATGGCTTGTTGTGGAACGTCCAGAACTTCGTATTATTGAAGATGAGGTGTTTGAAAAAGCACAGGAAATTCTTCGTGGAAGGAACGATGCGTTCAATCTGAATCATGAGCGACAAAGCAACAAATATTTGTTTTCTACATTGATTAAATGTAAAGAATGTGGCTGGTCTTTCCGAAGAACAGTTCGTACTTACAAAAATACGTATGTGCGTTGGGTTTGCTCTGGAAGAAATGGGAAAGGAGCAGATAGCTGTCCAAATAAAACGGTTGTAGATGAAGAAGAATTGATTCAGATTTTACAGGAATATTTTAATCGGGTTCTTCAGCAAAAAAATAAAGTAATTGACTATGTTGTGAAAGAATTCCAAAGAGTGTACAAAGCAAAAGATGAAAATGCAGAGTACGAGAAGGAATTGAATTTGCAGATTGCCAGATTACAGAGAATGCGACAGAAATATATGGATATGTATACCGATGATTTGATTTCAAGAGAAGAATTGAATGATAAGTTGGGGGGCACTCGCCAAGAACTGGATCGTTTGGAAAATGAATTGAAAATGGTATCCAGCAATTTGACAAAAGGAGATCAGATGGAAAAAATCTTAAATGATACCTTTAAGCAGATTGAGGATATTACAGATGTTCATGAGATGACTAATGTACAGTTAAAGAGATTGATTAAGAAAATCGAAGTAGACAAAGATGGAAATGTGGATATTTACCTTCGATTATTAGGTGATTTGGGATTAAATGAAAGCATTTTAGTGGAAGACGAATGTGAAAATAAAACAGCTCTAAATAGTAACGACCAAACATAAAGATGTCACCGAACGGCTCCTCCAGATCAACCCCTCTCTTGCGGCCAGGGCCAGAGTGGTGCTGGACGTAAACAAATCAGAACGGCATATCCGGGGCGGACTGGCTACCAGGGAGAAATATCTTCATCAACATGAGTAAAACGGGAAAATGTAAAACGGAGGTAGATTGTGCAGAGACTGTGCAGCTGCTTCCGTTTTTTGTGAGAAATCTGAAATGACCTGGCATCATGACATTATGGTATGTGCAAAAATTGTACAAAGATAACACCCCTGGATATTGTTGTATTACCATATGATTTTTGGGAAAATATGAAAATAGAGAATAGTTATAAAGCCACAATAGCGTCGGTGTACAAGGGGCAAACGTCTCTGTACACCGACGTTAAGATTCCTATGGAACAGCCGACTATTTAGAAACTCTGCTGATAAGCTGTGTGAAAAAAGGGATAAAAAACTGCAGATAGAATAGGTCAGATAGTACTTTTTTATGATTTGATATACAAATTTTACGGCATAAGGTATAATAGAAGTGATATAGAGTGATAGAAATATTTTAATTATCGTTAAGAAAGCGGTGAGGTTGTATGCCAGTTTATATTTCAAATATAATACAGGATTTCGCAAAGAGTGTAAGAAAAATGATGGGTAATTCGCTTGATAGTGTTATTGTGTATGGTTCCTATGCAAGGGGCGATTATTCCGAACTTTCGGACATCGATGTAATGCTTCTGGTCTCCTTGGGAGAAGAAGAAATAAAGGAGATTTCAGATCAGATTAGTGATCTTGCTTTTGATTTTATGATGAAGTACGGAGTTGATATTTCCCCGGTAATAACTAATATAGAGCATTTTAACTATTGGGTAGATAATCTGCCTTATTATCGGAATGTTAGAGATGAGGGGGTAAGGCTTAGTGCATGATATGAACAAGGACATAGAATTATTGAAATATAGATTTTCTCTTGCAGAGGAAACCTACAAAAGTGCAAAAATGTGTTTTGATCATGGATTTTATAGAGATTGTATTAATCGTTCTTATTATGCGGTATTTTATGGAGTACGTGCTGTTCTTGCACTAGAAAGCATTGATTTCAAACGTCATAAAGACGTTGTGGCATATTTCAATAAAGAGTTCGTAGCCACTGGAAAGTTTCCGGGAGAAATGGGTAGACGCTTGGCAAGATTGAAAATGAAGAGAGAAGAAAGTGATTATAATGATTTTTTCATAGCATCCGCGGATGAAGCAAAAGCACAGCTGGAATCCGTAGAATATATACTGCCATTAATAAGGAAATATTTAGAAGGACATAATTTAAGTTTTTAAAAAAGTAATTGGTGGAAAGTATAAGAACAACGAATGAGGAGCGAAAATTATATGAACTGGGTACCGATATGTGGAGATTTTACTTTAAATGACAGTAAAATTGTGTTTAATGGGGGGACAGATAATGTTTTAGGAAATGTACAGACAAAACAGGGGCTTATATTATCTGATCAGAAGATGCTTGCTGGGAAAATAAAAGTTGATATTGAGTTTGAGACAAAAAATTTGCAAATAAATGAAGAGGCAGAATTAATTTTTGATTACATTGATGAATATAATTTTAAGTGTGTTGGAATTACTGGAAATCCATATAAATATGAAATGAAATCACGTATAAACGGGACATGGCAATATTTGAGGGCTAGTGGGCTTGTTCCTACTTTATCAAAGGAAAAGCTACATATTGAAGTAGAGATTATGCCATCTTATTTAAGACTGATAATAGATGGAGTTGAAATATTTTCGGTAAACTTAATGAATTCCATTAGAAGAACTTCAATTGGAATTTGGGCATCAGGAGGTAGAAGAATAACTTTCACAGATTGTGATATAAATTCCCAACTGCCAGAAATATTTATTATTTCACAATTTGGCGATATATATGACCAATTGTATGATGGCGTTATAAAACCATTGTGCGACAAAAATAATATTAAACCAATTAGGGCGGATGAAATATCAAATAGTTCAGTTATTTTGGATGATATCATTAAATATATACAAACAGCAAATATTATTATTGCTGATATTACACCGAATAATCCCAATGTGTTTTACGAATTAGGATATGCACATGCAATAGGAAAGGAAGTAATTCTTTTGTGTGAAAGGGACAAGAGGGCAGGACTACCTTTTGATATATCTGGATATAGAACAATATTTTATGAAAATACAATGATTGGAAAAGACAAAATTGAGAAAGAGGTTGGAAGATATCTTAAAGAAGCGCTTAAAAGACAAGGAATTTTGTAATAGGGTACTATGTCCGAAACATGTAAAAATCTGACATGTATTATTTGTTTGGGGATTGATCTAAATATTTATATATAATGGAGATGCAAAGAGGAATTATGATTATTTTTTATTCTTAATTTGACACCAGCAGATGTGGCGGAACGGCTTCTGTACATTAATCCGCATCTGGCGGCAGAGGCCCGGAAAGTGCTGGATATCAATAAATCAGAAAGGCATATCCGGGGAGGGATGGCGACGAGGGAGAAGTATCTGCATCAGCATACGTAGATGTCTGGCTAAGTGAATATTGTTTAAAATCACTTGATGCAAAGCTGTGTCAGGTGATTTTTTATTAAAGCGTATTTTTTTAAAACAAAATTATAGAGGAAAATATGAGATAATATCTCAAATTTATTTACAAAAATAAAATAATGAATATAATAGGAGGTGAGAAAGAATAAAAAATTTTGATGATGAAACAAAATGGAGGTAGACACAAATGTTATGCCAGTTTACAGTTAAAAATTTTAAGAGCATCCGTGACGAGATGACATTTGACATGCAGGCAGCCGCCATTTCTGAGCATGAGGACAGGATAATCAAAGATAAAGATGGAGAAGTATTTCTTCCGGTATCGGCTGTGTACGGACCGAACGGCGGGGGCAAATCCAATGTGCTGGAGGCGCTGCACAGTCTGGTGTTTAAGGTGCTGAGACCATTATATGCGACCAGTGATAACGAAATCGCAGCAATCCGGCTCAAGAGAATACTGATCGAGCCGTTTGCTTTTTCCGCAGAAACCGCAAACGCTCCAACGGAGTTCGAATTATTTTTCAGAACTGCGCGGGCAGAATACCGCTATGAACTGACTGTCAGGGAGGACATGATCGAGTATGAAAGACTGGACCGGGTAAAGCTGGAAACCGGACGCAGATCGGCGCTCTTTGAAAGAGACGAAAATGAAATCACTTTGAAAGGCGTGTTTTCTAAATTAAAGATCAGTGAAGATTTATCCAAAACACTCCCATTGCTTTCCTATCTGGGTATTACTTATGCGCAAAATGAAGTGGTGCAGGATGTGCTGAGCTGGTTTGAGGATGGGATCGACTTCTTGAATTACGGAAATCCACGTCAGGAACTGCGTATGGCGATTTCAAATTCAGAGCATGTGAAGAAACTGATGCTGGATATGATACAGGAAATGGATTTGGATATTGTAGACTTCCGGGTGGAAGAGAGAGAACATGAGCGGATAGAAGTATTCACAAAACATGTCGTTGACGATTACGAGGCGGAATTAAATCTGTTTGACGAGTCCAGCGGAACAAAGAAACTGTTCGGCCTTCTTCCGTTTATTGCGAAAAGTCTTTCTGTGGGAACAACGCTGGTGATTGATGAATTAGATGCAAAGATCCATCCGGCTCTTTTGAAATATATCATTATGATGTTTAATGATATGAAGATCAATCGGCATGGCGCGCAGCTGATCTTTACGTCTCATGATCTGTCCACAATGAACAGCGAAGTGTTCCGCAGAGATGAAATCTGGTTCGTAGCAAAGGGGAACAAAGAGAACTCTAAATTGTATTCACTGGTGGAGTTTAAAAATGATAAGGGCGAGTCGGTGCGGAAGGATGCAAAATTTGACAAGCAGTACCTGGAAGGGAAGTATGGGGCAGACCCATACCTCAGGAAGATTATAGATTGGGGGAAGGTCAATGCCTAAAAAAGCCGGGATGGAGGTATGGAAGAAAAAGCGCCGCAAAGAATATCTGGAAAAGAAAGAATTCCGATACTATATATTCTGTGAAGGCCAGCAGACAGAACCGTTATATTTTGAAGGATTTAAAAGGCATATCGAGGAAAATCCGATTTACCGGGACATGGTACTGATCGAAATAGAACCATGTCAGGCGGAAACCATGCGGGTGATCGGCATGGCCGAACGATATGTAAAAAAGAACAAAATTCAAAAAGGACAGATCTGGTGCGTATATGACAAAGACAGTTTTCCGCCGGAACATTTTAATGGGGTCGAACAGCGGGCAAGGCAGTTGAGTCAGGATAATCCAGACCTACAGTATCACGCAGCGTGGAGTAATGAGTGTATCGAATTCTGGTTTCTGCTGCATTTTGCATACTATACGTCAAATAATCATCGAACCGAATATATTTCATTTCTCAATGATAAGTTTCGGGAACTGGGGATTGGAAAATATCAGAAGAATATGAAAAGCATATTTGAGATTCTGATGGAAAAGGGAAACCCGAAACTGGCGATACGGTATGCGAAGAGGATTATAAAAGATGGACAAGATAAGACACCGACGGAGATAGCGCCGGGAACGAAAGTGTATGAGTTGGTGGAGGATTCGCGGAGAATTATTAAAACTGGCGCATGTATCCGAGCCGGAGTACACGGCGGTGCTGATGCAGGGAAGCGGTACCTTCGGAGTGGAATCCGTGCTGACCAGCAGTGTGGGAGAAAACGACTGCCTGCTGATCCTGGCAAACGGTTCCTACGGGAAACGGATGGCGGAAATCGCGGAGCATGCAGGGCTTCATTATTATATGGAAGAATTTCATTACGACCAGATTCCGGATGCAGGGCGCGTGGAAGAGATCCTGAAAGAACATCCGGAGATCACCCATGTGTCTATGGTACACAGCGAGACGACGTCGGGAATTCTCAATGATATCGCATCTGTGACAAAAGTGGTGAAAATGGCCGGAAAGACCATGATTGTGGACGCCATGTCCAGTTTTGCCGGCGTGGATATACCGGTGGGAGAGCTTCAGCTCGATTTCCTGATCAGCAGCGCTAACAAATGTATTCAAGGCGTGCCGGGATTCTCCTTTATCATCTGCCGCAGGGAGGCGCTGGACCAATGTGAGGGGAAGGCCAGGAGCCTGTCCCTGGATCTGTACGATCAGTGGAAGACCATGCAGGCGGACGGAAAATGGAGATTTACTTCCCCCACGCATGTGGTGCTTGCATTCGCGAAAGCCCTGGAGGAATTGGACGAGGAAGGCGGTATCGAAGCCCGCAGCCGTCGTTACCAGGAAAATAACCGCTATCTGATCAGTCATATGAAGGCTATGGGATTTATCCCTTATGTGTCGGAAGAACACCAGGGACCGATTATCACTACTTTCTTCTATCCGGAGAACAGGAACTACACTTTTGATGAGATGTACCGTTACATCAAAGAGAGAGGCTATGCAATTTATCCCGGCAAAGTGACGGATGCAGATACTTTCCGCATCGGAAATATCGGGGAGATCTATCTGGAAGATATGGAAAAACTCTGCCGGATTTTCCGGGAGTTTCTTCAGGCAAAGGGGGCGGCGGCATGAAATGTGAAGCGGTGATCTTCGACTGGGCCGGGACGACGGTTGACTATGGATGTTTTGCTCCGGTGCAGGCTTTTATGGAAATCTTCCGCGCATACGGAATCGAACCGACGATGGAAGAAACAAGAAGCCCCATGGGTATGCTGAAATGGGACCATATCAAGACTATGCTGCAGATGGAGCGCATCGGGAAAGAATTCCGCCGGATTCACGGCAGAGATTTCACGGATGCGGATGTGGACGCCATGCACAACCGTTTTCAGGAGATGCTTCTCGGCATCCTGGACAGGTTCTCCGATCCGAAAGATTATGTGAGAGAAACGGTGGAGGCGCTTCGCAGGAAAGGGATCCGGATTGGATCTACTACCGGATATACCGACGTCATGATGGAAATCGTGACCAGAGAGGCAGCGAAGAAAGGTTATGAACCGGATTGCTGGTTCAGTCCGGATTCTGTCCAGCATATGGGGCGTCCCTATCCGTATATGATTTTCCGGAATATGGAAATGCTCCGGGTCGCGTCCGTAAAAAATGTGATCAAAGTGGGCGATACCATTTCTGATATAAAAGAAGGCAGAAACGCGGGCGTGTTCACTGTGGGAATCGTCGAAGGGAGCTCTGAGATGGGGCTGACCAAAGAGGAGTACGAAGCCCTGGACGATGAAACCAGAGAGCAGATGATCCGCAGAGTAACGGACCGCTATATGGAAGCTGGCGCAGATCGGGTAATCCGGGATATCCGCGGGGTGCTGGAACTGGTTTAGCCGAAATAAGAATGAAAAATGGAACAGAAAGGTGTCCTGTGCATTGCGCAGGCCCTTTTTTTCATGTAAAATTTATTTGACTTATAATTTACAGTTTAAGGAATATTTTGGAAAGAAACAGAAGGGCAGGGATGAAAGGATGAAAAGAAAACCCAGGATATTAGTGGCAGGCAGCTTCGTCATGGACCAGATCGCATCGACAGAAGTCTTCCCCAGCGAGGGCGAGACTGTGCTGGGAAGATCCTTCCAGAAAGCTCCGGGCGGGAAAGGAGCGAATCAGGCAGTACAGGCGGCCAGGCTTGGCGCGGAGGTGACCATGTTCGGAAAACTGGGCAGGGACGCGAACGGGGAGGAGATGCTGGAAACGTGCCGGAAGGCGGGAATCCATACCGAAGACGTTCTGTTTGATCCGGTGCTGGCTTCCGGCTGTTCTGTGATAATCTTGGAAGAGAAGCCTGGGGAATCCACAAAAAACCGGATTATTGTAATTTCAGGATCTAACATGAGCATTACAAAAACAGAAGCAGAGTCCCTGAGAGATAAGATCCGGAATTATGACCTGCTGATGCTGCAGCTGGAGATTCCCATGGAGATCAACGAGTATCTTGCGGAGATGGCCTTTGAAAACGGAGTGCCGGTCATGCTGAATTCGGCGCCAAGCGCTCCACTCTCGGATTCCTTGCTTTCCCATCTTGCCTTTATTTCGCCGAATGAGCATGAAGCGGAAGATCTGACAGGGATTCCGATCCGCCGGGAAGGGGATCATGTGAATCTGGAAGATGCAAGAGCGGCTGCGGAAGCGCTGAGAGAGAAAGGAGTTCAGAACGTACTGATCACGCTGGGGTCCGGAGGAGCGGTACTGCTGGGTCCGGACGGATTTGTGCACAGTCCGTGCGTGGAGGGCATCACAGCCGTGGACCCCACAGCTGCGGGAGATTCCTTTGTGGGAGCCTTCTGTGTGGGAACCTGCTGCGGATGGACGAATCAGGAACTGCTGCAGTTTGCCAACCATACGGCGGCATTGACAGTTTCCGCCATGGGAGCGATGCCTTCACTTCCTTCTCTTGAAAAAGTGGAACGGTTCATGGCTCAGAAAAATATTCTTCTTCCGGATATTTCCGTATTGAAGTAAAAAGTACTTACATGCATATTCTTTTGTGTGGTAAACTGAATATAGAAACGATGATGTGGCGTACAGGACAAGGAGGATTGAGTATGCATGAATATGAGATTATTCACGAGATTGTGAATGCCTGCGGGGGAGCGGGAAGAGCGGAGACCGCGATCATCGAGGCAGACGCGGATAGTCCGGAAGCGTACATGAAAAGTGTTCATCCGGATGACTTCGATAAGGCGGTAAGGTCCGAAAAAGACGGAGCCGTTGTCTATACGCTGGCGCTAGGCGCGGTGACACACAAGTACACATTTCAGGAATAAGGATGGAGCAGCTTTCATTAAGAAGGCTGCTCCGGTTCTTTTCCCGGCCATATATGAATTGTGTGATTGTCTGTGAACCGTATGGTCCAGCCATGCGCCTGGAAGATCTGGCATACGATGCGCAGGCCCATAATGTGGGGCGCGCCGGGGGGCTGTTCGGATGCGGAGGGTACAGAGACGTCCCGGTTCAGCAGTCGGATGATTTCGCCGGGAATGCCGCAGCCGTCGTCAGAGACCTGAAAACAGATCCTTTCCGCGTCCGGGTAAGCGGTGACTGTGACTGTACAGCCCTGGGGATTGTGCCGGATACTGTTGTGGAGCAGATTGCGGAACGCTCTCAGGATCAGCTGACGGTCCCCTTTGACTGTCTTTTTTTCCACGTCCGGGTCAATATACAGATCAAACGTATAGCGGTCAGGCAGCCCCTGGTTGTAGAATCCGCTGACGACTTCACGCAGCAGTCCCGCAGGGGAAAAGGAGGACAGGCGCAGGGGCTGCATGTCATATTCCAGTTTGGACGTCAGATTCAGGTCCTCGATCAGCTGCTTGATCTGAAGACTCTGTTCTTCGATCAGCCGGGCCTGCTGCCGGTGGTCCGTGCTCAGAGCCGGATCCCCTTTCAGGGTATCGGCATATCCCATGATCAGCGAAAGGGGAGTGCGGATATCGTGAGAGACGCCGGAGATCCAGGTGGTCCGGGCGTCATCTCTTTTCTGCAGGTGCTTTTTCTGTTGTTCCAGAATCCGGGAAGTCTGATTCAGCTGCCGCGCCAGCAGCTCCGTCATGCCTTTTTCCGGAAGCCGGATCGCTTCCTGCCGGGAAAGCCGCTCGATTCCCACGGCCACAGAGCGCAGGGAGCGGTAGAAGAAAAATCCCAGCAGCAGGCACAGAACCGCGACAAAAAGCAGGTTGCAGATCAGCCCCGCCCCAATGGCATTGGGGATCTTGTGCAGAAAAGACAAGGATTCACTGACATTGTATTTCCAGATGGTATCCCTGGGGTGGGCAGTGACCAGAAGACCGTAATCGGTGACCCTGGTCGTCACGGGATAATCGTCCAGGTACCATTTACTGAAAGCGGAGACCTGGGGAACTGTATAGGAATGATCCAGATTCTCCGGAAGCTGCCATTGCCATACGATGTTCCCGGCGTCGTCCAGAAGCATGGCCCAGGAATAGTCTCCTTCCAGATAGTCATATCCCTCTTCTGAAAGGGCGGGGCGCCCGTCTTCTTCCGAAATCTCTGAAGCGATCTGTCCGGTGGTGCGGCTGATGAAATTGGTGGACCGGATGATCTGGAATCCGATGATGACGTAAAGCACTACGTTGAACAGGAGTACGCTCAGCACGATCAGCACGGCCGTGGCCAGATAGTGGAAAAGAATCTTGGAAAGGCTTTTCATGATCCGGTCTTCCCTCCTTTTGCCAGTTTGTATCCCAGTCCCCGGACGGTCAGAAGCCATGCCGGGTGAGAGGGGTCTTCTTCGATCTTTTCCCTTACGCGTCGAATGTGGACCATCAGGGTATTTTCATATCCGTAATAATTTTCACCCCATACCGCATCGGAAAGAGCGTCGAAAGTGACGATGTTGCCGCGGTTCTCATTCAGTTTTTTCAGGAGTGCCAGCTCTTTTGCGGTCATGGAAGTCTCCTTTCCGTCTTTCTGTCTTACGATTCCGCTTTCCAGATAGACGGTGCGGTTTCCCAAATGCAGTTCCGGCGACGGCGATTCCTGATGGAGCGAGGAAAAGTAGGTGCGTTTCAGGATGGCGGTAAGACGCAGTGCCAGCTCGTCGGGGAGAAACGGCTTTGTGATATAGTCGTCGGCGCCCAGTCCCAGGCCGAAGAGCCGGTCATTGTCCTCGTCTTTGGCAGACAGAAAAAGTACCGGAACGTCGGAAGACATCCGAAACTCCCGCATAAGAGAGAACCCGTCTCCGTCCGGAAGCATAACGTCAAGAATCATGAGCTCCGGCTGAAAAGTGCGGAACTTTTCTTTTGCCTGTCCGCAGCAGGAAGCGGTCTCAATAGAAAGGAATCCTTTGCGGGACAGGATATTCTTCAGCATTTCTAAAATATCGGCATTGTCGTCCACGATCAGGATTCTGCTTTCGTACAGATTGGTCATGTGTATCGTCCTCCTTTGCGAAACCCCGCGGCTTCTGTATTATTATAAGAGTTTTTCCGCCTGTTTTCAGCAGAAAACCGAAAAATTAAGGAAATTGTAAGGGAGCCTTAAAGGGCCGGTAAGAGAGATCCTGTATGATGATCATGAACCGAAAAGGAAAAAGAAAGGCGGAAGAAATATGAAGTATATGATCGAGACAAACGGCCTCTGCAAGAAGTACGGGGACAAATATTCAGTGAAAAAATGCAGTCTGAAAATACGTCCGGGCTGTGTCTATGGATTTTTGGGCCCCAACGGAGCTGGCAAGTCCACGACGATGAAAATGATCCTGGGCCTGGTACAGCCTACGGCAGGAGAGATCCGGATCTTTGGAGAAGAAGTAACGGAAAGGAACCGGATCGAAATTCTGCGGGATACAGGGTCATTGATTGAATCGCCTTCCTATTATGGGCATCTGACGGGAAGAGAGAACCTGGAAATCATCCGGACCCTGAAAGGAGTGCCCGAAAAGGAGATCGATGAAGTACTGCAGATCGTGCGGCTGGAGGGACAGCAGAAGAAAAAGGTAAGGGAGTATTCCCTGGGTATGAAGCAGAGACTGGGACTGGCCGCCGCGCTTCTGGGCAGGCCCAGGCTGCTTTTGCTGGACGAACCGACCAACGGGCTGGATCCCGCGGGGATCCAGGAGATGAGGGATCTGATCTCAGGTTTGCCGGAGCATTACGGGATGACGGTCATGGTATCCAGCCATCTGCTCAGCGAGATGGACCAGATGGCTACGGATGTGGGAATCATCGATAAAGGAAAGATGATCTACCAGGGCAGTCTGGAAAAACTGCATGAACAGGCGAAAGGGAGCCTGAGAGTCCATGCCCTGAACCAGGGGACAGCGGTCCGGATCCTGGATGAACACCGGGAAAAGTACCGCATCGACGGCGCGGATCTGCTGCTTCCGGAGCGAAGCGAACGGGAAGTGGCCGATGTGGTGACGATGCTGGCGGCCGAAGGGGCGCAGATCACCCATGTGGAGATGCAGCAGAAGAGCCTGGAGGACATCTTCCTGGCATTAACTGGAAGGCAGGTGAGTCTGTGATGCTGAGAGAATGGAAAACAGAATGGATGAAAGTCAGGCGAAGAAAGATCGGACTTCTGGTCGGCGCGTTTGTGGTCCTGATCTTTGCCTGGATTACCTGGGCGATCGGCGACTCGTCGGAAGAGCAGATCTATGACGGCTGGAGAGTATGCTTCCTGCAGTTTGCTCTGATTAATACGATCCTGCTTCCCACGATGATCGCCATGCTTGCCAGCCGGCTGTGCGACGCGGAGGTCAAAGGGAATACTTTGAAACTGCTGTGTACCATGGAGAAGAAAGGAAGGCTGTTTGACCTGAAGCTATTGACAGGAGCGGTCTATCTGCTGCTTTTTATCATCGCGGAATATGCGATGATGTTTTTTCTGTCTGCAGCGCTGGGATTTGGCCGTCCGGCAGAAACGCGGCACCTGGTATATTTTTTCCTGGAGAATTATACGTCAAGTATATTGCTGCTGCTCTTGCAGCAGGTACTGTCGTTTTTCTATGAGAACCAGATCATACCGCTGGCAGCCGGGCTGTTTGGATCTTTCGCGGGCCTGTTTTCCTGGTTTTTGCCGGGAGCTCCCGTCTGGTATCTGATACCCTGGGGATATTATTCCGAGCTTGCGTACATCAGTTATACCTGGGATGAAGCGACGCGGATCACGACCTATTATAATGCGCCGTTTAATTTTCCGGGGCTTCTGATCCTGCTGGCAATCATCGCGGCAGGCTATGCGGCGGGCAGATATTTGTTTGTGACGAGAAAGGAGATCTGACATGCTGGCAACTTGTATAAGAATGGAACAGAAAAAACTAAAGCATTCCCATCTCTGGCTGGTCTTTGCCGTGATACCGGTGATCCCGGCAGTGATGGGAGCGGGCAACTATATGCAGAATCTGGAGCTGCTGAAGTCCGGCTGGTATTCTCTCTGGACGCAGGTGTCCCTGTTTTACGCGAATTTCTTCTATGCTCCTTTGATCGCGGTCTACTGCTCCTATATCTGGAGAGTGGAGCATATGAATTATAACTGGAATACACTGATGACCATGCCTGTGCCCAGAAGAGACATTTTCCTGTCCAAACTGCTCTTATCCCTGGAGTGTACGGTGGGGCTGCAGCTCTGGCTCTGGATCCTCTACCTGATCACCGGCAAATATTGCGGACTTCCGGGTATGCCGCCCGTCCAGATCCTGATCTGGCTTCTGAGAGGAAGTATCGGAGGCCTTGCCATCGCGGCGCTGCAGATGTGCCTGTCCATGGTGATCCGCAGTTTCGCCGTACCTGTCGCGCTGGCGCTGATTGGAAGTATTCTCGGACTGCTGGCCTCCAACAGCGGGCTGGGACTGTTCTGGCCATACTCGCTGATGATGATGGGGATGAACGCCAACAGGCAGGAAGATATGGTAGGCAATCTGGGCGGGTTCCTGGCCGCCGCGCTGATCTTCCTGGTTTTGTTTGTTTCCTTTGGAGTCCTCTGGCTGAAGAAAAAAGATGTGACGGCGGGCTGAGCAGATGAATTTGTATCGAAGGCTGGCGGAAATGGCCGGCCTTTTTTTGGTGTATGGCACGATATATTGATTCACTGAAATTCGGGTATTGCTCCTTGTGTTTTCTGACAACGCTAAATATAATAAAAGAGTAATTGCGAAACATCAACTTTACCCGGAGACTCAAAGAGTTTGTCAGGAGATCAAAACAGCATGAAGATCACAGACCTGTATATTCACAACTTTAAATTTATCCATAACATGCAGATCCGGAATATCGAGAATGCCCTGATCCTGGTGGGTCAGAACAATACCGGCAAGACGACGGTGCTGGACGCGGTCCGCGCTGTGGGAGGGGAGTATGAGATCACGCCGGAGGATTTTGGAGAGGACGGGGCCAACATCGAGATTTCGGTGACGCTGGAATTTACCCCGGAAGACCTGGAATTATTGCATCGAGGCGGTATGGTCAGCCAGTACCGCAGAAAAGACGCCTGGCTTCAGGATTTTCAGAAAAAACTGCCGTCATTTCGGGATGGCCGCCTGTCCTTCACCATGACGGCGAACAGGTCCGGACGGGTGCGCTGTCAGGACGGCGTAAGAAAACATAATCCGTATCTGCAGGAAGTTTTTCCGAAGATTTATTATGTGGATACAGAACGGAACCTGGAGGCGCTGCAGGGCGATCTGCTGCTCCTGCAGGAGGATGAGATCCTGCAGAGAATGCGGTCCGGATGCTGTATGTTCAATCAGGCGAAGAAGTGCAATTACTGCTTCAGCTGTATCGGGCTGATCGAGAAGAAAGCGCCGGGGGAACTGGATGTGTTTGAGACGGCGAAGCTGCTGGATTATAAACTGTATCAGCTGAACCTGGACGACTTCGCCAGACGCGTGAATCAGAGCTTCCGGAAGAACGGAGGCCGGGACCAAATCCTGTATTCTATGAACCGGGATGTGGAACAGATGCTTCATGTGACAACTGAATTCCGGAATCCGGCCCAGAATCTGGCCCGCCCCATTTCACGGATGGGCAAGGGCATGCGCTGCATTTATCTGTTTTCTCTGCTGGAAGCGTATACGGAGATTGAAGAAAATCTGCCGAGCATTATCCTGATTGAAGATCCGGAGATTTTCCTTCACCCCAGGCTGCAGAAAGTATCAGGAGAGATCCTGTACCGGCTGTCCAGGAAAAACCAGGTAATTTTTACAACCCATTCGCCCAACCTGCTGTCCAATTTTAACAGCCGCCAGATCCGCCAGATAGTGATCCGGGAGGACGGTTCCTCGGATATCCGGGAGAAAACAGATATCAGCGCGATCCTGGACGATCTCGGATATACTGCGGGCGATCTGATGAACGTGAACTTTGTATTTATCGTGGAGGGGAAACAGGATAAAAGCCGCCTTCCCCTGCTGCTTCAAAAATATTATTCGGAAGTGTACGACGCGGAGGGCAGGCTCTCCCGTGTCGCGATCATTACCACCAACAGCTGTACGAATATCAAGACCTACGCCAACCTGAAATACATGAACCAGATCTATCTGCGGGATCAGTTCCTGATGATCCGGGACGGGGACGGCGAGGATCCGGCCGTGCTGGGACGCCAGCTTTGCCGGTACTATGAGGAGCGGAACCTGGAGGATATGGACCGGCTGCCCAGAGTGCGTCCGGAAAATGTGCTGATTCTCAGATATTACTCCTTTGAAAATTATTTCCTGAATCCCAAAGTGATGACGCAGCTGGGAGTGGTAGAATCCGAAGAGTCATTCTATCAGATACTGCTGGAGAAATGGAAGGAGTATCTGCACCGGATCACCAGCGGGAGACATTTGCGGGAGATATTGGGAAAAGATCTGGAAACGGCGGATGATGTAAAGCAGCATATGGAGGAGATCCGCACTTATGTGCGCGGCCACAATCTGTTTGACATTTTCTATGGGAAATACAAAGAGGAAGAGACAGAACTTCTGAAGAAATATATCGATCTGGCGCCCAGAGAGGACTTCCGGGACATCCTGGAAGCCATGGAACGTTTCCCTTATTTTGAAAGCCATAAGAAGGCAGACACAGAGCGGAAGTGACAGGAATGCAGATTTATAAAAGAATAGAAATTGTGTGCCGTAATATTCCTTATGGAAAAGCGGCAACCTATGGACAGATCGCGCTGCTGTGCGGAAAACCCCGCAATGCGCGCCAGGTGGGATATGCCCTTGGCCGGGGCAGGCTGGGCGAAGGGATTCCGGCGCACCGGATCGTGAATGCCAGAGGAATCTTAAGCGGAGCAGCCTCGTTTGATGTGTACGGCCTGCAGAAACGTCTGCTGGAAGCAGAGGGCGTGGAAGTCCGGGATACGGAGGACGGGTGGCAGGTGGATCTGAAAAAAGACGGCTGGAACCATACGCTGGAGGATGCCCTGCGTTTCCGGGAGCTCTTTGAGGAGAAAGGAATATGAGAAAATCGATTTTACATGCGGGACTGCTGTCCCTTATCTGTATGTCGCTGCTGCCGGGATGCCGAAACGCCGAAGCGCCTGTCAGGGAAAACAATGAACCGGTCCAGGAGGAAGCGGATGAAGAATCTGCCGGAGAGAACACAGAGACAGAAGAGATTCGGCAGATGCTGGAGAACATGACGCTGGAGGAAAAGGTGTGCCAGCTTTTTATCATCACACCGGAGCAGCTGACAGGCGTGGATACCGCGGTTCAGGCGGGGGACGCCACCAGAGAAGCCTATGAGGCCTGTCCGGTGGGCGGGCTGGTATATTTTGCCAAAAATCTGCAGGACCCGGAACAGACCAGGACTATGCTGGAAAATACCGCCCGGTATGCGGAAGAACGTATGGGATTCTCGGTTTTTCTGGCGGTAGATGAAGAGGGAGGCCAGGTGGCCCGCATCGCGGGAAACCCGGCGTTTGACGTGCCGGAATTCCCAAGCTTAAGCGAGATCGGGGCCGCTGGGGACACAGACGAGGCTTATGAGCTGGGTGAACAGATTGGATCTTATCTGAAAGAACTGGGATTCAATATGGATATGGCTCCGGTGGCGGACGTACTTATGAATCCGGAGAATACAGTGGTAAAGGAACGCGCCTTCAGTTCAGATCCGGAGACTGCCGGCAGGATGGCCCTGGCAGAATGGCGGGGGCTTAAGAGTCAGGGAATCCTGGGAGTATACAAGCATTTCCCCGGACACGGAGGTACGACAGGGGATTCTCATAACGGTTACGCATACGTGGATGATACGCTGGAAGAATTGAAAAGCGGCGCTCTTATTCCTTTTCAGGAAGGAATTGACGCGGGGATTTCAGTGATCATGGCCGGTCATATTTCCTGTCCGCAGGTGACGGGAGACGATACGCCGGCGACGATGTCGTATACTCTGATTTCAGAGATCCTGCGCGGCGATATGGGATTTGACGGGATTGTAGTCACAGACGCGTTGAATATGGGCGCGGTTACGGAGCAGTATACGTCCGGCGAGGCGGCGTTGACGGCGCTGAACGCCGGCGTGGATCTTCTGCTGATGCCGGAAGATTTCCAGGATGCGTACCAGGCAGTTCTGCAGGCGGCAGAAAACGGAGAACTGCCGAAAGCGCGTATTGACGAGTCGGTAGAACGGATCCTGAAGGTGAAAATACAGATGATCGGAGAGGACGTGGTGGAATGAATCCCATATACCGGGATGTGTTTCAGGCAATTCATGAAGGAAAGTGGATGACTATAGAATACCGTAACCGGGAGGGACAGGTCACCCGCTATTGGATCGGAATCCAGGATCTGGATCCCAGGCGGAAAACTCTGAAGGTGGAAGGCATGCATCTGGGACTGTACCGCATCGAGGAATTTCCCGCCATATATCTGGATTCTATCCTTTCTTCGGAGGTGCTGGAAGGAACCTGGTATCCGGTCAATGAATGGCTGGTAAAGGACATCAGCCGGAACCCGCATAAATACCGCCCTCTGTTTGAGCATGCTCCTAATCTGAAGATATTAAACTATCTGGAAGACTGCAGCCGGATGGACACGACGCCCTATAAGGCGGATTTTGCCCTGGTCAGTCATCTTGACAGAGACAGCTTTTATGGAGAACAGTATTCGCTGGACGATGAACAATTCAGGGATATCGTCCGCGACTTTCAGATCCGCGCAAGAGGGAGCCGCGACCGGAAAGAAAACGGCAAAATTGTTATCCAGCAGCTGGCTATGAACGTGACGAGCCTTCACACATCAAAGGGACTGTATGTGCTTGCTTACCGCAGGATGCGGCTGGATGTGAAACAGAGATGCCTTCGGCCGGATGAAGATATCACGGTCTGCAGGGAATTTACGGTGGGCGGATATATGGAGAGTATCCGGCGGTTTCTGGATGCGGAAGACTATGAGCTTCTGGATGATTTTGAGGGAAATCAGGAGCAGATCAAGGATGCGCTGACGCGTGCGGCAGGCGGGAAGACGGTCGTGGACGATCTGCCCTACCTGATCGGACTAGGTATGGATCTGCCGATGGATCTCCATAAAGAGTATAACGGGATCCTGGAGATGTACCGCAAAGGGGAGGTGACCGTTCCCATAAAAGCATTTTTCGGAGAACTGCTGGACCGTCCCAGGGGGAGCAGGCCGGTCCCCTTCGCCCTCCTGAACCAGAGACTGAATCTGGACCAGCTGCTGGCGATCCACAATGCCATGAAATATCCGGTGGCTTATATCCAGGGGCCGCCCGGAACGGGAAAGACAAATACAATCCTCAATACGGTATTGACGGCGTTTTTCAACGAGAAGACGGTGCTTCTGGCCTCTTACAATAACCATCCCATCGACGGCGTGGTGGAAAAACTGGAAAACCTGAGATACAGAGGGAAAAAGATCCCGTTTCCGGTCATCCGCCTGGGAAATCAGGAAAAGGTGAAAGAAGCGCTGAAGCGGATGCGGGAATTGTACGAAAGTACGGAGAAGATCACGGTCTACACCTCCACCCTGGAACGGAACCGGGACGGACGGGCAGAGCGGGCCAAGAGGCTGTCCGGTCTGCTGCGCCGGTATGAGGAACTGCTGGATCTGAAGGAGAGAAAAGAAGCCATTGACCGGCTGCTGGAATACCATGAACAGCATGGAATGTCTGTGCAGCAGCTGCCTTTTGAGGCTGACCTGAAAGGACGCCAGCTGGAAGGTGTGGAACGCCGCATGGAAAAGGTGGGAGAGGTTACGGATGAGGACGCGTGGGCGCTTCTGACGGATGACAAGGAAGATCTGTATAAATATCTTTACTACATATCTGTACAGTATATCCGGCGGATCGGCGATGACCAGAACCGGAAACTGAGAGAGATCCTGTATATGGAAGAAGGACGGGAACAGATGGAAGCGTTCGGGACCTATCTTGGAAGCGCGGAGAATCTGAAGCGTTTTCAGAAAATCTTCCCGGTCATTGCCACTACCTGCATATCAGCCCATCGGCTGGGACCGCCGGAACCCTGCTTCGATATGACGGTCATGGACGAGGCAAGCCAGTGTAATACCGCAGTCTCTCTTACCCCTATTGTCCGGGGTAAAAAATTGATGCTGGTGGGAGATCCGCAGCAGCTTAATCCCGTGATCCTGCTGGATGAGACCTCCAACGAACGGCTGCGCCGCAAGTATATGGTGCCGGATGAGTATGACTATCGTAAAAATTCGATCTATAAAACCTATCTGGCGTGCGACCCGGTCAGCGACGAGGTGCTGCTGCGCTATCATTACCGGTGCAGCCCGAAGATCATAGAATTCAATAATAAGAAGTATTACAATTCCAGACTGCTGATCCGTTCTCGGGAAAAGGAAGATTCGCCTCTGGTCTATATGGATATGGAGGATGGAAAAACGGATTATAAAAATACAGCGCCGGCGGAAGTGGAAGAGGTCATTCGCTACGCGGAGACACACAAGGATCAGAGTATCGGCGTCATCACGCCATTTGTCAATCAAAGAAAGGCCATTGAGGACCGGTTGAAAGAAAAGCATCTGACACATGTGTCCTGCGGTACCGTGCATGCATTTCAGGGGGACGAAAAGGATGTGGTGCTGTTTTCCACGGCATTGACGGACGAAACCTATGCAGGTACTTATGAATGGCTGAAAAACAACCGGGAACTGATCAATGTGGCCGTATCCCGCGCCAGGGACCGTCTGATCGTCCTGTCCAGCACCAGGAATCTGGAACGGCTGCATCAGGAAGGGAGCGAAGATGATCTGTATGACCTGATCCGGTATGTGCAGACCAACGGACAGTCCCAGGTGGCGCCCAAGGAAGTACGTTCCAGGGCGCTGGGGGTGAAGCCGTTCAGTACGGCCACGGAGGAAGCCTTCCTCACCACTTTGAATCACGCGCTGGATAACCTCTGGCTGTCTCAGAACCGTTTTTCGGTGGAAAAAGAGGTGGCAGTGTCCCAGGTATTCCAGGAGAATGTAAATTACAGCGACCTTTTTTATTCAGGACGGTTTGATTTCGTAGTATACGAACAACGCGGAAACGGGAAATATCCGGTCCTTGTGATCGAGCTGGACGGAAAAGAGCATTTTGAAGAGGAAACGGTGAAGGCAAGGGACCGGAAGAAACAGGCGATCTGCAAAGCACATGATATGGAACTGATCCGGGTGGAAAATTCCTATGCCAGACGGTATCAGTATATGAAGGATATTCTGGCGACTTACTTTGCGGTGAGGCATTAACGTTCACAATTTTTTCACAAAAAAATTAGCACTCAGGGGTTGACAGTGCTAATGACTGGTGTTATAGTACATATAGAACAAAGGGAAGGGAAATCGATGAGACACCTGAGACGGACCCGCGGATCTCCTTTCCTGATGTTCTTTGAAACTGCAATGAGAGTTGTTGAAAGGAGATATGACTTATGTTGATGCCTAGCATTTTTGGAGAAAACTTATTTGACGACTGGATGGATTTTCCATTTGACAGCTTTTTTGAAAAGAAGAATCCGCTGTATGGTAAACATGCAAGGAATATGATGAAGACCGATGTACGTGAAATGGACGATTCTTATGAAGTAGATATCGACCTGCCGGGATTTAAGAAAGATGAGATTCAGGCGCAGCTGAAAGATGGATATCTGACCGTATCCGCTGCTAAAGGACTGGATAAAGACGAGAAAGATAAAAAAGGCAATTATATCCGCCAGGAGCGTTATGCCGGGGCTATGAGCCGCAGCTTCTACGTGGGAGACGATGTTTCCCAGGAAGAGATCAAGGCAAAATACGAGGATGGTATCCTGAAACTGTCCATTCCGAAGAAATCCGGCGAAAAAGTGGAGGCAAAGAACAAGATCGCCATTGAAGGCTGATTTTAACCCTTATAATGGGAGCCGCTGCAAAACGGAAGAGAAATCACTTCCGGGAGCAGCGGCTCCTTTTTACTTCCGGCAGGCTGATAAAGATGTTCATTTAACAGAAATCAGCGTATGCGCGGTTCTGAGAAAATCCGTTTCTACACTCTGCCAGTTCCGTTCGGATATATCAGGCAGAGCGCACAATTCCGGTGCGGCCAAATCTTCTTCTCCGGATATCAGATTTTTCAATTCATAATACAGCATTTCATCGTCGATCTGCTTCCACATTCTGCGCTCACCTTCGGTGAGGTCGGAAAGGTTGAATTTTTCCAGGATTTTTTCCATAATCTGGCTTTCGATCTCAAGGTAGTTGCTCAGGTTCGCCTTGACCGGACGTATGATATCCGAGATGTACGCTTCGCTGGCGTCGTGAAGGAGACAGGCAAGTTGGAGTTTTCCGGACCAGCCTCTGGCTTTGGCCTCTGCGGAGCAGTTGAGAGAGTGCTGTGCTACGGAATAAAAATATTTCAGGTGTCCCCCGCCCCGGCATGTCAGGCTCAGAGCATGGGCAATGTCTTCCATGCAGATGTCTTCTGTTTTGATCTGCATAGGATCAAAATGTCTGCCGGTAAAGGTTGTCATGGTATTCTTCATAAAACGCCTCCTAAATACAGTAATTTTATTATCTCTTTTTTGTTGACATATGTCAATAATGAGTTATAATCATCTTATAAAATGATGATGGAGGGATCAGGATGCCAAGACCATGTAAGCGGCGGAGGGTCTGCGGACGTCCGGTTTATACCTGTTTTGGACCTCTGGGACAAGGGCGGTCCCTGGGGGGAACCTCCGTATCCATGACGTTGGATGAATATGAATGTATCCGGCTGATGGATCTGGAGGGACTGACTCAGGAACAGTGCGCGGCGCAGATGGAAGTGGCGCGGACGACGGTTCAGTCTATTTATCAGAGCGCGCGGAAGAAACTGGCCCTGTGCCTTGCCAAAGGTCTGGAACTGAGGATCGGCGGAGGTAATTATGTTTTTTGCCGGGAGCGGGAAAAGTGCTGCAGACGGCACTGTCAAGGCATGCCTGAAAACTCGGCAGGTAAAGGAGAAGAAAAAATGAAGATTGGTGTAACTTATGAAAACGGGGAAATTTTTCAGCATTTTGGACATACGGAACAATTCAAGATTTATCAGGTAGAGGACGGAAAAGTAGTATCCTCGGAAGTGGTAGATACCAATGGAAGCGGACACGGCGCGCTGGCGGGATTTCTTCAGGAACACCAGGTGGACGCGCTGATCTGCGGCGGTATCGGAGGCGGAGCGCAGAATGCGCTGGCAGCGGCGGGGATCCGGCTGTACGCGGGATGTTCGGGAAAAGCAGATGAAGCAGTGGATGCGTTTCTGAAAAATGAACTGGAATACCATACAGATGCCACCTGTGACCATCACGGGGAGCATCATCATGAAGGCGGCTGTGGGGACCATGATTGCGGCGGACACAGCTGCGGGGATCATTAAGGAGATGAATGTGGAGACGACAACGAAGAAGACAGTAATATGTTTTGGAGATTCCAATACTTTCGGATACATTCCGGATGGAAGCGGGCGTTTTTCCAGTCAGGAACGCTGGCCGGGACGCCTGCAGGAACTGCTGGGAGATGAGTATCTGGTGGCAGAGGAAGGGGTCTGCGGAAGGACTACCATTTTCCGGGAGAAAGAGAATCCGGGAATCTGCGGTCTGGATTGTGTGGAAGATGCTCTGAACCGGAATCAGCCGGCAGACATGCTGATCGTGATGCTGGGAACCAATGACTGCAAGACAGAGTATCATGCGTCGGTATCTCAGATAGCCCGGGGGATAGAAAGGATTGTGGAGCATGCGAGAAACTGCGCGTCCGCGCCCGCCCGTATCCTTCTGATCGCGCCCGCCTGGCTGGGCGTGAGCGTGGAGACCTCTGTATGGAGATGTGATTTTGACGGGGAGTCCCGCCGGAAATCCATGGCGCTGGCGTCCGCGTACAAGGCAGTAGCCGAGCATCAGGGCTGCCTGTTTCTGGATGCATCCAGAGTGATCCGGGCAAGTGAAACTGATCAGGTGCACCTGGATCGGGAGGCGCACGCGGCTCTGGCAGAGGCCGCAGCGGAGCTGGTACGAGGATGATACGAAAGACTATATCGAACTTTGACCTTTCCCAGATCTGTGCGTCCGGTCAGTGCTTTCGCATGAGGGAAACGGCTCCCGGAACTTACGTGATCCCGTCGGGAGAGCGCCTTGTGAGGGTGATGCAGAACGGAGAAGACTGTGTCTTTGACTGTCCGGAACAGGAATTTGATGTATACTGGAAAGATTATTTTGATCTGGAAAATGACTATGCCGGATACATAGAGCAGATTAATCCGCGGGATACTTATCTGAGAGAAGCGGCGGCACTGGGAGGAGGCATCCGGATCCTCAGACAGGATCTGTGGGAAACCATCGTCTCTTTCCTGATCTCCCAGCAGAACCATATCGCGAGGATCCGGCGCTGTATAGAGAATATCTGTGCGGAATACGGGAGCAGGCAGGTCAGCGCCTGGGGAGAAGAATATTATGGATTTCCGCGCCCGGAAGCGTTGGCGGGACTTTCGGAGGACGCGCTGAAAGCCTGCAATCTGGGATACCGCAGCAAGTATGTGGTCCGCGCGGCAAAAAGCGTGCTGTCCGGTGGAATTGATCTGGAGAGGATCTCCCAGATGCCGTATAGAAAGGCGAGAGAAGAACTCCTGAAATTATACGGTGTTGGGGAAAAAGTAGCAGACTGTATCTGTCTGTTTGCCCTGCACCACCTGGAAGCCTTTCCTGTGGATACGCATATCCGCCAGGCTATGGAACGGCATTATCGAAGGGGCTTTCCCAGTAGAAGATACCGGGGCTTTCAGGGCGTGATGCAGCAATATATATTTTATTATGAACTTACAGGCAGCCCGGATTGATGACGGTCAGCAATATTCCGCAAGAATCTCCAGATACATATCCACGATAGTTTCCAGGATTCTGTCATTGAAATCATAATCTGTACTGTGCAAAGGCGCATAGTCTGTTCCGTTGCCTACATAAAAGATGGCGCCGGGACATTTTTTTGTATAATATCCAAAATCCTCGGAGGCTCTCCAGGGTTCCGGGAGCAGTATCCTTTCTTTACCAAGGCGTTTTGCAGCCTGTTCGACGACAGTTATGGCGGAGTCGTGATTTCGGGTCTCAGGGAAAGGGTCTGTGATCTGATATTCCATGGAAAGACCGTCCGCTGCCGCGAGACCGGCGGCTTTCTCTCTCAAAAGTTGTTCCAGCAGTTCCAGATCGGATTCCAGATTTGCGCGGATGGTAAAGGATATCTCCCCCTCCCCCGGAGCGATGCCGAAATCTTTTTCCCCCATACGTATGTGGATGACCGTACAGAGTACCTTTTCCCGGAAAATATGGGAATGGAGAAGACTCTGGCTGTAAGGAACCATCTGCGAGATCACGCCTGCGGGACTGAGTCCATCTTCCGGCTGGCTGGCATGAGACGCCCGTCCGTGAAAATACAGTGTCAACCCGCGGGACGCGCACTGTGTCAGTCCTCTCCGGCAGATAATGCTGTTTTCCGGATATCCGCTGAGATTGTGGACCGCATATACGGCCGTACAGCCTGTATCCGCCAGAAATTCGGCGCATTCCCGGCCGCCTTGTCCGGTCTCCTCTGCGTGCTGGAAAAGAAAGCAGACGTTGACGGATGGCTGTTTCTGCCAGACTTCCAGGGCAAATCCCGCAAGAGCCGCGCAGTGGCCGTCATGGCCGCATTTGTGGCTGACGCCCGGATGCAGGGACGCGTGGTCCTTCGGGACAGCATCGCCTTCCGGGATGGGGAGCGCATCCATATCGGCGCGGAATGCGATCATGGGAGCGCCGGGAACCGGAGCATGATACAGCGCGCAGAACCAGTGTCCGTATTCGCGGATTTCCAGCCGGGTATATTTTTTTAGAAAATCTATCAGGAAGTGCCGGGTATTTATCTCCTGCATAGAAAGTTCTGGATTTGCATGAAGAAGATGCCTCAGCGAGATGATTTTATCTTTATTTTCCGAATTCATGATCATGCCTCCTTTACGATCTTATCTATTATAACAGAAGATATTCCGGACAGCCAGTCCGGCGGGGCGAATGAAACGAGGCGGTTGAGAAGACGCTTGCCGGGGAATCCTTATAAAAATAAAAAGTGAAAGGAAATGAAAATGAAAAAACTGTATCATGGAGGAAAAATCCTGACTATGGAGGACCGGATGCCGGCAGAGGCGGTCCTGACGGACGGAGCAAAAATTATTGGCGTTGGAAAAAAAGAAGAACTGTTAAGGATGGCTCCGGATGCTGAGCCGGTGGACCTGGACGGGAAGACAATGCTCCCGGGCTTCATAGACGCGCACAGCCATTTTACACAGGTGGCCATGGGATTTTTACAGGTGTCCCTGGAGGGGGTCGGATCCGTGGAAGAGATCCGCAGCCGTATCCGGGAATTTATTCAGAGAGAAAAGATTCGTCCCGGCTCATGGGTGCAGGCGAGAGATTATGACCATAATCTTCTGCCGGACGGGAAACATCTGACCATGGACGAGATAGAAAGCCTCGCTCCGGAGCATGCTCTGGTGATCCAGCACAAGTCCGGGCATTCCGGGCTTATGAACCGGACGGCGCTCATGCGCGCCGGGATCACTGCGGATACAAAATCCCCGGAGGGAGGGTATATCGGGAAAGATGCAAAAGGGCTGACCGGCTACCTGGAAGAGAACGCCTATTTCGCAGCGGCAAAGAAGGCGCCTATGCCCGGCCCGGAGGAACTTCTTCATGCATATGAAATGGCACAGGAACAATATGCCTCTTTTGGAATCACCACCATACAGGAAGGCATGCTGGTGGACGAAATGCTTCCGTTGTATCAACTGCTGTTAAATGCCCGTATTCTGAAGCTGGATCTGGCTGTATATCCGGATAAAGAGACGCTGACGGCCGCGGAGCATCAGATAGGGATGTGCGGATCCGGTTATCGAGGGCACGCGAGGATCGGCGGGATCAAGATTTTTCTGGACGGTTCTCCTCAGGGACGCACGGCGTGGATGAGTGAGCCTTATCAGGGGGATCAGGATTACCGCGGCTACGGTACGCTGACAGATGCGGAAGTCATGGCTGCATTAAGGGAGGCCGGGCGAAGAAGGATACAGATCATCGCCCACTGCAACGGGGACGCGGCTGCAGAACAGTTTCTTGGCTGTCTGGAAAAAGCAGAACAGGAATATCCGGTTCTGAAGACGCTTCGCCCTGTGATTATTCACGGGCAGTTCATGAGGCCGGACCAGATGCCGAAGGCGAGGGGCCTGGGTGCGGTTGTTTCTTTTTTCACCGCGCACACCTGGTATTGGGGCGATGTGCATATACAGAATTTCGGACTGGAAAGAGCTTCCCGGATCAGCGCGGCGGCTTCCGCGCTGGCATGCGGTCTGACCTTTACTTTCCATCAGGATGCGCCGGTGATTCTGCCGGATATGCTGGAGACCATCTGGTGTGCTGTGAACCGCCGGACTAAAAACGGAATTATACTGGGGGCGGATCAGAGGATTTCCGTATGGGAGGCGCTGAAAGCGGTGACTGTCAATGCGGCGTGTCAGTATTTCGAAGAGAATCAGAAGGGAAGCATCGCTCCGGGAAAACGCGCGGATTTTGTGCTCCTGTCGGAAAACCCGCTGGAAGTTCCGGCGGACCGGATCCGGAAGCTCCGGATACTGGAAACGGTGAAGGATGGAGAGCGTATTTTTCATCAGGAATAGGGTAAGCAGGTTACTTAATAAAAAATATCGTCACGGCTTCTTGATTTTATGTCAGGTGTCTGATAGACTGACATTAGTTAGTTGGGGCTAACTGAAACGTGAATAAATCATGGAATTCCTTCTGCCTTCTCAAAAAAGGCAGGAGGTCTGCCATGGGGAAGGAAAGAAGCATGGATTATTTAGAGATTGAAAAAGTAGTGGGAAGAGAGATTATTGATTCCAGGGGAAATCCTACGGTAGAAGCGGAAGTCTGGCTTGCGGACGGTACGATGGGAAGAGGCGCCGCGCCAAGCGGAGCTTCCACCGGAGAATTCGAAGCGCTGGAATTGAGAGACAAAGACGCATCCCGTTTCGGAGGAAAGGGAGTTTCCAAAGCGGTGGAAAATATTAATACTGTGATCAATGACGCGGTAAAGGGGATCAGCGCGGCTGATATCTACGCCGTAGACCGTGCCATGATACAGGCGGACGGAACGAAAGACAAGTCAAATCTGGGAGCGAACGCGATCCTGGCAGTATCTATCGCGGCTGCCCGCGCGGCAGCGGCTTCTCTGGATATCCCGCTGTACCGTTTCCTGGGCGGAGCGAATGCCAATCGGCTTCCGGTGCCGATGATGAATATCCTGAACGGAGGCGCCCATGCTGCGAATACGGTGGATGTGCAGGAATTTATGATTATGCCGGCGGGCGCGCCGAATTTCCGGGAAGGACTGCGCTGGTGTACGGAGGTGTTCCACGCGCTGGCGGCACTTTTGAAATCCCGCGGGCTTGCCACATCGGTGGGAGATGAGGGCGGTTTTGCTCCGGATCTGGGAAGTGATGAGGAAGCGATTGAATGCATACTGGAGGCCATCCGGAAAGCAGGGTATGAGCCGGGAAAAGACTTTGTGCTGGCTATGGACGCTGCGTCCAGCGAATGGAAAGGCGAGAAAAAAGGAGAATACATACTGCCTAAATGCGGAAAGAAGTTTACCTCCGAAGAACTGATCGCCCACTGGAAAGAGCTTTGCGGTAAATATCCTATTTACTCTATTGAAGATGGTCTGGATGAAGAAGACTGGGAAGGCTGGCAGAAAATGACGAAGGAACTGGGCGGCATGGTGCAGCTGGTCGGCGACGATCTGTTCGTTACCAATACGGAGCGTCTGTCAAAGGGCATCAGCCTTGGCTGCGGCAATTCCATTTTGATCAAACTGAATCAGATCGGTTCGGTATCAGAGACTCTGGAAGCGATCAAGATGGCTCACGCAGCCGGATATACAGCGGTGACCTCTCATCGTTCCGGAGAGACGGAGGACACGACGATCGCGGATCTGGCGGTAGCGCTGAATACGTGTCAGATCAAGACCGGAGCGCCCAGCAGGAGTGAGCGCGTGGCGAAATACAATCAGCTTCTGCGCATTGCAGAAGAACTGGGCGAGGCAGCTGTCTACCCCGGTTTCCAGGCATTTCATATGAAAGACAGATAGATTTTCCTTTTTACGTCTGAAGAGGCTGCCGTGAGGCGGCCTCTTTTGCATGACGGAAATTTTACCTGTATTTTACGTTCTGCACAGATAGATTCTATATCTCCCTGCTAAAGTAAAATAACATCATAGATGTATTTTCAGAGAAGGCGAGGAGAAGATAACAGATGGTGAAAACTTATGTCATCGATACGAACGTATTGATTCAGGCGCCTTACGCCATGCAGTGCTTTGAAGAAAATCAGGTGGTACTGCCTCTGGTGGTCCTGGAGGAACTGGACGGACTTAAAAAAGCGGACGGAGAGCGGGGAGCAAATGCCAGAAGGGCGATCCGTTTTCTGGAAAAACTGCGCGGGCGGGGCGATCTTCTGCAGGGAGTGCCGCTGGATAACGGCGGATTTCTGCGGGTGGAAGCGAACTGCGTGGATGTGGAACTGCCGGAAAGCCTGCCGGAAGACAAGGCGGATAACCGGATCCTGAAGGTATGCCGTGGAATTGAACGGGAAGGGATTCCCACCGTATTGGTGACAAAAGACCTGGTGCTCCGGATCAAAGCGCAGATCATGGGACTGGAAGCGGAAGACTTCAGCACGGAGCAGGTGATCCCGGAAGAAGAGCAGTACTGCGGGCGGATTCAGTGCTATGTGCCGGAAGAGCGGTTTAAAGAATTTAAGAAAAAAGGCGTGTCCTGCAGCGAACTGTATCTTTCGGACGAGGAAGGCAACCGGAGCTGCCCGGAACTGACGGAGAATGAATTCGTGATCCTGAAAGCGGATCAGTCACTGAAAAAAACACATTTAGGAAGAGTGAAGGGCACAAAGGTGGTGCCGCTGGAATACCAGAAGAGCGAACCGTACGGAGTATCTCCCCGGAACGCAGGCCAGTATTTTCTGCAGGAAGCGCTGATGCAGCCGGCAAAGGACGCTCCGCTGGTGATCGTGAAAGGAATGGCCGGTACGGCGAAGACATTTTATTCCCTGGCCGTAGGACTGGAAAAAATCGTAAATAATCCTACAAAAGAATACCGTCGTATCCTGATCTGCCGTCCTAACGCCCAGTTCGATTCGGATATCGGATTCCTGCCCGGAGATGAGCAGGAGAAGATATCTCCATTGATGCGTCCCATCATTGACAATCTGGAGCAGCTGATTGATTCCAATGAGCAGGAACGGTACCGCGATGAGCGGGAGCTTCAGGGGAAAATAGAAGAGATCTTTAACCGGGGCATCATTCAGACAGAGGCCATGAATTTTATCAGGGGACGCTCTTTTGTGAATACTTATCTGATTATTGACGAAGCGCAGAACATGACGCCGAACCAGGTAAAAGGCATCATTACGCGCGCCGGCAAAGGGACCAAGATCATTTTGCTGGGGGATCCAAATCAGATCGACAAGCCGTTTCTGGATGAAAGGACCAACGGACTCAGCTATGCTTCTGAATATATGAAAGGAAGCCCGCTCTGCTGGCAGATCACTATGACGACGGAAGAATGCGAGCGGTCAGACCTGGCAATGGACGCCGTTCGAAGACTATAAAGACAGAAAGAGAAGAAATACGATGGAAAAGATTACTTATAAAAAAATCAAGCAGATGCAGGAGGTAAATGCTTATATAGAACAGGGAAATCATGTACTGGGAGTGCTCGGCTACACAGAGCACTCCCTGAAACATGCGGCGAAAGTAGCCGAAACGGCCGGGAAAATCCTTCAGAAGCTGGATTTTGACGATCATACGGTTGAATTGGCCAGGATCGCCGGATATATGCACGACATGGGCAACAGCATCAACCGGGCGGACCATGCCCACACAGGGGCTTTGATGGCGTTTCAGATGCTCCGGGAATGGGGAATGCCGCCGGAGGACATCGCGGTAGTCGTCAGCGCCATCGGCCAGCATGACGAGTCAAGCGGATCCGCGGTAGATCCGGTGTCGGCGGCACTGATTCTGGCGGACAAGACAGATGTACGCCGCAACCGGGTGCGCAATCGGATTAAATCCAGCTTTGACAAACATGACCGGGTCAATTACGCCGCTTTAAGTTCCAATCTCCGGGTAGACGCCGGGAAAAAAGTGATCACGCTGGAGATTGAACTGGACGAAGATATCTGCTCTATGATGGATTATTTCGAGATTTTCCTGCAGCGGATGCTGATGTGCAAACGCGCTGCGGAACTTCTGGGACTGAAATTTAAAGTGACCGCAAACGGGAATAAGATCTGCTGATTTTCAAATTGCATTTCTCTTTCCCTGATGTTATCATTATTCCATAACGAATTTTGGAAAGTAAGTATCCAAAAGTAACGAATAAGAGGAATAATGACTATGCAGGAAATCAAAGAACTGCCGGCATGTCCGGTAGAGACCACGCTTATGCTGATTGGCGACAAATGGAAAGTACTCATATTGCGGGATCTGATGCCGGGGACAAAACGTTTCGGAGAATTGAAAAAATCCATCGGCAATGTGTCGCAGAAGGTATTGACCGCGCAGCTGCGGGATATGGAGGAAAACGGTCTTGTCAGCCGGAAGGCCTATGCGGAAGTGCCGCCGCGGGTGGAATACAGCCTGACGGAGCTGGGACGGAGTCTGAAACCGATCCTTGACGCCATGCAGGACTGGGGCGAAGGTTATAAAGCGCAGAACGGACAGAATATCGGGAGGGGATAAAAGTGCTCATTGAAAACAATCCAAAAGAAATTGCAGCCATGAAGGAATTTCACAAGGGAAACCGTGCGGAAGGACTGCGCCTGCAAGAAGAGTTCGCGTCCGAGTTTCGTGAGGAATATCAGGATAAGGATCATTGTCCCTGTCAGAAGGCGTGCCGTTATCACGGAAACTGTAAAGAATGTGTGGCAATTCACAGAGCGCACCAGGAGCATGTTCCCAACTGTATGAGGCCGCTTCTGAATAAAAAACTCAAGATTCTGTCAGAACTTACGGAGCACACGCTGGCCAATGAGATCCAACCGCCCAGAGAAGTGCTGAGAAAAGAGTTCCAGTAAAAGACTGCCGATAAAGAGGTCAGACAAATGGATAATGAAAAAGTGTATCGGATGAAATTTTCATCGGTTTACCCTCTGCTGGTAAATAAAGCTGTGAGAAAGGGCCGCACGCAGGAAGAAGTGGATGAAGTCATTTCCTGGCTCACCGGTTATGACCGGGATGCGGTCAAAACACTTTCCGTCTCGGATATAGATTACGCTTCTTTTTTTCAGAAGGCGCCCGAATTAAATCCGCGAAGAGAACTCATCAAAGGAGTCATATGCGGAATCAGAGTGGAAGAGATTGAAGAACCGCTCATGAAAGAAATCCGCTATCTGGATAAGCTGGTGGATGAACTGGCAAAAGGGAAGGCAATGGATAAAATTTTAAGGGGATAGTAATTCCCCGCAAAGGAATAAGAAAACCCTCGGACTGCCATCCGAGGGTTTTCGTTAATCAAAATACCAGCTGCACCAGCAGCATATAACACACAGTCCCGCCCGCGATAGACAGGAGCATCTGCCTTTTCCACAGATGGAGCGCCACTACGAGGGCGATGGACAGCATCTCCGGAATGGCGTGGGAACCGGTGAAGATACTGACGTTTTTCAGGCAGTAGATGACCAGCATGCCGAATACGGCGGGCGGGAGGACTTTGCCCAGGTACCGGACATATTTCGGCGTAGGCTTTCCTGCCGGAAACAGCAGGAAGGGCAGAAAGCGGGTCAGCATGGTACCCAGTACGACTATGGCGATCGTGATGATCTGCTGCGTCAGCGTCATGAGATTTCACCGCCTTTCTCAAGAGGCTTTCTGAGAAATGTCAGAACGCCTAAAATGGCGATCATAGATGGAATAATAAAGTTATCGGATCCAAATGCCAGCAGGCAGAGAAATGAGATCCCCAGTCCTAAAAGCGAGCTGATATGCCGTTCTTCTTTCAGCCACTGATCCATGAAAATGACTACAAACATGGCAGTCATGACAAAGTCAAGCCCTTCTGTGTTGAAGGTGATCAGGGAACCGAAGATGCCGCCTAAGGTAGCCCCGGTAAACCAGTAGATCTGATTGAGCAGTGTCACAAAGAACATGAACCATCCGGAGTCCACGCCGTCCGGGATATGGGCAGAGTAATTGATAGAAAAACTCTCATCGCACATGCCGAAGATCAGATAGAATTTCTTCCATCCGGTTCCCCGGTACCGGTCCAGCATGGAGAGCCCGTAAAACAGGTGGCGGGCATTGATCATCAGAGTCATGGCCAGCGCCTGAAGCGGGTTGAACGCGCCCAGCAGCATGTTGACGGCCACAAATTCGACAGAACCTGCAAAGATGGTCAGGCTCATCAGCATAGGGTACCAGAAGCTGAATCCGGACACATTCATATAGATTCCATATGTAATCCCCAGAAACCAGAATCCTGCAAAGATCGGGATGGTATGGGGAAATGCGGCGAGAAACGCCTTTTTTATTTTGCCGTCTTTTCTTGCGGGGACGGTTCCCGCGCTTATCTCATTCATAGATTTCACCTCGCGCAACGATCCCATTGTACTACAGATCATCCAATTTGAGCAATATTTACATAAATTTTACCTGATTTTCAGGCGGGTATGATAGAAGCAGGCAGAAGCATCTGCCATAATAAGAACAGAAGCGGTCGGGGCATGCGTTTGCTGCATGCTCCTGTTTTTCATACCGGTGTGAGAAAAAGGGAGGTATCATATGCCGAAATATCTGAAGATCTGTCTGTTGTCTGTCTGCCTGATGCTGACCGTGGGCCTGCTGTCTGCCTGCGGAAGCAGCGAAGCTGAAGAGTCCTCCGGGACATGGCAGACTTTCAGGACGAGAGGCGCTCATGAGACGATCCGGATCCTGTCCGGTTCAGAGAATCAGGAACTGGCATCCATATTGGAGCAGTGCGCGTCTGAGACGAAGGTAGATATTGAGATCGAGTACAAAGGATCGCTGGATATCATGCGGGAACTGCAGCAGGGCGCTGAAGATTATGACGCGGTCTGGCCTGCGAGCAGCCTTTGGATCTCCATGGGAGATACGGGATATCTGGTAAAACATGCGGAGTCTGTCTCCATGACGCCGGTGGTATTCGGGATCCGTGACAGCCTGGCGGAAGAACTGGGATTTAAAGGCAGAGACGTGTCGGTAAACGAAATCCTGGAAGCGATCCGTTCCGCCCGGATGTCATTCTGTATGACCAGCGCCACCCAGTCCAATTCCGGGGCCAGCGCCTATATCGGTTTTCTGTACGCTCTGATGGGCAAACAGGACAGTATGACGGAGGAAGATCTGGATAATGAAGAACTGAAACAGGAAATTACAGAACTGCTGTCCGGTATTGAACGAAGTTCCGGAAGTTCTGACTGGCTGAAAGATATGTTCCTGAACGGCGACTATGACGCCATGGTCAATTATGAGTGCCTGATGATCAGTGCCAATCAGCAGCTGGAAGCAGAGGGAAAAGAAACTTTGTACGTGGTCTATCCCTACGATGGACTGAGTATCGCGGACTCGCCGTTCGGGTATGTGGATCATGGCGACAGCGGCAAAGAGGAAGCGTTTCTGAAAGTGCAGGAATACCTGCTGTCGGACGAAGCTCAGAATGCGATTCAGCGTACCGGGCGCAGAACCGGCTATGAAGGCGTGAAGGAAGAAAATCTGGATGTATTCCGCAGCGACTGGGGTATCGATACGGAGCGGATCCTTTCACCGATCGTGATGCCCTCTTCGGAGGTCCTGCTGAAGGCATTGAATCTGTATCAGACAGAATTTAAAAAACCGTCGTTGAACGTGTATTGTCTGGATTTTTCCGGAAGCATGATCGGGGAAGGAAACCGTCAGCTGGTGGAAGCTATGCAGCAGATCCTGGATCAGGACTACGCCCGCCAGAACCTTCTTCAGGCAAACCAGGGCGAAGTAAATGTCGTAATTACATTCAGCGATGAAATCAATAATATCTATGTGGTAAATGATTCCACAGATGAGAATCTGCTGGAATTGTACGAAACGGTTGCCTCAGAGGATTGTACCGGCGGAACAGACATCTATGACGCCGCGCTGACGGGGCTGCAGATGATAGAAGAGGATTATGACGCAAGCCAGTATACGCCTGCGATTATTCTGATGACGGACGGCAGATCCAACGGCGGCATGGACTATTCGGATTTCGCGGAGGCATATCAGGACTACGGAAGCGATATCCCGGTATTTTCTATTATGTTCGGAGACGCCAGAGAGGATCAGCTGGAAGAACTGGCTAATCTTACGAATGCCAGAGTGTTCGATGGAAGAGAAGATCTGATAGGGGCTTTCCGAAGCGTGAAAGGATATAACTAGATGAAGCGAAAAGAAGAGGTACGAAGCATATTGTCAGGACTGGCGGCGGCAGTGTTTTTCCTGGCGGCGTTTCTGGGACTTCACTGGAATTTCTTCCTCTGCATCGTTCTGGCGGTGCTGCTGTTTGAAGGCGTTTATCTGCTGAGCCGCCCCAGACGGAGAATCGGAAAGATCATCGTGGAAGATCTGGAGAACGGGGAGGAGCTGGAGAAGAAACTGGAAGAAGCCAGAGAAGACTTCGAGAATATACGCAGATCCATGAAACAGATCGAAGACGCTGAACTGCGGGAACAGTCGGAACAGCTGCATGAGACGGCGGCCCGCATCCTGAAGTATCTGGAAAAACATCCGGAGAAGATCGGCATGGCCAGACGGTTCATCGACTACTATCAGGATACCGCGTCTTCTCTGCTGGGAAAATATGTGGAACTGCAGGAGAGCAGTCTGAAGACAGAGGAAGCGCTGCGTCTGAAAGAGGACACCAAAGGCGCGATCAAGACTTTGAACCGTGCTTTTGAACAGCAGTTCCAGCGCCTGATGAGCAGTGAAATGCTGGATATGGACGCAGAGATCAAACTGCTGGAAAAAATGCGAAAGATAGAGGGGATCACATGAAATCCAGAGCACTGGGAATCATTCTTCTCGCGGTAGTGATCCTGGCTTCCGGAGGATACTATCTGTATTCTTCCCAGAGCAGGGTGACTGTGCTGGACGGATATCTGGGCGGAGAGAAGATCGGGCTTTTTGAAGATGAAGAGGCGGCGGAGATCCTGAGAAGGGAGTACCATCTGGAATTTCAATATTCCAGAGCAGGCTCCCTGGATATGGTGACTGCCGATCAGACGGGGATGGACTATCTGTTCCCTTCCAGCCAGACGGCGCTGGCATATTATGAAGACGAGAAAGGGCAGCCGGTGCAGGATGAGATCATATTCAATACGCCGATTGTTCTTTATACACATCAGCTTGTCCTGGACGCGCTGATGCGGGAAGGCATTGTGGAAGAAGAGGAAGGGGTCTATTATGCGGATATGGTGAAGTTGACAGATCTGATCATGGCAGACACTTCCTGGGCGGATCTGGGGGTTCCGGAGCTCTACGGGAAAGTCTCTGTGGACACGACAGATCCTGCCAAATCCAATTCCGGCAATATGTTCGCGGCGCTGCTGGCAAATGTGCTAAACGGCGGGGAGACGGTGGACGAGACTACCGTGGAAAACGTTATTCCGAAGCTTCAGGAGATCTTTGCCAGACTGGGATATATGGAGACGTCGTCTTCTGATCTGTTCAATCAGTTTCTGCGGATGGGAGTGGGAGCGAAGCCGATGATCGCCGGATATGAGAGCCAGCTTCTGGAATTCGCGGTGGAAAATCCGGAGGATTATGAACAGATGAAGGGTGATCTGGTGATGATCTATCCGTCTCCTACTGTATGGTCCACACACGTATATATTGCGCTGGACGAAGCCGGGCGCGCAGGAGCGGAGGCGCTGCTGGACAGAGACATCCAGAAGCTGGCATGGGAAAAGCATGGATTCCGGACCAGCACTTACGGGGCGGCAAGCCAGAGTTTTGAAGGAATAATAGAAGAAATGGCGCCGGAGGTGACCAGAGTGATGCAGGTGCCGGATTATCCGGCCATGAGGCGGATCATAGACAGTCTGTAGAAAAGGAGAAGAAAATGGCAGAGATTACATTGGCAGATCTGGCGCGGGCCAGAGGACAGCAGGAGACTGCGGATACGGAACAGGGAGAACTCACAGAAGTAAAATCGCAGATGCCTGTTTTTACGGAAGAGGAACAGAAGAAGATCCGTGAAATCCGGGAATCGATTGATTTGATGGATTCTCAGGCGGTGATACAGTACGGCGTAGGCGCGCAGCGGAACCTCTCGGATTTCGCGGATACGGTTCTGGGGAATGTCCGCAGTAAAGATACCGGTTATGTGGGAGGCCTTTTATCCGATCTGGTTATCCAGGTGAAGGGTATGGATATCACGAAGCCGGGAGACGGGGAAGGGATCCTGGATAAAATCCCGTTTGTACGCAACGCCCGGAACAGTCTGGAAAAATTCCGGGAACGCTATGCGAAAGTGGAAGTTCAGATAGACCGGATTGAAGGCGAACTGGAAAAAGCCCGGGTCAGCATGCTGAAAGATATTGGCATGTTTGATGCCATGTATGAAAAAAACCTGGAATATTTCAGGGAACTGCAGATCTATATTGAAGCAGGGGAAGAAAAACTGACCGAGCTGCGGGAAAAAACGCTGCCGGGCCTCAGGGCGGAAGCAGAGCGTTCGGATGATCCTATGGCGGCGCAGCTGGTGAATGACTTTGAGGAGACGGTGAGCAGATTTGAGAAAAAACTGTATGATCTCAAACTGAGCCGTACGATTGCCATCCAGACGGCGCCGCAGATCAAACTGATCCAGAATAATGACAAACTGCTGGTAGAACGTATTCAGACGGCTGTCATGAACACGATTCCTGTATGGAAAGGCCAGATCGTCATCGCGCTGGGACTGTACCGTCAGGAAAAGACCTTGAAGATGCAGAAAGAAGTGATGAATACGACGAACGAGCTTCTGAAAAAGAATTCAGAGTTGTTGAAATCCAATACGGTGGAGACGGCAAGAGCATCGGAGGCCGGGATCGTGGAAATCGATACCCTGCGCAAAGTAAACGAGAACCTGATCTCCACGATTGAGGAGACTCTTCGGATCCAGCAGGAAGGAAGACAGAAACGACAGGCGGCAGAACAGGAACTGGCAAGACTGGAAGACGAGTTAAGAAACAAACTGATGGCCGCGAGAGAATAACAAAGAATCAGAACGGCGGATACGGCCGGGGGAGCTTGAAAGTTTCCCCGGCCTGTTATATGATGAAAGAAAACGGACCGCAGATAAATGGTCCGGGATCGGAGAGAAAGATGACGCCGGAAGAATTCTATAAAGAGATTGGAGCGGATTATCAGACCGCATTGTCCAGGATGATGGGAAATCAGGGGCTGCTTGCGCGGATGCTGAAAAAATTTGAGAATGACAGGAACTATGAGGCGCTGGAAAAAGCTGTGGAAAACGAGGATTATGGCGGAGTATTTACCGCCGCCCATACGCTGAAAGGCGTGGCGGGAAATCTGGAGCTTACGCCGCTTTATGAAACGTGTACGCGTCTGTCCGACGCCACCCGCGGCGGGAAAAAAAAGACGGCGATGTGCAGGGCCTTTTTCTCGCGGTACGGGAGGCATATCGGAATGTGATGGAGAACGTGAAAAAGCTGGCATAGCTTTCATGATTTTATAGGCAGGAAAACTTTTACAGTCAGCCCGTGAGGGACAGTATCAGAAAACTGTATCTTTCCCTGATGGGCGCGGACGATCTGCCGCACCAGTTTTAACCCCAGTCCATGCTCAGATTTTCCGCCGCAGTTTCGGGTGCTGGAAATGTCCTGTCCCTGGTTCAGCGCGGCAAGCAGCGCCGGAGAAAGCCCGATACCGTCGTCCGATACCGTGTAGAGATAATATCCGTCTTCCTCTCCGGCAGAAAGGATGATCCTGCATCCCTGCGGATTGTGAATCACGCTGTTTCGGATCAGATTATCCAGCATTCGCAGCAGAAGACTGCTGTCTCCGGAAAAAGGAAGGCTTCGTCCCGGCCGTGCCTCGGAAAATGCAATCTCATACTGCTGCGGCAGACCGCTGTTAAGCGCCTCGCCGGCAGCCAGCCGGCCTGTTTCTGCCAGATCGACATTTCTGACCTGGACAGGCTGAAGCGCGTATTCCAGTTTGGTGGTCAGATTCAGATCATCGATCAGCCTTTTCATTTTTTCACTTTCCAGGCGGATAATCCCGGCCTGTTTCCTGGCTTCCTGCGGAAGTACATCGTTTTCTTCCAGCTCGCTGGCGTATCCCAGTACGATGGAAAGCGGCGTGCGGATATCATGGGACACGCCGCGGATCCATTCGGCTCTTGTATTATCTTTCCGGCTCATATAGTCGGCTGCCCGGTTCAGACCCCTGCTGATTTCAGCCAGTTCCCCCTGCTCTTCCAGATGCCGCGGTTTGCCGCGGCTCAGATCCTGAATGCCCTGTAAGATGGGAGTCATGGCTTTCTCTACTTTGCGGGTATTGCGCAGGATCAGAAAAATAATCAGAAACAGATTGCACAGGAAGACTGCGGCGATTCCGCCTGCCATAACTTCTATATAGGGCCATTCCAGAGAATAGTAAAATTTTACCAGAGTCCGGGGCTGCAGACCGGCTACCATCAGGCTGCCGTCCTCCCGCGCCCATATCTTTACCGGATAACTGTCCAGATACCAGCGGCTGAAGGAGGCAATGTCCGCGCTTGTATAAGACCGCGGCAGATCTTCCGGCAGATCCTGCTGCCAGACAACATTCCCGTTCTCATCCAGCAGCATGGCCCACGCGTCGTTTTTCCGCAGTATGGAAAGGGCGGCACTGTCGGTGGTCCAGGCGCCGTCCTGCCATACCACGCCGTTTGAAAGATCCCGGACAGAGAGAGAGGTCCCGGAACCGCTCATACTCCCTATGATCATGACTGCAAAAAAGAGCGCGATATTGATACCCAGGAATAAAAATATGATTCCGATCATGGAAAGAATATAACGTCGGAAGAAACGCTGTACAGAATTCATGATGCGGCCTCCTTAAGATTGAGACGGTAACCGATTCCTTTTACTGTCACCAGAGAAACCGGCCTGGAGGGGTTTTCTTCTATCTTTTCTCTCAGGTGCCGGATGTGGGTGGAAAGGGTAGTCTCGTATCCTTGCCAGAACTCTCCGCATATGGTCTCGCACAAGGCTCCTGTAGTGACGATTCGCCCCGCGTTTTCATACAGTTTTTCAAAGAGCTGCAGCTCTTTCGCCGTCAATGATATTCGTTCTCCGTTTTTCCATACTTCCGCATTCGCCATATCCACGGTGGAACCGGCCAGCGCCACCTGCTCTTTCCGCTCCGGGTAGGCGCGGCTTAAGATGGCGCCTGCCCGCAGGAGCAGTTCTTTCGGCAAAAAAGGCTTGGGAAGATAGTCGTCCGCGCCGTTTTCCAATCCCTCAATGCGGTCTTCGGCTTCGCCGCGGGCGGTGAGCATCAGGACGGGAACACGGCTTGCGCGGCGTATCTCTCTCAGGACAGAAAATCCGTCCATACCCGGCATCATCACATCCAGGACAACCAGATCCGGCTGCTCTTCACGCCAGAGGCGGAGCGCCTCGAGCCCTGACGAGGCGGTGAGAAGGTCATGGTAGCCTGCCCGCCGGAAAATAGAGAGAAGCATTTCCAGAAGCCCCCGGTCATCATCGGCCAGTAATATTCTATAATCTGCCATAAATCATTCCCCTTTATCATCCGTTGTTATCTGTATTATACCCTCCCCAATGTCATTCGCTATTCTTCGGTGAAAATCTCAGAGATAAATCAAGGTTGGCTCAGCGTTATCTCAGAACAGAGATGCTATCTTATAGGCAGCACGAAAGGAGATGTCTGATTATGAGCAATTATATCATCGAGACCCGCGGTCTCACGAAAAAGTATGGAGAGCAGACCAGCGTATCCAAATTGTCTCTTCATGTGAGAAAAGGGCGTATCTACGGGCTCCTGGGACGGAACGGAGCCGGTAAAACGACAACCATGCGGATGCTTCTGGGGCTGACGGAGCCGACTTCCGGAGACGTGAAAATCTTCGGCAAACCGCTTCGCGGCAATGAGAAAAAGATCCTGCCCCGTATCGGCTCCCTGATCGAATCGCCGGGGTTTTATCCGAATCTGACCGGGACGGAAAACCTGCGGATTTTTGCCGATCTGAGAGGGTTGAAAGGTCCGAAATATATCAAGAATGCCATGGAACTGGTCAATCTGCCTTATAAAGACAAAAAATTGTTTTCCCAGTATTCTCTCGGCATGAAACAGCGTCTGGCGATTGCCCTGGCCGTCATGCACAATCCCGAGCTCCTGATACTGGACGAACCGATCAACGGGCTTGACCCCATCGGTATCGCGGAGGTGCGTGATTTCATACGGAATCTGTGCGACGCCACGGGAAAAACCATCCTGATTTCCAGCCATATACTTTCCGAGATCTCTCTGCTGGCCGACGATATCGGCATTATCGACCATGGCGTTCTGCTGGAGGAAGAAAGTCTGGAAGAACTGGAGAAGAAGAATGGAAAATATTTTCGATTTACGGTGTCCAACGCGGCGGCGGCATCCGGACTGCTTCAGGACAGGATGGGTATCCGGAATATGGAAATAGACAGTTCCACGAAACTGACCGTCCGGGATTCCCGGTTGGATGCGGGCACGGCTGTCCGCCTGTTTGTGGACGAGGGGCTGACCGTATCCGACGCGCATCTCTATGAGGATACTCTGGAGGATTACTTTAAAAAAGTTACGGGAGGTGAGGGTATTGCTTAGACTGCTGCGATGTGAATTTGCAAAGCTGAAACGCAGGCCCCTGTTCTTCGGGGCGGCGGCTGTCTCGGCCCTGATCCCGTTGGGGTGCGCGCTGTTCCTGCCGGATTTCAAAGCGTTTACAAGCGGCGCGGAAGCGGTGGACAGGATGATGGCCTCTTTATTCCAGATGAGCGTGTATATGCTGCTCATGCCCGCGCTGGTGGTGCTTGCTTCCAATCTGCTTTTTGAGGAGCAGGACAACGACACGCTGAAAAATTTGATTACCGTTCCTGTGAACAGGTCTGCTCTGGCACTGGCGAAGATGGCCCTGCTGTTCTTATTTGCGGCGGCTTTCATGGCGGCAGGCGGCCTGGTCATCCTGGTGATTGTGCTGGCGGCAGGATGGGAACCGGTGGGATTCTGGCGGCTTTTCTGGGTAGGCATCGGTCAGGGGATCATGATGTGGGCCGGGTCGCTGCCCTGTATCCTTCTGGTGGTATTTTTGAACCGCAGTTATATTATCTCTGTGATCATCACGTTCTTTTATACAACGATCAATTACATCTGCAGTATGAATGATGCGTTCATCATGCAGCCGTTTGGATTCAACCTGGGCACGCTGCTGCCCGGTCCCTTAAGTTTTCGCTGGTATTATCAGTATTTTGATACATCAAAGGTCGGCGCGGAGACGGCGGCGCTGGTGGAGCGGATCAGTCCTTATTTTGTAACCGTCCCGCAGGCGTTTTTCATAGTCTGCATAGAAACGGCGCTGTTTTTGACTTTGATCGCGTGGGTCTATAGGCGCCAGGGCTGTTAAGGAGGTGAGAAGCATGCGGAGTATTATCAAAGGCGAATGGAGGAAGCTGCGGCGGTGCCAGATCCTGCTGGTAGGGATCGTGGCCCTGGCTCTCTGCCCTGTGGTGCAATACGGTTCCCAACTGGTCATGAATCCCGAGCTTCGAGACCCCGGTTATAATTTTGTAAGTCTTTTCAACAGTGTCATATGGGGAAACACCCAGATCTTTCTGCCCATCTCGCTTGTGATGATCGGAGGATGGATCATAGACCGGGAAAACACGAATGATACCATGAAAAATCTGCTTACGGTTCCGGTCTCTTATCCCGGACTGATGGGCGGAAAACTGACGATAACCGTAATCCTGTCGCTGATATTTGGAGTATACAGCGTATTTGTGACGCTTCTGACCGGAACCGCGGCAGGCCTGGACGGATTATCCCCGGCGGTTCTTGCAGGCCAGGGCGCGCAGGTGATCGGAGCCGCTTTCAACACCTGCCTGGTGTGCATGCCGGTCATCCTGATATTCGGCCAGATGCGGGGCGCTTATCTTGGAGGATCGCTTCTGACCTTCTTTCTCGGATACTGCATCCTGTTTTTTAAAAGCGGTTTTCTGCTCTCCGCCTATCCCTTTTCCGCGGCGCTGGTCCTCGCCGGGTTCGATATGCAGGAGTATAACGGCGCCACAGAAGCCCCCAGTATCCCGCTGGCGATCTTTGGGATGGCGGCGGTCATTGCCCTGACCATGGCGCTTCTGCTGTTTTCTCATCCCGGCAGCAAAACGGGGACGGCTAAGAAGAAAAAGAAAAGAGGGCGCGGGAGACGGTACTCGGGCAGATAGGAGGAAAAGTGGTTTTGAAAAAAATAATATTCTTATTTTTAATTATGTGCTGCTTTATATCTATGACAGCATGCTCGAAAGATGAAATCATTGAACAATACAATCAGGCATTACAGGCACTGCCCCATACCGGGCTGACAGATAAGAAGGAGCTGCGGGGGAAACGCAGTCCGGGTACAGACAGCTATGTGGGAACTTACGAAGCGAACTATGAAGATTTTTCCGGCGAAGAGGTCCTTTTCGGAGGCACCGCGCTTGAACGGGACGGCGGAAACGAAATAGAAATCTCCTGTCATATGGATACGGAAAGCGGAACATTGAAACTGATCCTGCAGACCGGAGCAGACGAGCCGGAGATCCTGTGCGATACGGAAGATTCATATTCCGGAACAATTGATCTGCCTTCGGCAAGCAACTATATTATCGTGGAGGCGGAGCACTATACAGGGACATTGGAATTAGTGGTTCAATAACGTGAGAACGGTCGGCAAGATAAAAGTGTTGATAAAAAGTGCTGATAAAAAGCGCTGATAAGCTTTATCGACTTATCCCCCTTTCTGTGATATGATTACGGATATACGATCATAAAACGGAAAGGGGTATTTCTATGGGAAATACGTCTGATAATAAAGATAACAGACCGGCTGCGCAGCAGCCGGTCAACATCGGCATCCTCGCCCATGTGGACGCGGGCAAGACTACGCTCTCGGAAGCGATGCTCTACCGCAGCGGCGCGATCCGCAGCCTGGGACGTGTGGACAACAGGGACGCGTTCCTGGATACTTATGAGCTGGAGCGGAATCGGGGGATTACGATTTTTTCCAAGCAGGCGAGGCTTCGTCTGGGGGAAAAGCCGGTGACGCTTCTGGATACGCCGGGGCATGTGGATTTTTCCGCGGAGATGGAACGGACGCTGCAGGTGATCGATTACGCGGTGCTGGTGATCAGCGGAGCGGACGGCGTCCAGGGACATACCAGGACGCTCTGGAAACTGCTGAAGCGGTATCAGGTGCCCACATTTTTGTTTGTCAATAAGATGGACCAGCAGGGGACAGACAGGGGAAAGCTTTTGGAAGAACTGCGCCGGCTGCTGGATGACCGGTGCGTGGATTTTGGCGCCGGACAGGACCGGGAGACTTTTCTGGAGAACATAGCGGTCTGCGGGGAAGAAGCGATGGAGAGTTACCTGGAGACCGGAGAGATCCCGCAGGATGAGATTAACCGGCTGATCTGCCGGAGAGATCTGTTCCCGTGCTGGTTTGGATCGGCGCTGAAACTGGAAGGGGTGGACGAATTCCTTCACGGTCTGGAAATCTGTATGGCTGTGCCCGAGTATGGAGAACAGTTCGGCGCCAGGGTATATAAGATCGGACGGGACGAACAGGGAAACCGTCTGACTTATCTGAAAGTGACCGGCGGAGCCCTGAAGGTAAAGGATCTCCTGAGCGGAGGCCGGGGCGAAGACGCGTGGGAAGAAAAGGTCAACCAGATACGCCTTTATTCCGGATCCAGATATGAGACGGCAGGAGAAGCCGCTGCCGGTACGGTCTGTGCAGTGACCGGACTTATCCATACCTATCCGGGAGAGGGGCTGGGAGCGGAAGAAGGTTCTAGTCTGCCGGTTCTGGAACCGGTATTGTCCTGCAGCATCCTGCTTCCCCGGGGATGTGATCCTGTGCAGATGGTAGGAAAGTTAAGGACACTGGAGGAAGAAGAACCGGAACTCCATATCCGGTGGGATGAAAAGCAAAGAGAGATCCAGGCGCAGCTCATGGGAGAAGTGCAGATGGATGTGCTGAAGACCATGATCCGGGAACGTTTTGATGTGTCGGTGGACTTCGGAGAAGGCAGCATTGTATATAAAGAAACCATTGCGGATACGGTGGAGGGTGTGGGGCATTTTGAGCCTCTGCGCCATTATGCGGAAGTGCACCTTTTGCTGGAACCGGGAGAGCCGGGCAGCGGCCTGCAGTTTGCTTCGGCCTGCAGCGAGGACCAGCTGAGCAGGAACTGGCAGCGCCTGATACTGACCCATCTGGAAGAGAAGACGCATGTGGGCGTGCTGACCGGATCAGAACTTACGGATGTACGGATCACGCTGATTTCCGGAAAAGCACATTTGAAACATACAGAAGGAGGGGATTTTCGGCAGGCGACTTACCGCGCAGTCCGGCAGGGGCTGATGCAGGCACAGAATGTTCTGCTGGAGCCTTATTATGAATTCCGTCTGGAGATTCCGCTGGAAAATGTGGGACGGGCCATGACAGATCTGGAAAAGATGCACGCGTCTTTTGAACAGCCGGAGACGGAAGGAGAGATGTCGGTTTTATCCGGATCCGCGCCGGTGTCTGCCATGCGGAATTATCAGCAGGAAGTCACTTCCTATACAAAAGGAAGAGGGCGTCTTTCCTGCATGCCCGGAGGTTACGCGCCATGCAGGGATGCGGAAGAGGTGATCCGGAGTATTGGCTATGATCCGGAGGCAGATGTGGAAAATACGCCGGACTCCGTATTCTGTTATCATGGCGCAGGCACGGTCATACCCTGGTATGAAGTAAAAGAACATATGCATCTGGCGGATCTGACATACAGCGGGGCAGACGGAGGGAAAGCAGAGGCAGAACCGGCTCCCCGCCGGAGAGAACGCGCGCCGCTGGGAACCGCGGAAGAAGAAAAAGAACTGGAAGAGATCTTTGCGCGTACTTTTGGCGCTCCCAAGAGGAGGCTTCCCGGCGCGGAAGACAGGGTCCGCGTCTATGGAGCGGAAGAAAAAAGTAATTCGGAATATGTCCCGGGAAAGCACAGATCTTCCAGGGCAAAAGAAAATCCGGAAGAGTATCTTCTTGTGGACGGCTATAACGTGATCTTTGCCTGGGACGAACTGAGTGAGATGGCAAAGACCAATATAGACGGGGCCAGGGGAAAGCTCATGGACGTACTGTGCAACTATCAGGGATTCCGAAAATGCAACCTCATACTGGTATTTGACGCGTACCGTGTGGAGGGGCATGTGGAGGAAACGGTGAAATACCACAACATTTATGTGGTTTACACGAAAGAAGCAGAGACGGCGGACCAGTATATTGAGCGTACAGCCCATACGATCGGGAGAAAGTATCAGGTGACTGTGGCTACTTCCGACGGTCTGGAGCAGATTATTATCCGGGGGCAGGGATGTCGCACCATGTCTGCCAGAGAACTGAAAGAAGAGACAGAACGCATCAGCAGGGAGATACGGGCAGAGTATCTGGACCGTTTTCCGAACAGCGGCAATTATCTGTTTGATTATCTGCCGGAGGAACTGGCGGAACATCTGAATGACGTGAGGCTGGGCAGAAAAAGCCTGAGCGGGGAAGAGGAGTGAACGATATGGAACGGGAAATTGATATGAAAGAAGTATCTGACGGCAGGCTGTATACTTCCAATGATCTGGTGAAGGCGGACTGCGGCGGATGCGAAGGCTGTTCGTCGTGCTGTACGGGGATGGGCAGTTCCATTACACTGGATCCCCTGGATGTTTTCCGGCTGTGTGCGGCAACCGGGAAAGATTTTGAATCCATGCTGGACCGGCAGATAGAACTGAATATTGTAGACGGTGTGATTCTGCCGAATCTGAAGATGGCAGGAGACGGGGAGCGATGCCCGTTCCTGAATCCGGAAGGACGCTGCGGTATTCATGAATACCGGCCGGGCATCTGCCGGCTGTTTCCGCTGGGCAGGATCTATGAGGACGGAGATTTCCGGTACTTTCTGCAGGTCCATGAATGTCCGAAGAAAAAGACGAAAGTCAGAGTCAGAAAATGGCTGGATACGCCGGACCTGAAACGCTACGAACAGTTTGTGCGCGACTGGCATTATTATCTGAAAGACCTGCAGAAGGAGACAGAGAAAGCCCCGGATCAGATCAGGGAGCTGAGCATGAGCGTGCTCAGACTTTTCTACATGCTTCCCTACGACCGGAACCGGGACTTTTATGATCAGTTTTATGAACGCTTCCGCAGGTGAAGAGATCAGTTCTTTCCTGCAAACAATTCCTCGAAACGTTTCATGGCTTCAGAGGTATTTTCATAGGTGCCGAAAGAAGTCAGGCGGAAATAGTTTTTTCCGTTCTCTCCGAATCCTGCGCCGGGGGTGCCCACTACCTGGATGTTTTCCAGCAGGTAATCAAAGCATTCCCAGGATTCCATTCCGTTCGGGCACTCAAACCAGATATAAGGAGAATTGACGCCGCCGAAGAAACGGATGTTCAGACGGGTCAGCGTATCAGCGATCACTTTCGCGTTTTTCTTATAATATCCGATATTCTCCTGGCATTCACGGATGCCTTCTTCGGAGAATACGGCTTCCGCGCCTTTCTGCACAATATAGGATACGCCGTTGAACTTGGTGCTCTGACGGCGGTTCCACATGGCGTTCAGAGACATCTCCTGTCCGTCTGACGCCTGGAATACCAGTTCTTTCGGGACGACCGTGTAACCGCAGCGGGTACCTGTGAATCCTGCGGTCTTGGACAGGGAGCAGAACTCAATCGCGCATTTTTTCGCGCCTTCCACCGCGTAGATACTTCTGGGCAGATCCGGCTCGGATACGAAGGCTTCGTAAGCGGAGTCGAACAGGATGACCGCCTGGTTGGCGATGGCGTAATCCACCCATTCTTTTAACTGGGCCTTGGTGTAGCATGCGCCGGTAGGATTGTTGGGCGAGCAGATATAGATGATATCCGCGTGCTGTGACGGATCCGGCATGGGGAGGAAATTATTTTCCGTAGTCCCTGCGATATAGGTGACCTGATTGCCGCACATAATATTGGAATCCACATAGACCGGATAAACCGGATCCGGAATCAGGATCACATTGTCATGGCCGAACAGGTCGGTGATGTTTCCGGTGTCGCTTTTGGCTCCGTCGGAGATGAAAATGTCGCCCGGATCCACTTCGATGCCGTTCTTTTTATAATAGGCGGAGATGGCTTCTCTGGTTTCCGCGTAACCCTGCTCCGGGCCGTATCCGTGGAAAGTCTCGGTTTTTCCCATAGCGTCCACACCCTCATGGAGCGCTTCCAGTACTGCTTTTCCCAGAGGACGGGTTACATCGCCGATTCCCAGACGGATGATGCGGGCGCCTTTTTCCGGATTCTTTTTGGCATAGGCCGCCGTGCGGTGGGCGATCTCTGAAAACAGATAGCTTTCTTTCAGGTTCAGATAATTTTCATTTAATCTTGGCATATGTTCAATCCTTTCTCAAAAGAAATATTTTATAACAACGGTTCATGGGTATTTTAACAAAGCGTCCGCACAGGTGTCAATAAAACCGCCGGAAAACCTTGTAATTTGAAAAAATATTGCCTATACTGAATCTGGCGGCAAATGTCGTATTTTGGAGGATGTATGAATGGAAAACAGAACAGAAAAAAATATCCGGCTGGTAGCGCTGGATTTAGATGAAACAACGCTGCAAACAGGAGGAAATCTGTCGGAATATACCCGTCATGCTCTGGAAGAAGCAGATCGGAACGGAATACAGATCGTGGCAGCCAGCGGGAGGGCGTTTTCCGCTCTGCCGAAAGCGGTGACAGACCTTCCGTTTGTGGAATATGCCATCGCGTCCAACGGGGCCAATATCTATGAAGTAAAAACCGGAAAACGGGTAATGGCAAAGTTCCTGGAAAAGGAGGCGGCAGGCCGGATCCTGGATATTGCGCGGGAAGAGGGGCTGTTGGTGGAAGGATTCATCGACGGAGTTCCCTATTCCCAGCGGAATTATGTGGAAGATACAGACAGATTGAACCGGACCGGACGCAATGCCCGGTATGTGCAGAGTACCAGAAGACCGGTGGAGGATATTTTTGCTTTTCTGCGGCAGGCGGAGTGCCTGGACAGCGTTAATCTGCTGGTAGAAGAACAGGAGAGAAAACCCGCTGTTCGCAAGAGGTTGGAAGAAGTGAAAGGCATCTATCTGACCACATCTGCAGATGTGCTTCTGGAGACGGCTAATAAAGACGCCGGGAAAGGACCGGCGCTTCGGGAACTGGCAAAGATGCTGAGAATCGATCGGGAGGAGATCGCTGCCTTCGGAAATGCCGAAAATGACATTGATATGATCCGTTTTGCCGGGACAGGGATCGCTGTGGCGAACGCGGCAGAAGAAGTCCGGGCCGCGGCGGACGAGGTGACAGAGTCCAATGACGAAGACGGCGTAGCACGATGGATCATGAGATATCTGGGAAAATAAGTATTTTGTGTAGTAAATGAACAGAAGCATACGTTTTATATGTAGGAATCACTATTCAGGACAAAACAGAATGGTGATTCTTTTTTACTTCTAAAATCACAGCCGTTCGAAAGGGAGGATGCAAAATGAAGAAAAAATGGATGAAAAGAGGTTCGGCAGCGGCGCTGGCAGCGGTTGTGTGTCTGAACGGATGCGGTATGCGGGCCGGGCAGGAAATGGAAAACGGGGGATACAAAAGTCAGACGAACGTGAAGGAGCCTGAGGCGATCGCTTTTGACGATGTGGAAGGAAGGATCGCCCGCCGCGAAGAAAACCAGGTGCCGGAAAGTTTTCTGGAAGCGGTCAGGCAGTTTTCCTGGGGCTCGGCGGCGCTGCTGTTGGAGGAAACCGAGGAAAACAGAAACTATTCTCCTCTGTCTCTCTATTATGCGCTGGCGCTTGCTGCTCAGGGGGCGTCGGGAACGACGGAACAGGAATTTTTAGACCTGCTGGGTGTGGGTGACAGGGAAGAGCTGGCGGAAGCATGTGGAAAACTGTACCGGCTGCTGTATACGGATAATGAAATCGGACAGCTGAAACTTGCGGATTCTCTGTGGATGTCCGGAAAAAGTAAGTTTAAAAAAGACTTTATACAGAAGGCGCAGGACGACCTCTATTCGGACTTGTTCCTGGTGGACTTTGGCGATGAAGAGACCGGAAAAGCCATGGGAGAATGGATCGTGGAACACACGAACGGCACTCTGGCGCCGCAGATTGCCACCTCCGAAGAGGATGCGCTGGCGGTGCTGAATACAGTTTATCTGTATGACGAATGGTCGAGCCGGTTCGGGGAGGAACAGAATACAGAGGGAGCATTTACAACTCTTTCGGGAGAAGAATCGGATGTCACTTACATGAACCAGGAGTTTGATTTCCTTCCCTGGCTGATCGGAGACGGGTATACGGGAACCAGCCTGGGACTGAAAAACGGCGGAAGCATGGTGCTGATCCTGCCGGAGGAAGGGACGGATATCCGGGAACTTTTCACTGCGGAAAAACTGGAGGAAATGTTCGGGGATACGGAAGGAGAGACCGGGAAAGTGAATCTGTCTCTTCCGAAGTTTACCTTTGGGGACAGCATGGAACTGATCCCGGCGCTGAGAGAGATGGGAATGGAATCAGCTTTCGGAGACGAGGCGGATTTCTCTAATATGACGGACGAAGATATATTGATCTCGCAGATCCGGCAGGAGACACACATCGGCCTGGAAGAGGAAGGGGTGGAGGCGTCGGCTTATACAGAACTGATGCTCACCGGGACTTCGATGCCGGCGGAAGAAGCGGCGCTGCAGCTCTGTTTTGACCGGCCGTTTCTGTACGGAATCCTGGACAGCACAGGAGTGCCCCTGTTTCTGGGACTTTGCGGGAACCCGGATGACGCGGGCGCGGCGGAACCCGGAGAGGGGACGCAGAAAAATACGTCGGAGCCAGGGACTGCAGATACCGCCGGGGGATCTGACGGGCTGCCGGAGCATATGGGCGGAGCGGAAGGAGTGGACTTCGGGTGTGCCGGTTCTGCCAGGCCGTCGGGAGGAGAGTTCCGGTTTTCTTTAGCGGAAGGTCATGAAAACGAGGTCTGGTATTACGACGAATTTTTCTCCATAGAACAGTACGCGGACGGAACCTGGGGTCCGCTGCCGGTCCAGGGCGGTTTCTGCGGCGTTACTTCATACTGGAAGATCGGAGAAAATCCGGAGACGGACTGCCTGAATATCGTCTGGGACTCCATCTACGAAACATTGCAGCCGGGAATCTATTGTGTGAGCAAAGAGGTGTTTCCGGAAGGAGCAGAGGGCGGGCCGGATCTGGAAAATGGAAAGCAGGTATATGCGGTGTTCGAGATCGAAGATCCTATGGGACTGAGTCTGGAGATCCGGGACGTGACGCCGACGGGCCTTACCATGCAGTTTGCGAGAAAGGGAGGGAATCCTACAGGCGAGCTTGAGTACGGAAAAGAATACTGGCTGGAACGACTGGAGGATGGACGCTGGGTGCGTCTGGATGGAGACATGAACTGGGAAGCCGTCGCATTTCTGATCGGGGAGAACGGGGGAGAGAAAGAAGAGGTAAACTGGGAAAGGTACTATGGAACACTGCCGGAAGGGAAATACCGGTTCTGCAAGGAAGTGACGGATTACCGGGGAGCCGGAGATTATGATACTTATGTATACAAGGCGGAATTTGAGATAGGGATATGAGACCGTTTTTTGAAGACCGTTTTTTGTCCGGTTGGCTGTTGAAAACGAGAAAAAGTTATGTTATAATCGGCGCATGGAGATATAGCTCAGCTGGGAGAGCATCTGCTTGACGTGTAGAGGGTCACAGGTTCGAGTCCTGCTATCTCCATGCGGAAACCCTTTGAGAAATCAGAGGGTTTTTTGTTACACAGGGAAAATGCTTCTTAAACGTGAAAGGGAAAATCAATGGTAAGAAGACATATTTTTTTCTATGGACGGGTGCAGGGCGTAGGTTTCCGCTGGCATGCCGTCAGCAAAGCCAGGCTTTTGGGTTTGACCGGATGGGTAAGAAATCTTTCAGACGGCAGTGTGGAGATGGAAGTCCAGGGAACACAGACCCGGATCGGAGAATTGCTGGGATATCTGTATGAGCAGAGATACATCAGGATCGAAGATATTAAATCAGAGGACATGGAACTGAAAGAAGAGTCTTCTTTTCGGGAACGCTGGTAGAAGGAGAGACTGACATGAGCGTAAATTACCATGCCTTTCAGAGCAGAGGCGTATTGTTTTCCGAATATGAAAAAGTGTGCAGACAATGGAAGGACGCGTTTGCCGGACTGGATCCTTCCCGGCTGGAAGAGATCCTGCATCTGGAGTCGGATCCGGAGTATCTGTATGTGGATTATTTCCGGACGCCGTACCGGCTGAAGCTGGCAGACGGAAGCCTGGAGAAAAAGCAGGAAGACGGCTGGACTTCCGAGCTGTATTTTAATGAATCTATGGCGATTTATCATCTGTTCTTTTTTACAAAAGACCATCCGGTGATCTCCGGGAAATGGGTGCCCAGCCATACCATAGACGGGGTTGTATCAAGAACCCGTGTGCCGGATCCGCTGCTGGATCCTTTTGCCCGCCGGTATACCGGGCATTTGCAGGAATTGGAAACGGCTTGTGAAAAAATGGGAGGAAAGAAGATTCCCAAGGGTGATGCGGGATATGAGTTTGAGGCTTTCCCTTGTATGCATCTTTGTCTGGTATTCTGGGACGCGGATGAAGATTTTCCTGCGCAGGCGCAAATTCTGGTGGATCAGAATGTGACGGATTTTCTGCACTACGAGACGGTTGGCTGCGTGATTTCGGATTTGCTGGAGAAGCTGGAAGCGTAAAAAAGGACTGCCCGGCGGTCGGAGGGGCCAAAGAGCAGTCTTTTTTTGACGAAAATTTTAGCGCTGGGGATCGTTTTCGGGCTGCAGGACGGACCAGGTATCGACAGAGTCGGTGATGACCTGATTAATCCGATCGTAGTCCCGGGCTTTGATCACGTCAAGGATAGATTTATGTACCTGATAGACAATTTCGCCTTTCTGATTTTTGTGACTGGCGATGATAGAAGGCTCCATAAAGTCTATAACGAAACCATACACCCGTTCCATCAGGGGATTTTTTGTACAGCTCCCCAACAGACGGTGAAATTCCAGATCATTTTCTCTCAGGTCCTGGGAAGTCGCACCGGTTTTCATCATTTCTTTCAGGCTGTTCAGATTGTTTTCCAGAGCGGTCCGTTCGGGCCCGTTTTCATCGTAGTGTTTTAATATCATTTCCAGCACGTCAATCTCAAATACATGGCGAAATTCATACAGATTTTCCAGATCAGGATTAGAAACAAAAAAGCTGAACAGAAGAGAGTCCATCAGAGAATTCCCGGGAGTTTCGCAAACATAGGTACCATTTCCGATTTTAATATCCACCAGTCCAAAAGCAGACAGTATTTTCATGGCTTCCCGCACGGATCCGCGGCTCACATTCATACCTTCTGAGATTTCCAGTTCGCTGGGGAGCCGGTCGCCGGGTTTCAGTTTTTTTTCTATCAGGAGCTGTTTGATATTGTTGACAACAAGATCAACAGCAGATTCCCGCTTATTAGCACGAAATAATTCATTCACTTCCATATTTCGAATCCTCCCTCTATATGTAATCGATACCACTCAAATTATGTGCTTATTATAACATGAAAAAGTAAAACGTCAAACAACGATTCTATAGGTCTTTGAAAAAACACTCTCTTTTATAGAAAAGATGCACAACAAATAACTTATGAATAGATGCATTATTCACAAAAAAGTTTTTTAAAAGATTATTTATTTGAAAACTATTTATAAATCTGATATTTTGTGATATACATAAAACATCAGATGTTTAATGAATTTGGAAAAAGGAACAGTATCTGTACGAAGAATTGGAAAGCCGGAAAGAATTATGCAGACGACCGCGGAAAACATACAGTCTGTAATTGACGGCACACCCAGGAATGTGGTAAATAAGTAGTAAAAACAGACAGGCGGGTAATAGGATGAAAATAGTGATTGCGATCGATTCTTTAAAGGGGAGCCTGAGTTCCATGGAGGCGGGAAATGCCATCAAAGAAGGCGTCTTGAAGGTGTCTCCGGAGGCACAGGTCCTGGTAAAACCACTGGCGGACGGAGGGGAAGGCACGACGGAGGCTTTATCGGAAGGATTGGGCGGAGAAATGGTGCAGGTGGAAGTGCATGGGCCGATGGATGTCCCGGTGACTGCCGCGTATGGCTGGATCAGGGAAAACAAAACAGCGGTGATGGAGATGGCAGCCGCAGCGGGTATCACTCTGGCAGGAAAGGAAAAACAGCCGCTGCATGCTACGACTTATGGGGTCGGCGAGATGATTCGCGATGCGGTGAAACGGGGATGCCGCAGTTTCGTCATCGGAATCGGCGGGAGCGCTACCAACGACTGCGGGATCGGTATGCTGACGGCGCTGGGATATGAGTTTCTGGATGCGTCGGGAAATCCTGTGGGAATCGACGCGGACGCGCTGAAAGATGTGGCGCGGATCCGGACAGACCATGTCATGCCGGAACTGGAAGAGTGCAGTTTCCGCGTGGCATGCGATGTGACCAATCCTTTGTGCGGTCCAAACGGCGCTACCTTCATCTACGGACCTCAGAAGGGCGTGACGGAAGAGATGAAGGAAAAGCTGGATCAGGATCTGGGACATTTTGCGGAAGTGACGAAAAGATGCCTGAACGCGGACTGTGCCGACATGGAAGGCGCAGGCGCGGCGGGCGGGCTGGGATACGCGTTTATGGCTTATCTGAAAGCCGATCTGAGACCGGGGATTGATCTGGTGCTGGAAGCGGTGGATATGGATGAGGCGATGAAAGGCGCGGATCTGGTATTTACCGGGGAAGGACGGCTGGACCATCAGACTGCCATGGGGAAGGCTCCGGTTGGAATTGCCGCGCTGGCAAAGAAGCATGGAGCGGCGGTGATCGCATTTGCAGGATCAGTGGCAGACGGTGCAGAGGCGTGCAATGAGAAAGGGATCGATGCGTATTTTCCTATATTGCGCCAGGTAGTAACGCTGGATGAAGCCATGGAGCCGCAGACAGCCCGCCGGAATATGACAAAGACAGCGGAACAGGTCATGCGGCTGGTAAGAGCTGTAAAGAAATAAGGATAGGGTTTGTTGCCGCGAAAATAAAGAGACAGAAGATGAGACCATCACTGCGGCATGTCTGTAACCGCCGCGGCGATGGTCTGTTCATTCATGACCGCTTCCGCAATATTTTCCGCAAGCAGGGACTGATATTCGGAAGTAGCCAGTTTCCTGCACTCTGATGAGTTGGAAAAGTATCCCAGTTCGATCAGGACAGCGGGCATTTCTGTGCGGAGAAGGACCCGGTAGTCGGCCGTCCTGGCGCCGCGGCTGACTGTCTGATCTATAGTATCCATCTGATCGGAGATAGTTTCTGCTAGGATCTGGCCGCCTGTACTGTCTTTGCTGTAATAGCATTCCAGACCCTGTACGGAAGCGTCGTCTTCGCAATAATTGCAGTGGACGCTGATAAAAAGGTCTGCTTTTGCATCATTTGCCAGTTGAGCCCGTTCTTCCAGCCCTATATAGGTATCGGCTGTTCTGGTCATAATCACCTGTGCGCCGGCTTTTTCCAGATTTTTGGCGAGAAGCCTGGCCACAGACAAATTCACATCTTTTTCCAAAATGTCCTGCGAGTTGGTTCCCTGGTCTTTGCCGCCATGCCCGGCATCCACTACAACTGTCAGAGTGTCGGAGGAGCCTGTATCCGATAAAATGCGGGAAGCGCCGGCAAATACAGGTTCTTCTTCCTGAAATTTCCGACTGATGAGAATCACGCTTTGCGCTATTGCACAGATTATTAAAAGCGACACGGACAAGAAGAAAATTCTGGCCGTCCATGCGCGGATAATCCTCTGCCGTCTTTTATCTTTTCTGGTTCTTCCTGCATGTCTTTTCCTTTGTTTCATAGAGGGCGTTCCTTTTCTTTTTCTTGTGAGTCAGGTCTATTGTACACCAGTAAGAGCTATTTTGTTTCTTAAATTTTATGAAGGTTTTGTATCTGAAAAGTATCTTCCCATGAAATGATTCTTGACAGGTGTAGAAAAACTTATATAATAAGCATTGTTATTATAAGAATTCTTATAGTGAGGTAGTTTATTTCTATGGAGAGTCTGCATTATTTATTGATGAAATCGCATTTAATGCTTTCCAAGAAGATTCTGGCGGAAGCGGCAAAAATCGGACTTACGGCAGGGCAGCCGAAAGTGCTGGATTTTTTACGGGTTCATGAAGAGGCAGATCAAAAAACGATTGCCTCTTATTGTGAAATCGAGCAGGCGACAGCCGGGAGTATTCTTCTGCGGATGGAGAAAGCCGGTCTGATTGTCCGCAGACAGCATGAAGGAAACCGCCGCTCCCTTTTTGTGTCCCTTACAGATAAAGGTAAAGAGGCGGCCCGGCAAACGGAACTTATTTTCCGACAGGCTGAAGAACCTGTTGCGGCTGTGCTGACAGAGGAGGAGCAGGAGATGCTTAAAGAACTTTTGATAAAAGTGAACAATGCGATTTCAGATCACACATTTCCGGGAGGACATAAATTATGAAAGAAGAGAAAAAATTAAATCATATACTGATACGGGTTATCCTGTTGTGCGCCGGATTATCCGTCATGGCTATTGGAGTGGCATTTTCGATCAAGGCTGCTTTGGGCACTTCTCCCATATCCAGTGTCCCTTTTGTGACAGGGACGATTTCCGGCCTTTCCGTGGGGACGACCACGATTATAATGAATTGTATATTTGTAGTTATTCAGATCCTTATCCTGAGAAAAAGATTTGAGTGGTTTCAGCTTCTCCAGATTCCGGCATCTATTTTGTTCGGTACAATGATCGATGCGGGAGGAGTCATTCTTCAGGGATTATCCTGCAGCAATTATATGGAACAATGGGTATTCTGTATGACCGGTATTGTATTGCTTGCTTTTGGCGTGAGTATGGAGATTACGGCCCGCCTGATCACCAGCGCCGGAGAAGGCGTGGTGTTGGCGGTCTGTAAAGTGCTGCCGGTTAAATTTGGCGATATGAAAGTTATATTTGATTTGACCCTTGTCTGTATCTCCATACTGATCGGGCTGCTTTTGCTGGGCCATCTGGAAGGAGTACGGGAAGGGACCATCGCAGCAGCTCTCTGCGTAGGACTTATCACGAAAAGGTTTAACAAACCTATGGCTCGTCTGGAAGAGAAATATCTGATGTAACAGTCAGTTCTTTTTTTTCAATATAAGATTATAATTGGAATCATAATATAATCCTAAATCCTGGCAGATCCGGTCATTCAGGCTCATAAGAGCTTCTCGATATTCTCTGTATTTTGGAGACAGTTCCACCATGGCGGGTATAAAGATGTCGTAATATCCGCAGTCTTTCATGCGCTTCATAAAGCGTCTTTGCGCGATGAACGCCGGATGATATTTCATGGGGCCGGTTTTCAGACGGACATTCTGCAGTGTTTTTTTCTTCAGCGCGGCATATTCTTCCGCAGTGGGATTCAGATACATCCGGATCTGATCGTCTATTTTCCGAATCATCTGATCCAGCGCCGGCCTGGGAGTCAGACGGTACATGGGCCATGCCATAAGCGTCATAAAAAGCGGGGGATGAAGCCGGGTCTGGTCCCAGAAGTCCAGAATCGTCCGGTATGCTTCCTGCTGTTCGGGCGTGGAGATCCGGATCTGCAGATAGGGCTGGAAATGCTGCATAAAATAGTAACCGTAATAACCGGGGACCATATCCAGCATGGCCTGACCGATGGTCTGATAGTCCACCTCCTGGTAAGCAGCTTCTATGTCATGGCCTTCGATAAATGCTTTCAGTGCATCCAGTTCTTTCGTCTCTGTCTGAAGAGACGCTTTTTTACTTTCATAGATATTTTCCAGGAGTTTTTCTTCTTTCCCTTCCAGAATTCGTTTGATATCGGGGATGCTGATCCCCAGTTTCCGGTAGACGGAGATTTCTTTCAGGCGCTGTATATCTTCTTCTGTATAGTTGCGGTATCCGTTGGAGTCCTTGGACGGCTTTATAAGTCCCTTTTCCTCATAAAATTTGACCGCGCGGCGGGTCAGATCCACCTGCCGGATGACTTCGTTGATCAACATGTATGGTGCCTCCTTTTCTGATTATGAGTTCAGTATATACGTGTACGCTGCGTACAGGTCAAGAAGATTCTGAAAAATTTCAGAAACCGACTTGCCATATCAGCTGCACTATGTTATAGTGGCGAAAGATGCGGTGGGAAGAATTTCACTGTAAATATGAAGAGAAAAGGGTGAAAAGATGAGGAGATAATCCGGATTTCGCGTAAACAGAAACATGATTACAGGACTGTCTGCAGACAGCCCCGGGTTTCTGTTGCCGGATGTCGGATGTATCGCCTCGTCTGCTCTGTTTTCGGATCATTTGCGGTCGGAAAACAGGGCGGCTCTTTGCGCGCAGACTGCTTCCGGGACAGAATCCGGAAGCAGTTTTTGTATGGGAACCTTGCGGACAGCCGGATGGGAGGGATTCGATGTTACAGATTCAAAATCTGACGATTACACATAAAAAAGACCTGCGGGAACTGGTGAGGGATTTTTCATTCTGCCTGAATCCGGGGGACCGGGCGGCGTTGATCGGAGAGGAAGGAAACGGAAAGTCCACACTGCTGAAGCTGATTTATGACGAGCATCTGACGGAAGGTTATGTGGAGTTCACAGGAACCATCTCAAAAAACGGGATGAAGCTGGGATATTTGCCGCAGGAGCTGGAAGCGGAAGAGAAGGAACAGAGCGTTTATGAATTCTGTTCCGGAAGGCCGGGGTTCCTGGAATGCTCGCCGAAAGAGCTGGCGCGTACGGCGGGGAAAATGGGCCTGGATCCGGGTTTGTTTTATTCGGAACAGAAGATGGGCAGCCTGTCCGGCGGCGAGAAGGTAAAGCTGCAGCTTGCCTGTATTCTTCTGGACGGGCCGGACGCGCTGCTCCTGGATGAGCCGTCCAACGATCTGGACCTTCCTACGCTGGATTTCCTGGAAAAACTGATTCTGGAGAGCCGGGTTCCGGTGCTTTATATCTCCCACGACGAGGTGCTGCTGGAACGCACTGCAAATCTGATCATTCACATGGAGCAGGTGCGGCGCAAGACGGTGTCCAGAGTGACTGTGCAGCGGAGCGGTTATCGGGAATATGTGGAACGCAGGCTGACGGGCCTGGAAAAGCAGGAGCAGCAGGCGAAAAATGAAAGAAAGGAATATGCAAAACAGCAGGAACGTTTTCGGCAGATCCAGCAGAAAGTAGAACACAGCCTGCGGTCGGTCAGCCGTCAGGATCCGCACAGCGGTTATCTGATGAAAAAGAAAATGCGCGCGGTGAAAGCGCAGGAAAGACGTTTTGACAAAGAAGCGGAGGCGTTCACCGAATTTCCGGATACAGAGGACGCCATGTTTATCCAACTGGGCGGACAGATGCAGATGCCGAACGGAAAGCGGGTTCTGGAATACGAAAAACAGGAACTGGCCGTGGAAGGGCGCGTGCTGTCCCGCCATATCCGGCTGGAAGTCCGGGGACCGGAGAGAGTCTGCATCATCGGGAAAAACGGAGCCGGGAAGTCCACGCTGCTGAGAGAGATCGCAGAACAGCTTCTGGCGCGTACGGATCTGCATGCGGGCTATATGCCGCAGAATTATGAAGACCTGCTCGATCTGTCACAGACGCCGGCGGAGTTTCTGGCGGTCAGCGGAGCGAAAGAGGAACAGGACCGGATCCGTACTTACCTGGGGAGTATGAAGTATACAGCGGATGAGATGGACCGCCCGATCCGGGAACTGTCCGGCGGACAGAAAGCCAAGCTGTTGCTTTTAAAACTGTCCATGCAGACGTGCGACGTGCTGGTTCTGGATGAACCCACGCGCAATTTTTCGCCGCTGTCCGCGCCGGTGATCCGGAAGATACTGAACGCGTTTCCGGGAGCGGTCATCAGCGTGTCCCACGACCGAAAATTTATTCAGGAAGTATGCACGGCGATCTATGAACTGGACGAGGAAGGGCTGCACCGGAGAGAACCGTAAATTTTATGTTTTTTGAAAAGAAGGAGAGGCGGCGTTGCCGTCTCTTTTTTCGGCCTTTATAATAGAAGAAAAACAAGGGGGCGGCAGTATGGCGGCATTTGACAGGGTAAAATCCGGGATCCCGGCGATGGACCAGGCGTTGGATTATATACGTCTGGGTGATAATGTGGTGCTTCAGGTCAGCAGGATGGAAGAATTCTGTTTTTTTGTGGAGCCCTATGTGAGACAGGCGAAAGAGGACGGGCGCAATCTGATCTATTTTCGCTTTGCCGGACATGCGCCGCTGGTAAAAGAGGAGGATGCGAAACGGTACTGCCTGGATCCGGGAGAGGGATTTGAACAGTTTACGGTAAAGGTACATCGGATCATTGAAAAGGAAGGGTATGACGCGTTCTACGTATTTGACTGTCTGTCGGAGCTGCAGGAGGTCTGGGCGGCAGATCTGATGATGGGAAATTTTTTCCGGGTGACCTGTCCGTTTCTGTTTCAGCTGGATACGGTAGCCATGTTCCCGCTTCTGCGGGGAAACCATTCCTATGAGGCAGTGGCGAGGATTCAGGAGACGACGCAGCTGTTTCTGGACATATATTCGGATGAAGAAAATATTTATTTACACCCGGTCAAAGTATGGAACCGGTATTCTGCGACGATGTTCCTGCCCCACAGGGCGGACCGGCAGACCGGGGAGTTTCGGACACTGACCGACGCTGTGGGGATGAGCAGGTATTATGCGGCGGTCAGCCGGTACCTGAATGAGGAAGACCAGAATCTGGACAGCTGGGAGCGGTATTTTCAGAAATGTTCCAGAGAGCGCGGCGAGATGGATCATCCGGAGACCTACCGGCGGCTCTGCGGCATGATGATGACGAAGGACGAACAGATCGGCCGGATGTTTGAGAAATTTTACCGGCTGGAAGATTATCTCCGGGTAAAAAAACGGATGATCGGCACGGGGAAAATCGGCGGGAAATCCTGCGGTATGCTGCTGGCGCGGAGCATTGTGGAAAAATGTCTGCCGGATCTTGCGGAGCGTCTGGAGCCCCATGATTCCTTCTTCATCGGGGATCATGTGTTTTATACCTACCTGGTTTATAATGGCCTGTGGGACCTGCACATCGCGCAGAAGGACGAGGACGGCTATTACCGTCTGAGCGACCAGCTGTCCGAGGGCATCATGAAAGGCGTGTTTCCGGAAAATATCCGGGAACAGTTCCGGCGGATGCTGGAGTATTTTGGCCAGGCGCCGATCATTGTGCGGTCCAGCAGCATCCTGGAGGATGGGTTTGGAAATGCGTTTGCCGGGAAATATGAGTCGGTTTTCTGCGCGAATCAGGGAAGCGGGGAAGAACGTCTGAAAAAACTGGAGGAAGCGGTGCGCATCGTATATGCCAGCACGGTGGATCCGTCTGCGCTGGAATACAGGGAGACCCGGGGGCTGGACGGTGTGGAAGAGCAGATGGCGATTCTGGTACAGCGCGTGTCCGGATCTTTGCACGGGAAATATCTGTTCCCGTCGGCGGCAGGAGTCGGGTACTCTTACGACACTTACGGATGGAGCCAGAACATGGATCCGGAAAAGGGGATGCTCCGGATGGTGCTGGGACTGGGCACCCGTGCCGTGGACCGGACGGACCGGGACTATCCCAGGATCATTCACATCGACCAGCCGGAGCATACCTATCTGACCACAATGGATGAAAAGGTGTGGTTCTCCCAGCGAAGAGTGGATGTGATCGATCTGGAGAAAAACAGCCTGACGGAAGTGCCGCTGGAAGAAGTCATGGCGTGCACCCCGTACTGGTACCATAATCTGGTGCTGGAACATGATTATGAAGTGGAGCGCCGTCTTTATGACCAGGGCAGACGGCGGGATGTGTGTTTTGGTACCTGCCGGGGATATGTGAAGGACCCGCAGTTTATCTCCGACATGGGAAGGATCCTGGCGGTGCTTCAGAAGGAGTACTCTTATCCGGTGGATATTGAGTTCACCGTCAACTCCAATGAGAAGAAGGAGTATGTGATCTGCCTGCTCCAGTGCCGCCCGCTGCAGACTTTTTCCGAACGGACACGGGTAGAGATCCCGCCGGCGGCGGAAGATCAGACGCTGTTCCGCGTCTGCCATGCGTCCATGGGAATCCCGCAGAAAAAGCGGATTGACCAGGTGATTTATATTGATCCGGCGGCTTATTATGCGTATCCGTATCCGCGCAAAGCTACGGTGGCGGCCATGCTGACGGACATAAATCTGAGTTTCCGGGACAGCGGAAAAAATATTCTGCTTATGGCGCCGGGACGCATTGGGACGTCTTCACCGGAACTGGGAGTCCCGGTGAAATTTTCCGGGATCTCGCATTTCTGCGCGATTGTGGAGATGGATGAAGAAGGCTCCCTGTATGCGCCGGAACTGTCTTTCGGAAGTCATATGTTTCAGGATCTGGTGGAGGCGGAGATCTTTTACACGGCTCTGTTTCATGTGACCAGAGAGGATGAAGCGCTGCGAAAAGCGTTTTTCCGGAAGTATGCGAAAACACTCCCGCTGCCGGAACAGTTTGCGGAGCTGTCACATATGGTGAATATTTATGATTTTTCGGGAAGCGGGCTCATGCTGTATTACGATATCCGGAGCGGTGAAACGCTCTGTGCGGTTGTATAAAAGAGACAATATATTTCCTGAATTTGCACGCGGTACCAAAAAATTTAAGAAGTTTGGGTATTTATGCAAAAAATATTGCATATCCGGGAAATTCGTACTAAAATAAAAAGCTGAAATCCGTAAACACAAAATAACTGAGGAGATTGAGAAAAATGGGTTATGTTGATGAGGTACTCGCAAGAGTAAAAGAGAAAAACGCATCGGAACCGGAGTTCCTGCAGGCAGTGGAAGAAGTGCTGGAGTCCCTGCGTCCGGTGATCGAGGCAAATGAAGAACAGTATAAGAGAGAGGCTCTGTTGGAGCGTCTGGTAGAGCCGGACCGTCAGATCAAATTCCGTGTGCCGTGGGTGGACGACAAAGGACAGGTACAAGTGAACACCGGATACCGCGTAGAGTTCAACAATGCGATTGGACCGTACAAGGGAGGACTTCGCCTGCATCCGTCGGTAAACATCGGTATCATCAAATTCCTGGGATTTGAGCAGATCTTCAAAAACTCCCTGACCGGACTTCCGATCGGCGGCGGTAAAGGCGGTTCTGATTTTGACCCGAAGGGGAAATCTGACCGCGAAGTAATGGCTTTCTGCCAGAGCTTCATTTCTGAACTTTATAAATACATCGGAGCAGACAAGGACGTACCGGCAGGCGATATCGGAACCGGCGCCCGTGAGATCGGTTATATGTTCGGACAGTATAAGAGACTGACCGGAAGCTATGAAGGCGTGCTGACCGGAAAAGGTTTAAGCTACGGCGGATCCCTGGCCCGTACAGAGGCTACCGGCTACGGACTTCTGTACATCACCCGCGAGCTGATGAAGTGCCATGGCATGGATATGAAGGATAAGATCTGCTGTGTATCCGGATCCGGAAACGTGGCAATCTACGCAACCGAGAAAGCGCAGCAGATGGGCGCGAAAGTTGTGACGGTGTCCGATTCTACCGGCTGGATCTACGATCCGGAAGGAATCGATGTGGAACTGCTGAAAGAGGTAAAAGAGGTAAAACGTGCGCGTCTTACCGAGTATGCTGCTGCAAGACCCAGCGCTCAGTATCATGAGGGCCGCGGCGTATGGCAGATCAAATGCGACATCGCTCTTCCGTGCGCAACTCAGAACGAGCTGCTTCTGGAGGATGCAAAACAGCTCGTTGCAAACGGCTGTATCGCTGTATGCGAGGGCGCAAATATGCCGACCACTCTGGATGCGACCGAGTATCTTCAGAAGAACGGCGTGCTGTTCATCTGCGGCAAGGCTTCCAATGCAGGCGGCGTAGCTACCTCTGCTCTGGAAATGACCCAGAACAGCGAGCGTCTGAGCTGGACCTTCGAGGAAGTGGATGCGAAGCTGGAGCAGATCATGGTCAACATCTACCACAACATCGACGACGCTGCAAAACGCTACGGCATGGAAGGAAACTACGTGGCCGGAGCAAATATCGCCGGTTTCGAGAAAGTGGCGAACGCAATGCTTGCACAGGGTGTGTGCTAAGAGATTTCTTTGAATCATAATGAGAAAGTCCTGGGAACGGCTGGTTTCCGGGGCTTTCTTTTTGCTTTCAGGTGATTGAGAAACAGGTCTGTCATTTTACGGTCTGCGTGCAGTTCAATATAAACTTTACCCGGATTTTACATGGAAAAGATAGCGCGGGAAAACACATATGGTACAATGATACCAGATTCTATACAGGGAGAAGAGCGATGACGGTTTTCTGGGTTGTTTTGATTTCATTTCTTTTATTTGCCGTTTTTCTGTGTCTGGGCGTCAGCGGGTTCCGGCGTGCGAAGGAGTGGTATGGTACGGTCAGGACCAACGCCGTAGTGACGGATATCAAGTATCAGGAAACAAGGGAGAGCGCGGGCGTCATTTCGGACGCTTCCTCCTATACGGAGGTGAAGTTCCAGTTTATGTGCGAGGGCCTGGTCTGTGAGCGGACGAAAAAATATGATGGGATCATGGACGCGCCTGGTTACATAGGCCAAAAGATACCGATCCGTTTCAACCGCAACACAGGCGCCTGGATCCTGCAGAAGGAGCTGCGTCCATACTGGGTCTTTGCACTCATGCTGGCTCCGGTCTGTCTGTTTTATACGGTGCTTTTCCTTACGCAGGGCGAAAGGTTTCTGTCTTTGCTTGAAGAGTTTACAGTGGAATCGCCGAATATGGCGGGCGAGATCCTGTATGTGACGTTTGGGAGTGCCTGCTTTGCGGCAGGATGCCTGTGCCTTCGGTATTTTCTGCCGCATATGTTCAAACCGGTCCTTGCCCCGGCCTGGCGGCTGCTGAAATACATAACCGGTTCTTTTGAACAGGTGGAGGGCAGGTATGTGGGCAGCGTGTGCCAGAGCACCTCTGACAGCAGCAGTTATTTTCCCATGTTTGCGGTGCCGGGGGCGGAAGGGGAAGCCCGGTGGGTCTCCCTGGATGAAATGCCCAGGAAAAAATATAAGATCGGAAAAAACTATCCCTTGTACCGTGACCAGCGTTCCGGCAGATATTATCTGAAATCGTCGGGAACGGACATATCCGGCATGATCTTCGGCCTTCTGCCGCTGGTTTTCAGCCTGCTGTTTGTCGTCTCCCTTCTGGTATTCGGGGCTGGTCTGACCGTGATGGGTGTGCAGCTTGCACTATGATTTTGGGTGTGTACAAACCTTCCGCCTGATTCTGTAACAGGAATTGGACGGAAGTTTTACTGTATTTATTACGGAAATAGAGTATAATGAGCGCAAGGCGCGAATGAAGGCTTTCCGGTCCTGTTTGCCTTGGATGAAGTGTTCGGAGAGATGACTGACAGAATGTATATGAGGGAAAGCGGTCTGTGACGGGCAGGAAGAAAATCTGACTGCCGTCTGCTGCCATATCCGCAGGAAAGGGCCGGAACACAGCATCATCAATACCGGAAAAGAAGATCTGTGTTTGTTAACGATAGTTGTGGAGAGATAAGATTTATGAAGCAGTTTTTCGTTCAGATGATAGATAATTCCATGTCGTCACAATGGTGGAAAGAGATAATTGAACATTTTGTGAAAGCTGGCGACACATTTGAAATCCGCTGTTGGCGGGAAGAGGCTGCCGAGATTGGGGAAGCCTCTTTATATGGAACTGCTGTTGCCGATAGATATGAAGTGTCTGTCAAAGGTTCCGTGACAGAAGAACTGCTTGGGAAATTATTGACAGAAGCCCCCGCGGATAAGAGTATATATAATAAGATGACAAAGTATTTTACAATCCATGTAAGAAATGATTTATGCGATATCTGGAGTGAACATTATGGCACGGAGATGGTCATAGATATCATATCAGATGCTGATACAGCGTTTTTTGAACAGGTAATGGGACAATATCCCGGAAGTTTCAGTATCGGAGAGAGCAAGAATGGCTAGGGATTTTTTCTTAACGACAAACCGGATAGGTTTTTCCAAGCGGCGGAAAGGAGATATTCAATTAGCAGAGCTATTATGGGACGATCCTGACGTTGCAAGAATAATGAATTTGCTTTGACAATTTACTTTGTTTTTACATTATTGAGATTGCAGGATTCCCTCAGCAATATATAATAAATTTATTAAAGCTGACAGGGAGGTATTATGCGCTATTTATTGATATTTTTCTTGATTTCAATTATCGTCTCATTGATTATTTCATTGCTCCTGGAAAAATTACTGGAGAATGGGGAAAAAATAGACGAGGGCTTTGCCTTTTGTTTTTGGAATCTAAGTAATAGAAGAAAATTTATCAGAACTTTCTGGCTGCTGCCGCTTTTAGCAGCAGTGATATGTTATCTCCACATTACATACAAATCATATTTACTTACATGTATTGTCGGGGTGATATTAAGTGCCATATTTATTCTTCAAGCTGTTTATTATTATAGAAAATGGAAAATGGAGAAAAAATGAATAATGCCCTGATCAATGCAAAACTAAAGGCCTTATATGACGAGTATACGCCGGCTTTCCTTTCCGCATGGTCTGATGTGTTTGAGGAGGCGGCCCCGTGCAGGATGAATGAGTTCGGTATTATTGATATTCGCCGTTATGATCCAGAGAACGGAGTTTTATTTATAGGCCGTGAGACAAACGGGTGGGACGACAAAGACTACGCGGATGGCTGTCTGTTCCGTGAATGGCTGTGTGATATTTCCCGGAATGGCATTCAAGGACGGGGACATATTTCAAAACATCCGAATATGTGGTACAACATCGGCCGTTGGGCACTTCTTCTGCAGAACCCTGAAGTGCCCATAGATTCTCTTGCGTATCTGAAAGAAGAAGCCGTCGATGCGCTGGGCACGATTGCCTTTACAAATATAAATAAGGTGAGAGGCAAAAATAAGATCGGCAAGGAATATTATAAGCTGGCAAATACCGACGTTGCAAAAAAGCTCATACAAAAAGAAGTTGATATTTTGAAACCAAAGACAGTAGTTGCCTGCGGTACCTGGTGGCCGGCGGCTTCGCTTCTCTCAGACTGTAATTGCAGAATGATCCGCATGAACCATCCCGGAGCAAGAAAAAGTTCCAGAGCTATGCTGCAAGAATTAAAGGCGCAGCTGGGATGAGCGGATTATTCTCATTTATTGGGGAGTTGAGCAGAGCGACAAATCGGAATTTGCGGAGGTGCTTGTCTTGATTATCAAAAATAAAACAATAGACGGTGGAAAAGGTTTTGATTGGGGAAGAGTGTCTTCGGAATATGCAAAATATCGAGATATTTATCCACAAGAATTTTACCAGAAAATTCTTGATCTGGGATTGTGTAAAGACGGACAAATGGTTTTAGACCTTGGTACAGGAACCGGTGTCCTGCCAAGAAACTTGTATTCTTACGGGGCGAAGTGGGTTGGCACAGATATTTCGGAAGAACAAATCCGGCAAGCACAAAAGTTATCTGAAGGGATGGATATCGATTACTATGTGAAAGCGGCGGAAAACATAGATTTTCCGGCGGAATCTTTTGATGTCATTACAGCGTGCCAATGTTTCTGGTATTTTGACCACAAAAAAGTTATGCCCAATTTGTATCGAATGTTAAAGCCTAATGGCAAATTATTGGTTTTGTATATGGCGTGGCTCCCTTATGAGGATAAAATAGCGGGAAAAAGCGAAGAGCTTGTTTTGAAGTATAGTCCAAAATGGAGCGGCGCGGGAGAAAGAATCCATCCAATTCAAATCCCGGATTGCTATGAGTCGAAATTTGATATGGTTTACCATGAAGAATATCTCTTGAATGTGCATTTCTCCAGAGATACATGGAATGGACGTATGAAGGCCTGTCGTGGAGTAGGCGCCTCTCTTTCTAAAGAAGAGCTAAAAGAATGGGAATCTGAACACCTAAAAATGCTTTCCGAAATAGCGCCGGAAGAATTTGATATAAAGCATTATGCAGCACTCGTTGAATTACAGGCTCGGAAGTAAGTAGATTATAATTTGGAGGTGTGCGGAGATTGTTTGAAGGATTTGATTTTACGAATTTTTGGGAAGACAGTGCATATGCGCTGAAAGAATATGTCAGTGAAACGCCTTCTGATGAACTGATAGCCAGCGTTGAGCAAGAATTAGGCTACAAGCTGCCAGCTTCTTATATCTGGCTGATGAAGCAGCATAACGGAGGTATTCCCGTCAATACTTATTTCCCTACGAATAAACCTACCAGTTGGGCAGGCGACCATGTAGCTATTACAGGAATTTTTGGTATTGGAAGAGAGAAGACATATTCATTATGTGGAGAGTTTGGGAGTCAATTTATGATTGAAGAATGGGAGTATCCTGCTATCGGAGTAGCCATTTGTGACTGCCCAAGTGCCGGACATGATATGATTTTTTTAGATTACCGGGAGTGCGGCCCACAAGGGGAACCAAAAGTAGTGCATATCGATCAAGAATGGGATTACGAAATCACTCCTTTAGCAGATAGTTTCGAGGACTTTATTCGTGGCCTTGTAAACGAATATGATTTTGAGTTAGAAGATTAGCGACTTCCCATTTTCCGGGGAGTTAAAAGGAGCGTAAAAACAGGAATTTTCGGGGCAGGCATCATGAAGAAAATGAGAGAGATTCTTTTTTCTGAAAAAGGAATGAAGATAGTCAATTTGTTATTTTTTCTGTCATTAATTTTCTATAGAAGCGGATTATTGTTCGTTGCTTATATTGTATGGATTGCTTATCTCGCATTTTGTATTAAGCATACAAACACAAACGGAAGCAGGATGATTTATTCCATCTTTGTCGGAATTGCAGCTACTATGATTTGCCTGAATCTATACTTTTTATTACGAGGATAAATGCGCTGACTAATCTCCATTACCAGATGCGATAAACTCAGGAGGAAACTCGGAAATGAAAAAAATGCAATTAAAACATGTACGCATTGTCGGATGGATTTCATATATATTGAGCATTTTGCTTATTTTGTTGGGCTGCTGGCTGAAGTTGTTCTGGCTGATTGCCGTCGCACTTTTTCTGATGCTCGCGGCGATTATTTTTCTGGCTGTTTTTAACCGCTGTCCACACTGCGGACGCTTTTTAGGTCATGCCGGCGGAGATGCATTCTGTCCTTATTGTGGAGACAGGTTGTCTCCTTAACAGATAAGACGAAGTATTCATAATAGAATATTCCGTCTCATTGTTAAAGTTTGAAAATATCTGCATGTGTTCCAGTATCCACAAGAGTAAGCGTTAGAATGTCGTTCTCAATCAGATAGATTAAAAGCCAATCCGGTTTAATATGGCATTCTCGAAAACCCTTAAATTTTCCGATTAATTCGTGATCACGGTATTTTTCCTCGAGTTGTCTGCCCTGACGAAGCGTATCGACAACACTGTCAAGAAGAGAAAGATCTAAACCACGTTTTTTCATGAGCTTATAGCTCTTCTTATAAGAGGTCGTGAATTTTACTGTATACACTTATTCTTCAAGCGCCTTTCGAAGTTCATCCATGCTGGTATATCCCTTGACGTCAGGATCACGGGATATGCGTCTGGCCTCGTCCATAGCATCAAGGGTGCGCTGATTGTAGCACGGCATTTCAACACTGAAAGGAAGTCCGCCTCTGAGAACACATTGATGGAGAAATAGATTTACTGCGCTGGACATATCAAGGCCAAGGGCATTAAATAAATCTGTGGCCTGCTTTTTGATATCTGCATCTATCCTGATTTGAGTAGGTGCTGTAGCCATATAATCACCGCCTTTCGATTAAATTATAACTATTTTAGTTTACGATGTCAATCGATATGAAGATAAAATTAGAATAAAGTACGGTACAGACAATACCGATGTTATATTAAGAGTAGATTTTTGAAAATATATAGAAGGTGAAAACCATGGGACTTGTTGACGAAAAAGATTATATTATGCGGTTAATTATGGAAGAAGTGATTTTCGGATTCCGGCAATTATTTGAAAATTCCGGATACGGCGATCTGCTTTATTTGATGAAAGAGATATAGGGAATTGAAATGAGGTGAACAGTTTGAAGTGCACCCTGATGCATAAACGGATCGCCGTGGCGGAGATGGAATTGGATGACGCCACCGGTCTGATACAAAAGATCGGCGCAGTCTATGTACCGGAGCATCTTCCTGTGGGAATTGCAGTGAAAAACGGAGCCGCCGACAGGGCGGCGCTAAACGAGTGGTGGACCGACCGGTCAATCCCGGCCAGCCGATCCGGTATCCGGGAGGCGCTGGAAACACTGGAGATCACCAGCACCAAAATGCTCCTGGTCCGCTGCTATGGCCTGAGCCTGTCCGATCAGTATTGGATCCGTCCGGAAGGTTTCAGTCTGACATGGGATGCTGTCAACTTTTTTGACAATGATTTTTCGGACGATATTGGCGACGTTCTGTTCGGGGAAAAGAAGAAAGCGGATGCTTTGGATTTTTCCTCCCCGGATAATACTACGGACGGTAATCTTAAAAAGCGTTGGAAGCTCATTGGCGGGAAACGGTGTCTGGTAAAAGGCGGCAGCAATCCGTTCTGCCAGCAGCCTTTTAATGAGGTCATTGCTGCCGGAATCATGGAACGCCTTGGCATCTCCCATGTGCCGTATGAGATCGCCTGGAATAAAGGTGCGTCTTACAGCGTGTGCGAGGATTTTGTTAATGAGAATATGGATCTGGTTCCCGCATGGCGCATTCTCAAGACGCAGAAAAAAAGCAACAGCGTCTCTGTGTATCAGCATTTTGTCAACTGCTGTGAGAAGCTTGGTATTCAGGGCGCCGTTCCCTTCATTGACCGCATGATCGTGCTGGATTATATCATTGCCAACGAAGACCGGCATTTTAACAATTTCGGCGTGCTGCGGGAGGAGGAAACCCTTAAATGGCTCGGTTTCGCGCCGATTTATGACAGCGGCTCCTCCCTGGGCTATGATAAGATACCCATGCAGATACGCTCGGAAAAGGAAGTGGTCTGCAAGCCTTTTAAAAACCATCATGCGGAGCAGTTAAAACTGGTGTCTGATTTTAGCTGGATTGATTTTGACAGGCTGAAGGATGTGGAGGGACTGATTGAACATGTCCTGACCGCAGAGGGAGCAGAAGAATATATGGATGAAATCCGCATCCGGGCTATTACAGGTTCGGTAAAGCGGCGGATCGACTCTCTTTCCCGGCTCGCCATGAGCCGGACAGCGGTGCAGGAACATTCTACGGAGGACGATGTGAGGGAAAACATCGCCGCAGATTATGCGTCTGAATCAGATATGTAACAACTCGGGCTGTGATACCGTCACAGCCCCTTTTTTCTTGTCTGTTTTGTTCTCACAGGAGGACGGCAGGGAGATAAGGAAGCCTGATTGATAGCAAGGTATTGATTTGACATTCAAAACATGTTATACTCCTACTTACGTTCAAGGAGGTACGGGCATGGTAGAATGTGAAATGTACGGAGTATTTATCAAGCAGATTCACGATGAACTGGAGAAACAGACCAATAATCAGCTGAGATCGGCGGATCTGACGATGGCCCAGGTCGGGACGCTGGTGATACTGAACCGTTCGCCGGAGGGCCGGATGCCTCTGAAAGAGCTGGAGAAAAGACTTCACGTGGCCCAGTCCACGGCGTTGGGCATCGTGTCGCGCCTGGAGCGGAAAGGGCTGGTGGAGTGTTTCGGAGATCCGGCGGACCGGCGGATCAAGATGGTGCAGATCACAGCCAACGGCACGAATTGCTGCTGCAGGGCGGTAAGATATGTGAGAACAGCCGAAGAGCAGCTTCTCGCCGGGTTGACCGACGAAGAACGCGCCGCTTTTTATACACTGCTTTTAAAACTCTGCCGATCATTTGGCAGATGAGCGACAGCATACGATCGAAACGATAGAGGAAGTACGGAGGATAAGGTTTTGGAAAGAGAGAGACTTCAGATTGGGATCGACATCGGTTCAACCACGACGAAAATCGTGGCCGTGAATCAGGACACAGATGAGATTACATATTCCGATTACCGGAGACACAGCGCGCAGCAGGTGCAGAGCGTGATCGACTGCCTGAAACGCCTGAAAGAGCGTTTCCCGGCGGCGGAACTCCGCATGGCGCTGACCGGCTCCGGAGCGAAGAAGCTGGCGGACCGGCTGGGCCTGTCTTATGTGCAGGAAGTAGTCGCCAATTCGATTGCGATCCGGAAACTGTACAAGGAGGTGCGCACGGCCATCGAGCTGGGCGGCCAGGACGCCAAGGTACTGTTTTTCCGTAAGGATGATAAGACCGGCAGGCTGGATGTGGCGGACATGAGAATGAACGGAAGCTGTGCAGGAGGTACGGGCGCTTTTCTGGACGAGGTGGCGGCGATCCTGCGGATTCCGGTAGAACAGCTGAACCATACGGCGGAGCAGGGAGAATCGGTATATGATATCTCCGGACGCTGCGGCGTATATGCCAAGACGGATATTCAGCCGCTGCTGAACCAGGGAGTGTCCAAGGCGAACCTGGCGCTGTCTTCTTTCCATGCGGTCGCGAAGCAGACCATAGGCGGTCTGGCCCAGGGCCTGGATATCAAAGGCCCGGTGCTTTTCGAGGGCGGTCCTATGACCTTCAATCCGCAGTTGATCCGGGTGTTTTCCGAGCGTCTGGAGCTTCCGGATGAAGAAGTGCTGGTGCCGGAGCATCCGGAGATCATGGTAGCTTACGGGGCGGCTCTGTCCCTGCAGGAACTTTTTGCGGAAAGATCTGCGGAAGCGGATGTGGATGCTCTTTTGGCCAGTCTGGAAGAGATCCGTAAGAAAAGCCACGCGCCGACCGCGGGCAGGACGGCGGTCTTTTTTGAAAATGAGGAAGAAAAAAAGGAATTCATGCGTCGCCATGCTATTCCGAAAGATACCTGGCATCCGCAGCCGGGGCAGAAAGTACGGGCTTATCTGGGTATTGACTCCGGAAGTACCACGACGAAATTTGTCCTGATGGATGAAGAGGAGAATATCCTGGATTCTTTCTATGCTTCCAACGCGGGAGAACCGCTCGAGGTGGCGAGAAAAGCGCTGCTGGCCATGAGAGACCGCTGGAAAAAAGCCGGGGCGGAGCTTACTATCCTGGCGGCAGGTACGACCGGATACGGGGAACTGTTGTTTGAAAAAGCATTTTCTGCGGAATATCATGTGGTGGAAACCGTGGCGCACGCAAGGGCGTCTGCGAAATATGTGCCGGACGCCACTTTCCTTCTGGATATCGGCGGACAGGATATGAAGGCGATCTGGCTGGACAGGGGCGTGATCACCAATATTGTGGTTAATGAGGCCTGCTCTTCCGGCTGCGGTTCTTTCCTGGAGAATTTTGCGGCGTCCCTGCATATTCCGGTGGAAGTGATCGCCCAGACCGCATTCTCCGCGGAGAGTCCGGCGGCGTTGGGAAGCCGGTGTACGGTATTTATGAACAGCAGCATCGTCACGGCACAGAGGAGCGGAAGGCAGCCGGAGGATATCATGGCAGGCCTGTGCCGGTCTATTATCGAGAACGTGTTTACCAAGGTAATCCGTGTGTCGAACCTGGATTCTCTGGGAGAGCGGATCGTGGTACAGGGAGGAACTTTCCGCAATGACGCGGTGCTTCGGGCGCTGGAGCAGTACCTGGGGAAAAATGTGACGAGAGCGCCTTATCCGGGTATGATGGGCGCCATCGGAGCAGCCATTCTGACAAAGGAGAACCGGGAGCGACAGATCGCCCAGGGACAGGAGCCGGTCAGCACTTTTATCGGCCTGGACGCCATGGAAGATTTTACTTATTCCAGGGCGGAAGAATCCACTTGCCCGTTCTGCGGCAACCATTGTAAACGTATGGTACTGCGCTTTTCCAATGGAAAGGCTTGGGTGACCAACAACCGCTGCGAGCGCGGCGAGGTACTGGGAGATCCGAAGGACGCGTCTGTGATGGCGCAGGTAAAGGAGCGCCAGAAAGAGAGAGAAAAGACGGCCAATCTGTTCCGGCTCCGGGAAAAGCTTTTATTCCAGGAATATCCCGTGGAAAATGCGGTGCCCGACAGAGGAGTGAAGATCGGAATTCCCCGCGTGCTGTCGTTCTGGGATACGGCGCCGTTCTGGACAACATTTCTGCGCAGCCTGGGCTTCCAGGTGCAGCTGTCTTCGCCAAGCACGAGGACGATCTACGAGAGCGGACTGTCGGCGGTTACCTCCGATACGGTATGTTTCCCGGCCAAGCTGGTGCACGGACATCTGAGAAATCTGGCGAAGAAGGGCGTGGACCGGATCTTTATGCCGTCGATTACCACGGTGCCGTCAGAGAATATGGTGGATACCAGCCAGTCCATGTGCGCGGTGGTGAAAGGATATCCGTTCGTGATCCGCAATTCGGACAATCCGGAAGAACGCTGGAATATCCCGTTCGACACGCCGCTGTTCCACTGGTATACGGAGAAAGACCGGGAAAAACAGATGACGGAATACATGGAGCAGACTTTCCGGATCCCGGCGGACGAGACGCGCAGAGCGCTCGAGGAGGGCGACCGGGCCATGCGTTCGTTCCATGAGCAGCTGAAACAGGCCGGGAAAGAGGTCATGGACCGAGTGAAAGCGGAGGGATCTTTTGCGGTGGTATTGGCTTCCCGCCCATATCAGAACGATGCCCTGGTCAACCACGATCTTCCCGAAATGTTTGTTTCTCAGGGAATCCCGGTGGTGACAGTGGACTCTCTTCCGGATTTGGAAGACGTAGACCTGAGCAAAAGCACCGTGGAGATCGTGAACAACTTCCATGCCCGGATGCTGGCGGGAGCGATCTATGCCGCTGGCCATAAAGAGCTGGAATATGTGCAGATCGTCAGTTTTGGATGCGGACATGACGCTTATCTGTCTGACGAGATCATCCGTCTGATGAAAGAAATCTCAGGGAAGACGCCTTTGGTTCTGAAGCTGGACGAGAGCGACATCCAGGGACCTCTCCGGATCCGGGTGCGTTCTTTCCTGGAGACTCTTTCTCTGCGGAGAAATTCAGAGGAAAAGATGGAACTCCGGGCGCTGCCGGAACCGTATCCGGTGAAATTCACGGCCAAAGACCGCAGACAGCGTGTGGTGCTGATCCCCAACACTTCCCATGCGTTCAGCCGTATTATGGCCGCTGCTTTTGCCGGGCAGGGGCTCAGGACGGAATCGCTGGAACTGGGACGTGAGGAGGCAATCCGCTATGGCAAGCAGTATGTACACAACGACATCTGCTTCCCGGCCCAGATGGTGATCGGAGAAGCACTGTCGGCGCTGAAGAGCGGGAAGTATGATCTGGACCATGTGGCGATCGGCATGGGCAAATATATGGGAGACTGCCGCCTGACTCATTACAGCCGTCTGCTGCGCAAGGCGCTGGACGACGCGGGATTTTCCCGTGTGCCGATCCTGACTAACGATGACCAGGATCCCCATGACATCCATCCAGGCTTCAAAATGAATCTGATCACATCTGTCCGGATCGCTTTTGCCCTTCCGATGATCGACGCATTGGAAGCACTGCTGCGGAAGATCCGGCCGTACGAACTGCAGCCGGGAGCTGCGGATGAAGCGTTTGAAAAGGGTATGGACGCGCTGGTGGAAGGACTGGAATCCGGGGGCGTCTCCGGAGCGAAGAAAGGCTTCCGGAAAGCCATTGAACTGATGAAAGAAGTGAAGTATGACAGAAGCCAGGAACGGCCGAGGGTACTGATTGTCGGGGAGTATCTGCTGAATTTCCATCCGGGCGCCAACCATGACATCGAGAATTATCTGGAACGGAATGGCTTTGAGATCATTGAAGCGCATATGACGGACGTGATCCGGAAGACGTATTTTACCAAAGACATGCAGATCCGCGAATACCGTCTGAACGCGCCGATTCTGCAGAAGGGATGGTACCGGATCGCGGACGAGGTATTCGAGGCGGCGCATGATGCCACTGATAAAATCGCGTCAGCGCATCCGCTTTATACGCCGCCCTGCCGGCTGCCGGAACTGGTAAAGGCCAGCGACTCTATCATCCAGCATACTTTTGATACCGGGGAAGGAGTCCTGATCCCGGCGGAGATCATTCACTACGCGGAACAGGGATGCCGGGCGTTTGTGATCCTGCAGCCTTTCGGATGCCTGCCGAACCATATTGTGGGGAGAGGTATCGCCAAGAAATTAAAGGCAATGTATCCGGATGCGCAGATCCTGCCTCTGGACTACGATCCGGACGTAAGTTTCGCAAATATCGAGAACCGGCTGCAGATGTTGATTATGAATGTGAAGAACCTGAATCCCGAAGCGTCATGATAAAACCGACGGCAAGGGGCAGCAGGCACGCGTAGATGCTTTTGATGCCCCAGAGTTTCATACAGAACCAGCAGTAGACAACGCCTGCGTGAAAACACAGCAGCGTGCCGCCATAGAACAGGAACCGCGCCAGATGCTTTTCTTCCCGGCTGTAGAGATATTCCGTCAGCCCGGCAAAGCACTGGCGCAGGTTGTTTGTGGAGAAAATCGTGGCGCTGTTGTACCCGGCTGCCTGGGTATAGGACAGCCATTGTACCGCCGTGGCGAAGAACATGGGATAGAGCGCCAGTACGGGATTCACGTCGCCGGGAATCTGCGCCAGCAGCAGGCATGCCGCGAAGTCGATCAGGAGAGACAGGTAACGAAGATCTGTCCTTTTCAGATATTTGGGCATCAGGGTGGCGAAGACGATCCCGGCAATATAACAGAGCGTGGCTCCCAGCCGGATCAGAAAATCCGGAAAGGAAGCGCCAAGTCCGTCTATGGTTAAAAAAATAAGATTGGATGTCTCGGAGGAGCCGAAGGTGTCGCTGCGCGTCATCAGGGCATAAACCCCGAAAAAGCCGCCCACTACAGCCATGGCGTGGTGGGCGGCAGTCTGTGTCATATCTTTGGTATTCATGAAGATTTTCTCCTTACTGCGTTATCCTGGAAACGAAAGTAATCGGGACGGTGGCGGGACTGGGTATATTCGAACATGACCCCGTCACTGTTGTAAGTCTGGCTGGTGATAACCGCCAGGCAGTTGTAGTCGTCCACGTTCAGTTCCAGATATTTTTCGTCGATCTGGGTGATCTTTTCCACCGTAACGGTCCTTTTGCTGTTGACGATCGTCATATGCAGCGTATTCTCCAGATAGTTGTAGATAGATCCCTCCGCGATCTCCCTGGTCAGGCCGGGAACGGCGCTTTTCAGAAAATAATTGTGATTGATGATCAGCGGTTTCAGATCCAGGTAGTGGAGCCTCTGCACATAGTAGAGTTCTGCGCCTTCCGGGAAACCGGTGCGTGACGCGATTTTCCGGTCAGCTGTCAGTTCCATGAACTGCAGCACCCGGGTGCTGCCGCTGCGGCGGTTGCGCAGAGAGGACTCCCGGAAAGACTCAATGTTTCCCAGGGTGTACGAGGCCTGCTCCACTGCCTGATAGATGTTACGGACTCCCTTGCCGGGGAGCGTCTGTATATAACCGTCCGCAACCAGATTGGACAGGGCGCGGCGGACTGTGTTTCTGGAACAGTCATAGGTCTGGATCAGCTGATGTTCAGAAGGCAGCAGCTCCTGATAGGGGTATTCTCCCTCTTCGATTTTTTCTTTTAAGTCTTTGTAGATAGATTCGTATTTGCTTCTGGGCATAGGCCGTGCTGCTCCTTCCATGCTGTCTGTTTATGTTTCGGGATCCGGTCCGGACACCGGATTCTATCATTTTTTGGATCAATTCTGTCGGATCCTGGTACCATATTATAGACTATTATGGAGAAAGTCAAGAAAAAAATTTAGACTTGTTTAAACAAGTTTGAAAAAACCGGAAAAAGGGTATTGACTTGTTTAAACAAGTATGCTATATTCGACTTGTTCAAACAAGTGTAACGTGAAACACAAAACAGGAGGGGAATCATGGCAAAGTATACAGAGGAAGTGAAAGAGCTTCTGGAACTGATCGGGGGCAAGGAAAACATTTCCGCAGTGTCCCATTGCATGACGAGGATGCGATTTGTCCTTGCAGATGAAAAGAAGGCAAAAACGAAAGAAATCGAAAAAATCAAATGTGTAAAGGGCACATTTACCCAGGCCGGGCAGTACCAGGTTATCATCGGCAACGACGTATCCACATTTTATAATGAATTCACAGCTTATGCGGGCGTGGAAGGCGTGAGTAAAGAGGCTGCGAAGCAGGCGGCCAAAGGAAATCAGAACTGGGCACAGAAAGCCATGAGCAATCTGGGCGAGATCTTTGCGCCGATCATCCCGGCCCTGATCTGCGGCGGTCTGATCCTGGGCTTCCGGAATGTGATCGACAGCATTGCTTTTTTTGAGAACGGTACGAAGACGCTGGTGGACATCTCCCAATTCTGGGCGGGGATCGACAGCTTCCTCTGGCTGATCGGCGAGGCGATCTTCCATCTGCTGCCGGTAGGCATCGTGTGGTCGATTACAAAGAAGATGGGAACGACGCAGATCCTGGGTATCATCCTTGGACTGACGCTGGTATCATCCCAGCTGCTGAACGGTTTTTCTGTGGCGTCTACCCCGGCTTCGGAGATCCCGGTATGGGATTTCGGGTTTGCCAAAGTGCAGATGATCGGTTACCAGGGACAGGTGATCGCGGCCATGATGGCGGGATTTGTCCTGGTTTATCTGGAAAAATTTTTCCGAAAGATCTGCCCGGCGGTGGTGAGCATGATCGTCGTGCCGTTCTGCTCCCTGGTTCCGGCAGTATTTATCGCTCATATGGTAGTGGGGCCCATCGGCTGGACGATTGGCAACGCCATCGCGTCTGTAGTCTATGCCGGACTGACCTCTAATATCCGTTATGTGTTCGCGGCGGTCTTCGGCCTGGTCTATGCGCCGATCGTTATGACCGGCCTCCACCATATGACCAACGCGATTGACACACAGCTTGTAACCCAGACAGGCGGAACGATCCTGTGGCCCATGATCGCGCTGAGCAACATCGCCCAGGGTTCCAGTGTGCTTGCCATGAGCATGCTTCAGAAAAAGAATGAAAGAGCGCAGCAGGTGAACGTACCGGCATGTATCTCCTGCTACTTAGGGGTCACCGAACCGGCTCTGTTCGGCGTCAACCTGAAATATGTATTCCCGCTGGTCTGCGGTATGATCGGTTCTGCGGCAGCCGCAGTGATCTCTGTAGGATTCGGCGTGGAAGCCACCAGCATCGGCGTAGGCGGTCTGCCCGGTATCCTTTCCATCAAACCGCAGTTCTACCTGTATTTCCTGATGGCCATGGCGGCGGCGATTGTGATTCCCTTTGTCCTGACTCTGATCGTCGGCAGGAAGAGACTGTCCGGAGAAGAACTGTACGGCGAGGAAGAGGAAGCCAGGATGGAAGAGCAGGCGGAAGAAAAGGCGCGTGAAGAAGCCGGTGAAGAAGCAGAGGTTTCAGAAGTAAAGGAACTGAAGGCAGGGCTGACCGGAAAAGTGATTCCGCTGGACGAAGTGCCGGATGATGTATTCTCCCAGCACATCATGGGGGACGGAGTGGCTATCGAGCCGGAAAACGACACGGTTGTGGCTCCGGCAGACGCGAAGGTGGGCGTAGTGATGGAAGACAGCCGCCATGCCTGCGGGCTGGTCTTCCCCAACGGAGCAGAGCTGCTGATCCATGTAGGCGTAGATACAGTGGATATGAACGGCGACGGTTTTGAACTTTTCGTAAAAGAAGGAGACCAGGTGCGTGCCGGACAGCCGCTGATCCGCTTTGATAAAGACAAGATCCGCGCGGCGGGCCATCCGACTGTGACCATGTTCATCATCACCGAGCAGGGAAATGCCGGAAATATAGAGTATCTGACCGGCATGGACGCGGTGGCAGGAGAGACGGCGGTTATTCGTTTTGAATAGTGAAAGGAGAAAGACAGCATGGATTTTAAGAAGAGCGTAGTATACCAGATTTACCCGAAATCTTTCTGTGACAGCAATGGAGACGGACTCGGGGATTTAAAGGGAGTAACCGGAAAACTGGATTATTTAAAAGAACTGGGTGTAGATTACATCTGGATGACGCCGTTCTTCGTGTCTCCCCAGAACGATAACGGCTACGATGTGGAAGACTATTACAACATTGATCCAAGATACGGAACGATGGAAGACTTTGAGGAACTGTCCAGAGAAGCGGCGAAGCGAGGTATCCGCCTCATGCTCGATATGGTCTTTAATCATACTTCAGACCGTCATGAGTGGTTTCAGAAAGCGCTGTCCGGGGATCCGAAATATAAGAATTTCTATATTTTCAAAAAGGGCAAAGATAACGGCGAGCCTCCCACCAACTGGGAGAGCAAGTTCGGCGGGAACGCCTGGAAATATGTAGAAAAATTTGACGAATATTATCTGCATTTATTTGATGTTTCTCAGCCGGATCTGAACTGGGACAATCCGGAAGTGCGTCAGGAGCTTCAGAAAGTAATCCGTTTCTGGATGGGAAAAGGCGTGAAAGGATTCCGTTTCGATGTGGTAAACCTGATCAGCAAGGACAGGTACGAGGACGATTATGAAGGAGACGGACGCCGGTTCTACACAGACGGCCCCAGGATCCATGAATACCTTCAGGAACTGAATGCGGCCACGTTCGGCACGGATGCGGAAATCATTACGGTGGGCGAGATGTCCAGTACTTCCATGGAGAATTGCTACCGGTACGCGTCGGAGGACGGCAGGGAACTGTCCATGGTGTTCAGCTTCCATCATCTGAAGGTGGATTTTGTGGGAAATGAAAAATGGGTGATCGTGCCTTATGATTTCCAGAAACTGAAACACATCCTGTTCGACTGGCAGACCCATATGGCAGAACATCACGCATGGAACGCGGTATTCTGGTGCAATCATGATCAGCCGAGAGTAGTGTCCCGCTTTGGCGACGAGGGCAGATACTGGAAAGAATCCGCGAAAATGCTGGGAACGGTGATCCACTGTCTGAGAGGCACGCCGTATATCTATCAGGGAGAGGAACTGGGCATGACCAACGCGCATTTCGACCAGATCTCCCAGTACAAGGATGTGGAGAGCCTGAACCATTTCCGGATTCTTCAGGAAAAAGGGCTGCCGGAATCCGCGGTATATGAGATCCTGAAGATTCATTCCAGGGACAACAGCCGGACCCCCATGCAGTGGGACGGCGGCAAATATGCCGGATTTTCAGATGCGGAGCCGTGGATCAGCGTAAATCCTAACCATGTGCGGATCAACGCGGAGTCTGAGATGCAGGATGACGATTCGATCTTCCGCTATTATCAGAAGCTGATCCGGCTGCGCAAGGATTACGATGTGGTGGCATACGGAGATCTGGAACCGCTGGATGAAAAACATCCGTCCGTCATGGCGTACCGCCGTACCTGGAAGGACCAGGAGCTGCTGGTAATCAGCAATTTCTACGGCAAAGAAGTGACCTGGGACGCAGGACGCAGCCTGGACGGCTATACGCGGCTGCTTGGAAACTATGAAGATTCCCGGTTAAGCGGAACGAAGGCAGACCTTCGTCCTTATGAGGCGGTCGTACTTTACAAATCGTTATAATCTGTTTCTGTCGCCCCATTCGCACATGGCGTCCAGAATGGGGATCAGAGACTTTCCCCTTTCTGTCAGGCTGTATTCTACCTTGGGAGGAATCTGCGGATATTCCTCCCGGTGGACCAGCCGGTCCGCTTCCAGCTCTTTCAAAGTGGAACTGAGCGTTTTATAGGAAATCTCTCCGATATATTTTTTCATTTCATTGAATCTTACAACCCCGAACTCCATTAATGTATAGAGGATCGTCATCTTATATTTCCCGTTGATCAAAGACAAGGTATAACTGAATCCGGTGGCGCTGAGACTTTCGTCGGCGATGCATCGTGTTCCCATTTTACACTCTCCTTCAGGTAAGTACCGCACCTGAATGTGCGTACTTGTGTTTTTGACAGTTCTTGTTAAAATTGTAATATGAGCGAAAGAAAAAGTCAAACTACAGGATATTATTCGACAGAAGAACTGCTGGACAAAAGCTCCGTTTCCAGTCTGGTGGTCAGACTGGGGATCCCGGCCATGTTCGGCCAATTTTTTAATATATTGTACAGCATTGTTGACCGTGTTTTCGTGGGAAGGATCCCGGAGACAGGAGAAATTGCGCTGGCGGGCATAGGAATATGCGCGCCTGCTTTAACTGCGGTTACGGCATTCGCATATATGATAGGCATCGGCGGGGCGTCTTGTATGAGTATCAGCCTGGGACAAAAGAACAGGAAACGGGCCGGGGAAATCCTCGGCAGCGCGCTGCTGCTTCTCCTTGGGATCTCTGTGATCGTCACGGCAGTTTTGCTGGCGGCCCGAAGGCCGGTTCTGTATATGCTGGGGTGCAGCGATGCCATGTATCCTTACGCGGAAGTATATTTTACCATCTATATCTGCGGGACCGCCGCGTCTCTATGCGGCGTTGGACTGAATCAGTTCCTTCTGGCACAGGGTTTTGCAAAGCAGGGGATGCTGGCGGTGGTGATCGGAGCCGCGGCCAATGTGGTTCTGGATCCGCTGCTGATCTTTGGATGCGGCATGGGGGTTGCCGGGGCGGCCGCGGCTACCGTAATATCGCAATGCGCCATGGCGGCATATGTTTTGTACCAGCTGTGCAGCCGGAAAATGCCGATCCGGTTAAAAATCTGCAAATTGCAATGGAATCTTTCCCGGAGGATCGTGGCGATCGGATCCATGTCTTTTCTGATTACTCTTTTAGACAATCTGATCATTATTCTGCTGAATGTGGCGCTGCGCAGATACGGCGGAGACGTCCGTGGCGATCAGCTCATTACCTGCGCCACGGTGGTACAGAGTTTTATGACCATTGTTTTTTGCCCGGCACAGGGGATCACGTCCGGATGCGGGACGATTTACAGTTATCATTATGGCGCGGGCCATTATGAAAAGATACGCCGCGCATTTATTGGCGTGTTTGTCCTGTGCGCTGTTTACATCGGGATCCTGGAGATTGGCGTACAGTTGTTCCCGCAGGTGTTTGCCGGACTGTTTTTGCGGGACGGCAGCCTGAGCGCGGAGGCTTCCGCCAGTATCCGCATGTATACGCTGGCGCTGCCCGGAGTGGCGGTGCAGTATGCGCTGGTGGATGGTCTGACGGCTATGGGAAAAGTGCGTTACGCGCTCCCGCTGTCTTTGTTCCGGAAACTGGTATATATAGCATGTATTCTTGTCTTGCCCGTTATTTGGGATATCCGTTTTGTTTTTTATGCAGGATCTGTCTCAGACGCGGTTGGCGCATCGTTCAGTTTGATCCTGTTCTTCTGCGCGGTAAATCCCAGACTGAAGAAAGAGCTGGGGTACAGGAGGACAGATCATAGATAGAAAAATACAAGGAGGAATTGATAATGAGTAAAAAAATTGTTGTGATCACCGGAAGCCCGAGGAAGAAAGGAAACAGTTTTGCCATGACGGACGCGTTCATCCGCGCGGCAGAGGAAAAGGGACATACTGTGACCAGATTTGACGCGGCGATGATGAAGATCGGAGGCTGCCATGCCTGCGAGACCTGTTACAAGACCGGAAAAGCCTGTTCCTTCGACGATGATTTTAATATCATCGCGCCGGCAGTGCTGGAAGCGGACGCGGTGGTATTCACCATGCCGGTATACTGGTATTCTATCCCGTCCCAGATCAAGGGGGTGATTGACCGTCTGTATTCGCTGGTAGTAGGAGGGAAAGATATCGCGGGTAAGGAATGCGCCCTGATCGCCTGCTGTGAAGAAGATGATATGTCGGTGCTGGACGGGGTCCGTATTCCCATGGAGCGCACCGCCGCGTTAAATAAATGGAAAATGGCAGGTGAAGTACTTGTTCCCGGAGTCCTGAATGTGGGCGATATTGAGAAGACAGACGGCTGCGCGCAGGCGGCCGCGCTGGCAGATAAGATCTGATAGGAAGGGGAAGACTCAGAATGGGAAAGAAAATTGTCATACTGAACGGAAGCCCCCGCAGAAAAGGGAACACTTCCGCACTGGTGAAAGCATTTACGGAAGGGGCAGAGAGCTCGGGAAATACAGTAACGGAGTTTTTCCTGGACGGGATGAAGATCCATGGATGTAAAGGTTGCTTCGGCGGACACAGCAGCCGGGAATGTCCCTGTGTCCAGAAAGACGATATGGGAAAAATATATCCGGCGGTAAAGGAGTGCGACGTAATTATCCTTGCTTCTCCGCTGTATTACTGGAATATGAGCGGACAGATCCGGACGGCGGTCGACCGGCTGTTCGCGCTGGAAGAAGGAGACGGCAATCTGTTAAGAGGTCACGGCCGTTCCTGCGCGCTGCTCATGGCCGCAGAAGGAAACGGGTTCGACGATGTGCTTCTCTATTACAGTCATCTGATGGAGCATCTGAGGTGGAAAAATCTGGGAAGCGTCCTGGCCGGCGGAAACGGCGACGTGGGGGATATCGAAGGAAAGCCGGAGATACAGAAAGCGTATGAATTAGGAAAATCTATCCAGTAGGCTAAAAAGTGCCGCTGAATCATCATAAAAACGATGATTTCGCGGCACTTTTATTTTATACTTCAAACATCAGATCGCCATAGGACGGCATCGGCCATGCCTCTTTGTCTACCAGCATTTCCATCTTGTCTACCGGACGGCGCAGAGCTTCCATGGCAGGAAGCACATAGTCGTGGTAAAAATGAGCGCGCTGTTCGTTGCTTTCAATGGTTCCGGCTTCTACGGTGACTTCACGCAGGATTTTAACAGCCCCGTTGGCCTCGCTCAGCAGAGACGAGATGCCGCTCAGAAGTTCTGTCTGAACGGAAGCGTCCGCTCCGATGGCGCGCAGGGATTCGATAATCTGCGACAGAGTGCCTGTGTATTTGATCACGGCGGGAAGGATCTGCTTGACCGCCATGTCGATCATGGTCAGGGCTTCGATATTAAGCGCTTTATTGTATGTTTCATATTTGATTTCGGCGCGGGAGAAAAGCTCCGATTCGCTGAAGACGCCGAACCGCTCGAACATACGGATGGATTTTTCCGTTACCAGGGCGGGGATCGCGTCCACCATGGATTTCAGGTTCGGAAGTCCGCGCCGTTCCGCCTCCTCTACCCATTCTTCGGAATAACCGTTGCCGCCGAAAATGATCTTGCGGTGCTCCGAGATATACTGCAGCATCAGATCCTGCAGGGCCGTGTCGAAATCGTCCGCTTTTTCAAGCACGTCGCAGGCGTCTGCAAACGCCTCTGCCACGATGGTATTGATAACGACGGTGGAAGGCGCGATGGAATCCCGGGAGCCTACCATACGGAATTCAAATTTATTGTTGGTAAAAGCGAACGGCGAAGTCCGGTTGCGGTCTGTGGCGTCTTTGGTCAGATCAGGCAAAGTCCGCACGCCCGTATGTAGCTTTCCGCCTTTTAAACTGTGCGTAGCGTTCCCGGTGCTCATAAGCTGATCCAGGATCTCGTCCAGCTGCTCACCCAGGAAAACGGATACGATGGCGGGCGGCGCCTCATGAGCGCCCAGACGGTGGTCGTTTCCTACATTAGCAGCGGATTCTCTCAGCAGATCCGCGTGGGTGTCCACTGCCTTCAGGATACATGCCAGGATCAGCAGGAACTGCTTGTTCTCATGGGGGCGTTTGCCCGGATCCAGCAGATTGATGCCGTCGTCGGTGGTCAGGGACCAGTTGTTGTGCTTGCCGGAACCATTAACGCCGGCGAAGGGTTTTTCATGGAGCAGACAGACCAGTCCCTGCTGCGCGGCTACTCTTTTCAGCGTCTGCATCATGATCTGGTTATGGTCGGTGGCAACATTGGCCTCCGCGTAGATGGGGGCCAGTTCGTGCTGGGCGGGAGCCACTTCGTTGTGCTGGGTTTTGGCGGGAACTCCCATCTTCCAGAGCTCCTCGTTGACCTGCTTCATATAAGCCGCGATCCTCTGGCGGATGGTTCCGAAGTAATGGTCGTCCAGCTCCTGACCCTTGGGCGGCATGGCGCCGAACAGGGTACGCCCGGTATAGATCAGATCTTTGCGTTCCAGATATTTTTCACGGTCGATCAGGAAGTACTCCTGTTCCGCCCCGATGGACGGCGTCACCTTCCTGGATGTGGTGTTGCCGAACAGGCGGATCAGACGGAGTGTCTGTTCCTGGACCGCTTCCATGGAACGCAGAAGGGGCGTCTTCTGATCCAGAGCCTCTCCGGTGAAGGAACAGAATGCCGTAGGGATACACAGGATGGGACCTGCGGCGTCTTCCCGGATGAATACCGGAGAAGTGCAGTCCCAGGTGGTATAGCCTCTGGCTTCAAAAGTGGTCCGAAGGCCGCCCGACGGGAAAGAAGACGCGTCCGGTTCTCCTTTGATCAGATCCTTTCCGGAGAATTCCTCCAGGACGGAGCCGTCTGCCCGGGGAGGAGTGATAAACGAATCATGCTTTTCGGCGGTGAAACCGGTCAGCGGCTGAAACCAGTGGGTATAATGAGTGGCGCCTTTTTCGATGGCCCATTTCCGTATGGCGGAAGCTACGATGTCTGCCACAGCAGGATCCAGTTCCTTGCGGCCGTCGATGGTCTTCCGGAGCTCGTGATAAATACTCTTGGGAAGATACTGGCGCATGGCTTTGTCGTTGAATACATTGGTTCCAAAAATATCCATGATGGTATGATTGTTTTCCATAGATCGATAATTCTTCCTTTCCTGACATTGACTTTACCCTTAAAGATACATGATCCTTCCCAAAAGTACAATAGTTATTCCTGTGTCCCGGATAAGTTTTTGTTCGAGATTCCGCATATAGAAAAATGTTGAGATAAAAACACAAATAAGTTATAATGATTGTGACATTTGCCTAAAAGAATATGGAGAGGGCGCACGGAAAAATGAAAAATACTGCAAAAAACATAAGGAGGTAGCAAGATGTTAAGTCAATCTTACTATGACAAGGCAGATGAGATCATCGAACTCTACGGGAGGAAACCCAGTTCCCTGATCCCGATTATGCAGGATATACAGGGGGAATACCGCTATCTGCCCAGAGAACTGCTGACCTATGTGGCGAAAGAGATCGGGGTGAAGGAGGCGAAAGCGTACAGCGTCGCGACATTTTATGAGAATTTCTCTTTTGAAGCAAAGGGAAAATACATTATCAAGGTCTGCGATGGGACAGCCTGTCATGTGCGAAAATCCGTACCGATTCTGGAAGCGCTGCAGAAAGAGCTGGGCCTGAGCAAGAAAAAACACACCACGGACGATATGATGTTCACCGTGGAAACGGTTTCCTGTCTCGGAGCCTGCGGACTGGCGCCGACAATGACGGTAAACGATGAGGTGCATCCGAACATGACGCCGGAGAAGGCGCTGGCCCTGCTGGAGAAGCTGAGAGGAGGAACGGCATGAAAATTGAAAACAGAGAAGCATTAACCAATGTCTGTCAGAAGACGCAGGAAGAGATCGCCTCTTATACCTGCCGCGTCCTTGTCTGCGCAGGTACCGGATGCGTGGCCTCCGGATCCCAGAAGATTTATGACCGGATGAAAGAACTCTGCGAAAACGTGGAAGGCGTGTCTGTGGAATTTCAGAAAGAAGTGCCTCACCTGGGAACAGTGAAAACAGGATGTCAGGGGATCTGCGAACTGGGACCGCTGGTGAGGATCGAACCGGCGCATTATCAGTATGTAAAAGTACAGCTGGAAGACTGCGGAGAAATCTTTGAAAGAACGGTTCTGCACGGGGAGCCTGTGGAGCGTCTGTTCTACCATCGGAATGAAAAGATCTATGAAAGACCGGAAGAGATTCCCTTTATCGCCGGACAGACCAGGATAGTCCTGGAAAACTGCGGAAAGATCGATGCGGAATCCCTGGAAGAATACATAGCGGCAGGAGGTTTTTCGGCGCTGACGAAGGCGTTCTTTGACATGACGCCGGAGCAGGTGGTCGAGGAAGTGGACCGCTCCGGACTGCGGGGACGCGGCGGCGGAGGATTTCCGGCGGGACGCAAGTGGAAGCAGGTGGCGCGGCAGCCGGAGAAGGTACGGTACGTGGTCTGCAACGGAGACGAGGGCGATCCGGGAGCGTTCATGGACGGAAGCGTGATGGAAGGCGATCCGTATAAACTCCTGGAAGGCATGGTGATCGCCGCTTATGCGGTGCAATCCCATGAAGGATACATCTATGTGCGCGCGGAGTACCCGCTGTCTGTGGCGCGCCTGAAGCATGCCATCGGAGAGATGGAGAAAGCGGGGCTGCTGGGAGACAATATCCTTGGCAGCGGCTTCAGCTTCCATATGCATATCAATCGGGGAGCCGGAGCGTTCGTATGCGGCGAAGGAAGCGCGCTGACGGCATCCATCGAAGGAAACCGGGGCATGCCGCGTGTGAAGCCGCCAAGGACCGTGGAAAAGGGACTCTGGGAGAAGCCGACGGTGCTGAACAACGTGGAGACGTTCGCCAACGTGCCGGGCATTATCCTGAAGGGGGCCGACTGGTTCCGCACGATCGGTACGGAAGGCAGTCCGGGTACCAAGACGTTTTCCATCACGGGAGTGATCCAGAATACCGGACTGATCGAAGTGCCCATGGGAACGACGCTCCGGGAGATTATCTACGACATCGGCGGCGGCATCAAAGGCGGCGGAAATTTCAAAGCAGTACAGATCGGCGGCCCGTCCGGCGGATGCCTTACCTCCGAACAGCTGGATGTGGGACTGGATTTTGACTCCGTGAAAAAATTCGGCGCGATCGTGGGCTCCGGCGGTCTGGTGGTCATGGACGAAAACACCTGTATGGTGGAAGTGGCCCGTTTCTTTATGAGTTTTACCCAGAGAGAATCCTGCGGTAAATGTGTGCCCTGCCGGGAAGGGACCAAACGGATGCTGGAGATTCTGGAACGGATCGTGGCGGGAGAAGGAGAGCTTTCCGACCTGGATGAACTGCAGGAGATCGCGGAGATGGTCAAGAACATGGCTCTCTGCGGACTGGGCAAAAGCGCCCCGCTGCCGGTTCTGAGCACGCTGAAGACATTCCGCGATGAATATGTGGAGCATATTGTAGATAAGAGGTGTCGGTCCAAGACCTGCCAGGCGCTGCGGAAATATGTGATCAATCCGGAACTCTGCATAGGCTGCCACAAGTGTTCGAAGAACTGTCCGGTGGGCGCTATCAGCGGAAAAGTAAAAGAGCCCCACGAGATTGATACGAAGATCTGCATCAAGTGCGGAGCCTGCAAGGACAACTGCGCGTTCGGCGCAATATATGTAGACGCATAGGAGGGATGCTTGTATGGGTACTATGACGATAGATGGAAGAAAAGTAGAATTTACCGATGAAAAGAACGTGCTCTCCGTGATCCGGAAGGCAGGGATCAATCTGCCTACCCTGTGCTATCATTCGGAGGTGTCCACCTTTGGCGCCTGTCGTCTCTGCACGGTGGAGGACGACCGGGGCAGGACGTTTGCCTCCTGCTCGGAAGAACCCAGGGACGGAATGGTCATCTACACCAACAGCGGCCGGATTAAAAAGTACCGGAAACTGATCGTGGAGCTTTTGCTGGCGGCACACTGCAGAGACTGTACGACCTGTGTGAAAAACGGGGAATGCGTGCTGCAGCAGCTGGCCATCCGCATGAATATTACGTCGGTGCGTTTTGAAAACACGAGGACGATCCAGCCTCTGGATACCAGTTCGCCGTCTCTGGTAAGGGATCCCAACAAGTGTATCCTCTGCGGAGACTGCGTGCGGGCATGTGAAGAGATCCAGGGGATCGGGGCGCTGGGCTTTGCGTTCCGTGGTACGGACGCCATGGTCATGCCGGCGTTCAATAAACCCATCGCAGAGACCGAGTGCGTGAACTGCGGTCAGTGCCGGGTATACTGTCCCACAGGAGCCATATCGATCAAAATGAACCTGGACGAAGTCTGGGGAGCGTTGGCGGATCCGAATACCCGTGTGATCGCCCAGGTGGCGCCCGCAGTCCGCGTGGCTGTAGGAGACGCATTCGGGCTTCCCAACGGGAGGAGCGTCATGGGAAAAATCGTAGCCGCGCTGCACCGGATGGGATTTGACGAAGTGTACGATACCACGTTCAGCGCAGACCTGACGGTTATGGAAGAAAGCAAGGAATTCCTGGAGAGACTCGGCCAGGGGCAGAATCTGCCGCTTCTTACTTCCTGCTGTCCGGCGTGGGTAAAATTTGTACATGACCAGTATCCGGAATTTATTCCGAATATTTCCACCTGCCGTTCGCCGCAGGAGATGTTCTCGGCGGTGATCAAAGAGCATTACAAAGGGTATGAAAAGAACCAGGGAAAGAAAACCGTCGTTGTGTCGATCATGCCGTGTACGGCCAAAAAGATGGAGATCCTGCGGCCTGACAGCGTAAACAACGGGGAACGCAACACCGACTGGGTGATCACGACTACGGAACTGATTCGTATGATCCGCAGTGCCGGCATCGAGTTTGCCGACCTGAATCCGCAGTCCTGCGACATGCCGTTCGGGCTCGGATCGGGCGGCGGCGTGATCTTCGGAGTCACCGGCGGCGTGACCGAGGCGGTACTGAGACGCCTGGTGGATAAACATGACAAAGAGTCTCTGGACGCCATTGCAGAATGCGGAGTCCGGGGCGAAGAGGGCATCAAGGAATTTACCGTGGATTACAAAGGGATTCCCATCAACGTCTGCGTGGTCAGTGGTCTGGCGAACGCAAGAACCGTTATGGACCGGGTGAAAAACGGAGAGGCCAATTACCAGATCATCGAAGTGATGGCGTGCCGGAGAGGCTGCATCATGGGAGGCGGACAGCCTGTGAAGCCGGGAGACCGGACCAAGGCGGCCAGGGCAAAAGGCCTGTACAATGCGGACAGCGTCATGATCATTAAGAAAGCGGATGAGAACCCGACGGTAGAGGCGCTGTATGACGGTCTGCTCAAAGGAAAAGAGCACGAACTGCTGCACAATACGATTCCGTGGTAAATATTTTTAACAGAAACATGAGAGAATGGATCGAACATCCGGCGGCGGGAGACCTGCCGCCGGAAAAGGAACTGATAAATCTGCTTCTGACAGAAGACGAGGAACTCCTGTCCTGCCTGTATGCCCGCGCCCGCCGGATGCGGGAGGAGCATTACGGGAGAAAAGTCTATATCCGGGGACTGATCGAGTTCACAAATTTCTGCAGGAATAACTGTTATTACTGCGGGATCAGAAGAGATAACAAACAGACAGAACGTTACCGTCTCAGTGAACAGCAAATCATGGAATGTGCCCAGGAAGGATATTTCCTGGGCTTTCGCACATTTGTACTGCAGGGTGGAGAAGACCCCTGGTACAATACGGAACGGGTGGAACGGCTGGTCCGGATGCTGAAAGAACGTTTTCCGGACTGTGCGGTCACGCTGTCGGTGGGAGAGTGTTCCAGAGAGACGTACAGAAGATGGAGAGAGGCCGGGGCGGACCGCTACCTGCTCCGGCATGAAACTGCAGATTCCGGGCATTATGGGATGCTGCATCCGCCGGAGCTTTCCTGGGAGAACCGGATGCGGTGCCTGAACGATTTAAAGGAACTGGGATACCAGGTGGGCTGCGGATTTATGGTGGGCTCGCCCGGACAGACGGCGGCGCACCTGGCCAGAGAACTGCGGTTTCTGAAAGAATTTCGTCCGCATATGGTGGGGCTGGGGCCGTTTATCCCGCAGAAGGACACGAAGTTTGCGCAGGAAACGGCCGGGACGCTGTCCATGACTTTAAAATGTCTGGCGCTGGTGCGCCTGATCCTGCCGGACGTACTGCTGCCCGCCACCACAGCCCTGGGGACCATCGCCGGAAACGGGACGGAGCTGGGGATCCTGGCGGGGGCCAATGTAGTCATGCCCAACCTGACGCCGGCGGAAGAACGGCGGAAATATACGCTTTATGACCATAAAGCATGTACCGGAAGCGAGGCGGCCGAGGGACTTGCAGAGCTGAAAGGACGTATGGAAAAGATCGGTTATTATGTGTCGGCCGAGCGAGGCGACTGGAAAGGGGAAAAGAACGATGTATGATGTAAAATCGATGAAAGCGGAGGAATTCATCTCGGATGAAGAGATCCGGGAGACGCTTGCCTATGCAGACGAGAACTGCGAAAACCTGGAACTGGTGGACGCTCTTTTGAAAAAAGCGGAAGCCCGCAAAGGACTGAACCACAGGGAGGCGTCGGTGCTTCTGGCCTGTCAGGACCCGGAGCGGATCCAGAGGATGTACCGTCTGGCGGAGCAGATCAAGAAAGATTTTTACGGAAACCGGATCGTGATGTTCGCACCGCTCTATCTTTCGGATTACTGCGTGAACGGATGCGTATACTGCCCGTATCATGCGGGCAACCGGCTGATCGCCCGCAAAAAGCTCAGTCAGGAAGAGATCCGCAGAGAGGTTATCGCGCTGCAGGATATGGGACATAAGCGCCTGGCCATCGAAGCGGGGGAAGACCCGGTCAACAACCCCATCGAATATATCCTGGAGAGTATAAAGACGATCTATTCGATCCAGCATAAAAACGGCGCGATCCGCCGGGTGAACGTGAATATCGCCGCGACTACAGTGGAGGATTACCGGAAGCTGAAGGAGGCGGGGATCGGCACGTATATCCTGTTCCAGGAGACTTATCATAAAGAAAGCTATGAAAAACTGCATCCGACCGGACCGAAGCACAACTATGCATGGCACACCGAGGCGATGGACCGCGCCATGGAGGGCGGTATCGACGATGTGGGCCTGGGCGTCCTGTTCGGCCTGGAGATGTACCGTTATGAATTCGCCGGCCTTCTGATGCATGCGGAGCACCTGGAAGCGGTGCACGGCGTCGGACCTCATACGATCAGCGTACCGCGTGTGAAGAGGGCGGAAGGCATCGATCCGTCCGCATTCGACAACGGCATCAGCGACGACATTTTCGCGAAGATCTGCGCGCTGATCCGCATCTGCGTACCGTATACCGGCATGATTATTTCCACCAGAGAATCCCAGGCGGTACGTGAAAAGGTGATCCGGCTGGGCGTGTCCCAGATCAGCGGCGCTTCCAGGACCAGCGTAGGCGGATATGCGGAGGAAGAGCCGGAAGACGAATGCTCCGAGCAGTTCGACGTCAGCGACAAGCGGACGCTGGACGAGGTGGTGCGCTGGCTGATGGACCTGGGGTACATTCCTTCCTTCTGTACGGCATGCTACCGGGAAGGAAGGACCGGGGACCGTTTTATGAGCCTCTGCAAGAGCGGGCAGATCCAGAACTGCTGCCATCCCAACGCGCTGATGACCCTGAAGGAATATCTGATGGATTATGCGTCGGCGGAAACGAGGGAGGTCGGCGAAAAGCTGATCCAGGCGGAACTGGCCAATATCCCGAGGGAACGCACGCGGGAGATCTGTGCCGAGCATCTGAAACAGATCGAAGAAGGGCAAAGAGATTTTCGTTTTTAAGGAGGAGAAAGGATGGGGCTGAACGACACTCCCATGGCGTACCGGGTTCATATCGGATTTTTCGGGAGGCGGAACGCGGGAAAATCCAGCGTAGTAAATGCGGTGACGGGACAGCAGATGTCCGTGGTGTCGGATGTGAAAGGAACGACCACGGATCCTGTCTATAAATCCATGGAACTGCTGCCGCTGGGGCCGGTGGTCATCATCGACACGCCGGGATTCGACGACGAAGGCAGCCTGGGGGAGCTGCGGATACAGAAGACCAGGGAAGTCCTGCAGAGGACGGATGTGGCCGTGCTGGTGGCGGATGCCCGATCGGGACTTGGCGCGTGCGAGAAGGAACTGGTGGAGATGTTTCGGGAGAGCGGGATCCCGTATCTGCTGGTGTGGAACAAAAGCGACCTGCTGGAGGAAACGCCGGAGGACGGGGAGAACTGCATCAGCGTCAGCGCCCTGTACCATACGAAGATCCATGAGCTGAAAGAGAAGATCGGTTCTCTGGCGCCGCAGAAAGAAGAACGGATGCGCCTGGCGGCGGATCTGGTCCGGCCCGGGGATACGGCCGTGCTGGTGACGCCCATCGATTCGGCGGCGCCGAAAGGCAGGCTGATTCTTCCCCAGCAGCTTGTCATCCGGGATCTGATCGACGCGGACGTATGTACGGTGGTGGTGAAGGAGAATATGCTGGCGGAGGCATTGCAGAAACTGAAGGAACCGCCGGCGCTGGTCGTTACCGACAGCCAGGTGTTCGGGCTGGCGGCAAAGGAAGTTCCGCAGGAGGTGCCGCTGACTTCGTTCTCCATCCTGATGGCGCGTTATAAAGGGCTGCTGGCGGATGCCGTCCGGGGAGCCGCCGCCATGAAAGAGCTCCGGGACGGGGACCGGGTCCTGATCGCGGAAGGATGCACGCACCACCGGCAGTGCGGCGATATCGGCACGGTGAAGCTGCCTGCCTGGCTGAAAGAATATACGGGGAAAGAACTCCGGTATGAGTTCTGCTCCGGCATGGAGTTTCCGCAGGATCTGGGAAAATTCCGCTTGATCCTGCACTGCGGAGGATGTATGCTGAACGAAAGAGAGATGCGGTCCCGGCAGCGCCGGGCTGCAGAGCAGGGGATCCCCATGACCAATTACGGGGTGGCGATCGCATGCATGAAAGGAATTTTGAAACGGAGTATTTCCATGTTCCCGCATCTGGCGGAGAAATTATAGCGAGGAAAAGTCTATGGAACGAGAACTGGTACTGCAGATCCTGGGGCTTACGGAGCTGACGGATGAAGAAACTGTAAAAAGAGCGTATCACACAAAGCTCCGGACCGTGAATCCGGAGGACGACCAGGAAGGCTTCCGCCGTCTCAGAGAGGCGTATGAGTCCGCGCTCGCGCTCTTAAGAGACGCGGAAACGGAAGACGCGGAACGGGAAAAGACGCCGGTAGATCTCTGGCTGGAACGCGCGGACGCCGTTTATCAGGATTTCCGTACCAGGGGAGATCTGGACGCATGGGAGGAAATCCTGGAAGATCCGGTCTGCCAGGATCTGGATACGTCGCTGGAAGCGCGGGACGGCATGCTGGGATATCTGCTGTCGCATTTCTTCCTGCCCCGCAGGATATGGCAGCGGCTGGACCGGGAGTTCCAGATCGTTCAGGACAAAGAATCGCTGAAAGAGCGGTACCCGGCGGATTTCCTGGATTATGCGGAATTCTATACAGAACATGATTATTATATCGATTTCGACCAGATGCGCCTGCGGGAAAACGCGGACGCAGAGTCCATGAATGTGGACGGTTACATACAGGCGTATCAGGGACTCCGCGCGGCCTGCGACCGGGGCGAATGGAAGGAGGCGGTGCGGCAGGCGGATGAGATCGAAGCATATGGAGTCTTTTATCCATGGGAAGCCGCGGAGCGTCTGAGAATTCATGCGGCGTTATACCGGACTGCGCTGGATGCGCCGGAGATGACGGAAGAAGAGAGCAGGAAGCAGAGAGACGCACTCCTTGCGGAGGCGGCGGAACTGACAGAGTACTGGCCGGATTCTCAGTATATTATGACACAGGCGGGGAATGTGCAGTGGACATACGGAGATCATGAAAAGGCTTTTGCCTGCTGGCAGAAAGCTCCCGATAATTACGAGGCGCGCTGCGGCTTGATTCGTTACTGGCTGGAGAATGCACGCGATGCGCAGAAGGCAAAAGAATCGGTGCTGGATCTGATGGAAGAGAGCAATGATGAGCATCTGTCCGAATATCTGGCAGAAGCGAATCGTTTCCTGATCGCCGGATATGAGGATAAGATCCGCGCGCTTCCGGAAGGAAACGAACGCAGAGAAACGGAACTGGAGATTGCCTGGTGCTTTTTCCAGAACCGGGAGTTTGAAAAATCTCTGGAGATTCTGGAAAGGATGCCTTTTCGTGAATATATTCCGCAGAATTTTTCAGGATCTTTTGGGACGACGCCGGATGAAAATCTTATATACAGCTATTATAACCTGAAGGGACGCGTACTGGCGGCTATGTCCCGTTTCCAGGAGGCTGTACCGGAACTGGAAGTATGGCTCCGCATGATTCTTGCAACGGAGGACGACGGGACTCAGGAAGCGGCGAAACGTTTCCGCCGGAAAGGCTCCGCATATCTGATGCTGGGATGGAGCAGGTATCAGACCGGAGCATATGAAGAAGCGGCCGGACTTCTGGAGAAAGGGATTCCCGAGCTTACTGTCTTGTCAGAGAAACTGAGCTGCATGAACTCTCTGGCGGAAGTCTTCCTGGCCATGAATGCCTGCGAAAAGGCCATTGATGTCTGCGGGCAGATCCTGTCGCTGGAGAAAAACTATTATCCCGCCTATCTGAACCGGCAGGAGGCGTATTTCCGCCTGCAGAACGGACAGCAGGTGGTGGACGATTATTATCGGGCAGTGGAGATCTATCCGGGATATTACAAACCGTATCTGCTGGCGGAGAAGGTATTTTTCTTCTGCCATCAGTATGAGGACGTTCTGGATGTGATAAAGCGCGCAGAAGAAAACCAGGTGGAATTCAGCGACCAGATGAAATTATACTGTCTGAAAGCGCGCCGCAATCTTGCCGGAGGAGAGGAAGAGAGAAGAGAAATATTCGCAGATCTTTTATCTCTTAAGGCGGCGGTGGACAGAGAAAAGACGGATCTGGAGGATATTTCAGAATTAAAGTACGAAATGGCGCTGATTAAATGGGACGATGGCCGGCTGGAAGAAGCTCTGGGTTATTTGAACAAGGCGATTCATGAAAATCCGTCCCGGCTGCAGTATTTTATGGTGCGGGGAGAGATCCTGAGAGACGCCCATGAGCCGTATGAAGCGCTTCAGTCCTACGAACAGGCAAAAGAGGATTATGAAGACACGCCTGCCTGGCATTATGGCAAGGGGTGCTGTTACGGTGATCTGGGTAATGAAGAAATGGCGCTGCAATATTTTCGGAATGCGGCGGAGGCGGATCCTTCATTTCGGGATGTGAATGAGAAAATAGCGGATATTTATATGCAGCGTTATCGCTGCTTTGGAAATGAAGACGACTTTGAACGCGCGGTCCGGTATATGGACCGGGAGGTGGAAAACTGGGAAAGCTGCTATACGCTGGTTCACCGCGGACTGCTATACATGGAGGCTATGCGGTTGCCCGAAGCAATCTCTGATTTTGAAAAAGCGCTGACCTATAATTCTGACGATTGGGCCTCCTATAACAATCTTGGATATTGTTACAAGCATCTGAAGCAATTTCAAAAGAGTATCGAGATGTATGAAAGATCTCTGGAGTGTCTGGATAAGACCGGTGAGAAGAAGCTCCTGCCTTACAGCAATATGGCGGACTGTTATGAGATCCTGCGCGATTACGGGAAAGCGGTGGAATGCTACAGGAAAGATCTGGAATGGTTTCCAAAAGAACTGTCTTTTTACAAAGAAATAGGGAATCTGTACCGTTATATGGGCAGATACGAAGAAGCGGCTGAAGCATATAAGAAAAATATGGAAGACAAGGAATATTTGCTGTGTCTTGGCGATGTCTGCGTGGCGAAAGGGAAAATGCTTCAGGCCAGATATTATTACCGGAAATCGCTGCAGTGTGACCCGGAATACAGCTATCAGAGATATACAGACTGCGCGGACCGTCTGTTCCATCATTTTGGCGACAACGACGGAGCTATGTGTCTCCTGAAGAAGGCGGAAGAAATGAATGGCCGTTCTGTCTGGAAGACCTGGGACGACCAGCGCATCCGAAACCTGATGCTGCAGGCCAGGATCCAATATCTGGAAAAACGTCCGGGCGAGGCGGCAAGATGTGCCCGGCAGGCCCTGGATCTGATGCTGCGGGGTTACATTTCGGAAAGAATTTATGTATCCTATCCGGCGGAACGTCCCCAGAGACTCAGCAAAGTAGGAGAGTGCTATCTGTATATGGGAGACAAAAAGAAAGCGCTTGCATATTTCAGCCAGACACGGAGCGGGCTGCGCTGTAAATACTGCAGGGAACCGGAGTGCTACGAGGGTCTGGTCGGAGAGATGATCTTCCAGATGGGAGAAGAAAACTGGAGCGAAGCGCTTGCCTGCGGAGAGGAAGCTCTTAAGATTTGTCCCAACGATCTGGAACTTCAAAGTACCGTTCAAAGAATTCGAGGAGAGATTTGACAGCATATGATAGTAGGAATTGATCTTGGAACTACCAACAGCCTGGTGGCTTATTATACAGAAGAAGGTCCCCGTGTGATCCCGAACCGGATTGGGAAGCGCCTGACTCCGTCGGTGGTCAGCATCGGCGAAGACGGACAGGTTTACGTGGGCGAATCGGCTGCAGAGCAGATGCTTCTGAATCCGGACAGCGGCGCGTCGCTGTTCAAACGGAGCATGGGGAGCGGGAAGAAATTTCGATTGAGAGACAAGGAGTTTGCGGCAGAAGAACTGTCTTCTTTTGTCCTGCGTTATCTGAAAGAGGATGCGGAGGCGTTTCTGGGGGAACCGGTGACGGAGGCGGTGATCAGTGTCCCGGCGTATTTTAACGATGCCAGGAGGCGGGCCACCAAGCGCGCGGGAGAGCTGGCGGGGTTGAAAGTCGAGAGGATCATCAGCGAGCCGACGGCTGCCGCTATCGCTTATGGGCTCTGGCAGAAAAAAGACCATGCGCGGTTCCTGGTCTTCGACCTGGGAGGAGGCACTTTCGACGTATCGATCCTGGAACTGTACGACACCATTCTGGAGGTCCACGCGGTGGCGGGAGACAACTTCCTGGGCGGAGAAGATTTCACGGCAGTGCTGGAAAAGATGTTTTACGACGCCCATCCGCAGCTGAACCGTTTTACACTGAGCGGAAAAACGCAGCAGCATATCCGGCGTCAGGCGGAGCTTTGCAAGATTGGTTTCGGAGAGAACCGAACCTCGGAGATGAGATGTAATATAGAAGGGAAAGAGTATGTATTTCCGGTTGAGCTTCCCGATTACGAAGAAGCCTGTGAGGAACTGCTGGACAGGATCCGTCAGCCGGTGAAGCGGAGCCTGAAGGACGCCCATATCCGCCTGTCGGATATCGATCAGGTCGTGCTGGTGGGCGGAGCTACCAAATCTCCGGTGATCCGCAGATTTGCCGGAAAGTTGTTTCATATGATCCCGGACACCAAGATCAATCCGGACGAGGCGGTGGCGCTGGGAGCAGCGATCCAGGCGGCGATGAAAGAGCGCCGGGACGGCATCCGGGAAGTGATCCTGACCGACGTCTGTCCCTTTACCCTGGGTACGGAAGTGGTCCAGGAATACGGCGATCACCAGTATGAGGACGGGGTGTTTTTCCCGATTATCGAGAGAAACACAGTGATCCCGGCCAGCCGTACGGAACGCCTGTATACGGTGAGAGATAATCAGACCAGGATCCGGGTGCATATCTTACAGGGCGAGAGCCGTTTCGCAGTCAATAACCTGTCTCTGGGAGAACTGTTCATTGAAGTTCCTGCCGGGAAAGCCGGGCAGGAGGCTGTGGATGTGACTTATACTTATGATATTAACTCGATCCTGGAAGTGGAAGTGAAATCTGTTTCCAGCGGGAAGAAAGTGCGCCAGGTGTTTAAAGGACAGAATCTGGACATGAGCGAGGAAGAGATCGAAGACCGCCTGAAGACGCTCTCTTATCTGAAGATTCATCCTCGGGACAAAGAGGAGAATAAGGTTCTCCTGCTGAGAGGCGAGAGAATCTACGAAGAGAGTCTGGGCGTGAAAAGGGAGCAGGCGGGACGGATGCTGCGGGAGTTTGAGCATGCTCTGGATACCTATGACCCGGAACGTATCGCGGAGGCAAAGAGAGAATATATGGAATTTCTGGAAAAACTGGATGAGTGGGAGTAGAAAGATGGATTTACAACAGATGCTGGAGGCGGTCCTGGCCGCGGAGCCTTATAAAATGATCCTGAGCAATCCGTACCGCAAGGACGAGCAGTTCCGGCGGATCGTGATCAACCGTCTGGGAGACGGCTGGCAGGCCGAGAAATATACCGAGAAACAGGTATTCCACGAGAATATGTCTGAGGAAGAACTGAAAGAGTTTCTGGAAGGGGCCATGCGGCAGGGATACCGCCAGCTGAATGCCTGGGACGGAGAACGGGAACATGCGGTCCGTGTCTCCAAGGGCGGAAAAGCATCCTATATGAAAAAGAAGACGGCGCAGGCTCCGAAGGAGAAGACGGGCCATAACCGGAAGAAAAACTATATTCTGGAAGAGGGACAGACGATTCCTCCCCTGGTGGATATGGGAATCTTCACATCGGAAGGAAAGATCGTCCGGTCCATGTATGATAAATTCCGTCAGATCAACCGTTTTGTGGAGTTGATCGACGACGAGATCGGAACCCTTCCGAAGGATCGGACCTTGACGGTGATCGATTTTGGCTGCGGGAAATCTTATCTGACATTTATCCTGTATTATTACCTGACGCAGATCCGGAAGCTGGATGTGAGGATCATCGGTCTGGACCTGAAGGCGGACGTGATCGAGCACTGCAACCGGGCGGCAGAGAAGTACGGCTATGAACATCTGCGATTCGAACTGGGGGACATCAACGGATATGAGTGCCCGTATCCGGTGGATATGGTGGTCTCCCTCCATGCCTGCGATACGGCCACCGATTACGCGCTGTACAATGCCGTCCGGTGGAACGCGGAGCTGATCTTTTCCGTACCCTGCTGCCAGCATGAGCTGAACAGCCAGATGCAGGGCGGAAGTCTTCCTATACTGACCCGTTACGGGATTATAAAAGAACGGACGGCGGCCCTGATGACGGACGCCATCCGCGGAAATCTGCTGACAGCCAGCGGCTACCGGACCCAGCTCCTGGAATTCGTGGATCTGTCCCATACGCCGAAGAACATCCTGATCCGTGCCGTGCGCTCGAATATCCCGGAGAAAACACGGCGGGAGATGCTGCAGGAGGTGGATGCGCTGAAGGAACAGTTCGGGTTCCGGCCTACGCTGGACCGGTTGCTGAGAGGAGAAGATGCCTGACGGAATCAGGCGCCTTCCCTTACCAGTTCCTGAATCCGTCCGACTGCCGTCTGCGCAGTCCTGTTCTCCTGGTCGGCCGGCAATTCCAACAGACGGGAGCGGAGAGCTTCCGCTTCCGTACTGGAGCCGGCTTTTTCGGCGGCGCGGAACCGGCAGTACAGATGCCAGGCGTCGGTCACATCCCAGTAATCATCGTATTTATCTTCATACAGGTCGTAGAGATTCAGCTCTTCGTACAGGTCTGCGTACTCTCCTTCGCTGGTCAGTTCCAGCAGGCGGGTGTCCCGGCGGCTCTCGTTGTCATAAGTGATATCTTCCACAACAGAAGAAAAGAAAAAAGAAAACATGAGATAGTTCATACCAAGCAGGAGAAGGATAATCAGCCCTTTGACGAAAAAGCGGCGGTGATGCGCATTATTCTTCTGATTCATGGTAGCCCTCCTCTTTTAGACGTTCTTTTGCCAGTTCCATGAGCTGTTCGATCTCTGTAAAAGAGACATATCCGCTGCCGTCCTCTTCCGGATAGAGTATCTGGATCTCGTCCTCGGTCAGCTTCAGCATCCCCAGAAGAAAAGTCCTTGCTTCTTCCTGATAGATATTCAGATTTTCCTGATTGACCGGGTAAGTGTCCGGATAGGCGGGAATATACGGCTGCATCAGTTCTGCCGCGCTGTCGATGGCGTATTCCAGATGGAAATCATCCGGGATGGAACCTTTTTCCAGCGCCTGTGTGCAGTTCATGCTGTACTGAACGAAGTCTGTATAAGTGTAGTAATACAGCGCCATCTGCATGTACTGGGGATAATCCTGTCCATCCAGGCTGTAACGGTCCATATATGCGTACAGTTCGCCATAGCGGCCTTCATCATAGAGGGTTTCCAGCTGGGATTCATAATCGTCGGGACGGCCCAACCCCAGAGTCCGGGGATCCCGGACCAGGTACCAGATCATGCCAAGGACGGTAACCAGGATCCACAGAAGCGCCAGGATCACAATAGCCAGATTCATGATCCTCTGTGCAAGGGGAAGCCGCAGCTGGTCCCGCATCTTCTGCCTGAGGTATTCATTCAGTTTTCGGCGCCTGCGTACTTCTCCCTGAAAAGCGGCTCCTTCCGGATTCAGGTTCCCGCAGTATGGACACCGGACATCGTTGACGGAGACTTCTCCGCCGCAGTAAGGACATTTCATAAGCTACTCCAATCGTTCCAGGATTAATGACGCATAGGGAAGAAAGAGGGATTCGTCATAGAGCGAATCTTGATCTTCATAAAGTTCCGCCATCTGTCCGATCTCTTCCTCCGTGACTTTTAAGGTTCCGGTCAGCAGTTCGCGGGCCTGCCCATATATGTCCTGCAGGGCGTCTTCGTTGCCCAGATACAGATCGTCCTGAATCCCGCTTTCGGCCCGCATCAGTGCATTCATGGCGTCGTTCAGGGCAAAAGAGAGACTCTGCAGCAGATAAGTGTCCTCCAGGCCGCTTTCCAGATCTGTGCGGAACCATTCCAGATCATCCTGCACATAGGAGAGATCCTGGTAGGCATACAATACCGGATAGTAGGGATCGTAGGCGGAATCATAGGAGTCAATGCGGTCAAGAAGCACAGACAGGCCTTCGTAATCCCCTTCGGCCAGGCAGGCGTCCAGCCTTTCCACATTGCGGGTCAGGGTGTGACGGGTCCAGAATCTCCATATAAAACTTCCGGCTACGATCAGGAGGGCGGCTATGACGACTCCAATGAAGATGCGGACGCCGATCCTGGCGGCGGCCCGGTTGGTCTTTTTCAGAATCCGTTCCGGCTCATGCCGGATATCTTCGCGCTCCTCTTCCAGAGAGTCAAGCGTTTCCTGCTGCTGCTCCCGGGCTTCCCGGACATTTTCAGCGCCGCAGTGAGGACACCGGAGCAGGTCGTCCGCATACTCAAATCCGCAGTAAGGGCAGATCATATTATGTATTCCTCCGTATCTGTGCGGCGCCTGGTTGTGCCGCGCGGTTTAAATATATTGTAGCAGAGAGGGGCGTGATCGGCAAGTTATCCTACATCTCCTCCACCACCTGGAAAATGTAAAATTTCAGATAATACGACTGATCCGCGGCCCACAGGATCGGGTGGTCGCAGGCCTGGGTGCGGAATTCTACCTGGCGAAGCCGCCGGTGCGCGCCGTGGGCAGCCTCCCGGAGCGTCTTGGCGAACAATTCCTGGTCCATGAAATGAGAGCAGGAGCAGGTTGCCAGATAACCGCCGTCGCGCACCAGCTTCATGCCCCGCAGATTAATCTCCCGGTAACCTTTGACCGCATTTTTGATGGAATTGCGGGACTTTGTGAAAGCGGGCGGATCCAGGATCACCACATCGTAGGTCTCGCCCTTTCGTTCCAGTTCCGGAAGCAGTTCAAACACATCCGCGCACCGGAAGGTCACGCGGTTTTCCACCTGATTCAGGCGGGCGTTTTCACGGGCCTGTTCACAGCCCAGTTCGGAGGCGTCTACGCCCAGCACGCTTGAGGCGCCTGCGACAGCCGCGTTCAGCGCGAACGAACCGGTGTGCGTAAAGCAGTCCAGTACCTTTTTCCCTTTGCAGAGTCTTTGTACTGCCAGCCGGTTGTATTTCTGGTCCAGAAAGAAACCGGTTTTCTGGCCGTCTTCCACATTGACCAGATAGCGGACGCCGTTTTCCTGAATCTCGACTTTCGTATCAAAAGGATCACCGATAAATCCCTTCTGCCGTTTCATCCCTTCCTGTTCCCTTACCTTGGCGTCGCTGCGCTCGTAGATGCCCCGGATGACGATGCCGTCTTCCGCCAGGACACGTTTCAGGATGTCCAGGATCCGGAGCTTCATGCGGTCGATGCCAAGGGCCAGGGATTCTACCACCAGCACATCAGAAAACTTGTCCACCACCAGTCCAGGCAGGAAGTCTGCCTCTCCGAATATGACACGGCAGCAGGAAGTATCGCATACGGTTTTGCGGTATTCCCAGGCGTTCCGTACCCGCCGCTCCAGAAAAGCCTCGTCGATGACCTGGTCTTTTCTGCGGGACATCATCCTTACGCGGATCTTGGAGTTCATATTGAGAAAGCCGTATCCCATAAAATAGCCGTCAAAATCATGGACCGTCACCAGATCTCCGTTCTCAAAATCGCCCAGGATACTGGCGATCTCATTGTCATAGATCCACATGCCGCCGGCTTTGATTGTGCGGCCTTCTCCTTTTTTCAAAGTTACGATTGTATGATACATAAATATTATCCTCCGGAATTATAAGAGTGAAAAGATCTGTGTTTAATGTAGCATGTTTTAAAGGGATCAACAATAGTTTCTTACTAATGAGATAGATCAATTATGAAATGCTTCATATCTTAATCCAAAGATGTGATTTTAGGCTTTTATCTGGCAGAAAATTGGTTGGTACTGGCTTTCCCAATAGGGACAACTGCAATTTCTGCCAGATGAAGAATTTATAAATACAAGTTGCATTTTCCCTGTCTGCATGTTAATCTTTTCATATAGAATTCTGTATTTCAGGCGATTCGCCTATTTCCCATGAAATAAAAATTTACAGTGTCATTTACATTTCCAGAGACGGTACATCCAGTACCCGATGTCGCCGCACAGAAGAGCTATGACGGCGAAAAGGAACCAGGAGGGAAGCTCCAGCATCAGAGCCGTCTGAAGAATGGAATAAGTATACAGGCAGGTAATGAGGAATTTCAGCGAGCTGATCATATGAAGAAGGGTGGCATACACTCGAGTCCGGTTGTGTTCCGTGACCTGAACGCCTGTGTTCCAGGCCTGCGGGAAATGTTCCAGAACAGTCATCAGCAGATACATGATCCATGCCAGGACCGGGATTATGATCAGCTCTGCCTTGTTTCCCCAGCGCGTAATATTCCCGCCCAGATCATAATGCATGGGAATCTGCTGCGGAATCCGGGCCCAGCATATAAGAAGAAATAGAGTGATGCCGATAAGCTGGAGCAGACACAGGACATTCAAAAGGATATCAAATCTGGTTTTTTTGAGCTTCATTGAGACGCCTCCCTTAAAAAACAGTAACTGTTCAGAACGGTACATTTATTATATAAGTCGGAACCAGGGCTGTAAAGAGAATTTGGAAAGGGGTGAATAAGATGAAAGGGAACGGGAATACTCCGGATATAGGAGAGTGTAAAATGATGGAAATGAAACGTACCGTAGAGTTTGAAAAACTGGAGCCCCACGACCGGTTAAAATATGAGATCGCGGAGGAGCTGGGACTTCTGGACAAAGTAAGAGAAGGGGGCTGGAAAGCGCTGTCTTCCAAGGAAACAGGGAAGATCGGCGGCATGATCAGCAGAAGGAAAAAAGCGCTGGAAAAATCAGAGAAAGAATCCGGCTGACCTCCAGCGCTGTGTGTCAGATCAGGATCGGCGCGCGGTAATCCTTGCCTAACATCTGTTTTTTCTTATCCTGGAATTCCCAGAAATAATCTTCCCTTACATCCGACCAGGAGTGTGTGGCCTGATCATAGACCTGGACGAATTCCTCCATCTCCGGATGCCGGCGGACCGTGTTTGTCAGATACTCCTCGCCGGTCAGCGGATTGATGTCTCCCTGGGGCCTGTTTTTGCGGAAAGCCTCGGGGATCTGGAAAGTGATTTTGTTGGGAACCGCAGGCGGCTCTTCAGAGAGCACCTCCGCAGAATTCACATCGGGTATGGAAGGCTGCGAGGGGACAGAGACCGTCTGAGGAACCGGAGATATCTCTCCGGAAGAAACGGAAGCCGCAGATGCAGTCTGAAATTCTGCCCGGATAAATTCCGGCATGGGAATGGATACAGGCTTCAGCTGTACGGATACCTGATATCCCAACAGTGCCGCGATGATGTGCATATCCTGTTCCGGAAAATTATCTCTTTTCAGGCGTTGGGTGAGATTTTGCCGGGACATGGGTCTGCCGGTCTGCGCTTCGTACATATCTGCAAGTTCTTTGATCGTCAGTCCTTTTCTTTTCAGCAGGATCTTGATCTGTTCGCCGAATGAAAGTTCCATATGGTTCCTCCGCTGTTTCTCTTTTGCTGTTTTTATTATAATACAGTCCGGGGAAAAAATAAATCTTAAAGTTTCTTTTGCGCATGAAAATGGATCCTTCGCATAGCCTGAAAAGGGGTGCTGAAATGATGGATGATCAGAAAATAGAGAATCAGCTGAATCTGGCGCTGGAGGCCACAGAAGAAGAACGAAAAAAATCCCTGGTACTGGAGACCGGGTATGATCCAGAGGAAAAGACCTGGGAACTGATTGTAAAATACTCAGGAAATCTGGATACCATTGTACCGGACGCCATACGTGTAACGCGGCTGATTAACGAATATGCGATTCTGGTGGTTCCGGAGTCCTTGATTGAATCTTTGGCACAGCGTCCGGAGATAGAATATATTGAAAAGCCTAAAAGGCTGTTTTTTGCGCGGGCAGAAGGGAAAAGGGCGTCCTGTATGACGCCGGTGCAGCGCCCGCCGCTTTCTTTAAGCGGGCGGGGTATTCTGGTGGCAGTACTGGATTCCGGAGTGGATTACCGACATGAGGAATTCCGCAATCCGGACGGGAGCAGCCGGATTCTGGCATACTGGGACCAGAGCGTGCCCGGAAATCCTCCGGAAGGATATTACATAGGAAGCGAGTTTACCAAGGAACAGATTGACGCGGCGCTGGCCGGAGGAGAAGATAAACCGGCGGCGCAGAGCGGGGAGGGACTGTCGGCCAGTCAGGATGTAAGCGGGCACGGGACCGGCGTATTGGCAATCGCGGCAGGAAATGGAGGCGTGGCATATGAGAGCGGTATATTGGCGGTAAAACTGGGAGTGCCCAGAGAAGACGGATTTCCAAGAACAACGGAGCTGATGCAGGGGCTGGACTATGTAATTCGGAAGGCGAGAGAATACATGATGCCGGTAGCTGTAAATATCAGTTTTGGGAATACATACGGTTCTCACACCGGAAGCAGCCTGCTGGAAACATATATGGATGATGTGAGCGCTTTGTGGAAGTCGGTAATCTGTGTGGGCAGCGGTAATGAAGGGGCGGGAGGCGGTCATACGTCCGGACGGCTCCAGAATGGCATGCAGGAAAACGTGGAATTTACGGTCGGACCCTACGAACTTGTAATGAATCTGCAGATCTGGAAAAACTATGAGGATGTGTTTGATATTTATCTGATGCACCCGAATGGGATATCAGCAGGGCCTTTTTACGAAGGAACTCCGGTGCAGCGTTACCGGATGGGGAATACAGAGGTACTGGTTTACTTTGGAGCTCCCAGCCCTTACAGCGTAAATCAGGAAATTTATCTGGACTTTATCCCTCAAAATGAATATGTGGATTCCGGGATCTGGAGAATCCGCCTGGTGTCCCGCCAGATTACGGAAGGAACTTATCAGATGTGGATGCCGGGAAGCTCAGTGGTGGGAGCAGATACGCGTTTTCTGAATCCGGTGGAGACAAATACCCTTACGATTCCCTCTACAGCGAGGAAAGTGATCACCGTCGGAGCGTACCGTGCATCTGCCGACGCATATGCAGACTTTTCCGGAAGAGGAGAGACGGAGCGGAAACCCTCTCTGGTAGCTCCGGGCACCAATATTCTGACGGCGTCGCCGGGAGGCGGATATGTGAGGCAGACAGGGACTTCTTTCGCGACGCCTTTTGTAACCGGCGCGGCCGCGCTGTTGATGCAGTATGGGATTACAGACGGGAACGATCCGTATCTGTACGGAGAAAAAGTAAGGGCTTATCTGCAGAGAGGGGCGCAGCCTCTTCCGGCGTTTCAGGAATATCCCAATGCGACCGTGGGGTGGGGAAAACTGTGCGTGGAGAAAAGCATTCCTAATTAATAATTGTATTTACTGTCCGGCTGCGATATACTGTATGGAAAAGCGAAAATCGAGGTGTGCTATGACATCTATACTGACAAGAATCTTTTTGCGCGGGACGGACGCCCGTACTTCGGAGGGACGGACGAAGGTGGGAAACCTGGCGGGCATTGTGGGCATCTGCTGCAATGTCCTCCTTTTTCTTGGAAAATTTATGGTCGGAGCTATTTCAGGCAGCATGTCGATCGCCGCAGATGCGTTTAACAATCTGAGCGATGCCGGCAGCAGCGTGATCAGCCTTCTGGGTTTCTGGCTGGGGGCGCAGAAGCCGGATGAGGAGCATCCGTTCGGCCATGCCCGGTATGAATACCTGGCGGGGATGGCCGTATGCGTGATGATTATGGCGATTGGCCTGAACCTGGCAAAAGAGGGAATCGTCAAAGTGATCCATCCGAATATGCCGGAATTCGGATGGCTTTCTATATGCGTTATGCTGGCGTCTATCCTGCTGAAACTCTGGATGAGCGGGTTCAACAGGAAAATGGGAGAGATGATCGACTCGGAGACTCTGAGAGCGACGGCGGCGGATTCCCGCAATGACTGTCTGTCTACGGCGGGAGTACTGGCGGGCGCCGTGTTGTGCGAGACCACCGGGATCATGCGGATCGATGGACTGATGACGGTGGCGGTGGCGGGGTTTATCCTCTGGAACGGATATGGCCTGCTGAAAGACGCGCTGGATCCTCTTCTTGGGAAAAGCCCGGATCCGGAGCTGGTGAAGATGATTGAGGATACGGTGATGGGTTATCCGAATGTGCTGGGCATGCATGATCTCCTGGTTCATGATTACGGGCCGGGGAACCAGTTCGCTTCCCTGCATATTGAATTTGACGCCGGCATGAACGCTCTGAAAGCGCATGACCTGATCGACAATATAGAACGGGATTTCTGGAAGCAGCATCACCTTCAGGTGGTGATCCATTATGATCCCATCGTGACCGGCGACAGTGAGGTCAGCGAGCTTCGGGAATACATATCCGAACAGGTGAAAGCGTATGATGAGCGTCTGAGTATCCACGACCTGCGCGTGGTGCCGGGCGATACTCATACGAATGTGTTGTTTGATCTGGTGGTGCCGCCTCATTATGAAGGGGATCAGGATAAACTGCTGAATTATGTGGTGGAGAAAGTAAAAGAGAAAAATCAGACATATATATGTGTAATTAAGGTGGATCAAAGCTACGTCTGACCCGAATCCGCCTCATGTCAACCGGCCGGAAGAAAGTGCAACTGCCGGTTGACAGATTTCCAAGGCCACTTTCTTGCGGCGCAAGGGGACGTCTGTTATGCTGGGAAACAACAGATAAGGCTCATGAAAGGCACGGGAGCCCGAAAGAGCGGCGAGGAGGATTTATATGATACTGGCAGAAAAGATTATGCATTTATGGAGGAAGCGCAGCATTTCCTGAAGGTGCGCAGGGACGCGTCGGCGAAGATCGCATCGGGAGTTGCCGCATGCATTCTTTCGCCGGTTCTGCTTTTGTTCCTGGGCGGGGCGGCGGAAAGCGGCATGCTGGATATGTCGGAAGACCTGGCGGCAGGTATCGGTATGATGGCGGTGCTGCTGATCGTGGCGGGGGCGGTGGCCTCGTTTCTGATCTTTGGAAGAGAGATGGAGAAATATGAATATCTGGAAAAAGAGATCTTTGAGTTGAGCTATGGAATCGAAGGCATGGTCAGGGAAAAGAGTGAAGCGTACGCTCCGGTATTTACGGTGAAGATCTCCTGCGGGATCGCCCTTTGTATCTTTGGATTTATTCCTTTGATGCTGGTGGACGGGTTGTGGGGAACTGAAATGGCCGAGATCGGTTCTTTCATCTTCCTGCTGATCTGCGCGGCGGCGGGCGTCTGGCTGTTCGTCAGCGCCGGGATTATCCAGGGATCTTTCCGGCAGCTTCTTCAGGAAGGCGATTATACCGTGGAAGCAAAGCGCACGGGAAAGATTATGGATAAGATCGCCCCGGTTTACTGGTGCCTGGTGACAGCGGGATATGTGGGCTACAGTCTGTGGACATGGACCTGGACGACCTCCTGGATCGTCTGGCCGGTGGCGGGCATCCTGTACGGAGCGCTGGCGGGGGTCGTGAGGATGTGGAAGAAAAAATAACATAGTGTAAAGGTGTTTACACCGGCTGCTGCCGACCTGACTATGGACAGGATACGGCGGCAGCCGATTTTTGTTAGTCAAATGGTTACAAGTTCTTGCGGTTCCGGGATTCTGTGGTATAATATAAGTAATCAAATGATTAACAATTTTTTGAGAAGAAGGAGGGCAGAAGATATGAAATATCCCACAGGCTTATCTGAAAATGAATGGTATATCATGCAGGTGCTCTGGGATCACGCGCCGGCTTCGCTGCGGGAGATCTGCGAGGCGCTGGAGCCGGTAAAAGGGTGGAGCCGTCATGCGGTGACGTCTTTTCTGAAGCGGATGCTGGAGAAGGGCGCGGTCTCTGTGGATGAAAGCGGGAAAGTGCGGACCTATTCCCCGGTATGGAGCAGAGAAGAGACGATCCGGGAGGAGACGGACTCCATCATGGAACGGGTGTATCACGGGGATCTGTTGCTGATGGTCAGCAATGCCGTACAGGGGCGTAAGGTATCGGAGGAGGAGATTGAAGAGCTGAAAAAGATCCTGGACCGTCTGGGAGATTAGAGGGGGTGCCGTGATGAGATTCTGGTATTTTGCAGTCAGCGCCGGGCTGCTGGTACTGCTGGTGCTGGCGATTCAGAAAAAGTGGCGGAATCAGCTTTCCGCCAAAGCGAGATATGCGCTGTGGATCCTTCCGATGATCCGCCTGCTGATTCCCTTTGGCATGGCGGAACTTCCGGAAGGAAACGTGATGAGCCTTCCCTATGCGGTGTTTGAATACACGGTGAATGCATTTCGGGATGGAGATATGGCGGGCCAGGGCGGAGAGATTCCGGCAGGAAGCGCATCCGGAGAGAGAAGTCAGGATGCGGAGACCTCCGGCGCAGGAGGGGCGGCGTTTCCGGCGGGCCCGGAAGAGGACATTCAGACAGACAGGGAAACGCAGTCCGCGCAGGAAACAGAGTCAAATGCCGTGCAGCAGCCGCAGGCCGGAATCCCGGCGGGAATATCCTGGGTCTCCATGGCGTCGGGAGTCCTGTGGGCGTGCGGCAGTGTGATTTTGGGAGCATATGCATTTCGGAGTAATTGGAAATTAAAGAAAATGACATCTACCAGATGTCAAATAAGAAAGGATGGCAGACTTCCGGTATATGTGGGAGAGATTCCGGGAACGCCCTGTCTGTTCGGAGTTTTCCGCCCGTGTGTCCTGATGAGCAGCGCCATATGGGAAGATGAAGAAGTGCGCCGTTATGCGCTGCGGCATGAGGCGGAGCATTATCGCCAGAAAGACCATATCTGGTCGTTTGTGAGAGTGCTGTTCTGCGTTGTCTACTGGTGGCACCCTCTGGTGTGGCTGGGAGTGATCCGTTCCCGGGAAGACGCGGAACTGGCCTGTGACGAAGGCGTCATAAGGGGCTGTAAAAGACTGGAAAAGAAAGAGTACGGCCTGGCGCTGCTTAAAATCCTGGAATATGCGGGAAAAGGGCCATCGCCCTTATGCGGAGCCACCGCCATGCGGGGCGGACAGGGAAATATACGCCGCAGGCTGGAGGCGATGGTGGACGCGCCGTCCACAAAGACGGTGCCTTTCGCGGCTTCTTTCCTTATCCTGACCGGCGCGCTGCTGGCCGGATGTACTGTGCTGCCTGACACAGCGCAGATGCGGGTGGAAGTAAATCCGGATAAAGCGGCTGTCTACACACTGGAGGCGGATTATCATATGGATCTCCCGGGAAATACGCCGGGCCGGCTGCTGTATTTTGAGGTCTATGAGTACGGAGAGAAGACGGGATCTTATAAAGTGTCGTATCTGGGGCCGGAGGAACTGAAAGCGGCGGGCGAAGACGCGGACCTGACGGTCCGGTTCGGACAGCAGTGGGACTTGGGACTGTGGAATTACCTGGAGATCACGGAAGAAAAAGCGGCGGACCGCGAAACCTATTATTTTCCGCCGCTGGAAGGCAATCCGGGTTTTGCTGATTCTGCGCTCTGGAATGATGGAGCGCTGCACAGGACAGAAAAAGATAAAGAGTATGTCCTGGCGGCGGAATTCCGCAGCACAGGTGATATGACGGTGTCTTACGGATGCGAATATCTGACGGAAAATCCCCGGGAAGAGTGGAATGAATATTTCGACGGGATAGACAGGGCGGTACTGGTGCGCATGGTGCTGTCGGACCGTACAGAAGAAGAACTGACGGAGAAATATGGTCTGGAAGCATATGAACAGACCATAACAGAACTGCCGCGGGATGAAATAGACTCCTTTGCACAGAGATGGGCGGACGCGTTTACGAGAAGAGACGGAACGACGATCCGGGCTTTGTCAGCACAGTCCGTACAGGAGAAAATGGAAGAAAACGGTCTTCTGTATGCGGACGCGCCGGAAGCTTTTGGAGATTCCAGCCCCTGGCCGTGGGTCAAAGAAACAGGAGCCATGAACTACCGGATTCTGGAAGCGGATGAAAACGGCATAGAGATCCTATATTATGCCATGGACTCCACGCCGCATATGGCGGTATGGCGGGAGAGCCTTTCCCTGGTCTATGTAAACGGCGCATACCAGGCGATCGGGGAAGAACTGCAGTATCTGGATCAGATCTCCACCGCGGCGGAATATTTCTAGGCATACTCCGATCAGGGATCCGTCAGTATCCGGATGGAACAGCCCTGGGGAGAAACGGGAATCTGGGTGCCTGCAAGCGGCTCTTTTGAGAATCTTTAGTTGTTTTTTACACGGAAATTCTTTATACTGATAGAGTCAGTACCTGGGTGGGACTGCCTCGGGATTTGTCCTGCGGCGGCCCCACCAGTATTTATAGAAAGGACAGGAGAAAACATGGCTAAAAAAGGCAAGAAAAAGGGATTTTCCGTGTTATGGATATTGTTGCTGATCCTGCTCCTGGCGGCGGCCGCCGTCTACGGAGGAGGCGTATATTATTATCATAATCATTTCCTGAAAGGGACGGTGATCGACCGGATCGACGTGTCTGATATGACCGTGCAGGAGCTGGAGGAACAGGTTCAGGATTATTTCCTGAGAATCATTGAGCGGCAGTCAGACGGGACTACGCTGGAGGAAGATATCCAGGGAAGGGATATTTCCCTGGGATATGGCTCCACAGAGCCGTTGGAAGAAATACTGGAGCAGCAGAATAAGTGGCTCTGGTTTCTTGCCGCGGAGGCGGAATATGAGATGGACGGACTGGTAACCTACGACGAAGAGGCGCTGGAAGAAAGGATTCAGGCGCTCAGCGGCTTTCAGAGCGATTTTGCTGTTGCGCCGACAGACGCCTATATCTCTGATTATACGTCAGAGAATGGTTTCCAGATAGTGTCGGAGACACAGGGGAACGAGCTGGATTATGACCTTACGCTGGAAGCAATCCGGTCCGCGGTGGACAGCCTGGAAGAACAGGTGGATCTGGATCAGGAAGGATGCTATCATGTACCGCAGGTTACTTCCGATAATGAGCAGCTTCTGGCGACTCTGGAAAAATTACAGAATTATGCGAATGTGACGATTACCTATACTTTTGGAGACAGTAAAGAAGTGCTTGACGGCGCCACGATCAGTACCTGGCTGCATGTGGACGGATTTGAAGTAGAGCTGGATCAGGAGAAAGTAGAGGAGTATGTGGCTACCCTCCGGAAAAAATACGACACGATCTTCCGCTCCAGGACATTTATGACCAGCTATGGTCAGGAAATCACGATTGATACCGGTGATTACGGCTGGTGGATGAACTACGGACAGGAGGCTGTGGAACTGGCGGAGATGATCGAAAACGGAGAGAGCGGGGAACGTACGCCGGTTTACTACCAGACGGCGGCTTCCTATGGGACGCCTGATTATGGAGACACTTATGTGGAGATTAATCTGACTGCACAGCACCTTTTCTTTTATCAGGACGGAGTTCTGATTCTGGAATCGGATTTTGTATCGGGCAACGCTTCCCGCGGATATGATACGCCGGACGGGGTGTACAGTATTACATATAAACAGCGCAACGCAACGCTGACAGGAGAGAATTATGAGACTCCGGTATCCTACTGGATGCCCTTTAACGGAAACATAGGTATGCATGACGCCAGCTGGAGAAGTTCTTTCGGGGGAGATATTTATAAGACGAACGGTTCTCATGGCTGTATTAACCTGCCTCCTTCTGTGGCGCAGGAACTGTACAGTTATGTGGAAAAAGGCACGCCGGTGATCTGCTATTACCTTCCGGGCACGGAGACTGTTAAACAGGAAACGACAACTGAAGAAGGGGCGGATGCTCAGCCGGCAGCGGGAACAGAGGCGGGTTCCGGAACCTCCGCCGCGGAATCTTAGAATAAATGATCCCGGCAAAAGACAGGTACTTTCCAAAATTTATAAAATATTTACAAAAAACAATAGGAAAAATAGGTGAATTGTGCTAATATATTGAAAATGAGATTTTATTTGGAAAGGAGACTTGGAATGGGATATGAGGAAAAATGGAGGGAACATACAGAAAAATATCAGAAACTGTGTGTAGAACATGACACAATACCAGACGAATTGTTCCGGGAATACGGCGTAAACAGAGGTCTTCGCGACATCAACGGAAATGGCGTGCTTACGGGCCTGACAACGATTTCCAGGATTGATTCGTTTAAAATGGAAGACGGCAAGAAAGTTCCCTGCGATGGAAAGCTCTGGTACCGGGGCTACGATGTGACCGAACTGATCAAAAGAATTCCGAGTGATGTTTTCGGGTTTGAGAAGACGGCTTATCTGCTCCTGTTTGGCGAACTTCCGAGTCCGGAGGAGGAGAAAGATTTTGCGGATATGATTGCTTCCGGGCGGGAACTTCCGACGAATTTCACCAGAGATGTGATTATGAAAGCGTCCAGCAAGGATATCATGAATTCCATGACACGCAGTATTCTTACTTTGGCGTCTTATGATGCGAATGCGAATTCTACGGCGGTAGACAATGTGATCCGCCAGTGCCTGAACCTGATCAGCGTATTTCCCATGCTGGCCGTATACGGCTATCATGCGTACAACCATTATGAAAATGATGAGAGCATGTATATTCACCGTCCCAGCGCCGGTCTTTCCACAGCCGAGAACCTTCTGATGATGCTCAGACCGGATAAGAAATATACGCATCTGGAAGCCAAAGTGCTGGATGTGGCGCTGATGCTTCATATGGAGCATGGCGGAGGTAATAACTCCACTTTCACGACCAGAGTGGTGACTTCTTCCGGGTCCGACACATATTCGGCTATCGCCGCGGCTATGTCTTCGCTGAAAGGCCCGAAACATGGCGGCGCCAACATCAAGGTAATGGAGATGATGAACGATATCCGTTCCCATGTACATGATTATTCTGATAAAGAAGAAGTGGCAGCTTATCTGAGCAAACTTCTGGACGGCGAAGCATTCGACGGCAAGGGCCTGATCTATGGTATGGGACATGCTGTTTATTCACTGTCCGATCCCCGTGAGCGTGTCTTCAAGAGTTTTGTGGAGCAGCTTTCCGTGGAAAAGCACAGGGAGAAAGATATGGAGCTGTACAACAATATCGAGCTGCTGGCGCCTGAACTGATCGCAGAGAAACGCCGCATCTACAAAGGAGTCAGCCCCAATGTGGATTTCTACAGCGGATTTGTATATGAGATGCTTGGAATTCCCACGGAATTGTATACGCCGCTCTTCGCCATCGCCAGGATCGTGGGGTGGAGCGCGCACCGGATCGAAGAGATCATCGGCATGAACAAGATCATCCGTCCGGCATATAAGAGCGTGATGAAAGAAAGAGAATTTACGGACTGATAAGCCGGTAAGACAACAAAGGAGCCGCTGTGAAGCGGCTCCTTTGTTGTATACTTTTATTCAAGTACCAGTTCATCCCATCTGCTCTGAGATACCAGTCCTACATAGGTCTTTCCTACATTCAGCGTGATTTCATTGCCGTCTGCATCATAGAATTTTGTCGGATCCGTATCGGCGCCTTTAGACCAGGTCACCGGGATCGCCTTTCCTCCGGTAATATAGTAGCCTTCTCCGGACTCGTTCAGAATGTTGAACTGCATATAGCCGTTGTCATCATACTGATGATGTTCCGCGCACTGAAGAATGACATTGGTGAAAGAAAGCTGAGCGTCTCCGTTTGCCGGATCGGTGTGTTTCATGCCATATTCGGAATACAGATAGAGACCGCTGGCTTCATCATAATCCAGCTGGGACTCATTGTGAGGGAAGGGAAGATCTACCAGCGTACAATCGATGGAGTCGGATGCTGCGCCAAGATCAACCGGGCTGGACTCCGATGCGAACTGCCAGTGCGGGCCGGGATAGTAATCGTCATATTCTGTGGAGACGCCGGTGGACTCGAAACGATCTTCCAGATCTCCGGTCATGACATATTCGGTAAATTCTCTTGGCTTGCCGTTATCTACGCGGGAAAATCCGCCGCTGAAATTTTCTACCCATGGGTTGCTCAGATAGGCGTCTATGTAAAATGGTCCGCCGTCATGCACAAGCACTGCGTTATATTCAGGCGCAATCATAAAATTGGTGGGGCGTACGCTTCGGATGCTTCCAAACTGAGTGATACTGCCCCAGTCTTTTACGATTGCCATAAAACGGGTGATTTCACCGTTCGCCGTACTGTTCATCATCTCATAGACGATATCTGCCTGCGTCATTCCATAGTGGAGCAGAGCAGTCTTTTCGTTGTCTACCATAATAGCCACCGGGCGCTGACTCTGAAGGGATTCATCGATCCATTCCCCGGTCAGTTCGCTTTTATACATTCCTTCAGGCGCTTCTTCCGCGGGCGCCGCAGCTTCTTCTTCAGGCTCTTCTTCTGTCTGACCCTCTGACACATCAGTAACAGCAGGAGCGGTCTCTTCGGATGAATTGCCGCAGCCGGTCAGAACAGAACATGCCATAGCCGCAGCCAGGAATAGTACCAAAGTTTTTTTCTTCATGTAATAGGATCCTTTCTTTTTGAAATGATTGTCGGTTTTCACAGTATACACCCATTTCAATAATTTTTAAAGTATTTATCACAATTCTATCACAAATGCCTGATATATTAAAAGCACAAAAAAAGGAAAAGGTTTTTACATGGAAAGGAGAAATCATCATGTATGAAGATAATGATATGAGAAAAGATGACAGCTTTGCGACGGGCAGCTATTATGATACAAGCAGCAGCTATACACACTATGATTCCGCAGAGGCTATGAAACAGCCGAAAAAGCCGAAGAAAAAAGGCGGATTCGGAAAAACGGTCGCCAAGTGCCTGGTATTGGCGCTGGTGTTCGGCAGCGTATCCGGAGCCGCGTTCACAGGCGTTCGTTACGCGGGCGGACAGCTGACAGGAGAAAGCGGCGCATCAGAGACCGCGCAGACCTCGACAACGGTTTCGCCTACCACTGTATCCACACAGAGCAACGATGTGTACGATGTGTCTGACATTGTGGCAAACTGTATCTCATCGGTGGTTTCCATCAGCAATGTTGGCACCACGGAGTTCCAGACGATTTTCGGGACTTACCAGCAGGAGAGCCAGTCCAGCGGATCCGGTATTATTATCGGACAGAACGATACGGAGCTGCTGATCGTGACAAACTATCACGTAATCTCCGGGGCGAATGAGCTTAGCGTATATTTCAACTCCGATAATGAGGCGGCAGACGACGCGAACGTAATCTCCGCCAGTGTAAAGGGAAGCAATGAAGACAAGGATATCGCGGTGATCGCGGTACAGCTGAGCGATATTCCGGAAGAAACCCTGAACGATATCAAGGTGGCTACAGTCGGCGATTCCACTTCATTGGAAGTAGGAGAACCGGTGGTGGCTATCGGAAACGCATACGGTTTCGGACTGTCCGTAACTTCCGGTATCGTCAGCGCATTGAACCGCGAGGTAACGGCTACCAATGAAGACGGATCTTCCACTACCCAGCTGATGATCCAGACGGATGCGGCAATCAACCCGGGCAACAGCGGCGGAGCGCTCCTGAACAGCAAGGGCGAACTGATCGGTATCAACTCGGTGAAATTCGTCTCTGAAGATGTAGAAGGTATGGGTTACGCGATCCCGATTTCGGATGTGGAATCCATCATCAACGAGCTGATGCTCCGGGAGACCAGGGACAGAGTCAGCGAGGATGAGAAAGGTTATCTGGGGATCACCTGTCTGGATGTAACGGATCAGGCGTCCCAGAGTTATAATATTCCGGCCGGCGTATATGTCAGCACCGTGACAGACGGCGCGGCCGCGCAGCAGGCGGGTATCCAGACCGGGGATATTATCACCGGAATGGAAGGCAATACGATTACCGGAAGCGATCAGCTGATCGACCTTTTGGGTTACTATTCTGCAGGCGAGACCGTAACTCTGACCATACAGAGAGGAAACGGAACACAGTATGAAGAGATAAATGTGGATGTGACGCTCAGCTCCGCTCAGGAAGCAGGCGCAGTGGAAACAGAATAAAGCTGTCAGTGACAGAAAGCAGCAAGGCGAGGCTGCCGCGGGTCCGTGAAAGGGCCGGCGACAGCCTTTTGGCATAATTCATAAAAAGTTTACTTGTACCCCCTTGCGGGATGTTTTATAATTTGTTGTGTTAGAAAAGGGGAATTACAATCTATGGATGAAAAAGAATTTAATACGAATGAGGAGATAACGAAAGAAGAGACCGGACCGGCGGAACATACGCAGAATGATGAAGACGACACCCAGTATGAGGATGTCTGTTTTGTGTGTCACAGGCCGGAAAGCAAGGCAGGGAAGATGATTCATCTGACCAAGGATATCAGCATCTGCGCGGAATGCATGCAGCGCACAATGGATATGATGAATAACGGCAATATCGATTACAGCAAAATGGATTTTTCCAAAATGCCGAATATCAGCATGATTAATCTCTCCGATCTTCAGAATATGATGCCGAGACGGCAGAAGGTCAAGAAAAAAGCGGCTGCGGAGGAAACGAAAGAGCCGCAGAAGAAGTTTGATATCCGTTCTATTCCGGCTCCGCACAAGATCAAGGCAAGTCTGGACGAATACGTGATCGGTCAGGAGAAAGCCAAGAAGGTGATCTCCGTGGCGGTATACAATCACTATAAGCGAGTGGCGGCAGGCCCGGAGGCGGACGGGATCGAGATCGAGAAGTCCAATATGCTGATGATCGGACCTACCGGAAGCGGAAAGACCTATCTGGTAAAGACGCTGGCCAGACTGCTGGACGTGCCGCTTGCCATCGCGGATGCCACTTCCCTGACAGAGGCGGGATATATCGGGGACGATATAGAGAGCGTATTGTCCAAGCTGCTGGCGGCCGCCGACAATGACGTGGAGAAGGCGGAACGCGGGATCGTGTTTATCGACGAGATAGACAAGATCGCCAAGAAACGCAACACGAACCAGAGAGACGTGAGCGGCGAATCGGTGCAGCAGGGCCTCCTGAAACTTCTGGAAGGCGCAGATGTGGAGGTGCCGGTGGGCGCCAACAGCAAGAACGCCATGGTGCCGCTGGAGACCGTCAATACGAAGAATATTTTGTTTATCTGCGGCGGAGCGTTCCCGGACCTGGAAAATATCATCAAGGAACGTCTGAACAAACAGTCTTCCATCGGATTCAGGGCGGATCTGAAAGATAAATATGATAATGACAAAAATCTGCTTCGAAAAGTTACTGTGGAGGATATCCGCAACTTTGGCATGATTCCGGAGTTTATAGGAAGACTGCCGATTATTTTCACGCTGGACGCCCTGGATGAGGATATGATGGTGCAGATACTGAAAGAACCGAAAAATGCGATTCTGAAACAGTACCAGAAACTGTTGGCATTAGATGAAGTGAAGCTGGAGTTTACCGATGATGCGCTGAGGGCGATTGCCAGAAAAGCCATGGAAAAAGATACGGGAGCCCGTGCTCTTCGTGCCATTATTGAGGATTTTATGCTGGATATTATGTATGAGATCCCCAAAGATGATAATATCGGGCAGGTGACGATCACCGGAGACTATATTGAACACAGGGGCGGCCCGCTGATTACGCTGCGAGGCGTTCCGGCACTGGAAATGCAGGGGTAAAGATGAAAAAGCTGATATTTATCCAGCTGGCGCTGGGATTGTTCCAGATCGGCCAGGCAGTCAGAAACGAGGTAGAACTGCATCCGGAGATAGAAAAGGGGATGGATATCTGTGGAGGGAAGGTCCGTCTGGAACGGCTTTATAACCGGGGCACGGCAGGAGGAAAGATGGAAGGACATATGCCTGCGATCGCAGGAACGAGCGGTCTGATAACCGCCGGATGCACAGTCTGTTTCCTGCGTTTGCTTTGGAAAGAGGATAGAGATCTGCAGAAGACGGGATTTGCCTTCCTGGTAGGAGGCGCCTTGTCCAATTTGTATGAGCGCTGCAAGAAAGGGTATGTGACAGACTATCTGCGTTTTCGCCTGCCGAACGGAAAATTTGGCAGGCTGGTTTTCAATCTTGCAGATCTGTTCATATTTGCAGGGGCACTGATGATCAGCATCGGACAGAAGGAGCGCGTATGAGCGAATACTTTGATATCAGAGACTGGGACGGCAACAGAACCGGAGAGATGAAGGAACGGGAACAGGTACATCGGGATGGAGATATTCATGGAACTGCTCACGTATGGGTGATTCGCAGCAGCAAAGAGACCGGCCGGCCGGAGGTCCTGCTGCAGAAAAGGTCTGAGAAAAAAGATATTTTCCCCGGATGCTTCGACGTGTCGGCGGCAGGGCATCTCGATGCGGGAGAGGATTTCCCGGAAGCGGCGGTGCGGGAATTGAAAGAAGAACTGGGGCTGGAAGTAAAGCCGGAAGAGTTGGAGCGGCTTTTTCTGAATCAGGAAACAGTGCGCCGGACTTTTCACGGGAAAAAAGTCTATGACCGGGAGGTCAGCGCCGTCTATGTGCTGGTGAGAGATGTTCCGGCGGAAAAGTTTCGACTGCAGAAAGAAGAAGTAGAGTCCGTGGCCTGGATGGACATGGAAGAATGCCGGAAACTGATGGACAGCAGAAAAGAACTGTTCTGTGTCCATCCCGGCGAGTATGAAAGAATTATGGATTATGCGGACAGGATGCTGCCGCATGAACTTAGCCCGACCTGGAATGAAGATTGCCTGTCTGAACTTGACGAATGGATTGAGTCTCAGGGCATCTACATCCGCCAGTGACAGACGTCAGTTCTCAGCTTTGGACAGGGCGGTCTGTATAGCGCTCAAAAGCATCAGAGAGGTATACTGGCTGTCTTCCGAATAGGATATGTTTTCCAGAGACTGGGATGCACAGATTTGTTCGGACAATGACTCCAGAGACGGCTCCATGAGCGGATACATGGCGGAGACGGTCTCGTCGAGCTGCCGGAATTCGATCGAGGAGATGTAATCCTCGTCTACTGTGACTGCGATTTCCACGGAATTTCCGCCCAGGATCATGGAAGCCGTATAGACGCCTGCCGTGTATCTGGATGGAACTTCTGCTGCGGCTTCCTGCTCCGGGCTGCCGGAAAACATAAAAATCATAAGCAGCAGCAGGAAAATTCCGAGGACGATAAAAACGGCTGTATAGATCAGTTCTTTCATATGGAAGACCCATATTCTGGTTTTGGCACTCATGGATAAGGCTCCTGGTAGCAGATTCTTTGTTATACTCTATGAAGAACGAAATGGATTTATGAGCATTGTTCCGGTTTTTATGAATAATGCATAAGGGAATAAACGCGTTAAAAGGAATAAAAGAGAGAGGTTGTGCATAAAAAAACTGAAATACCCTCTTTCTTTTTTTGCTATTTTGCATTAGTATATAACATAGGTATTTTGTATCTGCGGAAAATCACCCGTTTTTCGCTGATATTTTCTTTGGGAGTTTGCACAAACATTATTTTGTAAAGGAGAAAAAATATGATATCAAACCAGATACTCCAAAATACGATTGACGGACTGAAAGAAATCACCAGAATCGACCTCTGTGTTCTGGATATGGAAGGACAGGCGCTGGCGTCCACGGAGAAGCAGCCGGAGGACTGCGCGTCGGATGTAGCGGCTTTTATCGCGTCTCCGGCGGACAGCCAGGTAGTGCATGGCTATCAGTTTTTTAAAGTGTTTGATGAAAATCAGCTGGAATATATCCTTTTGGCGAAAGGTTCCAGCGACGATGTGTACATGGTGGGAAAACTGGCGGCATTCCAGCTTTCCAGTCTTCTGACTGCCTATAAAGAGCGTTTTGATAAGGATAACTTTATCAAGAATCTGCTTCTGGACAACCTTTTGCTGGTAGATATTTACAACCGTGCCAAAAAACTGCATATTGCGACCGAAGTGCGGCGTGTGGTATTTATTATAGAAAGCAACAGGGACCGGGTAAATGCGGCCCTGGAGACGGTACGCGCGTATCTGGGTCCCAAATCCAAAGATTTTGTCACAGCGGTAGACGAGAAGAACGTTATCGTGGTGAAAGAGCTGGCGCCCGGAGAGGGTTACGAAGAGATGTACAAAGTGGCGAAAGATATGAAGGACGCCGTAGAACAGGAAGGGGAGGACATTCGTGTTGCCCTTGGAACCATTGTGGGTGAGATCAAAGAGGTATCCAGCTCCTACAAGGAAGCGCGCATGGCACTGGATGTGGGAAAGATCTTTTTCGACGACCGCGCGATCAATGCGTACAGTGATCTGGGCATCGGCAGGCTGATCTATCAGCTGCCCATTCCGCTCTGCAAGATGTTTATCCGGGAAATCTTTGACGGGAGATCTCCGGATGATTTCGATGAAGAGACGCTTACCACGATCAATAAGTTCTTTGAGAACAGCCTGAACGTATCGGAGACTTCCAGACAGCTGTATATTCACAGAAACACGCTGGTTTACCGTCTGGATAAACTGCAGAAATCCACAGGCCTGGATCTGCGCGTATTTGAGGACGCCATCACGTTCAAGATCGCGCTGATGGTCGTGAAATACATGAAGTATATGGAGACACTGGATTATTAGAAAGGTGGAAAAGAGAGTTCCATGATAGTACTGGACAATGTCAGTAAAGAGTATTCCAATGGCGTCGCCGCCATCAACGGAATTAATTTACATATTGAGCGGGGGGAATTTGTATTTGTGGTGGGGGACAGCGGCTCCGGAAAATCCACATTGATCAAGCTCCTGCTGAAAGAACTGGAGCCTACGTCGGGCGTGATCCGCGTGAACGGAGTGAATCTGGGGAGGATGAAGAAACGCGCGATACCCAAATACCGGAGAAAGATCGGATGCGTGTTTCAGGACTTCCGTCTTTTGAAAGACCGCAATGTTTATGAAAATGTTGCGTTTGCACAGCGGGTCGTAGTGACACCGACCAGGGAAATTAAGAAAAATGTGCCGGCGATGCTCTCGCTGGTGGGACTGGCGGAAAAGTACAAATCATATCCCCGCCAGCTTTCGGGCGGCGAGCAGCAGCGGGTGGCGCTTGCGCGCGCGCTGGTGAACAGTCCGGATATTCTGCTGGCAGACGAGCCTACGGGTAATCTGGATCCGAAAACGTCCAGGGAGATCATGAAACTTCTGGAGGAGATAAACGCCCGCGGCACAACTGTTCTGGTAGTGACGCATGACCAGGCGATCGTCAATACTCTGAAGAAGCGGGTGATCCGCATGCAGAAAGGGATCATTGTGGAAGACGCGAAAGAAAGTGGGTACATCGGATGAGACTGAGTACGATAGGGTATTGCTTTAAACAAGGCTTTTTAAATATATGGAGAAATAAATTATTTTCCCTGGCGTCAGTGGCGACTATGGCCGCATGTATTTTTATGTTCGGAATTTTCTTCTGCATTGTGGAGAATTTCCAGCACTTTGTCCGGGAAGCGGAAGAAGGCGTTGCCGTGACGGTTCTGTTTAATGAGGGAACTTCTGAAGACCAGATTATGGAGCTGGGAGAAGAACTCCTGGACCGGGATGAGGTTTCCAAAGTAGTGTATGTATCTGCGGAAGAGGCCTGGAAAAGCTATCAGGAGATCTATTTCGAGGGAGATCCGGAAGCCGCGGAAGCGTTTGTGGACGACAACCCGCTTGCCAACAGCGCGAATCTGGAGATCTATATGAAGGACGTCTCGCTTCAGCAGAATCTGGTGGATTATCTGGAGTCTATTGATATAGTAAGAAAAGTGAACAAGTCAGAGATGATCGCTGACATGCTGACCGGATTCAACCGTCTGGTAAGTTATGTTTCGGTGGCAGTGATCGGGCTGCTGCTTGCCGTAGCTGTATTTTTGATCAGCAATACGGTGGCGATAGGCATTTCGGTGAGAAGAGAGGAGATCGCGATTATGCGGCTGATAGGCGCGAAAAATTCCTTTATCAAGGCGCCGTTCCTGATCGAAGGCATGGTGATCGGGGTCGTGGGGGCCGCGCTTCCTTTAATCGCACTGTTCTTTCTGTATGGTCATCTGGTGGTATATATTGCAGACCGGTTTAATATTCTGACGGGCGTCATGCAGTTCCTGCCTGCAGGTGAATTATTCCAGGTGCTGATTCCGGTAGGTCTGATCCTGGGTGTGGGCATTGGCCTTTTCGGAAGTATTTTTACGATGAGACGTCACCTGAAAGTGTAGTGGAGGTTTTTATGCGGGCACGGCTGTTTCTCAGATGCCTTTCTTTACTGGTCTTGTGCGCTGTCCTTGCTGGATGGACAGGCGCGTATACGGACGTCCGCGCTACTGAGACAGCGGATACGGAAGACCTGGAACAGCAGAAGAAAGACACGGAAGATAAGATTGATTCCATCAAATCCAGTATTGATACGGTAGAGGATAAAATTCAGGATCTGGAGGATTCTAAAAGTGATCTGCAGACCTACATTACTCAGCTGGACGGCCAGGTGAATTCCCTTTCGGCACAGATCCAGGATCTGGAAGACCAGATTGAGAGTAAAGAAGAAGAAATCCAGGTGAAAACGGCAGAACTGGAAGAAGCGGAAGCAGAAGCGGCCGACCAGTATGAGATGATGAAACTGCGCATACGATATACATATGAACAGGGGAACCAGTCGTTCCTTGTGCTGCTTCTGGAATCCAAGAGTCTTGCGGATATGATGAACCGGGCGGAATATGCCATGCAGATGACGGAGTATGACCGCCAGATGATGGAAAAGCTGAAAGAAACGCAGGCGCAGATTGAGGACCAGAAGGAAGACCTGGAGCAGGAGAAGACGGAGCAGGAAGAAATGCTGGATGAGGTGGAGGCGCAGAAAAGCGCGGTGAACAGCGCGATTGATGCGAAAACACAGGAGATCGCTTCTTATCAGTCCCAGATTCAGACTGCGTCCGGCGAGCAGAGCGAGTATGAGAAGCAGCTGGCAGAACAGGAAAAGCTGCTGGAGCAGATCGAGAATCAGATCGCTGCCGCCGCCGCTGCCGCTGCCAGCGCGGATGACGGCGACGGCGGAGCTTCCGGTTTCTTATGGCCCTGCCCTGCCAGTCATCGGATCACCAGTTCGTTTGGCCCCAGAACCGCTCCGGTAGCAGGCGCGTCTACGTACCATAAAGGTATTGATATTGGAGCGTCCAGCGGTTCTGCGATTGTAGCCTCGGCAGGAGGAAGAGTCACTACGGCTACTTACAGCAGTTCAGCCGGAAATTACGTGGTAGTCTCTCATGGAAACGGGATATCTACCGTATATATGCATGCGTCGGCACTCTATGTATCGGTGGGAGATGTGGTATCTCAGGGAGACACGATTGCGGCGGTAGGTTCTACTGGATATTCGACTGGTCCGCATCTGCATTTTGGGGTGATTGTGAACGGAAGCTATGTGAATCCTTTGAATTATGTACAATGATTGACACATAGAATGGTAGAGAGAAGGAAGGAGAGACAGCGAATGGAAGGACGAAAAAGAGGAAGCTCTTTTGGAAAAGGGCTTGCATGCGGTATCCTTTTCTCAGTTCTGGTATTAAGTGCAGGCGGCTGTGCGGCCGCGTATTTTCGGGGGCTGGGACGGACGTCCGGATCTGAAAAGGCAAAGGTCGACGCCAAGATCCAGGAACTGGAGACGTATATTGACCAGTATTATCTGTTTGATTACGAAGATGAGGACGTAGAAAACGGTATCTATAAGGGCCTGATGGCAGGGTTGGGGGATATTTACACTTCTTATTATACCCCGGAAGAATATGAAAGTTTTATGGAGACCACATATGGGAGCTACTGCGGAATCGGCGCCATGTTGTCTCAGGATGTTACAACAGGGATTATTACCGTTGTGCAGGCTTTTGAAGGAACCCCGGCGGCGGAAGCCGGATTGCAGCCGGGCGACATCCTCTATCAGGTAGAAGGAGAGGAAGTGACCGGACAGGATCTGACTCTGGTGGTGACAGATCTGAAGGGCGAAGAGAATACGGAGGTCCATATAGGTATTGTCAGAGACGGTGAAATACTGGAGATGACGCTGACGAGAAAAAATATTGAGATACCGACCGTCGACTATGAGCTGCTGGAAGAAGGGATCGGCTACATTGCCATTTCCGAATTCGAGGACCTGACGGACGATCAGTTTATGGAGGCGTTTGAGGATCTGAAATCCCAGGGGATGGAAAAATTAATCATTGATCTTCGCAATAATGGCGGAGGTCTGGTGGATGTAACCTGCAATATTCTGGATCAGCTGCTTCCGGAGGGGACTATCGTCTACACGGAAGATAAATACGGGGAACGGCAGACAGAGTATTCTGATGCGGAACATTATTTTGACGGAGAAATGGCCGTTCTTGTGAACGGAAACAGTGCCAGCGCTTCCGAGATTTTTGCCGGCGCGATAAAGGATTATGGAGTCGGCACTTTGATCGGCACGCAGACTTATGGAAAAGGAATTGTTCAGTCTTTGTTCCGGCTGGAAGACGGATCGGCAGTTAAGATTACCGTGTCCCGTTATTATACCCCAGCAGGAAATAATATTCACGAAGTCGGTATTACGCCGGATATTGTTCTGGAATATGACGAAAGCGCGGGTACAGATAATCAGCTGGAACGCGCGCTGGAGGTGCTGAGGGATTCCTGAACAGAGGGATAGAAAAAGAGAATGATATGGCGTCCTGCGGTGGATGCGATGTTTCCTGACAGAGTAAATCTGTCGATACAGGGCATCCTCATCGTATGACGCCATTATTCATGACAGTTCAGGAAGGCGGGAAAACTTTTTCTTTATTTGCAGAGGTATCTTTGTTATAATAGACAGAATAAAGGAGGCTAACGCATGAATTACAGTAAGAAGAGCACCTCCAGGAAACAGAAAGCCCTGAAATCTAAAAAGAAGATGATGAAGAAAAAACTGGGCGTAGTTTTCCTGAAGACGCTTCTGGTGCTGGTAATTGCATTGGGAGTCGCAGGAGTGTGCGGCGGGATCGGGATCATTAAAGGCGTGATCGAGAACGCGCCGGATATTACAAGCGCCAGCGTGATTCCCCGAGGATACAAATCTACGGTATATGACGTAGAAGGCAATGTGACTGCGGAACTGATCGCGGAGGGCACCAACCGTACCTATGTAAAGATCGCGAATATTCCCAAACATGTGCAGGAAGCGTTTATCGCCATCGAGGACGAGCGTTTCTATGAGCATAACGGAATCGATATCCGGGGTATTATCCGGGCAGGTGTCCGCGGACTTGCGTCCGGCTTTAAGGATATGGAAGGCGCCAGCACAATCACCCAGCAGCTTTTGAAAAATAATGTATTTGATTTTATGTCAGAAGAGACTTTTCTGGACAAAGTGGAACGAAAAATCCAGGAGCAGTATCTGGCAATCCAGCTGGAACAGATTATGACCAAGGACGAGATCCTGGAGAGCTACCTGAATACTATTAATCTGGGTCAGAACTCTCTGGGGGTTCAGGCAGCGTCTAACCGGTATTTTGGGAAATCGGTCAGCGAACTGACTATTTCGGAGGCGGCGGTACTGGCGGCTATCGCGAAAAACCCATCGGGATTTAACCCGATTACCAACCCGGATGCCAATGCGGAGCGCCGGGAACTGGTGCTTCAGAATATGTATGATCAGGGATATATTTCAGAGAGCGAATACCAGGATGCTCTGGCAGACGATGTATACTCCAGGATCGCAGAGCATAATGAAGAGCAGAGTACAGAGAGTACCGTCTATTCTTATTTTGTGGACGAAGTGACGGATCAGGTTACCAGAGATCTGGTGGAGAAGGCAGGCTACACGGAGACGCAGGCATACAACGCGCTTTACAGCAGCGGTTTGAAGATTTATACCACTCAGGATCCTAATATTCAGTCCATTCTGGATGAGGAATTCTCCGATCCGGAAAACTTCCCGGAAGATTCGAAGATCGGACTTGAGTGGGCGCTGAGCGTTGTGGACGAGAACGGCGAGAGCACCAATTACAGCCAGGAAATGTTAGTGTCATATTTCCAGGAGACGGATGAAGATTTTGACCTGTTGTTTGACGATGAAGAATCCGCCCAGGCGGCGATCGACGAATATGTGGCGACGCTGGGGATCTCCGAGGACGATACCGTATATGAAAGCTGTCAGATGACGATCCAGCCCCAGGCTTCCATGGTGATCATGGAACAGAGTACGGGCAACGTGGTGGCGATGATCGGAGGCCGCGGCGAAAAGAACGCCAGCCGTACCCTGAACAGGGCTTCGGATACCCTGCGCCAGCCGGGCTCCACCTTCAAAGTTCTGGCGGCGTACGCGCCGGCATTTGAGGAACTGGGATACGGCCCGGGCACGGTGCAGTACGACGGCCCGTTCGCCTATACGGAAAACGGGAAGATCGGACGTCTGGTCAGAAACGTCAGCGGCAATTACCGCGGATGGACCACGATCCGGGAAGCGATCACCCGGTCGATCAACGTGGTGGCGGTCAAGACCATCACGGATGTGACGCCTACAGTGGCCATCGACTATCTGCTCCGGTTTGGATTTACCTCTCTGGAACTGGAAGGCTCGAACAACGATTATACCCAGTCGCTTGCGCTGGGCGGCCTGACGCACGGCGTTTCCAACCTGGAGCTGACGGCGGCATACGCTGCGATTGCCAACGGCGGAGAGTATATCAAGCCCAGGATGTACACGAAGGTAGTGGACAACGACGGCAATGTGATCCTGGACAATGAACCGGAGACCACACAGGTGATCTCGGAAGAGAACGCGTGGCTCCTGATCGACAGTATGAAAGACGTGGTCACGGGAGCCGGAGGAACCAGTCCGGCAGCTAAGATCCAGGGCATGACGACGGCCGGAAAGTCCGGCACGACTACGGACAACCGGGATGTGTGGTTCGAAGGAATGACTCCGTACTACACGGCGGGTATCTGGGTAGGATATGACAACCAGGGTTATGTAAAGTATCTGGACAGCTCGGAAAGAAGTTTCCACAAGAGTCTCTGGTCCTCAGTGATGACCAGGGTGCACGAGAACCTGGAAAACACAGATTTTGAGAAACCGTCCGGCATCGTCCAGTGCGTGATCTGTACCAAGTCCGGAAAGCTGGCGGTAGGAGGCCTCTGCGACAGCGACGGCAGATCCGGCATTGTCCGCAATGAATATTTTGCGGAAGGCACCCAGCCCACAGAAGTATGCGATAAGCATGTAACCGTAAGTATCTGCGTGGATACCGGACTTCTGGCTACTACCATGTGTCCGAACCGGGTGCCGCAGGTGAAAGTATTGCTGCCACAGATGCAGGAAGGCGTGGCGGAAGCGGTGACGCTGGATACGGCGTACGGCATCAGCGCGAACCTGCAGGCGGCGACCTGTACGGTCCATACCGGAGGCGTGTATGTCCCCAGCGAGTATGAGATGTCCGGCGCCGCAAATCAGGCGGCGGGAACGGCAGATCCCAATGCGGCCACCACAGATCCCAACGCAGGGACGGGTGATCCCTCAGCGGGAACGACGCAGTAATGATATTTGAGTGAAGAAGAAAAGCATCCCAACAGTCATATTTGGCTGGGGGATGCTTTTTTCGTCAGGGAATCTCAATTTCTGGAATTAAAAAGCGCGGGGAAAGGATGCCCGAAACGCCTTTACGATACATTGTCGAGCTTTTCCAACCAGGACGATGGTGGAATCATCATTTTTGGCGTGGACGAAGAACATGGTTATCAGGAATCGGGCGTCTACGATGCGCAGGATTTACAGAAAAAGATCAATGAACAATGCCTGCAGATGGAGCCGGTAGTGCGCCCTCTGCTTACTGTATTGGAAAAGGATGGAAAATGCTTTGTGGCTGCGGAAATACCGGGGATGGACCTGGCAGACCGCCCCTGTTATTATCGCGGTCAAGGCAGGATCAAAGGAGCCTTTGTCCGTGTAGGGGACAGTGATGAGCCCATGACAGCATATGACATATACAGCTATGAGGCATTCCGTAAAAAATATCAGGACGATCTCCGGGAAATTCCCAGAGCGTCTTTCGCTTCCCTGAATCAGGAGACCTTGAAAACTTATCTGGAAAAATAAGAGAAGGGAAACCGAAACTCTCTCGCTTACCGGATGAAGAAATCTGTGAATTGATGAGCATTACCAGAAACGGGGAAGTGACTCTGAGCGCAGTGCTGTTGTTCAGTCCTTATCCACAGGCGTATTTTCCTCAATTGTGCATTACCGCTGTGGTGGTTCCAGGAAAGGAACTTGGCGAGACAGGAATATTGGGGGAGCGTTTTTTGGATAATCAGAGAATTGAAGGAACGCTTCCGGAAATGTTGGACGGCGCAATCCAGTTTGTTCGGAAAAATATGAAGATAAAAACAATTATCGATCCGGATACAGGAAAAAGGACAGATCATACGGACTATCCGGTGGAAGCGGTCAGAGAGGCGGTTTTAAACGCGCTGGTGCACCGGGATTACAGTATCCATACAGAAGGGATGCCGATTCAGGTGGTAATGTACGAGGACCGGCTGGAGATCCGTAATCCGGGCGGTATTTACGGCAGACTGAGGGTTGACCAGCTTGGGAAAGTACAGCCTGATACAAGAAATCCAGTGCTTGCATCGGCGCTGGAGATCCTGGGAGTTACAGAGAACAGATATTCAGGGATCCCAACGATGCGCAGGGCATTGGCCGGGGCAGGTCTTCCGGAACCGGTTTTTCAGGACACCAGAGGAAGTTTTCTTGTTGAATTTTATAAGATGAGGGAGGATGGACAAGAACAGCCGGACAGGCTGACAGAAGAAGAGAAATCACTGCTGATTTTCTGCAGGACGCCCCGTACCCGACGGGAGATCTGTGATTATCTGGGACTGTCTTCCACAACCTATGCCATCCAGCGGCATGTGACACCGCTGGTGGAAAAAGGTTTCATCTGCCTGAGCATACCGGAAAAACCCAGCAGTCCCAGGCAGCTGTATTTTACCGCACGAGTATAATGCTCACCGCTAGTCGTTCAGTGCTTTCTCCGGCAGTCCGGTATGGATCTGCTCCATAAAGTCATGCCAGATATCGACCGGATAGCTGGCGCCGGAGAGGGCGCTCACGCCCCGGGGAGAGTCGAAGCCTACCCACACGCCGGTGGTGTAGTAGGCAGAATAGCCCACGAACCAGCCGTCGATATTGTCATTGGTGGTTCCGGTTTTTCCGGCGGCGGGCATGTCGGAGAGGCCGTGTCCCCGGGCGGTTCCGCGGGTAAGGACTCCCTCCAGGATGTTGGTCATCTCTCTGGCGGCGGACGCCTCATAGACCTGATGTTCATCCCGGTCCGGCTCCACGATCACGTTTCCATCCATATCCGTGATTTTCACAATACAGGTGGGAAGACGGTAGACGCCCTCATTGGCCAGTGTGGCATAGGCGGCCGTCATTTCTACGGTGCTGACCCCGGTGGTGAATCCGCCGAGAGCGGCTGACAGATTGTAATCTTCTGCTTCGATAGAAGAAAAATTCATATCCAGAAGATAGGAAAGGCCCACTTCCGGAGTTAATTCCCGCAGCAGCTTGTGGGCCACCGTATTTTTGGACTGTTCCACTGCGGTGCGCAGAGAGATGGCTCCTGCATAGCTGCCGCCGGAGTTTTCCGGGCCGTCTTCTTCTTTGGAGTCGATCACGGTGGAAGAAGCCGTGTAGCCCCGTTCCAGCGCCGGAGTATAGACAATCAGAGGTTTGATGGCGCTTCCCGGCTGGCGGAAACTTAAGTAAGCCCGGTTATAGTCTGTGGAAACATCCTCCTGGGAGCGGCCGCCCACGATGGCAGCCACCAGACCGGTCTCGTTGTCGATACAGACCGCGGCGGACTGCAGGGCATAGGTTCCGTTGGAGTTCATGGTGTTGTAAGCTTCCAGCTGCTGGTCGATCGTCTTCTGTAAAAGTTCCTGCATATCCATATCAATGGAAGTATAAACACGGTAGCCTCCGTTATAGAGTTTCTCCCGGCAGGCGTCATAGTCTTCACCGGTCGCCTCCATCAGGGCGCGGGCAGCGCATTCATAGATATAGGTGTGCGCCCAGGTCCTGGTAAATGACGGACTGGAATTTGTTAATACCATATCTTCAGCGAGCGCTTCTTCGTACTCGTCCTGGGATATCTTCCCGTCTTTATACATGTTCTCCAGGATCAGATCCCGCCGTTTCAGGGTATTCTCTCCGTTTGTCAGAGGATCGTACAGGCTGGGACTGTTGGGAATCGCGCAGAGAAAGGCGGTTTCGGACAGCGTGAGTTCATCCGCATCCTTGCCGAAATATCCCCGGCTGGCAGCCTGGATGCCATAGTATCCGTTGGCGTAATAGATATTGTTAATATAAAATTCCAGGATTTCATCTTTGGAATATTTATTTTCCAGAGCAATGGCGATAAAGATTTCCTCTACCTTTCTTTCCCATCTTACTGTGTGGGTCAGATAGATGTTCCGGGCCAGCTGCTGGGTGATCGTGCTTCCTCCCTGAGAGATGCTGTTCTTGGAGATCAGCGACAAAGAAGCGCGGACGATGGCGAAGGGATCAAATCCCCCATGCTTGTAAAACCGTTTGTCTTCGATGCTGACGAAAGCGTCTTTTACCTGCTGCGGGATCTCGTCTGAGGTCAGATATACAATATTGCGGTCATTGCGCAGGAGAGCAATTAGTTCCCCGTCTGCGCCGTAGACTTCTCCGGACTGGTAGTTCCGGAAATCATCGATGGAGGAATCCGCTATGACTTCTTTCGCTTCCTTATATAATGAAAATACGGTCTGAATATATCCGGCGCGGAAAAACAGAAATCCGGCGCCGATAAAAAGGCAGAGCACAAAAACCTGGGAGATGCGGAAGAAGACGCTTCCCTTTGTCCGCCTCTTTTTTTTGACATGGTGTTTTTTCACGTTGTCCTCCTTGCGCGGCATGATAAGGATATTATCCTACAAATTGCGGGGAAGTGCAATTCCTAAAAAAGAAATCCCCGGAGCTTTCTGGTCAAAAGTCTTAAAATATAGTATACTGACGTTAAAAAGCGTTAAAGTGTTGGGGATGAAAACAGGAAAGGAGGGTTCTATGAGCTGGAACACAGAAAAAATTTATACAAATGCATCGGAGATCGCAGGATACCTGGGACTGACGGCGGAGGAAGAAAAGCAGATGCAGGAGATCCTGGAACGGTATCCGATGGCAGTGCCGGAGTATTATTTATCGTTGATTGACAGGGAGGATCCGAATGATCCCATTCGCCGTATGTGTATTCCGTCCTTGACGGAGACGGATATGTCGGGGGAATTTGACACCAGCGGGGAAGCGGACAATACGGTACAGACGGGGCTGCAGCATAAATATGCCCAGACGGCGCTGATCCTTTCCACAAACCGCTGTGCCATGTACTGCAGACATTGTTTCCGGAAGAGGCTGGTAGGACTGGATGACGCGGAGACTGCCAAGAATTTTGAGGCCATGATGGAATATGTGGCGGAACACAAGGAATTGACCAATGTGCTGGTATCCGGAGGCGATTCCTTTATGATGTCCAACCGGATGATCAAACGGTACCTGGACGCGCTGACCGGGATGGAGCATCTGGACCTGATCCGGTTCGGCACCAGGGTGCCGGTGGTATTTCCGGACCGGATATTGAAGGATCAGGAGCTGCAGGACATTTTCCGTTATTATACAGAAAAAAAACAGATCTATATCGTAAGTCAGTTCAATCACCCCAGAGAACTTACCTGGCAGGCCAGGGAAGTGATTCGTATTTTCCGCAAAATGGGGATCATTTTCAAAAATCAGACCGTATTGTTAAAAGGCGTCAATGATGACCCGCAGGTGTTGGGACGGCTCCTGAGGAATCTGACTGCGGCAGGCGTCGTTCCGTACTACATTTTCCAGTGCCGTCCGGTGCGCGGTGTAAAGAACCAGTTCCAGGTGCCTCTGGAACGGGGCGTACGGATCGTGGACGAGGCAAAAAACATGCAGAATGGACAGGGGAAATGCATCCGCTACTGCATGTCCACGCCCAGGGGAAAGATCGAAATCCTGGGAGAACTTCCGGACGGACAGATGCTTTTTAAATTCAATCAGGCCAAGGACGGCGCCGACGCGGCGAAGCTTTTTGCAGCGCGTCTGGAGCCGGGGCAGTGCTGGCTTTTCTAAGACTGCGTGATAAAACATAAACCGCTCGCACAATCGTAAATACGAGGTGCGGGCGGTTTTTTGGCGCGCGCCGGCCCGAATGGAAAAAGATGCCGGATGCCCTGATATAAAGAAAATGTTAAACTTTACATGATTGCCGGTAAAATTTAAGAATGTTAATTTTAACTTGGATATATATACCTTTCTGTGGGGTACAGTGGAAACCGGAATACAGGGGAGATAGATTTTTCGGGGGAGAGTTATGGGAAATATGGAAAAGGCGCTTTGGAACCTTGCGGACACATGTCTGGAGGCAGGAGAAAGGGAGCGGCCGGAAAAGCAGTGGCTCGGACGTATGTATGACAGATTCCGGGAAGCGAATAGAAGCCTGGGAAAAGCGGAAGCGGACGAGCTGATCTATATGAAAATGTATGCGCAGATTCCGGGGAAACCGTCGGACACTTTGAAGATCCGTTACTGGAGAACCGGGAGACACCTTCCGGTGAGCAGGGAACAGTGTCTGTCTTTTGGAAAAGCACTGGATCTTTCCGAAGAGGAGATGCGGTATCTGATCCAGGGATATTATGACCGGAGCGACCGCGTTTTTGAGACGGAGCAGGAGGGAGGAGTCTATGGATGGAGGATCGGGATTCTGAACGAGCTGATCCAGGAATATCTGGATAAAGTCCATCCTGTGATCCGCCACCGTCTTTACCGCTCCGGCGCGGACCTGGAACACAGTCTCCGCCATATTTATTATACGGACGCCAGAAGCTATCTGGACGCCAGGGAACCGGATCAGACAGAAGTGAAGCAGCACATTGCCAGCATCAATTATGTATCGGAATTCGGGCGGCAGATGAAGCTTCTGGGAGAGATTCCCAGAAAGACGATGATCCGGCATCTTCTGCTGTTCGCGGTTCCTTTCGTGAGCAGGGAATTGTTAAGCAGCCGCCTGGAGGCGTTTGGGTACCTTCCGCTGCAGGATACGCATACGCAGGTGGACGGGAGCCGTCTGGATCGCCTGATCCTTGGCTTCCTGGAACTGTATGAGGAAAACTGTTCCGGAAAAGATCCGGAAAGCTGCAGCCGGTGGTTCCGGGAAGCATACGGGATCCTGGACCGGTATCTGGAAGAAAGAGGAAATACAAGCCTGAGATTCTTATATTTTAAGGCGCTGAAGGGGAGCGAATAGACGGATGGTTTCTTCAAATGATGAATTCTGGGAATGGAGAGAACGGCTGTTTCTTCTGCGCGGGAAATATAAGGATACGCCGCCCGGTTTCCGCAGCGATGAGGAAGCGCTGCGGGAATGGGAGCGTTTTATCCGTGAAAAAGAAGAGTATGCGGCCAGGAACAGGCATGCAAGACGGCTCTGGCCAGGGCATATATCCGGAAGCACCGGCAGGATTATGACGCCGTGCTGTTTTTGTCCTGCCAGGCGGACCTCAAGTCGGTGATCTGCGACGACTGCCAGCTCCCGATCGTCAACCTGCAGTATTCCGCGGATAAATATGGATATAAAAACCGTTACTTTAAGGAAAAGATAAAGGTTCTTCAGGATATTGCCGGAGAAACCAGGCTGCTGCTGGTGTTCGATGACTGCAATATGGACAGGGATGCGAAAATGGCAACGGTATTTTCGCTGCCCTGCCATATTCTTGTTACCACCAGGATGGATCCTTCCGTATGGGGCGCGTATAAGGGGATCCGGATCCGGGAACTGGAGACAGACAAGGAATGGGCGCAGTTTGTCGGGGCCTATCAGGACAGAACACTTACCCCGGAAGAGATAAAAGCAATCCTGGAGTACCGGGAACAGGTGAACGGACATACGCTGTTCATGATGATGCGGGTCCGGGGAATAGAGATTCAGGGAGATTTGCTGGATACGGTCGCCAGGGATCTGCTGTCCCGTTTCCGGCTCGGGAAGATGGAAAAGCAGGCGCTCAGGGAGGAATCTGAGAGAGGTGCCTGGTATGATTGGGAAGGAAACTGGGAAGTGCTGTATCACTATGCGCTGTTGGATAAAGCAAAAATCCTGCTCGGCATGGAACGGAATGAAGAGGCGGAGGCGCTGTGCCGGGAGGGACTAGGGTATGTGCGCCGGGTACAGGAAAAAAAGGGTGCGGAGGAGTTCCGTGAAAATGAGTTTAAAAGCGTCCTGGTGGAAGTGCTGGCGGCAAGGGGAGAATTCGGGCAGGCAAAGGAACTGTGCAGGGATATGGTAGAGAAAGCGGAGCGGTACCGGGGCAGGTACTTCAAGGACACGCTGAGCTGCCGGGAGCAGCTGGGCGACGTGTGCATGGCAGCCGGGGACTTCCGGGAGGCCGGGGAAGAGTATGAAGCTGTCCGAAGTTTTCTTCGCCGGGAATACCCGTATCAGGAGGAATGGATCAGACGGATCGATGAAAAATTATCCGGAAGCCGGACAGCCCGGCCGCATATGGCCGGAGAGAACAGGGGGGACAGGATGTGATACGTTTTACGGAGAAAATATCCGGAAAAAAGCTGGGACTTTTTCTGCTGCCGCTGATGTTGTCCGCGGTCTTTCAGCAGATCTATGAACCCGTCAGCGCCGCGGTGGCGGGACGCTACCTGAACGAGGAAGCGGTGGCGGTGATCGGCGCGTGCAGCGGATGGAGCGGCGTGGTGGAATCTCTGTTTGTACACATGACGACAGGATTCAGCATCTGTATCAACCGGCAGGCCGGGTTAAAGGACAGCGGGAAGATGCGTTCGGTATTTCAGACGGCGGTAAAAATCACGCTTTTTTTGACCTTCGGAAGCATGCTTCTGGCTCTTTTCACAGAGCCTTTTATGGGTCTGGCAAATATTCCGGAATGGATGCAGCCGGAAGCCCGCCGGTATCTTGTATGGCTTTTTCTGGGAGGAGGCTTCTGGGGGATCCAGAACCTTCTGGCCTGCGTCATACAGGGAAAGGGGGAGAGCACGTTCCCTTCCATCGTGATGATCGCTTCCGCTGTTGCCCAGACCGCGATGTCTGTCGTCCTGCTGGGCATGCTTGGCGTGGGGGTGGAAGGAGTGTCTCTGGCTGTGTTCATCAGTCAGGGCATCAGTTCCCTGCTGCTGTTCCTTTATCTGTGCCTCAGGGACTGGGGAAGAGAACTGATATGTCCCCTGGCCGGAGGAACCCCCGGCATATGGAGGGATATTCTGGAGAGCGGCACAGCGAAATCCATGATGGGGATTATGACCAACATCGGGTATATAGCGGTGCAGCGCTGTGTGAATCTGTATTCTGTGGATGTGATCGCCGGATATACATACGCGATGTCTTTGATGAATCTGTTTATGCAGCCGTTATGCGCGTATGCGATTGCCGCGAATATCATGTCCGCGCAGAACGTGGGCAGCGGGAGCCCGGAGATGGCGTTTTATTATAATCGGAAGATGACGGTGCACAGCCTGTACTGGTGCGCGGGCTATGTACTGCTGGCGCCGGTGTGGGTCCCGTCCCTGATGCGCCTTCTGGCCGGGCCAGGGGTATCCGCCGGCCTTCTTCAGGCCGGGAACAGCTGGCTGTATGTGGCGGTGGCCTCTTACCCGTTCCTGGTGGTCCTGATGATCGGAAGGAACGCCCTGCAGGGGATGGGATATTATAAAGTGCTTTTGCTGCTGGGCTTTCTGGAAATGGCGGCGCGGTTTTTCTCGGCGTGGGTACTGGTCCCGCTGATGGGATATACGGCGGTCTGCCTCAATACGGCGCTGGTCTGGGGACTGCCGGGACTCACCGTGCTGTGGCTTTACCGGAAGAGAATGAAAGAGGCATGGAGGGATGCTTATGGGGAAGAACGAGTATTTGGACGGTGAAAATCTGGAATGGCAGGAGCGCCTGTTCCGCCTTCGGAAAAAATACAGGGAGACGCCCCCGGGATTCCGGGAAGCGGAGGAAGAAGAAAAAAGCCTGCGCGACCTTCGCCGGATCAGAAAAGAGTATGAAGAGCGGAAAAAATACCGGATCCGTTCCGGATACCGGGCTTTGCAGGAGTGTTTTGTGGGAAGGGAGCGTTACCTGACGCGGATCGAGGAGATCCTGGCGGAAAAATCCGGGCCGGCGGTTCTGTATGGAATCGGGGGGATCGGCAAAACCGCGATCGCCAGGGCATATGTCCGCCGCCATCAGGAAGAGTATGATTCCGTGCTTTTCCTGTCCTGCGACATCGGCTTTTCTCCGCTGCTTTGCGACGATATCCGCGTGGCGGTCTCCAACCTGCATTATTCCAAAGATAAATACGGGAGCAAGAAGCAGTATTTTAAAGAAAAAATGAAAGCTCTGACGGAGATTGGGGAAGAATCCAGATTTCTGCTGGTGCTGGACGACTGCAACCGGGAAGCAGATCCGTACATGGAACAGATCTTTGCTCTGCCCTGCGATATTCTGGTCACGACCCGGGTCGATCCTGCCATGTGGGGAGTGGCCGGCGGGATCCCGGTGACGGAACTGGAACCGGGCCGGGAATGGGAAGAGTTTGTCCGGGCGTACCGGGGATCGGAGCCGACGCAGGAGGAATGGAAAGAATATCGGGAATACCGGGAGAGGATCGGCGGGCATACGCTGCTTATGATGCTGAAGCTGCACGGCGTGGAGCCGGGAAAAGACGCATCCGGCACGATGGAGATGATCGCCAAGGATATGTTCCGCAGATTCCCTCTGAAAAAATGGGAAAAACAGGCGCTCCGGGAACTGTCCCTGATGCCGGTGCAGGGGATTTCAGAAGATTTGTATTATCAGGTATCGGGAATGGCTCCCGGGGCAGTGGAACGGCTGGAAGACCGTCTGCTGATACGGCGGGAGGAGAAAGAGGGGAAATATGTGCTTTCGCTCCATCCGATCATCGCAAAAGCGGCCCGCGACGTGTTTGTACCTACCCAGACAAACTGCAGAATGCTTCTGCATGGATTCTATAAGATCGCGCGCAATTCCTGGAACAGGACCTATCTGGAAAACCAGGAGATCGAGCCGTATATATTTGCTTTCCTGAACGCTTTTTCGGCGCCGAAACCGTGGCTGTTCAGAGAATACGGCGCGTTTATCGCATGGCTGTGGATCCAGGGATATTTTGAAGAGGCGGAAAAATGCTGCAGGAGCCTGGTCTGTCAGATGGAAGCCTGTTACGGCGCTGTACATCAGGCGACCGGGGAAACCTATCTGTGGATGGCCGCCGTCTATTATAATTCCATGAATTTTGAGAAAGCGGACGTCTGGTATGAGAAAGGCTTTCAGAGCCTGAACGCCTGCAGGCCGTTTGACGACCGGTATTTTAATACCCTCGGCACTTCCTACGCCAAACTTTCCCGATCCGCGCGCTACAGAGGAGATCTGGAGCTGGCGCTTGACCTGGCGGATGAGGCGCTGAAGATCGGCAGGAAATACTGGGATCTCTGTGAAGAAAGGGGCGTCTGGTACGAGGAGAGTGACGCCCAGAATACCTGGTGCCACTGGCTTTTGAACAAGGCGAGGATCCTGTACGACATGGGAAGGCTGCAGGAAGCCTGGGAACTGGGGCATCAGGCATGGAAGGGAGTCTGGGACGAGGTGCAGGAAGGCAAGAACTATGGCTACGAACTGGTGGAATTTGAACGTTTTCTGGTAAAAGCGCTGATGGCGCTGGAAGATTACGGACGGGCTGAGGAAGTCGCGGAAGAGATGCTGAAGACCGCGCTGGCTTACCGGATGGAGGGATCGAAGGAGGTATTAAGCTGCCGGGAGCAGATGGCGGACCTGTATCTGAAAATGGGCGATGAAAAGAAAGCGGCCGGATTGTACGGGGAGATCATACAGAAGCTGATGGAAGATTTTCCATATCAAAAAGACTGGATCCGGAAAATACAGTCCAAATGGAAGGCGGCGGGCGGAAATGTTAAAGTTCACCTTATTGACGGAGAATAGAGAAATCGTTAATGTACAAAAATACAGAGTCAGGAGGGTGAATGATGATCGGGATTGACCTGGGAACTACTTTTTCAGCGGCGGCGTATCTGGATCCGGACGGGAACCCGCAGCTTGTAAGCAACAGCAGGGGGGCGCGTCTGACTCCTTCGGTAGTAATGGAAGAGGACGACGGCACGGTCGTCGTGGGGGAAGATGCCAGAGAGTCCATGGTGTTGATGGGAGACGCGGTCGTTTCCACGGTAAAAGATTATATGGGTACGGACAGAAAGTTCGTTCTTCCTTCAGGAACGGCTTATACTCCGGAACAGGTGTCGGCGCTGATACTGAAAAAAATTGTGAAAGACGCCGAGGAATTTCTCGGAGAAGAGATTCGGCAGGCAGTGGTTACAGTGCCTGCCTATTTTAATGACGCGCAGAGGCAGGCCACAAAGGATGCGGGAAGGATGGCGGGACTCGATGTGGCCTGTATGCCCAACGAGCCCACGGCCGCCGCGCTCTACTATGCATGGAGCAGCCGTATGGAGAAGGGACGCATCCTGGTCTACGATCTGGGCGGTGGGACCTTCGACGCTTCCATCGTGGAGATCTGCGGGAAACAGGCGGAGGTGGTGGCCACCGGAGGGATCCGCAAACTGGGCGGGCACTTTTTCGACCAGCTGATCCTGAATTATGCGGCGGATTACCTTCTGGAGAAATACGGTCTGGATGTGTATGACGACGAATATGTCGACGAACTGCAGGAACTGAGCCTGAAAGCGGAGAACTGCAAGATCCAGTTGAGCAGCAGGACTTCCGCCCAGATGGTCATCAAGATCGGGAAGGTACGTGAAAAGCTGGAGATTACCCGAGTGCAGTTTGAAAAGATGATCGCAGGATTTTACGGGCGGACGGAGAGCACGGTGAGGATGGTGCTCCAGGATGCCGGGATGAGCTGGAAAGATATCGACAAACTTCTCCTGGTGGGCGGATCCAGCAAGATTCCGTATATCGCGGAGCGGCTCCGGGAATTTTCCGGGATGGAGCCTTCCCATGAGACGAATCCGGACGAGGCGGTGGCGCTGGGAGCGGCGCTCTATGCTTCCGGATTGTTTGAAAAGGTCCAGGATGTGTGTTCCCACAGCCTGGGGATCGTGTCCCGCAGAGGAGCCGGAGCGGAGAAATACAACAGTGTGATCATTCCCAGAAATACGGCGCTTCCTGCCCGGATGTCCAGGGACTATTATACCGGGACGAACGATATGAAAAAGATCTGCCTGGAGATCACGGAGGGGGAGGACGAGGATCTGGACTATGTGAGCATCCTGGCCGGGATTGAGATTCTCCTGCCGCCGGGGATTCCCAGGAACACCAGGGTGACGGTGGAAATGTTCCTGAACCAGAACCAGCTTCTGCACGTATACGCCAGGATCCATGCGGAGCCGGAGATCTATAAAGAGATCGAGATCCCCCGCAGCAGCAACCTGGACGAGTCGGAGATCGCAGAGCAGACGACGCTTCTGGAACGGATCGTGGTGCAGTAGGCGGGAGGAGAGCCGGGGATGGAAAAGGATTTTGAAGAACTGGTAAAGGAATACCAGAGAGAAAAAGAAGCAGGAGCAGAGGCGGGACGGATGACGGAGCTGCTCCGGGAAATTATGGAGATTTCCTACGACGGACGGCTGATGTATGAGCTGGCGCTGTGGTACTGGAAAGACGGATACCCTGCCAGGGCGAAAAGAACCTGTAAACAGATCCGGCAGTTTTTCCGGGAAGGCGAGTGGGCGGACCGGGCAGGAGAGGCGCTGGGCCTCCTGGACGGGGACGAGGATCTGCCGGAAATACTGGAAAGAACGTGGCTGTCCGGAGAAACTGCGGCAAAAGACGCCGAAAAAGAAAAGGAGGCGCCGCGTCCGGAGAAAAACGGAAGCGGTCCGCAGATCCCGCCGGTGATCGAAGAGGCGTTCCGGGGCATGGTAGGAATGGAATCCGTGAAAAAGGAACTGGTGAGCTTCTATAATATTGCCCGCCTGGAAAAGCTCAGGGAAGAGCAGCTGGGGATCTCCGGAAACGAAAGCCGTTCTTATAATTTTGTCCTTTATGGGAACCCGGGCACCGGAAAGACCACAGTCGCCCGGATTATAGGGAAAGTGCTCTACGCTCTGGGGATCCGGGAGAAAGACGCGTTTATGGAAGTGGACCGCGGGAAACTGGTCAGCGAGTACGTGGGGCAGACGGCCAAAAACGTACAGAAGGCGCTTGCGGAGATCCGGGGCGGTACGCTGTTTATCGACGAAGCCTACAGTCTGTATAAAAAGGATGACGCCAAAGATTTCGGGCAGGAGGCCATCGATACCCTGTTAAAGGATATGGAAGACCACCGCAGCGAATATTCGGTGATCCTGGCAGGATACCGTGGGCCCATGACCGAGATGCTGAACCATGCCAACCCGGGTTTCCGTTCCCGGTTCACTTACCATATTGTGATCCCGGATTATTCCGATGAAGAACTTCTTGAGATTGCCCGCAGCGTGGCGGGAAGCCATCATTACATAATAGAAGAAAAAGGTTATGAAGCGCTGAAAAAGCGGATCGACCGGGAACGGATCGACGAGACGTTCGGGAATGCCCGTTTTATCCGCGAGGTGATCAACGATGCGGAGAAAAACCTGGCGGACCGACTGGTAAAAATGGGGCATTTTGAACAGGCGGACCTGACGGTACTGAAAGCGGAGGACATTTTCCCGGAAGAGGATCAGGGCAAAGATCTGAAAGAACTGCTGGCGGAACTGGACGGGCTGACAGGACTTGCGGAAGTGAAGAAAAGCGTATCCGAAATGCTGGATAAGATCGCAGTCGGCAAGGAAGCCGAACGGCGGGGGATCCAGGGAGACTTCGGCATGGGGAGCCTCCATATGGCGTTCAAGGGCAATGCCGGGACGGGCAAGACCACGGTGGCGCGTCTGCTGGGAAAGATCCTGGCCGAGATGGGCGTTCTGAAGCGGGGAGACGTATTTATAGAGACGACGCGGGCGGATCTAGTGGGACAGTACCAGGGGCATACGGCGGCGAAAGTCAAAGAGACAGTGCGTTCGGCGCTGGGCGGGGTGCTCTTTATCGACGAGGCGTACGCGCTGGTGAAGGATGAGTCGGACAGCTTCGGCAGGGAAGCGGTGGACACATTGGTGGCGGAGATGGAGAACCACCGGGACGCGCTGGTAGTGATTCTGGCGGGATATACCGGAGATATCGACCGGTTCCTGGCGGAAAATCAGGGACTCAGGAGCCGGGTGACCAGGGACCTCTTTTTTGCCGATTACACGGCGGAGGAGATGACGGAGATCTTCTGCTCGCTGGCGAAGAAAGGCGGGATCCGGATCCCCGAGGCCGTTCTGCCCTCCGTCCGCAGATGCCTGGAAGAAAAGGCGTCCGCGCCGGATTTTGGCAACGGACGCGGGGTTCGCAATGTATTTGAGGCGGTGTGCCGGAGAAAAGACAGCAGGATCGCGGCCCGGATGAGGGAGGGAGCGGTCCTGGCGGACGAGGATTTTGTGACATTCACAGAAGAAGATATGCTTGTATAGGAGGGAAAAAGAATGAGCGATGTGAGAAACCTGTGCATGGAACTGCTGGCAGTGGAGGAGAAATGGAGAACGCTGGCAGGAACGAGTAAAAAGAAGCTTCCGGATCTGGGCTCGGCCCACGCGAATATACAGAAGGCGAACCGGAGCAAACTCATCAAATGGATATTCGTGGCGGCGATCCTGGCGGTGGCTTTTCTGGTCGTGAAGCCGATGCTGCCTGTGGCAGGAGAGGACGACAGCTTTGAGATGACTTTTTTCGCGGGGATCTGTAAGTTTGGATTCTGGTTTATTCTGCTCTGCGCCCTGGGACTTGTTCTGTGGCTGGGCGGAATCTACGGCAAAGTAGACGAGACGGACAAAAAGGCCGACCGTACTTACGCGGAGAATAAACGTTTCAACGAAAAACTGGACGCGGATCTGGCAAAAGCGAAGGAGGATCATGCCCGGATCCTTCAGATGCTGCGCACGGAGGGACAGAAAGGGTATTTCTATGACATCCCGTTTGATCCGGCGGCCACATACAAGACGTTCAGGGACGGCGTGGAATTTTACAGTTCTGAGATGGGCAACAGCTTCATCGGAGGTCCGCCGGTGATCTATAAATATCATGAAAAACAGCCGGTCCGTCTGGACGGGTTCCATCCGGGAAAAAGCTGTAAGATCAAAGAGGCGATGGATGTCCTTCCGGACAAGGATTATGTAAAGATCTGCCCTGACCGGAAATGGATCCGGGAGAACCAGGAAAAAGAGTGCGTCCTGTTCGGCATGTGGGATATGTATCAGGAACCCCTGAAGGACAGGAAAATATTTAAACTGGGGAATCTGGACTTGAACCAGGCGATAAAGACAGCGGTGGGAACCATGTCGAACGCGGCCAGATTTTTAAGCTCCGGGATCGACGCGTACGACCCGTTCATTCCCCAGCGGATTTCCCGTTCCCAGGTGAGGGACGACAGGAATGAAACGCTGGAAAAAGAAAGGCAGGATTACCACTACGGGATAGTGGACGAGGAGGATTTTGAACATCTGCATTATGCGTACACTTTTTTGCTGATAGAAAAGGGATACCTGGTTATCTGCAACGGAAAGCTGGTATGCGCCGCTCTGTCCAACCATCCGGTGGGCTCGCTGCTTATGGAGTTTAACATCGGAAAAGGACAGTACAAACGGTGGGCAGATTACCATGGATACCTGGCAAAGGTGGATACAAGCGGCAAGCAGGCCAACCCGGATATGGCGTCCACGATCGATTATCTGACAAAATACTGCGGGAGTTATTTCCCGGCATTTGATCCGTTTATGAAGAAGCCGGAGGGGATGCCGGACAGTCTGTTCCGTCTCCTGATGGCCGGATGGTATCGGGCTTCGCAGAATAAGAAATAGATAACAGGAGGAAACGCAGATGGGAAGAGTGACAGGATTGGGAGCCAGGCTGATCTTCGGCTCCCTGCTGGTGTATATTTTTGTGAGTTTTCTGGGGGCGTCGGGTCCTTTTGGGGGGATGGCCGGGATGCTTGTCTCCAGGTTCCCGTTCCACAGGCAGATTGCGGAGGCGTTTGCGGAAGGACTGGGGTATGATATCAGCATGATCCCGGCGGTGTATTCCTCTATCGTGGACGACCTGATCGTGCTTCTTCTGTCGGTGGCGCTGTCGGGAGGCATTTCCACAACGCTGGGACATATCTTCAGCCCTGACGGAAAAGTGGGAATACAGGGGATGGCAGTGTCCGCGCTGTCCCTGGTCGTGACGGTGTGCGTGGCCAGCTTCCTTTTCGGCGGCATCGTGCAGTGGATGAACCAGAGCCTGGGCGGAAGGCTTCTGCTTCCGGTACTGAAAGTGCTGATCCTGGTAGTTTCAGCCCTGGTCTTCATCGCGTTCGTACAGGCATGCGCCGGACTGGCGAGAGGGGAGGTCGGACTTGGCCTCCTGGGTTTTTTTGCCATCCGGTCGCTCATAGAGACAGTGGTGGCGGATGTGGCGGCTGTCTACATCATACTGACGATCCTGAACCGGGCCGGAGCGGTGGCAGGAACCTTCACGGCGGTTTATATTGTGGCGACGCTTGTGCTGTTTGTGGTCGGAAGCCTGGGAAGGGCGGCGTCCTGAACGGCTCATGCATATAAAAGAAAAGGAGAGAGTGTGCTATGGATGACAGAAACGACGGGATTCTGCTGGATGAGTCGCAGGAACAGGATGAGTCTTTGATGGATCTTCTGGGGATTGAAGATGATTCAGAAGACATCGAACTGATGAAAGGAGCGGCAGAGCATGGGAAGGAAGAAGGCATCCTGAAACTGGGGATGGCATATCTGCACGGGCAGGGAGTGGAGCAGGACTTCGCGGAAGCATGCTACTGGTTTGAACAGAGCAGGGACGCCATGGCGATGGTGCAGATCGCGCAGATCCATGACAAAGAAGGAAACGAAGAACTGGCCATGGAGTATTACCGCCGCGCAGTATCCGCTCCGGAAGACCGGTTCGGCGGTTTCCGCGCTTCCGCATGCATAAACCTGGCGCTGAAGCTTTGTGCGGAAGATCCGGAAGAAGCAGACCGGTATCTTCGCCAGGCTGCGGATTTCGGAGTGCCGGAGGACTGCCGGGAGATGGAATACAAGCTTGCGGGAATCCTGGGAAGGGTGTTTGTAAAGCTGGGAAACCTGGAGAAGGCGTTGGAATGGTTCCGTTTCTCTGTGGAAGGGCATGACGACCCGGATGTCAGAGGGCAGATGGCGCTGGCCTGCAGCGAGGGGATGAAACAGGATCCGGACAGCGTTCTTTATAAAGATTCCCTGGAGGGGATGGAGTATCTGGCGAACAAAGGGGAAAAACTGGCAGTAATGAAGGTCTTCCAGTTCTGGAACAGGAACAGGGATCTCCCGGAGAGCCCGGCGAAGTTTAAGGAATGGCTGGTCAAAGCGGCGGATTTTGGAAGCGAGTTCCCGCAGTTTCTCCTGGCCCAGGAGTACCTGGGAGTGAAGAACCGGCGGACAGACCTCCCGGAGGATATCGGGCTGGCCAGAAAATACTTTGACGCGTGCAGGGGCTGGCTCCTTACGGCGGAGAATGGAGCGGACATGGCGGCGCGGTTTGAGCGGGCTTTGAACGCAAAGGAAGAAGGCGGGATGTCCGGGGACGCACGGCAGGAAAACAAAGTGCCGGAGAGAATCCTGGAGCAGGAAGAAGCAGAAGAGATCGTTGAGCGTATGAGCCGTACCGGGGACAGGGTGCTGGTGATTCCCGAGGGCGTGACAGGTATCGGTTCCCGCGCGTTTGACAGCAGAGCTTCAAAAAAGCTGAAATATACAAAAAATATTGAATCTATACGCTTCCCGGATTCCGTGAGAGAGATCGACACATGGGCTTTTGCGCGCATGGATTCGCTCAAAGAGATCACGCTGCCGCCGCACCTTAAGTATCTGGGCAAGGATGCTTTTTCCGGCGACTGGGTAAATTTTATCAATTTATGGGTGCGCGACAAACGAACGTTCCAGTGCATCGAGATTCCCGCCTGCACGGAACTGGAAGAGGACGCCCTTTTTGGAATCCACCGGATCATGACGCTGAGATTCCTGGAGGGAAGAAAGGTGCTGGACTGGAAATTCCTAGGCGACAAAGCATGGATCGGAGAGGTGATCGTGCCGGATTCGGTGGAAAAAATGATCCCCTATAACCCCAGTTACAGAAAGATCCGGATCGAAAAGTTTTCCCTGCCGTCGAAGCTGAAAGGCCAGTTCCAGGAGTGCATCGGAAAATATAGCCCTAAAGCCCGGGCAGAGTTTCGGTAGGCTGCGGGCAGGGAGCCGGAAGGAGGAAGCATGAGAGAGGAAGAACTGTTATACAGCGCTCCGGTGGAAGAAGAGCAGCCTGCCCTGGATGAACTGGAGATTGAAAAGACGGCGCGCCGCTACCAGACAGGAGACGGCGTGGAGAAGGATCTGGACGAGGCCCTGCGGTGGTACAGGAAGAGCAAAAGCTCCCTGGCCCGGTTCGCGTCGGCCCTGATTTGGCAGGAAAAAAGGGCATACAAAGAGGCAGAGCAGGAACTGCTGAAAGGCCTGGAGGCGGAAGAAGGCGACGCTATCCCGTTTATCCAGATGGAACTTGGCAAACTGTACCTGAGCGGACAGATTTCAGGCACGCCAGACTACAGCCTCGCCATCCGCTATCTGGAAGAGGGCCTCAGGGGAGAACCCGCTTATGGAAAGCTCTGCGCGGGTCTTTTGGGACTGGCGTATGAGAAAGCAGGGAGAACGATCCAGGCGATCCACTGGTACAAGACCGCCGTCCGGGACTTCGGACGGGAAGAATACCGGGAAAATCTGTACCGCCTGTATCTGACCGGAGCGGCAGGCGCGCAGATGAAGCGTGTGGCGGAAGAGGCCCTGGGGAAAGAGGTGCGGTAGATGGCGGAAAGGACGGAAATGGCACAGGGAGTGCTGGAACGGTATGGGATCGACTCATCCCTGCCGGACAGCCAGGCCTTGACGCTGCTGGAAAAAGAACATCAAAAGCTTCTGAGAAAACTGAACCATGTCTTCGGAAACGCCGTAAAGGAGCAGGAACTGGAACAGGAACTGGACGTCCTGGAGACGGCGATGGAAGAGCTGGAACGCGCGGGAGGCAGAAAACTCTCTCTGGACGATGTGGAGCTGGAGACGAAGAGCCTGTCCCAGACGCAGATTGAATTTGACGAGAACGCGCAGACCGAGGAGGAGGCGATCGCTGAGATGATGGAGATCCGCCGCCTGGAGAAACAGATAAGGAAAGACCAGGGAAAGAATATAGAAGTCAGCTTCCGGGGAATCCTGAAGCTTTTGGATTACTATAAACGGAAGGGCAGCTTTCTGGGAAGAGAAAAATGGCTTGCCTATGCGGTCGAGTGGTTCCATTATCCTCAGCACACCAACGAGATGTACGACCTGCAGCGGACCAGGACGGACGGCCTGGCGGACCCGGAGAAATGCCGCTACTGGATGCGCCGGGCGGCGCAGACCGGACACAAGGACGCCTGTTTTGAGATGGGAAAAGAGTGCATGAAGGAGGGACGCCCTTCCTTTGACCTGAAACAGGCCGCAGTATATTTTGCGAAGGCTGCGGATCGGGAGCATCCGCAGGCGTATCTGTACGCGTTCACGGCGTTTTATAAACTGGGAGATTACAACAGGGCGGAGACCTGCCTCAAGGCGGCGGACAAGATCGGCGTGCCGGGAGCGGCGTACCGCCTGGGCGTGGTCTACGATGTGGACGAGAACAGTTATGGGCAGAGAAACCCGGAGGAAGCGCTTGCCTGGTATGAAAAAGCGTACCGGCAGAGCCCGGACGGGGATGTGTGCTACGGGCTGGGCGTTCTGTACGACGAGTCTGGGAGAGCGCGGGAGGCGGAGGAGGTCCTGCAGCGCGGGATCCGGGAATACCGGTCAGAAGACTGCGAAGAAGCCTGGGAAGACCTGAAAGGACGTGCAGAAAACGCAGGATCCGGGGAAGAACCGGAGGAAGAGCCGGAAGCGGCGTCATGGGAAGGAGAGCCTGAGAAAGAACCGGAGGAAACGTCATGGAAAGCGGAGTCGGAAGAAGAGATGGAATCGTTGATATCCCCGAAAAGGGATTCCAGGCAGGATCTGATCCGGCAGGCTACGGCTCTTTATGAGCAGGGGAACTACAGCAGGGCGGCGCTGGTATTTCTGAAGCTGAAAGGCGAGTATGAGCTGGAAGGGGAATACCGGGCCGCGCTGTGCTATCTGGCGGATAAGAAGAGCCGATTCAGCAGAGGGCTTGCAAAGACCTGGCTGAAGGCGCTGGCGAAGGAAGATTATAAGGATGCCGGGGATATCTACGAAAGAGAATTTGGCGCTCTGAAGCGGAAGAAATAAATCAAGGACGGTCAAGGAGGAAGATAGGATGTTTTTTGGCAAACCGAAAATGGCTGATGAAGAGAGAAAGAAATGGTCTGAGGAGATTGAACAGCTCATAGACGCAGATAGGACTCAGGAGGCTTATAATAAAGCTCTGGAGTTCGATAAACTGGACAAGGACGCCGCAGGCTATCATATGAGTTATTTTTATTTTATGGGAGAATGTGTGCGGGAGGACAGAAGGGAAGCTTTAAAACGGATCGAAAAATACGTGCGCCGCGTGCCGGACGACCCGGAAGGATGGTACCGGTACGGCCTTTTCCTGCGGCTGGAAGGAAATGAACCGGAAGCGGCGGAATGCTTTGAAAAGGCATCCGGAATGGGACATATCCAGGGAACGGTGGATCTGGCGGGAAGCTGTAAGATCCTGGCAGACCAGTTCCGCAACCAGGCGGCGGGAACGCTGAATGTGAAAGAATACGGGGAGTGCAATAACCGGGCGGTTTCTCTGTATATCCGCTCCATGGCCCTCTATGACAAGATCGTGCAGGAATATCCCGACGAACTGGAGGACGCCGACTGGCAGGGATACGGCCGCGCCGCGGACATGATGTATTTCCTGAGCCTGGCCGGAGAAGTAAAAAAAGTGAACGTGAAAGATCCGGAGTCTCAGAATTACCTGAACCTGGGGCTGCAGCTCGTGTCCGGCAAGGGGAACGTCAAAGAGCAGCGTTACTGGAGAATCAATGCGGCGAGAATATACAGCCAGATGGAGCAGGCAGGATGGAAAGCCATGGCAGAATATTTCCGCATGTCCATGTGTCTGTACGACTGCTCTGAGAAAAAGAACCAGCCGATGTTTGCGAACGCCAGATGGCATATGGACCGGATACAGGAGCTGAACGGCAGTCTGTCGGAGGAACAGAGAAAGTCCTATCCGGAGGATTTCGCGGATGTGACAGAACTGTATGGAAAAATGGAGAAAAAATACGGGAAGATTATGGAAAACCGGCTGCGCGCGGGGGAATATCCGGATCTTTCCGAGGACTATATGCCGGGCCAGGTCCCGGCAGTGGAAGACTGCAGACGGTTTATGGATTTTGCGGAGGCGCTCAGAAACGGCGCTCCGGTTCAGCCGGATGCTTCCAGGGAGCCGGAAAAGAAGAAAAAGGGACTGTTTGGATTATTCCGCTGAAAGGAGAGACAAAGAATGATGCCGTATGTGTTTACTTTTATCGGGATGTTCCTCCGCCAGTGGTATGTCAATGTGATCAATCCCAGCGACGGCGGGGCAGTGTTCTTGACGGCCGTCGGAGCCCTGCTGACCGCTATAGGATTATGGAAGACCTATAAGATTCAGGGAGGAAAATATGCCGACAGGAAAAGACTGGGGATTGCCATGGGCATCCACGGGGCGATCTGGCTGGCAGGCCTTTTGCTGTTTGGCGTGGTGAGCTGGATCCTGGGCAAGATTGTCTACCTGATCGCGCTTGTCATAGGACTGGCGATCGCATATTTCTGGTTCCGTTCGCTGGACGGGAGCAGTTCTGACACAACATACAGCCAGGAAAGTGACGAAAAGGAGGGACTGGATACGCTCCCCAATCTGATGTACGATGGCTACAAGCGCTGGCAGCTGGAGTACAGGTGCCGGGATCATGCGGTCTATCACGATGACGACGGCAACAAGATTACGATCCGTCAGGCCAGCGTATGCAGGGGAAATATCCAGACAGACGCAGGATTTTTTCAAAGTTATCAATAAAAAGAGGGGCTTGCGGCCCCTCAAAATATTTGCCTGTGTCAGGCGATTTTATATAAACGTCAGCAGTACAAAATTTAATATGAATAAAAATGTGGCCGCCCAGAGGATCGGATGAACCTCTGCGGCTTCTTTTTTGCAGATTTTTACCAGACAGTAGGTGATAAAACCAAATGCGATGCCGTCCGAGATGCTGTAGCACAGCGTCATGAACAGACTGGCGAAAAACGCGGGTACCGCTTCTTCAAAGTCTTCCCAGTTGATCTCCTTAAAAGCAGAGGTCATCATAACGCCCACGCTCACCAGAGCCGGAGCGGTGGCCGCGTAAGGGATTGCGCTGACGAAAGTAGCCAGGAACGCACTGAGCGCGAAGCATACAGCCACGACGACGCTGGTCAGTCCCGTGCGTCCGCCTGCGGCGATTCCTGCGGCGCTCTCCACATAGGTGGTGGTGTTGGAAGTGCCGAAAAGCGCGCCGATGGAAGTGGCGGCCGCGTCGGCGAAAAGAGCCTTGTCCATCTTGGATTTAAATCCGGAACTGTTTTCCATAGTCTTTTCATCTTCTTTGCTGAAGATACCGCTCTGAATGCCGGTGCCGATGAACGCGCCGATGGTGTCGAACGTGTCGGAAACGCTGAATGCCAGGATCGTGATCAGCACCATGGGAAGCTTCGTCATGTCCGCAAACAGGGAAGGAAGTCCTGCGGGGGTAAAGATGACGCCGACGGTGGTGGGCAGCGCGGCGCAGGCTTCACGGAAAGAGACCGTGTCGGCCATCGTGGTGACGCCCATGGGGATCCCGACGACAGTGGCAATAACGATCCCGATCAGGATTGCCCCGGGAACCTTGCGTACCAGAAGCACGATCGTCAGAGCAAGGCCGATCAGGAAGAGCCAGAGCTGCGGATCGTTGAAAGTCGCCAGTGCCGGGACTCCGGAATCAAATTTGATAAATCCCACGTTCAGAAGCCCTATATAAGAGATAAACAGGCCGATACCTCCGCCGATGGCATGCTGCAGGCTCCTGGGGATACATTTGATGATGTATTTCCGAAGTTTTGTCACGGTGATCAGGATATTGAGAACACCGCAGATAAATACCATGGACAGCGCTTGCTGCCAGGTGAAGCCGAGACCGAAACAGACCGTGTACACGAAAAAAGCGTTTAATCCCATGCCGGGGGCCTGCGCATACGGCACATTCGCCACCAGTCCCATGACCAGCGTGCCGATGATGGCGGCGATGATCGTGGCAAGGAATACCGCGCCCCATTCCATGCCGGCCTGGCTCAGGATCGCGGGGTTGATGGCGATGATATACGCCATGGTGAAAAAGGTGGTGAGCCCGGCAGCGACTTCTGTCAGAACTGTCGTACCGTTCTCACGCAGTTTGAAAAACTCATTCATAAAACGTTTCTCCCTTCTGGATATGCGGAATCCGTTTATTGTTGTATATAATTCCAAAAGACGTTTCCATTATAGGAGATTTTCCTGAGAATGGCAAATTGATTCTGATAAGCAGGGTATAAAAAAAGAACCGCTTTGGCGGTGCAACAAAGGGATTTTCGTAAAAAACGAGAATTTTTGAGTGACACCTTCAAAGAGTGCGGCAAGAAGAACACCCACGCAAGAGTAGAAATGCTCCTGTGTGGGTGTTTTCGTTTTACCACCTTCTTTCGGTCATCGGCAAATTACCATTATTTCTGTGTCGCACGGAAAGCAGACTCAACAGCCTCGCTCATATCAAAATACATAACACGCTGCTCGGCATTGTAGAAACCAGTGACCTTGTAGCGTTTTTTGTTATCGTAATCCTTAATGAGCTGGGCAACGGTGTCGTGGATATTCTTGTTACCGCAACTGAGCGTCGTGGTCTGTTCTCCCTTCGCCTTGGAGAAAGCGGTAGCCTTTGCCTCGTTACTCTTGCAAGGACGGATAGCAAACACACGCTGTGCTGCATCCATGCAATACTGCACATTCTGCGGATAGCCCAAGTCCTCAAGGACACGCTTGGAGAAAGTAATGCCGTTCTGGTTGATGTAAATGTCCGGGGTAGCGTTAGTGGTAGTGTCGATAACCTCAAGGTTGATGTTAGAAAAATTGATAGCCATAATTATTCGTTCCTTTCTACATCCGGCTCTTCAAGGCCGGTGATTCCATTGATTATTTTGATTACTTCATTTCGCTCTTCCTTAGTCCAGTTGCTGTCTAACAGGAAAAATCCACGCAAAGCACCATTTTTCACTCTTGCCAACACAAACTTTTTCTTCATATTAGCAACAGCCTTTTTCTGCTTGCCGGAGCGCACCTGTGATAATAAGGTCTGCACCTGCGCCCATTTATCACGAGGAATAATTGCCGGATGGTCATTTTCCCAATGCCACTGTGTAAGGACATCACGATTAGCCACAGATTTGTGACTCAAATAGTCCTTGGTATAAGTTTTTTGGTAAAGCACATCGCCACAGTATTTCTCGTTTTTGAGAATATTGCGGATAGTACGATGCGGCCAACTGCTCATACCCTTTGGAGAGCGTATACCTTGTTTCGTCAATGCTTCTGCAATGTCTTGACAAGATGCACCCTCCAAAAAACTATCGTAAATATAACGCACGATTTCAGCCTCGGCAGGCTCGATTTTTACCCGTCCTGTATAATCACGATAGTAGCCGAGGGTATTATGTACGGAAAACTTGTACAGACCCTCTTGCATCCTATAACGGATGCCTTCTTTGATTGCGAGGCTTTTCTGCTGACTTTCCAGTTCGGCAAGTGCCGACAGAATGGAAATCATCAGCTTATTACCTCCGTTGCTTGTGTTGATACCTTCCTGTTCAAATATGACAGCCACAGGATTAGAAAGACTGTTCAGTTCCTGCAGCGTGGTAAGGATATCAACGATGTTGCGTCCAAAACGGCTGATACTCTTTACAAGGATCAGGTCAATTTTGCCAGCCTTTGCGTCCTCAATCATCTCCGTAAAGCCTTTACGCTTTTCCTTGGAAGTGCCGGATATTCCTTCGTCCGTATAGATCTTTACCATCTCATACTGTGGATTATCCTCGATCAGTTTCTTAAAGTGCTGCACCTGCATTTCAAAACTACCCGCCTGTGCATCTTCCTGTGTGCTGACACGGCAGTATGCGGCAGTTCGTATTTTGACTGCTGTTTCTTGGCAAGCGTACTCCTTGCGTTCTGGCTTGATGACCGTTACCTTGCGTTCGCCACGGCGATTTTTGTCGATGGTTTCACGAATGAGCATAATTTCAGCTTCTCGGTTACTGGATTTTGCTTTCTGATGGCGAGCCTGTTCAATGCGTTCGGCATCCAGTTTTTTTGCCATCAGCTACATTGCCAGCCCGGTGGCTTACGCACTGCTTCGATAGTCTGCATAGCTGACCCTCCTTCCGTAAAAATTTGTGTGTATCGGTATCACCTCCGTTTCTATGGGATATTTATGACAAACGGCAAAAGCCGTAAGCATACGGACAAAAATAAAAACCACACTGAGATTGGTCTCCCAGTGTGGTTTCTTGGTTATAAACAATATGGAAATATTTAAGTGTTTCTGACCATCATATCATCGTTTGTTGCGTGCGATGTCAAGATACAGTTCGTTTAATCTATTTGAGATACGTGCGATTTCTAATTCATCATCGTATTTTTCATGCGCCTCTTTTGATAGATTCGAAATTTCCCTGTGCGTTGGATTGTAGATATCGTATTTAGGTATATAAATACGTGGTCTTATAGGGAATGACCTAGAATCCGACGAATTCAAAACATATTGAAAAGCCACAGGGGTATTCATTATTCCACAGATATAATGTGCTTCATCTAGTTTAATGAATTCTCCATCAGAGCTTTCACAAATTGAAACTGCATGATTTTGAAATAATGGTCTTTTTTTGCCTCCCCACGAAGTATCTATAGTTGAAACAACCGCAGCACCCCATTTTGTATTGTCTCGGAAAACAACATAGTGTTCTGCAAAACTATATGCACCAACACGAGCCAATTTATAAAACTCACCTTCTCTACCAATAATTCTTTCATTATAGGTAGTTTGAGCCAAAATTAAATCCTTGTGCTTCTGATAAAAAGCTGCAAGCTGTGGTGCAGTCCTTACCAATTCAGTTAATGCAATCGGAACTCTTGTATCCCTTTCGTCATATGGGAAAGGTACTATAAGACCAGACAAATTAACATGGAAAGGGGTGATGTCTACACCTTTAATTAAAGGATGAAGATATGCCGTTTCCAGAAGTTCTACTGTTTGTGGCACATGATACTTGGCCTTTTTAACTTGAATATTTCTCAAACTTGTGCATTTTTTTGTAGAAGGCAAACCAGATTCCTCAAATATCATCATTTCTTGTGGGTAAAACTCAATACCTTCACGCCCAATATAATGAGATTCTCCTGCAACAGACATAAAATTATTCAATTGTTCTCGTGTAGAAACATAAACAAAAAAATTCTTGGTAGTATGACAAGTAGCGGCAATCCCCTTTTCGATGTCAAAATATTCCTGTAGAACTAAAGTTTCGCAGGCATCATGGTTTTTCTTATCTTTCAAAATATACCAATCAACATCAACACCTTGCCTGTAATCAATTGTTTCCTTGGTCATATAATAAGTTAGGAATTTTTGCGTAACAGGTTTAAACGGGTGACCTGCTTTCGTCCAGTTTGTGAATTTTTTGAAATACAAACGAGACTCATCTTCCAAAAACATATTTCTGAAGCCTTCATATGATTGCTGTGAAATTAGTGGCTCTGGCATCAGAAACCCTAATATGCCTGACTGGGTAAGCCAGTTTTCTGCAACAACATTAGAAATCAAAGCACAGATGTTTAAGTTAATACCACCTGTTACCTTATCTCCAGAGAATAGTTTTCTTGAAATGCATAGCGACTTTATTTTATCTCTATATCCCGATGGCAAACTTTTCCAATCTACCCAAGGAGGATTTCCAACAATTACATCGAACTTACCCAAATTTGCCGTAGTAAGATAATTCGTAATAATTCTAGCCCAGATGCCATCCCATTTACGACGTTCTAATTCTACGAGCGACTCAGAGAGTTTGTGTAATTCGCCTTTTATGGCGTCTGTTAATTCATCAGGCGCAACCAATTTTTCTAAGCACTCATATGCACCTTGTTCATCAAGCGCCTTAATATAAAGCTCAATACTTGTCATTGCCTGTGAAAATTTAAATGGATCTGCAACCATGCTAACAGGCACCAATATATTTATAGGCGCAATTAACGTGTTAATAGAATACTCCAAGCAGCAAATTCCATCGAATTCACATTTCCTAGGTACATATGAAGAATCTCCTAAGTATACCGGAATTTCCAGTTCTTCATCAATATCCAGCAAGTGTGAGATGTTGATAAAATAATTCACTCTTGCAGTTAATACCGCCACAGGATTCAAATCTATCCCTGTTACCCTAGTTAACACCGCGTGCAATTGTTCTTCTCTGGAATTATTTTTTACTTCTTCAAGAACTTTATCAATCATCACAGTAAGAAAAGTACCGGAACCACAGCAGGGGTCAAGTCCTCTCCAATCGGCATTTGATATCATTGATACAGTTTCGTCCACAACTTGTTGAGCTAGCCATCTTTTGGTATAATATTCGCCTAATGCATGGCGAACAGCAGGTGGCATCATGCCCTGATACAGTTCTTTAAAGAAATCAGAGGATTTTTTCTCTGAATTAAGAACAGCCTTATCGGAATACCTGTTAAGTAATCTAAATACGCCAGAAACGCTCTGCGCAATTTCATCGCACCACTGCTCTTTAGACGCATACCACGAGAAAAAATCGCCTTCCAATAAATTGGTTATACCATACCCTCTAAAAACTGCTCCTTCTTCCAATAATGCTAATTGGCAACGTAATGCTTCGGAATCACAATTACTTAAATTTTCAAAATCAATAAGAGAATCCTTGTATCGAACAATGCTCAATATCCTATATGCTACAGCCTTAACAATGATAGCGTAAGCTGTTTGCAACGCAAATAGGGCAGCATATTCTTCGTCATTACCAGAAAAAGAAATACCAATTAATTTCTCTAGTGAAACTCGTCTGTCGATAATTGCTTGTTGCTTTGAAATATCATCGTGCGCTAAATTGAACAATTCTTTCCATTCATTAAACAACATCTGTGTTTTTGGTGTTATTGCAGAGGAAAGGTTTTTATACAGTGATTTTACCAAAGTAAATGCGATTCCATCGTTTTCCGCAGGATTACAAAAACTTTCGACAATATTTTTTGACGTTAAAGCTGTTAAATTCAGTCTAATAATTGATTGAATAAGTATATCCAACTGTTCATAAGACAAATCACTAAAATTTTCTTTTGAAATATTATCCTCATGTTTAAAGATAAAACAACCTTTGGTGCCATCAGTAACGTAACCAATAGCATCTCCTTCGGTTTCAATGCCTTCCAAATAATCAATAATCTGAGAAATTGCTTTTGACTGACTTTCCTTATTAGATAATGTAGACAACTGCTTAAATTCTATTACTAATGCTCCAATAGCAGTATCTGCACGACCTTTGGTAGTATGCCTTCGTGTCGAAATTGCAGCCTCTTTTACAGGACTATATATAAAACCCAGTGGTTCGAACACATCTCTGAAAAAAGCAAACAATTCACAATCGAAATAATTTTCAATTGTTGCTTCGTTTGGTGCGACTTTGGCTTTACTTGATATTCTTCTGCACATATCCTTCAGCAGACTTCTGTACTCTTTGGAATTAATTATTGCAGTATATTGCTTGTTTTTCAAAAGGCCAAGATAATCTTTAGCCATGATATTCCACCTCCATCACTGTGCTTGCAGAGGCGGAACAATGGAAATGTTCTCTCAAACGTGCCATACGGAATGCGTCGTGAAAATTGAACGTGCCTGAAACCATTATAAATCAAGACTTGAGTGAATTTTGTTCTTTGAATTATCAGGAAACCCATGAAGAGATAAAAAAGATCACAAACATTTATTGCAAGTAGTGGTAAAGTAAATAGGCATCTGAACGGAGGACGCGTTGATAACTTTAGATCATTTCAACTATTCTTTATCAATAATCAAAAGGTGTCCCACTTTTTTTGTGTAGGGCACCTTTTCGATCAGCTATTTATTGTATTATCTAAAAATGGAATTGAACTTTTTGACTACCGGCCAGAATATGCGAGAAATAAACCTACTGCACAAATAATTGCAATAACAATTAAAACGATTCGAGTTGACAATACACGAGCTTCAGTGCTGACTTTCCTGGATGGCTCCGGGTAAACAACGAGATAAATACCTTTGAGTAAGCAGAGCCAAGCCAAGACGGTAATTATGGTATGCCAGTTTGCCGCCCAGATATTATGTACCAGAACAGTAGCAAGGCCAAGAAATATTGAAGCGAACGCATACATAAACCGCATGCCTCGATCCTCAATTACAGCCAGTTTCAGTTCTTTTAATTCTGATGGCCGCAACAAAAACATAAGTGATACTATAAGTGGCATCCACAACCAAAATAAAGTGATAAATTTAATTGCATCCATTTTAATCAATCCTCCGTTTTATAAAATAGTTTTTGAAATAACTTAAAATAGCGATTTACTTCCTCCTTTGTTAAGCAAAAGTCCAATTGTGCTAGCGGGATTTTCTTGAAAGTGCTTCTATAACGGTCGGATAATCCATTGAGTGTCCAACGGATGATATTAAGGGCATCCTCTATTTCTACATCATCCTTGAATCTTGTCTCGTCAATGTCTTTAAATATACTTGTATAACTATGATTGACTTTTTCCAAATTACGTTCCAAAATTTTCTGTGATAGAATCGGAATATCTTCCATGTTCACCATCTTTACAAATTCAAAAACATCAGGATATTTTTTTACAAGCTCAAGTTCAGCCAAAAAAAACTTTTTAAGACGTTCCAATACGTCTCTTTCGTCTGTTGTGTTTTCCTGCAGCAGTTCCTTGATGATAGTTTCAAGCACAAAATCATACACGTAAAGGAAAAGGTTTTGTTTATTTTTGAAATATACAAATAATGAACCTTTAGAGATGCCGGCAAATTGGATAATATCGTCTGTAGCGGCTTTTTTGTATCCTTTTTGAGCAAATACATGGATTGAAGCATTGATAATGTTATTTTTTTTGTCGTCATTCAGACGCTCGAACTCACTAAACACAAAACTCTCCTCTCCAACAATATGAATTGACTATTTTGGTCATTTTTATTTTATAGCAAGTGACTAAAATAGTCAATACCTTTTTAAGTAATTTCAATGGTAGATATCACCACCAAGGGGGTACTAGAGAGGTACGACATCTTTTTTACCCACTCAAGGCATGTGGAGTTCGGTGACCTTTCTATTTTTCATCATAGGTTGACCTCCTCGCCGCTGTTCGGCACAAATTCAATAATTTCGTCCATCTTGCATTCCAGGACACGGCATATCTTTTCCACGGACTCAAGGGAAATATAGGTGTCATTCCGCAGGCGGGTGGAAATATTTGCACTATAGCCAGCCTGCTTTTGCAGGTCGGCAATGGTCATATTCTTATCAATCAGCATATGCAGTAACTTCTTATAACTAACAGCCATCATGCGACCTCCTTAATTCTATACTATTTATTATATCACGAAAAAGTGAAAATTCCAATCAATTGCCACGAATTTATTTGTAACATTTATATTGCCGATACCACTTGCTATTTCTGCTTATAAGAGCGAATATGTACACTACCAAAATCTAAGGAGGCAGATTATGAGCAAGGATTGGACAGAAAAGGAATTACAGCAGGCAAGCCGCGTGATGAAGGCAGCCGGACACATGGGGTATGAGGAATTTTGTGAATCTCTGGAAAAAGGACTCACCGCATTTTGCAAGGATGGAAATGGTAACCTTATTAAAATAGTAAATTTCCACGGCAGCAAGGATGCCTTTCGTGAAGTTTTAGAACGGGACTTCGCCCACCTAAAGGTAATCACAGTGTTGTCGCAGAAGGATATTGATTTCATACGAGATACCCTAAAATAAAGACGCATCCGCATCAAGTCGGAGTACCAATGGTACTTCGGCTTATTTTTTTGCTCATTTTTGAGCGAAAGTTCATTTTTATCCGCTCAAAAACAAAATTCTTCTCCAGTGGTAATTCAGATGAGATTTTTTCAAACACCTTCGTCAAAACGCACTCCTCATCTCCAAAGGGGAGTAAGGAAAAGAAATTTTTTCTTTCCGAGGGGGTTCGATTCCTACGAATATTTCGCTTATGGACAGAGGAAGAAAACTCTCACGATACTGCATCTAATGGCCATTTAGATAAATACACAAAACCAAGGAGGTACAAGACTATGAACAATACACCCAACTCTGTAAGGAAGGAGGCACAGCGACAGTATGACAGGATACCGGAAATTCTGCGTAAGAATGCTCCATTCTGCCTGTGGCGATATGAGGTCAAAGATGGCCGTACAACCAAAGTCCCCTACAGGGTAACAGGCATCAGAGCCAATCCTACGGATATAAGCACATTTTCTACCTTTGATAAGGTGCTTGCCGTAGCCGACCAATATGACGGAATCGGGACTGTTCCCAATAAATATCTCAGTGCCATCGACATCGATGACTGCGTGATAGATGGCAAGCTGTCCGATATGGCACAGGATATCGTGGACACTATGAAAACCTATACGGAGTTCAGTCCCTCCGGCACAGGGCTACGCATCCTCTTTACCGCCAAGGACAGTGGATACGATAAAGGCCGCTATTACATCAATAACAGAAAAATCGGTTTGGAAGTCTATATGGCTGATTTCTCCGAGCAGTTTATCTCGCTGACAGGAAATGTCCTTTGTGGGGATAACATTGAGGAACGCCCTAAAGAAGTCATTGCCGTACTGGACAAATATATGGTGCGTCCGTCAACTGCGAAATCTCATGTGGAGGCTCCCGGCAGCTACCTTACGGATGAAAGCGTTATCGGAAAAGCCAAGGTTTCCAAGCAGGGCGAAAAGTTCACTGCTCTGTGGGTAGGCAGCACAGACGGATATATCAGTCACAGTGAGGCAGACCTTGCCCTTTGTACCATGCTTGCATTCTGGTGCGGCGGCGATACCGAGCAGATGGACAGGCTATTCCGCACTTCCGGTCTTTACCGAGATAAGTGGGAACGTGAGGATTATCGCAACAACACCTTGGAAAAGGCTGTGGATGCCACTTCGGAATTTTATGCTCCTGTGTCTATATCCGCCGCCGATGACTTCAACGACCTCGCACAGACGCTCCTTGCACTTGACCCTGCACAAAACAGCAGATACAAGGGCGGCGATATCGGCTTCGGCAGACTGTACGCAGATGTGTATAAGGACATCGCTCGTTATGTGCCGGAACGAAAGAAATGGTACATCTTCAACGGACAGCGTTGGGTAGCCGATGCAGGGTCGCTGATGGCAATGGAACTGTGTAAGGATTTAGCAGATGCATTGATTGTATACGCACTGAGCGTTAAGGATGAAGGTGTCCGTGGCGTGTTCTTAGACCAGTGCCGTAAATGGCAGCAACGCCGTTTTCGTGACATTTACCTCAAGGACGCACAGAGTGTCTATCCCATTCCGATGGCGGCATTCGACAGTGACCGTTATCTGCTCAACTGCAACAATGGGACATTAGATTTGAGGTCAAAGACCTTTTATCCCCACAATCCCGATGACCTGCTTACCAAGATTTGTGCCGTAGACTATATCCCATCAGCACACTCACAGCGTTTCGATGCCTTTATTGATGAAATTATGAGCCATGACAAAGAAAAGGCTCGTTTCCTGCAAAAATCCCTCGGCTACGGCATCAGCGGAGATACCCGTTATGAATGTCTGTTTCTCCTCTATGGAGAACTGACCCGAAACGGCAAAGGAACGCTGATGGAAAGCTGCCTTACCGCTGTGGGCGATTATGGCAGAACGGTGCGCCCGGAAACCATCGCACAAAAGCAGAATGCTAACAGTCAGGCTCCCTCCGAGGACTTGGCAAGACTGGCCGGTATCCGCTTTGCCAATATTTCCGAGCCTTCCCGTGGCTTGGTGCTGAACGCAGCACAGGTTAAGAGCATGACGGGTAATGACAGCATTAACGCTCGTTACCTCCATGAGAACTCCTTTGATTTCAAGCCGCAGTTCAAATTGTATATCAATACGAATTACTTGCCTGTTATCAGCGATATGACCCTGTTTTCCAGTGGGCGTGTGGTTATCATTCCCTTTGACCGTCATTTCGAGGAATGGGAACAGGATAAGGGATTGAAAGAGGAATTTTCAAAACCGGAGGTACAGAGTGCCATTCTCAACTGGCTTGTGGAGGGATATTACCTGTTGCAGGCAGAAGGCTTATCACAACCGAGAGCCGTAACCGAGGCTATCCGTGCCTACTCTTACGAGAGCGATAAAATCGCCCAGTTTGCAGAGGAACGCCTTGAGGAAGATGCCAATGCAGAAACTCGCACTTCCGAGGTTTACAGTTCCTACCGACAGTGGTGTGCCGATAATGGCTGCTACGCAGAAAATAATCGTAACTTCAATCACGAACTCCGCAAGTTTGCTACAGTGGTACGCCGCAGACCCCGTAAGGGTGGCGAGAAAACCACTCTGCTTGTGGGATACAAGCTAAAACCGGGCGTGGAGTTCCTGTGATTATCACAGTGGGGCAATCTGTGGCTATAAAATACTGTTTTCTCTAAAAAGAGCCTTTTTAGAAATAACCTATAAATCAAGCCACATAATGCCCCAAAGCCATAAAGGAGGTGGTGCCTATGATTGCGTAGCACCCTGTGACCATATAACAATAATCTCACTGAAAGGAGCCAAGAGCAATGAAACACAGATTTTTCTACGGCTTACAGCCGAGCATCAAACAGTTCAGACCTGAAGAATTCTCCCGTGGTGCGTATGAATGCACACAGCTTTTTCAGACCAATAACGGCACTCCCGTTATGATTTCCTGTAACAAGGCAATGGACATCTGGAAAGTGGAGTATGGCCTTTCCTCTGTGTTCTTCGGAACGAAGGCAGAGGCGCTTGCCTACTGCAAGGGCAGATTTTTCGATGCAGACGGACAGGCGGTGTAATCATGACCGAAATTCTGTATTACCCCCTCATCGACTGTGACACCGATGGCACCGAGAATGTTGCTATGATTCCAACCACAAGCCTTAACACCGCCAAGGCACAGGGCAGTTTGTGGTTGGAGGAAGTGGTGCCCCGTTACTACAGGCTTCATGCCAAAAACCATCGTCCCGCCCATGCTTTCAACATTCGCTGCCCTCTTTGCGGCAAAGCGATGCGTTGTATCAGTGGGGACATCAACGAAACCAAGCTGGGATTGTACACCTGCAGTTCCTGCACCAACAATTAAGGAGGAAATTTTTATGACCAACAATGTAACAAAAGAATTCTTGCAGGAGCATTTCCGCAAGCACGATTCTATTACTCTCTACAAGCCGGACGGCACTGCCGTTACCTTCCGCAAGCAGTACAACCTTGTGGTGAAAGGCGGCGGCTTCAAAGGCGACTTCAAGACCTATGACGAACTTACTGATTTCTATCGTAAGCGTCGTCTGTGCTTGAAACCTGTCATCACTGCCTAATGCTATAGTGCGTGTCCTCATTCCATACGGGAGGGGCGGGTCAAATCTCTGCACCTTTTTATCCGTGCAACGGGCGTGGGGTTTCACGCACAAAAATCGCGTATTCAAAGGGGTAATTAACCCCTAATCAAACAAATGGAGGATTTTACTATGATTACCAAGGATTTTTTCGAGAAACAGCTTAAAAAGCGCAGCAAGGTCACTGTGTACTCCCCGGAGAACATTCCGCTGGACATTTTCAAGGAGCCTTACATCGGCTGTGATAATACACCTGCGTTTGAGTTCGATCTGGACTGCGCCGACCTTGCAGACTACTGCAATGCAATCGGTCTGAAAACCAACAATGATTAACAGGAGGAAACAATTATGAAGAAGTATTCTGAAATGCTGCCTCACATCGAAGGTAGCGACTATGAAAACCATTTCTGGAATGCCGTTCGTGGCAAACAGGGACACAAGGAGTTTATGGATAAAGGTGTGGATGCCGACACAGGTGCCTTTACCCTCACTCCCAAGGGACAGAACAAGTATATGGCTGCTGTGAAGAAGGAAGGTCTGTTCCGCAGCATTGCTACCGACATCTGTGCCTATGACCACCCTTACAACATTAAAACCGCAAACGGCGATGATGTAGCAGTCTGGGTGCCGGAGGGCGGCACTATCCCTATTGCCGATGGTATGGCTGATTTCAGCGATATTGCTCTGGAAAGCCACAAACTGGCTGTGTTCCTCAAATTGGAGGAGGCGTTTATCAAGGATGCCACTTTCAACATCGAGGACTACCTTGTATCCCGTCTTGCCAAAAACTTCGGCAGAGCCGAGGACAACGGCTTTATCAACGGCACTGGCGCTGATATGCCTACTGGTATTCTTGCAGCCAATGGCGGTGCAGAGGTAGGTGTGACCGCTTCTGCCATTACCTATGAGGATGTGGTCAAGCTGTTCTTCTCCGTGAAGCCGGAATACCGCAAAAGCGGTGTATGGCTCATGAACGATGAAACCGCTATGACACTCCGCACCCTCAAGGATGAAGGTGGCAACTACATCTGGAATCACGTCAACGACACCATTCTCGGTAAAAAGGTGTGTATTTCCGAGTTGATGCCTTCCGCTGAATCCGGCAGCAAGCCTATCGCCTTTGGAGATTTCTCCTACTACTGGATTGTAGGCCGCCGTCCTGTCAGCGTCCGTACCCTTGTGGAACAGTTTGCTATGGTCGACTGCATCGGCTATCTGGCATATGAGTTCCTTGACGGAAAACTTGTCCGCCCCGAAGCTATTAAGGTTATGGAGATGACCGCTTAACCAACCGGGATGCCCCTGTGGGTATATCCTGCAGGGGTAAATCCCCCTTTGACACTATCTTAAGGAAGGAGGGTCTATTGATATGGATACCCCGACAAAGCGTGTTCGCCAAACCTATATCGGTGACACCCTATACATCGTGGAATCGTTGCAGAGTGATACGGCAACGGAAACTGCTTATAACAAAATAAAAAGGCTCATTTTGAGCAATGCAAACGCACCGGAAAAGTTATCAGAAACTACACAATTATCTTCCAAAATAGACTCGACTTCCTCGAAATAGTACGGTAATATGCTCATACCCCTAATGGGTAACCGCACGATTTGAAGGCTGTCGGAAAGGAGCAAAACATGAACAGGCAGCCAAATATTGCAGCCCTTGACAACAAAATCACAGCACTCTATTGTAGATTGAGCCGTGACGATGAACTTCAAGGCGACAGCAATTCCATAAAAAATCAAAAGAGTATATTACAGAAGTACGCAGATGACCAAGGTTTCCGCAACACCCAGTTTTTCGTTGACGATGGAGTGTCCGGCACTACCTTCGAGCGTGAGGGTTTCCAACGCATGATGGCGGAAATGGACGCAGGTCGCATCGGAACGATAATTGTGAAAGACATGAGCCGTTTAGGGCGTGATTACTTAAAGGTCGGCTATTACACGGAGATTGCATTCCCACAGGCTGATGTGCGATTTATTGCCATTAACAACGGTGTGGACAGTATCAATCAGCAAGAAAGCGATTTTACTCCATTTCTCAATATCATCAACGAATTCTATGCCAAGGACACGAGTAAGAAAATCCGTGCGGTGTTTAAGGCGAAGGGACAGGCGGGAAAACCGCTGTGTACCAATCCACCTTACGGCTATAGGAAAGACATGGAGGACAAGACACATTGGATTGTGGATAAAGATGCAGCCGATGTGGTTAGGGAGATTTTTAGACTCTGTATGAACGGCTATGGACCGACACAAATTGCCAAGGAACTGCGTAAGCGCAAGATTGAAACACCTGCCGAATACGGCAAGCGAATGGGTGTGAATGTTCCTGCGGCGGCATATCGTGAGAACGATGACCCGTACCGTTGGACGACCTCCACTGTGGTACATATTCTGGAAAGACAGGAGTACCTCGGTCGCACGGTTAATTTTAAAACCTACCGCAAGTCCTACAAGCTGAAAAAGCAGATGAAGAATGACCCGTCTGAATGGCAAGTTTTCGAGAATACCCACGAAGCCATTATCGACAAGGAAACCTTCGACATCGTTCAGCGTATCCGTGATGGCAGACGTAGGGTCACACCGATGGGTGAAATGCCGATTCTCTCCGGTATGGTCTACTGTGCCGACTGTGGTCAGAAACTGTACCAAGTAAGGTCAAGGGACTGGGAACACGATAAGGAGCATTTTGTATGTGCAACCTATCGTAAAAAGGGTAAGCACGAATGCCCATCTCACCAAATTCGCAATGTGGTCATAGAACAGTTACTTTTGGCAGACCTTCAGCAGGTCACAGCTTTTGCGAGGGAGCATGAAATTGAATTTGTGGAAGTGGTCACCAAGAGCAAATCAAGAGAGATTGATCGCAGCCTGCGTGAATGTCGTAAGGAGTACGAACAGGCAAGAGCGAGAATTTCTAAACTGGACACCATCGTACAGCGTTTGTATGAAGACAACATCGAAGGAAAAATCAGTGATGAGCGTTTTGCCAAGATGACTGCCACCTACGATGCCGAGCAAAAACAGTTGGAAAGCCGTGTGGTGGAATTACAGGCATTCCTTGACGAGGCAAAAGAAAAATCCCTTAACACCGAATACTTCCTGTCACTTGTTAGGAAATACACGGATATTAAGGAATTGGATGCTGAAATTATTCGTGAGTTCGTGGAACGCATTATTGTGTTTCAAGCAGAAAAGGTGGATGGTCACAGACAGCAGCGTATTCAGATTGTTTACAACTATATCGGAGCCTTGGATATTCCAAGCAAAACAGAAAAAACGGCATAGCCGGAATTTAATCCAACTATGCCGAATTTTTCAAAGGGATGAAATCCCTAAGTCGCACCCACTTTTGCGGGTTCTTTTTTTATGCTTTATTCATGCGGGAAATGAAATCCGTTCTCTAATTCATAATAATACATGCGGATGAGCTCGGTGGAGATCAGAAGATAAAGGCGTACATTCGGATCGTCCAGATTCAGGTTTACAAGTTCCCGGATTTTGCTCATGCGCTGATAGAAAGTGTTGCGGTGAATATAAAGCGCGCCGGCCGCAGTTGCCGCATTGCAGTTGTTCTGGACATAGGCTTCCAGTGTCTTCAAAGGGAAATTGAATCTGCAGGTAACTTTGGATCCGTATGTGCTTCAGGATCCGGATGTGACGGAAGAACAGGTACGGAATTATGTCCGGAGCGTTATTGACCGCCTGGGAACAAACGGAGGGCTTGCGCTGGCTTTCAAAGCGCTGACTCCGATGGTATATACTTCCGTGATTGATGAAATCTATACTTACAGCCGGAAACTGTATGCCGGAAGGGAAGGTCAGCCGGCCAACCCGCAGGATCTGTAACCGGATGAAAAACAGGGGACTGCGTTTACAGACGCAGTCCCTTGATATCTTTGATCCTGGATAAGATTACGTTGCTGGTACATGATAGAATGCCGGGAAGATGATCCAGAGTTCCGCAGATCAGATGTTCCATTTCTTCATTAGATGCGGCAATGGCATGCACATGCAGTTTGCTTTTTCCGGTGACCCGGTAAATTTGTGTGACAGTATCATTTTGCCGGAGCGTTTCTGCTACGTCCATTAGGGCTTCGGGTTTTGTTTCAATCTCAAAATAGCAGGAGACAGCTCCGCTGATCTTCTGAGGATTAATAATTACAGTATATTCTTCAATGATTCCCCTTTTTTCCAGCGACTGCACCCTCATTTTTACAGCTACGCGGGAGATGCCGATTTTCTGCCCGATCTCTGAGTAAGACATACGAGCGTTTTCTGTCAAAAGACGGATAATTTCCTGGTCTAATTCGTCAAGTCCTTCTAAAAACATAAAAAAGTCCCCTTATGTTTCTGTGTTTTTAATATTGATTATATAATGTTTCTTTAATGTACGTCAAGAAAACAGGCGGTTTGCATTGACATTCTATATGTCTGATTCTATAATAAATTACGAATGTTAATTTAAAACTTACATAAAGAAAGAAAAGTGATGAGCGATGGAAAATGAGCTGACACGTGGGCCGGTAATAAGTACCATGCTTCGTTTTGCAGTACCGATGATTCTGGGAGATCTTCTGCAGCAGTGCTATAATATCGCGGATACGCGGGAGTTTGACAGTTGAATAAAAAGAAAACTACTTGCAGGCCGCATAAAATCTGCATTTTTTTGTCAACTTTTTTGTTTTATTATATAGCATTTTATGGCATTATGTGGTATAATAGAACAGGGTGATGTTTATGAAAGTTATGACTACAAAATCTAAAAATTCTGAGTCCTTCTACATTGCAAAATCTTATATCAACAACCAGGGGAAAAGCACTTCCAAGATTATCCGAAAGCTGGGCACACTTGCCGAGTTATCCGAAATGCTTCATACGGATCGGGATGGCGTCATGGCCTGGGCCAGAGAACAGGCAAAAATTGAAACCGCTAAGTATAAGCAGGAAACGGAAGATGCTGTGGTTATGATCCCCTTCCATTCCAACAGACTTATGGACTATAACAGGAAAAAACTTTTTGAGGGCGGGTATCTCTTCCTTCAGTCCATTTACTATGGATTGAACATGGATTCTGTCTGCCGCAAAATCAAGTACCGTCATAGGTACCAGTTCGATTTAAACGCAATCCTGTCCGATCTGATCTACACCCGCATACTGGAACCTTCCAGCAAAGCCTCTTCCTTCAAAGCTGCCGGAAATTTTCTGGAAACGCCATCCTACGAACTCCATGACGTTTACCGTGCGCTCTCTGTCCTGGCCGAAGAAATGGATTTTATCCAGGCCGAAGCTTACAAAAACAGTTTCTTCTTCGGGAGCAGAAATGATGCCATCCTTTATTATGACTGCTCAAACTACTATTTCGAGATTGAGCAGGAGGACGGTGATAAAAAATACGGAAAAGGCAAGGACCACAAACCTAACCCCATCATCCAGATGGGGCTGTTTACCGATGGGGATGGAATCCCTTTGGCTTTCTCCCTGTTTCCCGGAAATCAGAATGAGCAGAAATCCATGAAGCCGCTGGAAACCAAAATCCTCCAGCAGTTTGGCCATCAGAAGTTCATTTACTGCAGCGATGCCGGACTGGCTTCGGAAGAAAACAGGGCCTTTAACCACATGGGGCAGCGGGCTTTTATTGTTACACAATCCATTAAGAAGCTTCCGGCAGAGGACCGGGAATGGGCTTTAAGCAGAACCGGATTCAAACGGCTGGCCGATGACGCACCAGTTGATATCACGCAGCTTACGGAAGAAGATAAACAGGGACTCTTTTATAAAGACGAGCCCTACACAACAAAGAAACTCCATCAGCGGTTAATCATCACCTATTCGCCCAAGTATGCCGCCTACCAAAAGGCAGTCCGGGCCGAGCAGATTGCCCGGGCTGAAAAGCTGATCAGCGGCGGTTCTGTAAAAAGGCAGAGTAAGAATCCCAATGACCCGGCGCGCTTTGTGAATAAAATCGCTGCCACGAAAGACGGGGAAAAGGCAGAAATCCATTATTATCTGGACATGGATAAGATAGCGGAAGAAGAAAAGTATGATGGTCTGTATGCCGTCTGTACCGATCTGTTAGACGATGACGTGGCAGACATTTTAAAAGTCAGCGAAGGCAGGTGGCAGATCGAGGACTGCTTCCGGACAATGAAAACTGAATTTGATGCCCGCCCGGTTTATCTGAGCCGGGAAGAACGGATTAGAGCTCATTTCCTTATCTGTTTCCTTGCGCTGCTGCATTTCAGGCTGCTGCAGAGAGAACTGAAAAACCACTATACAACCGAACAGCTTCTGCAGACACTGAAAGGCATAAAGTTTGCCGATATAGAAGAACAGGGGTTCCAGCCTGTATATGAGCGGCAGGAAATCACGGATGCACTTCATGAAGCATGCGGCTTCCGGACAGACTACCAGTTTATTACGAAACGGAAAATGAAAGAAATACAGAAAAAAAGCAAGAGGAGATAAAACATTACTATATTTCGCGTACTGACCGCAAAGCGCTACAAGCCCGTGTTTTCAACGGTTGTAGCGCTTTTTTCTCTTAGAATGTGTCAAAGACGAGATTATATAATGTTTCTTTAATGTACGTCAAGAAAACAGGCGGTTTGCATTGACATTCTATATGTCTGATTCTATAATAAATTACGAATGTTAATTTAAAACTTACATAAAGAAAGAAAAGTGATGAGCGATGGAAAATGAGCTGACACGTGGGCCGGTAATAAGTACCATGCTTCGTTTTGCAGTACCGATGATTCTGGGAGATCTTCTGCAGCAGTGCTATAATATCGCGGATACGCTGATTGTGGGAAGATATCTGGGAGAAAATGCGCTGGCAGCTGTGGGATCTGCATTTTCTTTAATGACTTTTTTGACGTCTGTGATTCTGGGACTGGCTATGGGAAGCGGCACGGTTTTTTCAATCCGTTACGGACAGAAAGACATGGTACGGCTGAAAGAGGGGATTCTGGCCGCGTTTGTTCTTTTGGGCGCAGTTACGGCGCTGCTTAATGTGCTGGTATTTGCCGGACTTGACGGAATTATCTGGTTCCTGCGCACGCCCGAGGAATTAAAAGAGATAATGAAAGACTATCTGATAGTGATTTTTGCCGGTCTTGTGGGAATTTTTCTTTATAATTTCTTTGCATCGCTGCTGCGTTCTTTGGGCAATTCTGTGGTGCCTCTGGCATTTTTGGCGGTGTCTGCACTCTTGAATATAGGTTTGGATCTATGGTTTGTGGCGGGAATAAATCGCGGTGTGGCCGGGGCCGCGGAGGCAACAGTAATATCCCAGTATGTATCCGGAATCGGGATCGCTGTTTATACGTATATGAAATTTCCCGAACTTTTTCACCGTGACGGAAAGATCTGTCTGCGCAGAGAACGGATTCTGGAAATCACTAACTTTTCTGCGTTGACCTGCATGCAGCAGTCCATCATGAATTTTGGCATTCTGGCAGTTCAGGGGCTGGTCAACAGTTTCGGAACGACGATCATGGCGGCATTTGCGGCTGCAGTGAAAATTGATGCGTTTGCATATCTTCCGGTACAGGATTTTGGAAACGCTTTTTCTATTTTTATAGCTCAGAATTATGGAGCGGGAGAAAAGAAGCGTATTCACAGAGGAATGCGTGCAGCGGTGTTGATTTCGGTATCGTTTGGTTTGCTTATTTCGCTTTGTGTTTTCGTTTTTGCCGTGCCGCTGATGAGCATGTTCATTGACGCCGGGGAGACGGCAGTAATTTCGGAAGGTGTGAGATATCTGAGGATAGAGGGAATATTTTATTTTATGATTGGAATATTGTTCCTTCTCTATGGATTATACCGGGCGCTGGGGAGACCGGGCATGTCTGTTGTGCTTACTTTAGTGTCTTTGGGAACCCGTGTGGCACTGGCTTATTCGCTCTCTGCGATCCCCGAACTGGGAGTCGTGGGAATCTGGTGGTCCGTACCTGTTGGATGGTTTCTGGCAGACGCGCTGGGAATAGGGTATCTGGCAGTAAAAAGAAAAAAGATTTTTGACGCGATACAGACTGTATAAAAATATAATTTATGAGAAAAAGTATAGTCGCGGAAAGAACAGATGTTCTGAAACGTGGCTATACTTTTTTATTTTTCCGTGTTATAATTTGCCTGATTAACTGTATTGTCATCCGACAGTTGAATAAATATATAAACAAAAAAGAATAGGAAACAAATAGATAGTAAATATATGGTTGATGATAGATGTATCAAAAATCACAAAGGAGAGATTTGCTATGGATCATTTTGAATTAGTGTCGGAATACAAACCTACCGGCGACCAGCCACAGGCTATCGCCGATTTGGTGAAAGGGTTCAAAGAAGGCAACCAGGCGGAGACCCTTCTGGGCGTCACCGGTTCCGGTAAAACCTTCACGATGGCTAATGTCATCCAGCAACTTAATAAACCCACGCTGATTATTGCCCATAACAAGACTTTGGCGGCGCAGCTCTACGGTGAGTTCAAAGAATTTTTTCCTAATAATGCCGTAGAGTATTTCGTCTCCTACTACGACTATTATCAGCCCGAAGCCTACGTCCCTTCCAGCGACACCTACATCGCCAAGGATTCTTCCGTCAATGACGAGATCGATAAACTGCGTCTGTCGGCAACGGCGGCATTGATCGAGCGGAGAGATGTGATCATTGTATCCAGCGTGTCCTGCATCTACGGCCTGGGTGAACCGGAAAACTTTGAGAAGATGATGGTGTCACTGCGTCCGGGAATGCAGAAAGACCGTGACGAGGTGCTGAGACAGTTAATTGATATACAATATGACCGGAATGAGATGGACTTTAAGAGGGGAACATTCCGGGTGCGCGGGGATGTGGTGGAGATTCTTCCGGCCAATGAGGCGGAAACAGCCGTGCGTGTGGAATTTTTCGGGGATGAGATCGACAGGATCACGAGGATCGACGTGTTGACCGGAGAGATCAAAGGGGAATTGGAACATGTGGCGATCTTTCCGGCTTCTCATTATGTAGTTCCGGCTGAGCGGATCAGGCAGGCTGCGGATTCTATAGAAAAAGAACTGGAAGAACGGGTACAGTATTTTAAAGGCGAAGACAAACTTCTGGAGGCACAGCGGATAGCAGAGCGCACAAATTTCGATATAGAGATGCTGAAAGAAACAGGGTTCTGTTCCGGGATCGAAAATTATTCCCGTCATCTGTCAGGTGCGGCGCCGGGAATGCCGCCCAATACGCTGATGGACTATTTCCCGGATGATTTCCTGATTATTATTGACGAGTCGCATAAGACGATTCCTCAGATCAGGGGTATGTATTTTGGCGATCAAAGCCGGAAACACACTCTGGTGGATTATGGATTCCGGCTTCCGTCAGCGCTGGACAACCGTCCGCTCAGTTTTGAAGAGTTTGAAAACAAGATAGATCAGATTTTATTTGTGTCGGCGACACCGGGAGAGTATGAGGAAGAACATGAGCTTCTGCGGGCAGAACAGATCATCCGGCCCACCGGTCTTCTGGATCCTCAGGTGTCGGTGCGGCCTGTAGAAGGACAGATCGATGATCTGATCGGAGAGATCAACAAAGAAGTCGCGGAGCATCATAAAGTGCTGATCACGACGCTGACAAAAAGGATGGCGGAAGACCTGACGGATTATATGCGGGAGTTGGGGATCCGGGTACGGTATCTGCATTCGGATGTGGATACGCTGGAACGGACGGAGATCATTCGTGATATGCGTCTGGATGTGTTTGACGTGCTGGTAGGCATTAACCTTCTTCGGGAAGGACTGGACATTCCGGAGATTACTTTGGTTGCCATTCTGGATGCGGATAAGGAAGGATTCCTGCGTTCGGAGACTTCTCTGATCCAGACCATCGGACGCGCGGCACGGAACAGCGAGGGGCACGTGATCATGTATGCGGACACGGTCACAGACTCTATGCGGATGGCGATCGATGAGACGAACCGGCGCCGGGAGATTCAGGAAGCATATAATAAAGAGCACGGCATTACACCAAAGACCATTCATAAAGCGGTTAGGGATCTGATCCGGATCTCCAAAGAGGTGGCGCAGGAAGAAGTACGTTTCGAGAAAGATCCGGAATCCATGAGCGCGGCAGAACTGGAGAAACTGATCGGAGATATTCAGAAGAAGATGAAGAAAGCCGCGGCGGATCTGAATTTCGAAGCGGCCGCCATGCTGCGCGACCAGATGATTGAGCTGAAGCAGCAGCTGCAGAAAGCGAAGGAATAAAGGAGAAGATAAATGGCAGAACAGAAAAAAGAATATATCCGGATACGCGGAGCCAATGAACATAATCTGAAACATATCGATGTGAATATCCCAAGAAATGAGCTGGTCGTACTGACCGGACTGAGCGGATCAGGGAAATCTTCCCTGGCCTTTGATACGATATACGCGGAGGGACAGAGACGCTACATGGAATCTCTGTCTTCTTACGCGCGTCAGTTTCTGGGACAGATGGAGAAACCGGATGTAGAAAGCATTGACGGTTTGTCTCCGGCCATTTCCATAGATCAGAAATCCACGAACCGCAATCCCAGGTCTACGGTGGGAACCGTGACGGAGATCTACGACTATTTTCGTCTGCTGTATGCCCGGATAGGAACGCCTCACTGCCCGAAATGCGGACGTGAGATTAAGAAGCAGAGCGTGGACCAGATGGTGGATCAGATCATGTCGATGCCGGAGAGAACGAGGATACAGCTGCTTGCGCCGGTGGTAAAAGGCCGGAAGGGCGAGCATGTAAAACTTCTGGAAAAGATGCGGCGCAGCGGCTTTGTCCGTGTAAAGATCGACGGAAATCTGTATGATTTGTCGGAAGAGATCAGACTGGAAAAAAATAATAAGCACCTGATAGAAGTGGTGGTGGACCGCCTGGTGGTCAAACCGGGGATTGAAAAGCGCCTGACGGATTCTATCGAGACGGTGCTCAGCCTGTCGGAAGGCTTGCTGGTCGTGGAAGAAGCAGACAGCGGAGAGATACAGACATTCAGTTCCAGCTATGCGTGTCCTGATTGCGGAATCAGTGTGGAAGAAGTGGAACCCCGCAGCTTCTCTTTCAACAATCCGTTTGGAGCATGCCCGGAGTGCTCAGGACTGGGATACAAGATGGAGTTTGACGAGGACCTGATGATCCCCGACAAATCGCTGAGCATTGCGGAGGGCGCGATCCAGGTGCTGGGATGGCAGTCCTGTACGGATCCGTCCAGTTATACTTTTGCGATTCTGAAGGCATTGTCGGAAACGTACGGATTTGATCTGAACACTCCGTACCAGGAACTTCCGGAAAAAGTCCGGCACATGCTGATCTACGGCACGGACGGCAGGCAGGTAAAAGTACATTATAAGGGACAGCGGGGAGAAGGCTTTTATGACGTGGCGTTCGAAGGCCTGATCAAGAATTCGGAACGGAGATACCGGGAAACGGGATCTGATACCATGAAACAGGAGTATGAGAGCTTTATGAGGATTACTCCGTGCCGCGCCTGCCGCGGTCAGCGTCTGAAACCCAGTTCGCTGGCGGTGACGGTGTGCGGAAAAAATATTTATGAAGTAACAAATCAATCGGTGCAGGATCTGCAGAGATTTCTGGAACAGATGACGCTGACCAGGCAGCAGGAGCTGATCGGAGGACAGATTTTGAAAGAAATCCGTGCGAGGATCCGCTTTTTGATGGATGTAGGGCTGGACTACCTGTCGCTGACCCGCGCTACGGGGACATTGTCGGGCGGAGAAGCTCAGCGTATTCGGCTGGCTACGCAGATCGGATCCGGCCTGGTGGGCGTGGCCTATATTCTGGACGAGCCCAGCATCGGCCTGCATCAAAGAGACAATGATAAGCTTCTGAATACGCTTTGCCACTTGCGCGATCTTGGAAACAGCGTGATTGTTGTGGAGCACGATGAAGATACGATGCTTGCGGCAGACTATATTGTGGATATCGGACCGGGGGCAGGCGAGCATGGAGGAGAAGTAGTGGCAACAGGAACCGCACGGGAACTGATGGAGAACCCGGCGTCGGTTACAGGAGCGTATTTGAGCGGCCGCCTCTGCATTCCCGTGCCGGAAATAAGGAGGACGCCCGTCGGCTGGCTGACGGTTCACGGAGCTGCGGAAAATAATCTTAAAAATATTGACGTAAAATTTCCGTTGGGAGTATTTACCTGCGTGACAGGAGTGTCCGGTTCAGGCAAAAGCTCGCTGGTAAATGAGATTTTGTATAAGAGCCTGGCGAAAAACCTGAATCATGCGAGGACAATTCCCGGAAAACATAAAGGCATTGAGGGAATGGAATGCCTGGATAAAGTGATCTGTATCGATCAGTCTCCGATTGGCCGGACTCCTCGTTCCAACCCGGCAACATATACAGGGGTGTTCGACATGATCCGCGACTTATTTGCGTCCACTGCAGACGCGAAAGCGCGGGGATACAAAAAAGGCAGGTTCAGCTTTAATGTAAAAGGCGGCCGGTGCGAGGCCTGCGCAGGAGATGGTATCCTGAAAATTGAGATGCATTTTCTGCCGGACGTATATGTGCCCTGCGAAGTTTGCCAGGGAAAACGGTATAATCGGGAAACTCTGGAAGTAAAATATAAAGGCAAGAGTATTTACGACGTGCTGGATATGACGGTGGAGGAAGCGCTGACATTCTTTGAGAATGTGCCGTTTGTACGCAGAAAAATCGAGACGCTGTACGACGTGGGGCTTTCTTATATTAAACTGGGGCAGCCGTCTACGACGCTGTCCGGAGGAGAAGCGCAGAGGATCAAGCTGGCTACGGAACTGAGCCGCCGCAGTACCGGCAAGACGGCATATATTCTGGATGAGCCTACCACGGGACTTCATTTTGCCGATGTACACAAGCTGACAGAGATTCTTCAGAGACTGGCTCAGGGCGGCAACACCGTGATTGTCATTGAACACAATCTGGACGTAATCAAGACTGCCGATTATATCATCGACATGGGACCGGAAGGCGGAGACGGCGGCGGTACGGTGGTTGCGCAGGGGACTCCGGAGGAAGTGGCGGAAAATCCGTCGTCCTATACGGGTTATTATGTGAAAAAGTATTTGCAAAAAGGCGGAACTGTTGTATCATAAGGGAAAACAGCGCCCGGAAGACGGGCATAGACAGTGAGGAATGGATAATGCTGGAAAAGTTGCAGAGACTGGCCGGTACGGAGCATGTGTATGCGGATGAACCCATGAAAAATCATACGACTTTTCGCGTAGGGGGCATTGCCCGATGGTTTGTGGAGCCGCAGTCAGCAGAGGACTTGTGGAATGTGATGAAAGTCTGCCGGGAAGAAGGGGTTCCCTGCTATGTGGTGGGAAACGGCAGCAATCTGCTGGTAAGCGACGAAGGATATGACGGAGTTATTCTGCATCTGTTCAGGAATATGTCCGGGGTGGAAGTGCGCGGCACAGAGATTACGCTGCAGGCGGGAGCGCTTTTGATACGCGCTTCTCATATCGCCATGAGAGAAGGCCTGACGGGACTGGAGTTCGCTTCCGGGATTCCGGGAACTGTGGGTGGGGCAGTGGTCATGAATGCGGGCGCTTACGGCGGAGAGATGAGGGACGTGGTGAAAAGCGTCCGGGTGTTGGCTCCGGATGGCGGCAGAAAAGAATATGTAAGAGAAGAACTGCGATTCGGATATCGCAGAAGCCGGATTGCGGAAGAAGGGGGCATTGTGCTGGAAGTGACTCTGCAGTTGGAGCAGGGGGATCCGGAGCAGATCCGTGCTCAGATGGAGGACCTGCGGGTGAAGCGAATGGAGAAGCAGCCGCTGGAATACGGGAGCGCCGGGAGCACGTTTAAGAGGCCGGAAGGCCATTTCGCGGGAAAACTGATCGAGGATGCGGGTCTTAGGGGCTTCCGGATCGGTGACGCGCAGGTGTCGGAGAAACATTGCGGATTTATCATTAACCGCGGAAATGCTACGGCTTCGCAGATCGCCGAACTGATCGGAGAAGTCCGGGAGCGTGTTCTGGCTTATTCAGGCATTCTTCTGGAGCCGGAGGTAAAATTTTTAGGAAACTTTTAGGACAAAGACGAGGAGAAAAGTATGAGACTGGTGATCGTGACCGGTATGTCCGGAGCAGGAAGAACAACGGCGCTGAAGATGCTGGAAGACGCAGGATATTTCTGTGTCGATAACCTTCCGGTGCCGTTCATAGAAAAATTCGCAGAGCTGACCGCTTCAGGCAACAGCGAGATCACGAAAGTGGCTATCGGAGTGGATGTCCGCAGCGGAAAATCTTTAAGCGAGCTGGAGGAAATCCTGGAGAGGATGACCCTGCACGGGCTGAACTATGAGATCCTTTTTCTGGACGCTTCCGACGAGGTCCTTGTAAAGCGTTATAAGGAGACCAGAAGGATGCATCCGCTGGCGGCGTCAGGGAGAATCGAAGACGGAATTGTCAGGGAGCGTGAACGTCTGGTGTTTTTAAAAAAACACGCTGACTATATTATCGATACCAGCAAATTATTGACGAGGGAACTGAAGCAGGAACTGGATAAAATTTTTGTTCAGAACCGCGCGTTTAAAAATCTGATGATTACGGTCCTGTCTTTCGGATTTAAGTACGGGATTCCCAGCGACGCGGATCTGGTCTTTGACGTGCGTTTTCTTCCGAATCCTTATTATTACGAAGATCTGAGGAAACTGACCGGTAATGACCAGAAGATCCAGGATTTTGTCATGGGCTATGATATGGCGCATGTTTTCCTGGACAAGCTGGAAGATATGATTCGTTTTCTTATTCCCAATTATGTATTGGAAGGAAAAAACCAGCTGGTGATTGCCGTGGGATGTACAGGCGGCAAGCACCGTTCCGTGACGCTGGCCAATAAGCTGTATGAAAGGCTGAAAAAACAGAGCGATTACGGCGTGAAACTGGAACACCGGGATATCGGCAAAGATGCGGCCGTTGGTAAATAGACGGAGGGGAATATGTCATTTTCCGGAGAAATCAAAGAAGAGTTATCCAGACAAAGCTCATCCGGCCGCCACTGCCGGGTGGCGGAGACTGCCGCGATTCTGAGTCTTTGCGGAAAGGTTCTGATCACGGAAAGTAATCAATATTGTGTTAAAATACAGACGGAAAATCTTCCCGTTGCCAGAAAGTACTTTACTTTATTGAAAAAAACATTTAATATTAGATCTGAAGTGTCAGTCCGGAAGAACAGGGAGGCGCACAGCTACTCGGTGGTGGTGCGTAAAAATAATGAAGCAGCCAGACTGCTTCGGGAAGTGTGCCTGTTGGACGGGGACGGAGACATTCATGAATGCATGTCGCTGGTACATAATCGAATCCTGAAACAGAACTGCTGCAGGCGTGCTTTTATACGGGGAGCGTTCCTGGCGGCGGGGTCGGTCAGTGATCCGGAGAAGTCCTATCATTTCGAAATTGTCTGTGCTTTTCCGGAGAAAGCGGAGCAGCTGAGGGAGATCCTGCATCAGTATGAGATCGATGCAAAGATTGTGCTCCGAAAGAAACACTATGTAGTCTATGTGAAAGAGGGTTCACAGATAGTGGAACTTCTTGGTCTCATGGGCGCTCATGTATCACTCATGCAGTTGGAAAATGTGCGGATTGTGAAGGAAATGCGCAATTCAGTAAACCGGAAGGTGAACTGTGAGACGGCAAACCTGAATAAAACTGTATCCGCAGCGGTCCGGCAGGTAGAGGACATCCGATATATAGAATCTGTTCTGGGACTGCATAAACTTCCTGAAAACCTGGAGGAAATCGCCAGGGCCAGGATCGGGCATCCGGAAGCCAGTCTAAAAGAGCTGGGAGAGATGCTTTCCCCGCCGGTGGGAAAATCCGGAGTAAACCATCGCCTGCGTAAGTTGAGTCTTATGGCAGAGCAGTTGCGAGAGGGTAAGGAGGAGTCATATGATTAAGAAACCAATCACTATTCAGATCGCGTCTGGACTGGAAGCCCGGCCGGTGGCTTTGCTGGTTCAGGTGGCAAGCCAGTATGAAAGCAAAATCTATGTAGAAGACGGATCCAGGAAGGTCAATGCCAAGAGTATTATGGGTATGATGTCGCTGGGGCTGTCCACGGGTGAATCCATTGTTGTATCTGCAGAGGGAAGCGACGAGCAGGCGGCCATTGAAAATATTGAAAGATATTTGAGCAGTGACAATTAATTAAGAGTAGATAAACGAGGGCCTTCGGACCCTCGTTTTATGTCATGACCGGAAAAGGAGAGGAGACTATGGAGGCGTACACCGGTTTCGCGGAAGTGTATGATCTGTTTATGGACAATGTCCCATATGAGCAGTGGGCCGAATATATTACGGGACTGCTGCGGGAATATGGGATCGAAGACGGGCTGGTGCTCGATCTGGGATGCGGAACAGGGACCATGACAGAACTGCTGGCCGAAGCGGGATATGATATGATCGGTATCGACCAGTCGGAGGAAATGCTGGAAGAAGCATTGGAAAAAAAGGAAGCGTCCGGCCATGATATTTTATATCTTTGCCAGGATATGAGGGAATTTGAACTGTACGGAACGGTTCGGGCCATCGTATGCGTCTGTGATTCCATGAACTATATTCTGGAAGAGGAGGAGATTCTGGACATTTTGTCCGCGGCGGCATACAATTACCTGGATTATGACGGCCTCTTCATTTTTGATTTGAATACAGAATATAAATACAGGGAAATTCTGGGAGAACAGACTATTGCGGAAAACAGGGAGGAAGGAAGCTTCATCTGGGAAAACTATTATGATGAAGCTCAAAGAATCAACGAATACCAGCTGACGCTTTTTGTAAAAGAAAAAGAAGATCTTTACCGAAAGTTTGAAGAGACACACTATCAGAGGGCATATAGCCTGGATACGGTACGAAATCTGGTGGAACGTTCCGGACTCCGACTGCTGCATATGTATGACGCGTTTACCAGAGAACCGGCAAGGGAAGATTCAGAACGGATCTACGTGATCTGTCAGAGAGAAAAGACGGATAAAGGAGAACAGATATGAACGATTATATAGTGCGGGCGACGGCGGCCAAAGGGCAGATCCGCGCGTTTGCGGTGACGTCTGCCGAAACGGTGGAGACTGCACGGAGAGCGCATGATACCAGCCCGGTGGTCACGGCGGCATTGGGAAGACTTTTAAGCGCGGGAGCCATGATGGGAGCTATGATGAAAGGAGAAGATGATCTGCTGACACTTCAGATTCAGTGCGACGGCCCGATCGGCGGTCTGGTGGTGACGGCAGATTCTCACGGACATGTAAAAGGGTATGCGAACCATCCGGAAGTGATGCTGCCGCCCAACGCCAGAGGAAAATTGGATGTAGGAGGCGCACTGGGGCACGGGATCCTGAGCGTGATCCGCGATCTGGGCATGAAAGAACCTTATGCGGGACAGACAGAGCTGCAGACCGGAGAGATCGCGGAAGACCTGACTTATTATTTCGCCAGCTCGGAACAGACGCCTTCTTCGGTGGGACTGGGCGTATTGATGAACAGGGATAATACGGTGCGATGCGCAGGAGGATTTTTGATTCAGCTCATGCCGTTTGCTGAAGAAGAGGTCATCGAAAAGCTGGAGAAAAATCTGGCGGGAATTGATTCGGTGACCGCCTGTCTGGATCGGGGAGATACACCGGAACAGCTTTTGGAAAAATTGCTGGAAGGACTCGAGTTGGAATTCCAGGAGAAAACAGGACTGCAGTTTTTCTGCAACTGCAGCAGGGAACGGGTGGAAAAAGCTGTGGTCAGCATAGGAAAGAAAGAGATTGCAGAGATGATTCAGGAAGGGAAGCCGGTGGAAGTCAAATGTCATTTCTGTAATAAAGCATATGAGTTCAGCATGGAAGATCTGAAGAGAATCATAAAAAGGAGCAGATAAGATGCAGTACGGATTTGTGAAAGCTGCGGCGCTTGCGCCGAAAATCAGGGTGGCGGATACGGAATACAATGCGGAAGAGATTATCCGTCTGATGAAAGAGGCTCATGGAAACGGAGCCAGGATTCTGGTATTTCCCGAATTATGCGTCACCGGATATACCTGCGGAGACCTGTTTCATCAGGACCTTCTCCTGACGGGAGCCAGACAGGCGCTTCAGGAGATTGTGGAAGCCAGCAACGGGATGGACGGTCTCTTTTTCGTGGGAATGCCTCTGGAGGTGGAAGGAAAACTTTACAATACTGCGGCGGTGTTCTCGGACGGGAGGATACTGGGATTTGTGCCAAAGACTCATGTGCCCAATTACAGTGAGTTCTATGAAAGACGTCATTTTACGGAAGCACCGGAAAGATGCCGCGTTCTGGAACTGCCGGAGTGGGGGGCGGTTCCTTTCGGAACGGATCAGCTTTTTGTCTGCGCGGGTTTTCCCTTGCTTAAGGTGGCGGCCGAGATCTGTGAAGATGTATGGACTCCGAATCCGCCCAGTATCCGCCATGCCATGCACGGAGCCACGGTCATCGTGAATCTGTCCGCCAGTGACGAGATTACCGGAAAGGACGCGTACCGCCGGGATCTGATCCGGATGCAGTCGGGACATCTGGTGTGCGGATATATCTATGCCAGCGCGGGAGAAGGGGAATCTTCCACGGATCTGGTATTTGGAGGCCATCATCTGATCTGTGAAAATGGTACGCTTTTAAAGGAATCGGAACGGTTCCGCAACGAGACGATCTATGGAGAGATAGATGTGGAACGGCTGACCGGCGAACGCCGCAGAGTCTCTACATTTGATAATATATATGATGAAGGCAGATATCAGGTTTCTACATTTGCCATCTGCCCGCAGAAGGGAAGACTGGACCGCTTTGTGGATAAAGCTCCATTTGTCCCCGGCAACCGGGCAGAACGAGAGAAACGATGTGAAGAGATCCTGTCAATCCAGTCCATGGGATTGAAAAAACGCATGGAGCATACCAGCTGCAGAAGCGCGGTGATCGGGATTTCAGGGGGGCTGGATTCCACGCTGGCTCTGCTGGTGACTGCCCGGGCAGCGGACCTTCTGGGCCTGCCCCGTGACTGTATTACAGCGGTAACCATGCCATGCTTCGGAACCACAGACCGGACATATACGAATGCCTGCGAACTGACGAAGAGACTGGGGGCGAACCTCATGGAAGTTGACATCCGGGAAGCGGTGACCACGCATTTCCGTGATATCGGACAGGACATGGAAAAGCACGATGTAACTTATGAAAACTCCCAGGCAAGAGAACGGACTCAGGTGCTGATGGATACGGCAAACCGTCTGGGCGGCATGGTGATCGGAACCGGAGATATGTCGGAACTGGCTTTGGGATGGGCCACCTATAATGGAGACCATATGTCCATGTACGGCGTCAATGCGTCAGTTCCCAAGACGTTGGTCCGCCATCTGGTACGGTACTGCGCGGATACCTGTAAAGACAGCAGACTTTCGGAGATTCTGCTGGATATCCTGGACACGCCGGTCAGCCCGGAACTGCTTCCCCCCAAAGACGGCAAGATCGCTCAGAGGACGGAGGATCTGGTCGGGCCATATGAACTGCACGACTTTTTCCTGTATTATATGCTGCGTTTCGGTTTCGCTCCGGATAAAATCTATTATCTGGCGCGCGCGGCGTTTCGGGGCGAATATGAAGATCAGGTGATTCTGAAATGGCTCAATACTTTCTACAGACGATTCTTCGCGCAGCAGTTCAAACGGTCCTGTCTGCCGGACGGCCCCAAAGTGGGAACTGTGGCGGTGTCGCCCAGAGGGGATCTGCGTATGCCCAGCGACGCTTCCGCGCGGCTGTGGCTGGACTGCATGAATAAACTGATGGAAAAAGATACAGACTAAAAAGGAATTAAAACAGGCCTCATTCATATATTATAGAAATAATGTAACCGTTCAGGACGGCTTGAACTGTTATGGAATAATTTAGAAATGAGGTCTTTTTATGCCTGAAAATGAGTTTGCAAACGAACCGGCGCTGCCGGTTCAGACAGGCCGCCTGCAGGTGCGGCTGGTGGAAGAGGGCTCCCGCAGACCGGTCGCGGGGGCTGAAGTCATGATTTCTTATGAAGGAGATCCAGAGAGCAGTGTACGCCGGTTTATAACGAATGAATCCGGTATGACAGAACTGATCGAACTGCCGGCTCCGAATCTGGAATACAGTACGCAGTTTTCAGAGCCTCAGCCATATGCGGAATATACCGTGCAGGTGAAGGCGGCTGGCTATGAAGACGCGGAAGTGGAAGGAACAGAGATCCTGCCTGGGGTGACGGCGATCCAGGAGATCCGGCTGAGATCATCCGCAGGAGGCGGCGTTTTTGACCGGATTGTCATCGGCCCCCATACCCTTTATGGGGATTATCCGCCGAAAATCGCGGAATCGGAGATAAAACCGGTATCAGAGACCGGAGAGATTGTGCTGAGCCGGGTTGTGATTCCGGAGTATGTGATCGTACATGACGGGGCACCCACAGATGCCAGCGCGCAGAATTACTGGGTGAGATACCGGGATTATATCAAGAATGTGGCGTCCAGCGAGATTTACGCCACCTGGACAGACGCGGCGGTCCGCGCCAATGTTCTGGCGATCATGTCATTTACGCTGAACCGTGTCTATACAGAATGGTACCGCAATAAAGGATATGACTTTACAATCACTTCGTCCACGGCGTTTGATCAGAAGTGGATTTACGGAAGAAATATTTATCAGAATATTTCCAATGTGGTTGACGAAATGTTTGGAAATTATCTTTCCAGGCCGAACGTGAAACAGCCGATTCTGACACAGTACTGCGACGGCAGACGGGTGTCCTGTCCGGAGTGGCTCAGTCAGTGGGGGTCGCAAAGTCTGGGAGAACAGGGGTACAGCGCGATAGAGATCCTTCGCTATTATTATGGAGACAGTATTTATATCAATACGGCGATGGAGATATCCGGAGTTCCCGCATCCTGGCCGGGGTATGATCTTACGGAAGGCTCTGCCGGCGCAAAGGTACAGCAGATGCAGGAACAGCTTAACACGATTGCGGAAGCATATCCGGCTCTTCCGCGGATTGCCGCAGACGGAATCTTTGGCCCGGCCACCCGTGCCGCGGTAGAAGATTTTCAGGCAGTATTCGGACTGCCGGTGACAGGAATCGTAGATTACCGCACCTGGTATAAAATTTCGGAGATCTATGTAGGCGTTTCGCGTATCGCAGAATTAAATTAAATACCCCCTTTCTTTTTCTGGGAATATTGGGTATAATGTAACAAGTCAGAGTACGTAAAAACGCGCTTTGATACGAGAATGAATGAAAATGCTGTATTTTAAATAGATGGAAAGAACGAAAGGAGAACGTATTATGGCAGGAACCGATGTTGGAATTGACCTGGGAACAGCCAGTATTCTTGTGTATATCAAAGGCAAGGGCGTTGTGTTGAAAGAGCCGTCTGTCGTAGCATTCGACAGAGATACAAATAAAATCAAAGCAATCGGAGAGGAGGCACGTCTGATGCTGGGACGTACTCCGGGGAATATTGTAGCGGTGCGTCCGCTTCGGCAGGGGGTCATCTCCGACTATACGGTGACTGAGAAGATGCTGAAGTTCTTTATTCAGAAAGCAATCGGCAAAAAAACTTTCCGAAAGCCTAAAATCGCTGTCTGTGTGCCCAGCGGGGTTACGGAAGTGGAGAAAAAGGCAGTGGAGGATGCGACTTATCAGGCCGGCGCGCGGGAGGTTTTTATTATTGAGGAACCTATCGCGGCGGCTATTGGAGCAGGGATTGATATTTCCCGCCCCTGCGGAAATATGATTGTGGATATCGGAGGCGGCACAACGGATATCGCGGTGATCTCTCTGGGCGGCACTGTGGTCAGTACGTCGATCAAGATCGCAGGCGATGATTTTGACGAGGCCATTGTTCGTTATATGCGTAAGAAACATAACCTTCTGATTGGAGAAAGAACCGCCGAGGACATCAAGATCAAAGTGGGAAGCTGCTATCCGAGAGCCCAGGTGGACAGCATCGATGTGCGCGGGCGTAATCTGGTGACCGGCCTGCCGAAGACGGTGACAGTCACTTCCGAAGAGACGGAAGAAGCGCTGAAAGAAGCGACGGCTCAGATTGTGGAAGCGGTTCACAGCGTGCTGGAGCGTACTCCGCCGGAATTGACGGCAGATATTGCCGACAGAGGAATCGTGCTGACCGGAGGCGGCGCACTTCTGCGCGGGCTGGAAGAACTTCTGGAGTCCAAGACAGGTATCAATACGATGACAGCGGAAGAACCGATGCAGTGTGTGGCGATCGGAACCGGCAAGTTTGTGGAGTTCCTGTCCGGCAGCCATCACGAAGAGTGAGAGACAGACCCGGCAGGGTCCGGGGACGCGGGCAGGGAAGTATGAAATAGAAAAATGATGTGGGGACATGGCGGGAGTGCCATGTCCTTTTGGTTAAAGCAATATGGAAATACGAAAAGGATACGTGGAGCATATAGTGTTCCGAAACGGAGAAAATGGATATACAGTATTTCAGCTTGTGTCGGAGGAAGAGGAACTGACCTGTGTGGGGATATTTTCCGTATTGTCAGAAGGAGAACTGGTGCAGGTCAAAGGGACCATGAAAGAGCATCCCCTGTATGGGGAGCAGATGCAGGTGGAAGAATACTGTATTCTGGCTCCGGAGGATGAGACGGCGATGGAACGCTATCTGGGAAGCGGAGCGATCAAAGGGGTCGGAGCGGCCCTGGCAGCCAGGATTGTCAGGCGGTTTAAAGGAGATACTTTTCGGATTATTGAAGAAGAACCGGAGAGACTGGCGGAAGTAAAAGGAATCAGCGAGCGGAAAGCAATGGAGATCTCGGAGCAGATGGAGGAAAAAAAAGAACTCCGTCAGGCGATGATGTTTCTGACTCAGTATGGAATCTCCATGCAGCTTGCGGTGAAGATTTATAAAGAATACGGGCCGCGTACCTATCAGATCGTACAGGAAAATCCTTATCGGCTGGCAGACGATATCGCCGGGGTCGGTTTTCGCACGGCGGATGAGATCGCGTCGAGGATCGGAATACATACGTCGTCAGATTATCGGATCCGGAGCGGGCTGCTTTATGTGCTGCAGCAGGCTGCGGGAGATGGACACACCTGTCTTCCGCAGGATATTCTTCTTCGGAGAGCGTCGGAGCTTCTGGGGGTGGAGGAAAGTGCTGTCGAGGTACAGATGATGAATCTGTGCATGGATCGGAAACTGGTGATGAGAGAAGACAACGGGATGGTCATGGTGTTCTACAGCCGGTATTTCTATATGGAATTAAATACGGCCAGAATGCTCCATGATCTGAACCTTACCTGCCGGATGGAGGAGGAAGAGATCCGGGAAAAGTTGGAACAGGTTGAGCATGCTTCGGGAATTGAACTGGATGAGATGCAGCGCATGGCCGTACTGGAGTCGGTAAAACACGGTCTGCTTATTCTTACGGGCGGCCCCGGCACAGGGAAAACCACTACGATTAATACGATTATCCGGTATTTTGAAACGGAAGGCATGGAGATACTGCTGGCTGCGCCAACCGGGAGGGCGGCAAAGCGGATGACAGAGGCTACCGGATATGAAGCGGTGACGATTCACCGGCTTCTGGAATTGTCCGGCGTTCCCGGAGAGGATCAGGGACAGGCTTCCTTTGAAAGAAACGAGGATAATCCGTTGGAAGCGGATGTGATCATCATTGACGAGATGTCTATGGTGGACATTTTCCTGATGCATTCGCTTCTCCGGGCGGTAAGCGTGGGAACCCGGCTGATCCTGGTAGGAGATATCAATCAGCTCCCCAGTGTGGGCCCCGGATGCGTACTTAAGGATATGATACGGTCGAACAAGTATCCGGTGGTGATGCTGCGCAAAATATTCCGCCAGGCAAGCCAGAGCGATATTATAGTGAATGCCCATAAGATTAACCGGGGTGAGCCGGTGATCCTTGACAATAAGAGCAGGGATTTCTTTTTCCTTAAGAGACAGGATCCTAATATGATCCTGCGGGTAGTGCTGGCTCTGGTTCAGGACAAGCTGCCTCCGTATGTCCGCGCGAAGCCCTACGATATTCAAGTCCTGACTCCGATGAGGAAAGGCGTTCTGGGGGTGGAGCATCTGAATGAGATCCTGCAGCGATATCTGAACCCGCCTTCGCCGGAGAAGACAGAGAAAGAGTATATCCGGGGAGTATTCCGGGAAGGCGATAAAGTGATGCAGATCAAAAATAATTACCAGATTGAGTGGGAAGCAAGAAACCGTTATGGTATTGCAGTAGATAAAGGTACAGGGATCTTCAACGGAGATCTGGGTGTGATCCGCAGCATTGACCTGTTGTCGGAGACCGTGGAGGTGCTGTTTGACGAGTACAGGACTGTAGTATACAGCTTTGCGCAGCTGGAAGAACTGGAGCTGGCATATGCCGTGACGATTCACAAGTCTCAGGGAAGTGAATATCCCGCCGTGGTGATCCCGCTGCTGACCGGCCCGAGGATGCTGATGAACCGGAATCTTCTCTACACGGCGGTTACCCGCGCCAGATCCTGCGTAACGCTGGTGGGCAGTGAGGAAACTTTTCAGATGATGATTGCCAATAGCAGCGAGCAGGCGCGTTACAGCGGTCTGCTGGGAAGAATACAGGAGGTAGAGCGGATTGAAAGCTGACCTGATCGGATTGTTGTTTCCGAGAAGATGCCCTGTATGTCATGACGTGGTAGAGGACAGGGGGGAGCGTATATGCAGAATCTGCAGGCTGAGACTTCCCTATGTGAGGGAGCCGTCCTGCAGAAAATGCGGAAAACCATTGTATGCGGAGGAAAAGGAATACTGCCGGGACTGCGCGTCCGGGAAACATGTTTTCCGACAGGGAAGGGCGCCTTTTGTGTATGATGAGATTATGAGGAGGTCTGTCTCCAGGTTTAAATATGGAGGCCGCCGGGAGTACGCGTCATTTTACGCGGAAGAAATTCTGAGAAAATGCGGCAGAGAGGCCGCGCTCTGGAAAGCAGAAGCGTTTATTCCGATCCCGCTGCATCCGTCCCGCAGGAGAAAGCGCGGTTTTAACCAGGCAGAGCTTCTTGCGCGCGAACTGTCTAAGAGGACAGGTATTCCTGCGGATGCCGGGGTTTTGTTCAGGGTAAAGAAGACCCGTGTACAGAAGGAACTGAACCGGGAAGAAAGAGCAGCCAATCTGAAAGGGGCTTTCTCGCTTGGAAAAGGAACTCTTCCTTATAAAAAAGTGATATTGATAGACGATATTTATACAACCGGAAGCACCGTAGACGAAGCAGCCCGGATACTCCGGGAGGGAGGGGCCGATTCCGTATATTTTTTGTGCATTTGTGTTGGAAGAGGCAATTAATTGTGTTATACTATGATGTAAATGAGATGAGGGCTGCGGATTATGATTAATGAGGAAAAAGTGGTATTGATGACGAAGGCCTCTTTGTGCGAGGCAAAAGAGACAAAGAAAAAGTTAAAAATTGCCGGGTATTTCCGGCATGATTATATCAGCCTTCAGCTTCTTTCCGGCTGGTTTTTTGCTACGGTCAGCTTTGGGCTTTGCGCGGCGTTATGGGCGTTCTGCAACATGGAATATTTGCTGGATAATCTCCATAAGATGGATTTGAGAAATTTTGGCCTGACATGGATATTGCTGTACGTCTGCGCTGTGGCGGTTTATTCCTGTATTCTATACGGGGTCTGTTCTTTTCGTTACACAACAGCCAAAAAATGCGCGGCATCCTATGGACGCCTGCTCCAGAAGATATTGGAGATTTACGAGCAGGAGGAAAAAAACCCGGCTCCGGGAAATATGACGGAGGAAACGTAACATGACATCATTGTTAGAATTAAAACAGCATTTGAAATTATTTTATTCCAAATTCGATACTTACATTATTCCGGTTCTGAAATTTCTCCTGGCGCTGGCTGTGTTTTTTACGATCAACGGTCAGATCGGGTTTATGGAAAGGGCCGCAGGACCGGCAGTTTCTCTTTTGCTGGCGCTGCTATGCGCTTTTCTTCCCGTAAATTTGATCGCATTATTTGGAGCGCTGCTGATCTGCCTGCATGCTTTCGCGCTGTCCATTGAGGTGTTCGCTATGGCGGCAGGACTGCTTTTTATTATGTATGCGTTATACTTTCGGGTGGCGCCGGGATACGGCTATGTGCTGATGATAACACCGCTGGCGTTTTTTCTGAATATTCCGTATGTGGTTCCGCTGGTGATGGGCCTTTTGGGAGGCCCGGTATGCGCGGTGCCGGTGGCATGCGGAACGGTGATTTATTATCTGATTTTCTATATGAAGAATAATACTACGATGCTGACGAACCCTGAGTCGAAAGAAGTGGTTTCACGTCTTGCTTACCTGGTGGAAAACATTCTGAATAATAAGACGGTTCTGCTGACGATTCTGGTATTCGCGGTGACGCTCATGGTCGTCTACGCTATTCGGCGGATGAGTATGGATTACGCATGGTATCTGGCGATTGGAGCCGGGGCTGTGGTGAATGTCGTGCTGTTTCTGGTAGGTTCACTGATAATGTCGATCTCCATAGAGATTCTCCCGCTGGTGCTGGGAACGCTGGTGGCTCTGGCGATTGCCGTGGCAGTGGAGTTTTTTGTATTCAGTGTGGACTATTCACGTACAGAATATACACAGTTTGAAGACGACGAGTATTATTATTATGTGAAAGCGGTGCCCAAAATGTCGATCGCCATACCGGAGAAGAAAGTGAAAAAGATCAGTTCCGGCGGAAGAAATGCCCGCCGCAGACGCTGACAGCCATATCGCAGAGACTGCCTGAGAAAGGATGTGGGACAATGAGTCTGGATCAAATAAGGCAATACCTGGACTGGAATACACTGAACGTCACCTGGACGGATGTGGCGGAGATTGTTATCCTGTCTTTTATCATATATCAGATCATGATCTGGATCAAATCGACGCGGGCCTGGACGCTGCTGAAAGGATTTGCGGTGGTGCTTGCACTTCTGGCAGTGGCGGCAATTTTTCACATGGACACAATTCTGTGGATTGCGAAGAATTTTTTCAGTCTTGGTATCACAGCGCTGATCATCGTGTTTCAGCCGGAGCTTCGGCGTGCGCTGGAACAGCTGGGAGAAAAAAATATACTTACAACGATTGTTCCGTTTGACAGCCCCAAAACAGCGGGGGAAGGGATGACGGATCGAACGGTGTCGGAACTGGTCAAAGCCTGTTTTGAGATGGGCAAGGCAAGAACAGGCGCGCTTATAGTAATCGAACAAAGTGTGAGCCTGCAGGAATACGACAGAACAGGAATCTCGCTGGATTCTCTTGTGTCCAGTCAGCTTCTTCTGAATATTTTTGAAAAAAACACACCGCTGCATGACGGAGCGGTGATTCTGGCAGGAAACAGAGTCCGTTCTGCCACCTGTTATCTGCCTTTATCAGACAATATGACTCTGAGTAAGGAACTGGGAACGAGACACCGGGCTGCCGTAGGGGTGAGCGAAGTCAGCGATTCTCTGACGGTTGTGGTGTCTGAGGAAACGGGATCCGTTTCTGTGGCAAAAAGCGGGCGTCTGCTTCGCAACCTCAATCAGGAACAGCTCAGGGAACAGCTTCGTGCCCTTCAGGCGAAGACGGGAGAGAAAAAAAGAAAGGTGCTCAGACTGTGGAAAGGACGTGGCGGACATGAAGACAAAACTGCTCAATAACCTGCTGCTGAAATTGCTTTCCGTAGCGGCAGCCATGGTTCTGTGGCTGATTGTGGTAAATATCGATGATCCCATAACAGACGTTTCTTTCAGAAACATAAAAGTTGACATTGTTAATGCGGATATACTTGCGGATCAGGGGCAGGTATATCGGGTCGTGGAAGGTACAGATACCGTAGATCTGACGGTATATGCCCGCACCTCTGTGGCGGGGCGCCTTCAGGCATCAGATTTCAGGGCGACGGCAGATGTGCAGAAGGATCTGCGGTATGACAGCATGGTGAGCATTTCTGTGAGCTATGTGGGAGGAAACGCACGTACGGAAGATGCCATCGAGCGCATAGACCAGAGCCGTTCCAATGTGCTGGTCAGCATCGAAGAGTCGGTGACAGAGCAGTTTAAAGTGACGACCAGATATACCAACGAACCCAGCGACGGACTGGAAGTAGGTACGCTGACTCCGGAACAGACGGTGGTGGAGATCACCGGTCCGAAATCTACCGTGGATGAAATTCGGGAAGTGGTTGCCGAAGTCAATATCGCCGGGATCACAGGAACGGCGGTGCGCACCTGCACGCTGAAACTGATCGATGGAAATGGAGACGAGATGGATGACACTTATCTGGAATACGCGGAGAAAGATCAGCCGTTCCAGGTGACGGTGACGACCCTGAATACAAAGGAAGTGGGGATCAGCTTTGACGTAAGCCAGGCGGCGCCGGAAGGCTATGGACTGTCGGCTATTTCCTATACTCCTCAGACGGTGACGATCGCAGGGGAACAGTCTAATATCCGGCCGATACTGAATCTGGATATTCCGGCGGAGGCGCTGAATCCGGACGGACAGACCGGAAGCGTGGAGCAGACGGTGGACATCAGTCAGTATCTGCCTGACGGGATCCGGATTCCGGATGAGAATGAGAGGGAAATTGTGGTACGGATGGAAATCGTACCATATGAGACCACAAGTTATACATTCGTCCCGGGACAGATTCATTTCGCCAATATACAGGAAGGACTGGAACTGGATGCGGAAGACAGCGGGGATGTGACAATACAGGTCAGCGGCCTGCCGGCGGATCTGGCCGCGTTGACACAGGACAGTATCCAGCTTACTGCAGATCTGGCAGATTGTACAAGAGCCGGATCATATACGGTGCCGGTGACGGTAACGGTTCCGGACGGTTATACATGTTCGGATACCCCTGAGATCACGGTGCGTCTGGTGAGAACAGAAGAATAGACTGAATAAAGCGGGGTTCTGCTGCTCTGGCGGCAAAGCCCTGTCTTTTGCTTAAAAAGAAATTTATGTAAGGAGTCTTGCATGGGTAAAAAGCATTTACTGATATGGGCTGTCTGCTGTCTGCTGATCACGGCGGCAGGGATCGCGTATCCGGTGACCAGCGCCAGATCTCTGGGGCTGGAAGGGGCAAATCAGGCGAATATGGTCAGCAGAACAGAAGAACTGACAGCAGGCAGGGTTCTGGAATTTGTGTTGGAGCCCCCTGCGGATACGGCGGAAGAGATCGGGTTTTTCTTTTCATCCGGAGGGTATCAGTTTACGGAGGGATATCTCCGGATCATGGCATTTGATGGAGACACCGTCATCGGAGGGAGGGATTTTCTCCTGTCAGAGATAGGGGACGTGCAGTTCCTGTCAGTGCAATTGGATACTCCGCCGGAAGAACTGCGGGTATGCATAAGTTCAGACGCGGCTGCGAGAGGTCCTTCTCTTTGGTTCAACGAGAATACCGTGACGCCGGGAGAAGCATATCTGGATGGTGTCAGACAGGAAAAAAGTCTTGTATATAATCTGACTTATACGGTGCGGATCCACCGCGTCTGGCAGCCTCTGGCTGTGGGCGTGCTTCTGCTGCTGGGAGGTCTCGGAGTTTACGCGGCGAACGGTTTTTCATTCCGAAAGGAAAAAGGGCAGAAATCGCCGGAAGACAGAGAAAGATTTCCCAGACCGAACAGACGGCAGGCTGCAGGATTGTTATGTATAGTGGTATTGGGGGCCCTGCTTTTTTATTATCTGTATGATACCAGAATCCGGATCGCCCAGAATACTACAGAACAGGTAACGGTTCTGGAGGCGGACGGCGAGCTGATACCGGTGACAGAAGCCACATCTGTGGTGAGTCAGAAGGTGAAACCGGGGGAGGAACTGCTGACCGGGCTTGGCGTAAGGTTTTATCTGGAGGACGGAGTAACCCTGGACCAAGGAAGCATGCATGCGGTCGTGACGGACCTGACCCTGGGACAAGTCCTGTGTGAGACAGATATTCAGGCATCCCAGTTTATTTCGGGAGAATATGTGGGATTGCTGTTTGAAAATTCGCAGAGCGGGGTGTCTGATCATGAATACCGCATTGATTTGACTTTCTCGGAAGAGCTTTGGGACAGCGGTCTTCAGATCATGAGCAGCAGCGAGGGAATCTGTGTAAGAGCGTATCTGTATTTTAATATATTCCTCAAAAGATTTTTCTTTTTCATGTTCCTGGGAGTGGAAGGATTCCTGTGTGTTTTCTGGTATGTGACCTTTGTGAAAAAGGCGCGTCTGGAAACGGTTTTCCTGGTGACAGTGCTGTTTTTCGGCCTTATATATAATGTGATGCTGACGCCGTATATGGTGCCGGACGAAGAGAAACACATCGATATGGCATACCGTTACAGCAACGATGTGATGGGATATGAATCCCTTGGAGACACCGCATGTCTGAAGCGGGCGGACGACGCGGAGATGGAGTTTACTTCCTCGCCGTCGTTTCGGAATTACCGGAATATTTATTATGGCATGTTTTCCAAAGTGTCGGATGATACTATGGTGGAGGCGGAAGTAAACAGCAATATTGAGGGAAGTATCCTTCTGTATCTGCCCGCAGTGGCGGGGATGACACTGGCGCGTCTTCTGGGATGGGGAACAGTTCCTATGCTGCTGCTGGCCCGGTATCTGAATCTTGCCGCGTTTGCTTTCCTGACCTGGGCAGGGATGAGAAGGCTTCCGTTCGGCAAGACAACGCTTTTTGTGCTTGCGCTTCTGCCGGTTAATATGCAGCAGTGCACTTCATTTTCCCATGACGCCATGGTTCACGGAATTGTATTTTTCTATAGCTGTCTGTGTATCCGGGCCATATTTGCGGAAGAGAAGATAAGCGGACAACAGATGATATTGATGGAACTCGCGGCCCTGTTCCTGATATACTGCAAAAGCGGAAGCTATTTTCCGCTGGCGCTCCTTCCGTTGCTGATTCCTGTGGTACGTTACCGGGGCAAAAAGGAAAAAGGCATGGCCATGATTGCGCTGCTGGGAATTCCTCTGGTGGGATTCCTTATGAGAAACCTGAGCGTAGTGACCGGGATTATGGCGACGACAGCGCAGACCAGCGTGGTGGAGACCGGGGGAGGAGCGGAATATCTGACTGGTTATACGCTGGGATATTTTCTGAACGATCCGATAGAACTGGTTTATATGCTGGTCAATACTGTTTTTGACAAAGGCGGATTTTATCTGGAGTCTCTGGTCGGATATCAGCTGGGATGGGTAGAGATCGAGACGTCCGTGATAGTGGTTCTGCTGTTCTGGTTCCTGTTATTCCTGTCTGTCTGCGACACGGAAGGAAGCCAGATACAGATTTGCAAGGGACAGCGTGCATGGATGTTTCTGCTGTGTGCGGGAAGTACAGGATTGATTCTTCTGGGGATGCTGCTTCAGTGGACGCCTATAGGGTATGTGTCTATCGAGGGAGTTCAGGGAAGATATTTCCTGCCGTTTATGCTGGTCCTGCTGACTGCGTGCAAAAACAAATTTATTCTGCTCAGGCGCAGGATCGACAGAGGAATTGTGTCCGCTGCCGTGACAGGGCAGCTCCTGACCCTTATGTATGTGATAAAACAGGTGACGATGGTATAATGAATGAAGATGTGAGGTTCAGCGTGGTGATTCCGGTCTATCAGGCTCTGGATACGCTGGAAAGATGTGTGGCTTCCTGGCTGGGACAATCGAGAAGTGATCTGGAACTGATTCTGGTAGACGACGGTTCCACGGACGGAAGCGGCGATAAATGTGAAGAACTGGCCGGTGGGGATTCCAGGATCCGTGTAATACATCAGACAAACGCGGGCGTGTCCGCGGCCAGAAATGCGGGAATCGGTGCCGCGCGGGGAGAATTTTTGCTGTTTACGGACAGCGACGATTATGTGGAACCAGTTTATCTGGAAAAGATGGACTCCGCGCAGCGGTTGGAGGACAGCGATCTGGTATTATGCGGGTTTCACCATCTGTATGACGGAATGGATGTCAGGAAAGTTCCGGAGCTGTCCGGAACCTGGGCAATGGAAGCTTTTGCGGAGCCGTTTCTCTCTCTGTATGAAAAAAGTTATCTGAATATGCCCTGGAACAAGCTTTTCCGCAGAGAATGGCTGGGCAAGTTCGATACAGATCTCAGCCTGGGAGAAGATCTGCTCTTTAACCTGGAGTATCTGAGAAGATGCCGGAAAATCACAGTGGTTCCGGAAGCTCTTTGTTTTTATATACAGGAAGAGCAGAAAACGACTCTTTCTTCCCGAAAGAGGGAAGACCGTCTGGAACTGGCGAAAATGGTATGCCGGGAGACGGAACATTTCTACGAAGACCGGTGGAAGACCAGACCGGATGGAAGAATTTTTACCCGATATATGAACGAGATTCTGGATGAATGTGAGAAATTGCCGACGGACCGCAGTCTGAGTTTGAAAGAAAAAAGAGAATACATTCATATGTGTGCCGGAGATTCCTGGGTGAGGCAGAGAGGTAAGGAAGCATGTCTTTCGCTGCCGGATTACCGGATTCTGTGGTTTTTTCTGAAACGGGATATGCCGCGCACCGTGTATGCTTTATGTGTGCTTCGCCGTGCAGTGGTGACGATTGTACATGAAATGCGCAGGAGGAGACAGAGATGAAACCTTTGATCAGTGTAATTGTGCCTGTTTACCGGGTGGAAGAATTTCTGCCAAGATGTGTGGACAGTCTGAGGGCGCAGACTTATGAAAATCTGGAGATTATTCTGGTGGATGACGGATCTCCGGATCACTGTCCGGAGATTTGTGAGAAATATGCGGCCAGAGATGTGAGGATCCGGGTTATTCATCAAGAAAACAGAGGACTCTCGGGAGCGCGGAATGCGGGAATCGACGCGGCAGCAGGCGAATATCTGGCATTCGTGGATTCGGACGATTATGTAACGGAGGACTTTATCGAATCTTTGTACACGCTTGCAGAGGAGACCGGGTGTCCGATTGCGCAGTGCAGATTTTCTTATGTACAGGGAGAAAGACTTCGGGAAAGAGAAAATCAGGTCTGGAAAATCTATCGGGGAGAGAGCCTGATGACCCAGCTCTACGGTCCGGAAGAAGAAGCGACTTGTTTTGTTGTGGCATGGAACAAACTATACCGAAAGGATTTATTTGACGGTATCCGATACCCGGAAGGCAGGGTTCATGAAGACGAGGCAACGACATACCGGTTATTCCATGCAGGGAAAAAACTGGCTTTTCTGGACCGCGCGTTGTATGGATACTACACAGGAAATACAGGGAGCATTACGGCGGTGTTTTCGCGGAAAAGACTGGACTGGATGACTGCCCATGAGGAGAGGATCTGCTTTTTCGCGGATCACGGATATGAAAATCTGCTTCCGGCGGCGTACAGAAAGCTATGCGACGCATGCATCACTTTTTATTTTCGCTGTACGGAGGATGTGGAGAGCTCAAAGACGCTGCAGGCTGACTTAAAAAAACGCCTGCAGAAATATCAGAAGGACGGAGCGGCGTTCATCCGCAAGCTTCCCTGGAAAACACGGACGGGGTACCGGCTGTTTCGTATTTCACCGGGAGTCTATCAAAAAATTCTGAGCAGGATACAGGAGCCGGGATGAAAGAAAAGATCAGTGTAATTGTGCCGGTTTACGGTGTGGAAAAAGTGCTGGGACGCTGTGTGGAAAGTATTCTGGCGCAGACATATGAAAATATAGAAATAATATTGGTGGACGACGGATCGCCGGATAGCTGTCCGGCGATCTGCGACGACTACAGCAGGAGATTTTCCAATATCCGGACCATACACAAAAGGAACGGAGGACTTACTTCCGCATGGAAAGAAGGAGTGCGTCATGCGGAAGGAGCGCTGCTGGGATTTGTGGACAGCGATGACTGGATCGATCCGGACATGTATGAGCGGCTGGCGGGAGCATTGGAGGAAAAAGATGCGGATATCGCCATGGCGGGGCTGGTTTTTGACTATGCGGATCCGGGATATCCTCCCCGCCGGGAGACGAACCGGATGGAGAAGCCGTTTTATGACAGGGCGGATCTGAAAGCCCTTTTTCCGGTCCTTTTGAATGACGGAAGTTTTATCGGGAGAACGATCCAGCCTTCCCGTGTGACAAAGCTGTTCCGGAGAGAGCTGGTGGAGCGCAACCTGGACCTGTGGGATGAACGGGTGACGGTAGGAGAGGACCTGCAGATGGTCTTCGCCGCAGTGCTGGATGCCCGGGGGATCTGCGCGGTCCCGGATTATTATCCGTACCATTACTGGTACAATATGGCTTCTATGACTGGCGGACACGATCCGGCATATCTTCAAAAGATTAAACTGCTTCGCGAACGGATGGAGAAGATCTCTGACGAAAAAGGAGTCTATGATTTCCGGCCTCAGATCCGCAACGATTTCCTGAGTCTGGCGGTTATGGCAGTGAAAAACGAGATTTGGAGAAACCGTCGGGACCCGTTCGGAAAAGTATTGGAAAATGTAAGTGCCATGTGCCGGGATGCCTCCGTGCAGGAGGCATTGCGGAATCATACGATGGACAGGATAGGATTATCTGTCAGGCTTTATATTTTTATGATGAAACACGGGATGGCGTTTAGCTGCTATCTGGTCACAAAGGTATTCTTTACTTTTTACTATCGGATCTTTTCCCGTATACAGTGATAAAGGAGAGAAAAATGGAACGGAAATTGATATTTCTGGATATTGACGGGACAATTCTGATCCCGGGAATGGTTGTCCGTCGGGAGGTTATGGAAGGACTCCGGAGGGCCCGCAACCGGGGGCATCAGATCTTTATCTGTACAGGGAGAGCTGTGTCGGTGCTGCCCGCGGAACTGGACGATCTGACATGGGACGGGGTGATCGCCAGCGCCGGAAGCGATATCTGGATTCATGGACAGAATGTCTACCGCGGTTCTCTGGAAGTGGAGCAGATCCGGAAGGCCAGCAGGCTCCTGGAAGGATTTGGAGCGGTTTATGTGCTGGAAGGCTATGACCACATGTATGTATGCGGCTATGGAAGAAAGCTGCTGTTGGATCAGGTGGCGTCCGAAGATCTTAATCCTGAGATGGTACGATGGAGAAATTTCTTCCGGCAGAAAAAGAATGTCCGGAGCTTCGAGGAGTGGGATCCGGATCAGACGCCGATCCCTAAAGTGACTTTTATGTTGTGGGGAAAAGAATATCTGGAAAAGCTGGAATCAGAGTTAAAAGATGATTTTTATATGGCGCTGTTCCAGACCGGATCAGGTGATTTCTTCAACGGGGAGCTGATCTCGCTGAAAGACAATAAAGGTACGGCGGTACGGCGGACGGCGGACCTTCTGAAAGCAGATATCAAAGACACGATAGCTTTTGGAGACAGCATGAACGATTATCAGATGATTGAAATGGCAGAAGTGGGAGTCGCTATGGGAAACGCGGATGAAAAAGTGAAAAAGATTGCTGACCGGGTCTGTGAATCTGTGGAGGAAGACGGGGTGATCCGGGAGTTGGAAAGGATGGGAATATGTTGAAAAAGCTGGGCCAATGTATCGGCAGGCAGAGAAACTGGATCTATGCTGTTTTTGCCTGTTTCGCGCTGATGATATCGCTGAATACGGATCTGAGTGAAATCAGCGCGGAAGCCGCGGCAGGCGGTTTCTGGAATCTGCTGGCAGGAAACATAAAAAAATTGGAGTATCTGCTTCCGGTGTTTACCTATCGGGATGCGCTGCTTGCGTTTTTTATTTTTTTCTTTTTTCAAAAAGCCGGAGAAGAATGGGATACGCAGATTTCCAGGTGGGCATACCGGATACCGGCGGCACTGACCGCATTTTTTCTGGTGTTCGGCTACAGCTTCCGATATACCAATTCATGGGATTTAATTTTCATGGACACCTTCCATCTTCTGGTGTCCGCGCTGATGATGGCGGGATATTATTTCCTGTTTTCCAGGATCTACAGCCTGTTCCTGTATCGAATCTGCCGGATCGCCGCGGGAAGGGGAGTGAGCGCCCTGCCGGGAAAGATTACGGAATGGATCTTTGAAAAACATGCGTTTTGGGGTGCTTTTCTGGTGATCCTGATTTTCTGGGCGCCGTATATCCTGGCGAAATTCCCAGGAGCCGCCATGCCGGAGACGCTGGCGGAAATGAGGCAGTTTTACTGGAACGACATTAACAATTATTACCCGCCGTTCCATACGGTGACCATGAGTCTGATCATGCAGCTCGGCAATCTGATACATTCGTATACGCTTGGATTTTTCCTGAATCTGGTATTGCAGCTCGCTCTTCTTTTGTCGGCGTTCTCTTATGGGTTCGTTCTGATGAAACGGTGGAAGACTCCGTACATGATCCGCTATGCATCGCTTGCCATTATCTGTATTGTACAGTTTTTCCCGATGGAATCTACAATCGTGGAGAAAGATGTGCCCTATACAGCGTGCGTAATTTTCCTGGTGCTGCTGCTCTACGAACTGGTGCGGACGATTCGGGCGGACGAGGTGTATTCCTGGAAAAAGATGGTTGGCATGGTTCTGGTCTGTATGGGAGTGGCCTGCAACCGGAATGAAGGATTCTATTTAATTCTGGTATCCGGCATCGCCGTGGCGGTATATGTGTTCCGGATTTTATGGAACGGGCATCGGACGAACTGTATCCGGATCATGACGGCAGTTCTGCTGCCGCTCCTGCTTTTTGCCGGTTATCAGAAGGTCCTGCTGCCTGCCTGCGGAGTGACAGACAACGGCCCGAAAGAAGCTTTGTCTATCCCGTTCCAACAGACGGCGCGATATGTCCGGGATTATGGGGATGAAGTGACAGAGGAAGAGGCGGAAATCATAGGACAGGTGCTGGATTATGAGAATCTGGCAGAGCTGTATGACCCGATTACATCCGATCCGGTGAAATATACCTATCACGCGGAGGCGACAGGGGATCTGCTGGATTATTTTGGCGTGTGGTTCCGACAGCTTCTGAAGCACCCGGGCAGCGCGGTGGAAGCTACGATGAACAATGCTTATGGTTGGTTTTATCAGGAAGGGTACGCCCATAATTACCTGATGACGCCCACAATCGACGGGCAGGAAATCCGCTGGGAGATTGTGCAGCCGGAGAAACTTGCAGGGGTGCGCCAGGTGATGGAGCGTGTGGCCAAACTGTTGTCAAGAGTACCGGTCGTCAACTGGTTTGAAAATGCCGGTTTTGTATCCTGGATGACGATTCTGGCGGCAGCGGTGTGGATCGGCTCCGGACGGAAAAAATACCTGCTTTCCGCACTGCCTCTGCTGGTCGCGCTGCTGGTATGCGTGGCGTCGCCCACGTTCAATTATCAGGTCCGGTATATCATGCCGGTGATGTTCTGCGTTCCGTATTTGCTGCCGATGGTGCTGCAGAGCCTGACAGAGAAAAGAGAACGGGAGCGCTAAATCAGCTCCCGTTTACAAATTGGCGGCCTTCGTGGTCCATTTCGTAGTTCTCAGTGTAGATCAGTTCCGAAATGGGGACGATCTCGTACCCTTTGTCTGTGAGGCCGGTGATGACCTGTTCCAGCGCGTCTTTTGTATAGGTGGCGCCATTGTGCATCAGGATGATGGATCCATTGCCCAGATGCGGATGATCCACTACCTTGGACACGATGGCGTCCGCACCATAGTCTTTCCAGTCCAGACTGTCCACGTCCCATTGAATCACATGGTATCCCAGTCCATTGGCGGCTTCGATCAGCGTGTCGTTATAGTCGCCGTAAGGAGGACGGAACAAAAACATGTCTTTGCCGGTCAGCTCTTTGACTTTATCGTGTACTTTCTGGATCTCGTCTTTGCATTCTTCCGCACTCAGCTGGGACATCTGCTTGTGATTTTCACTGTGATTTCCCAGATCATGTCCTGCGTCCGAAATCGCTTTTACATCTTCCGGATAAGATTCTACCCATCCTCCGGTCATGAAAAATGTAGTTTTAATGTTGTGCTTTGCCAGGATGGAGAGAAGATCGTTGGTGTCTTCATTCCCCCACGCCGCGTCAAAACTCAAGGAGACTTTCGGCGCTTCGGTCTGCACGCAGTAGATTGGGAGTCTGCGGCTTTCAACCAGGGCGGAGGCGGGAACGGTGTCTTCTCCGAAAAAAATTGTGCCAACCAGCACAACAGTCAGGCAGAGCGCAAGGATACCTGCTTTTGAGAGGAACAAGTGTTTCATAGATACTCCGCAGGATATTTCTTGTTTCTATGTGTATGAGATTTTTAAGAAAATCATGACAAATTGTTCGGCTCGTGTTTCATTGAAAACAGAAAAAGAATGAGGTATAATAATACATCATTATTTTTTTGAGCATTATACGAGGAGATTGTAAATATGAAAATAAAAAGTGAAGAAAAAGGGACGGAAAAGAAGAAACGCAAAAAGAAAAAAATGCACCCGTTTGTCAGGGGATTTCTGGGATGCATGGTTGTACTTGTACTGCTGCTTGGCGCAGCCGGCTTTCTGGCGGGCGGCTTTTTGTATGGGAGGTTAAATTATCAGGAAATAGATTCTTTGTCAAGCGAGCCGTTTAAAGAAGAGGGTGTAAAAAATATTCTCCTGATCGGCAATGACTCCAGAACAGATGACGAAAGCGGGCGTTCCGATGCGATGATTCTAGTTTCCATCAGCAGCAGGACCAATTCGATTCATCTGACCTCATTTTTGAGAGATATGTATGTAGACATTCCGGGACATGACGGCAATCGTTTAAACGCCGCATATGCCTACGGCGGCCCGGAGCTTTTGATGGAAACCCTGGAGGAAAACTTTGATATTGAGGTAAACCGCTATATGCTTGTGAATTTTCAGGCATTTGCGAATCTGATAGATGCCGTTGGCGGTATAGAACTGGATGTGACAAATGAAGAAGTTCAGTATATTAATGGATATCTGGTAGAGTATAATCAGCTGGAAGGCAGGCCGGAAGGTACAGATTACCTGGATACATCCCTCAGCGGGAATATTCATCTGAATGGGCCTCAGGCCCTGGCATACTGCCGTAACCGCTATATCGGCACGGACTTTGCAAGGACGGAGAGACAAAGGAAGGTCATAGCAGCCGCGGTAAAAAAGGCTCCGCTGGCGCTGGCGACAAACGGAAGCGAACTGATCGACGGCGTAATGTCGAATATAACTACCAATCTGACAAGTTCAGAATTCAGAGGCCTGTTGCTGCAGGCGCCGTCCATGATGACATATGAGATGGTTCAGGGAAGTATCCCGCAGGAAGGAACGTACTCGAACGTAACGATCAGAGGCATGGCAGTTCTGGAAGTGGATTTTGAAGCGAATAAAGAATACATACAGACGGAAATATACGGAAAGTAGATTTTTGCTCTGTACCGCAAAAGACCGGTGCGCGTTGTCCGCACCGGTCTTTTACGGGAATCATGAGGTTAAAAAGTGGGTTGTGCATTCATTTGTTTATGAGTATAATGGTACCGTTTGAGAAAGGATTAGAACTAAAATGGGAAAAGAAGATAAAAGAGAAGCCTTAAATGTAGCCTTTCTTGCAGGGGATATTCTCCTGGCCAGCGGAGCGGAGATTTTTCGCGTGGAAGAGACGATTTTTCGTATTGCGCAGGCATATGGGGTAGAATCCAGCGATGCCTTTGTGTTGAGCAGCGGCATTTTCCTGACGGCGGGAAATGACAGAGAAGCAGACTTTGCAAGGGTTCTTCATATTCCGCTCAGCGCGGCCCGGCTGGACAGGGTGACTGAAGTGAATCAGCTTTCCAGAGAGATTGTTCAGGGAAAACATACGCCTGCTCAGGCCAGGGAGAGGCTTTTAGAGATCCAGAATATGCCGGGAAAATCAAAGCTGTGTCAGGTACTGGCTTCCGGCGTGGGAAGCGCCTGTTTTTGTTTCCTGTTTGGCGGAGACTGGCTGGACAGCGCGGCGGCATTTGCTTCGGGGCTCCTGTTATACTTGTTTCTTTTGTATCTGGTGAGGGGAAGGCTTTCTAAAATTGCATCCAATATCTCCGGGGGAGCTCTGGTGACTTTTTGTTGTATTCTGTTGTATCAATGTGGAATTGGTCATCAGTTGGGGCAGATGATTATCGGTTCTATCATTCCCCTGGTTCCGGGAGTAGCATTTACAACGGCGATTCGCGATATCGCGGATGAGGACTACATTGCCGGCGCGGTCAGGATGCTGGATGCGCTGCTTGTGACCTTTTGCATAGCCATGGGAGTGGGACTGGTCATGACTCTTTATCATTATCTGACAGGGGGAACGATGCTGTGAACGGAAGAATTATATGGGAATTTCTGGCGGCGTTCGGGGGAACGGCAGCTTTTGCCCTGCTGTTCCAGGTCCCGAAAAAATATTACGGATATTGCGGTCTGATCGGCGGCTGCGGGTGGATCTGCTATAAATGCCTGCTTCCGGAATGTTCGGAACCATTGGCCGCGTTTTTCGCCAATGTGGTCGTGGTATTTCTTTCCCGTCTGTTTGCCGTGAGAGAAAAATGCCCGGTTACAGTTTTCTTGATTTCGGGGATTTTTCCGCTGGTTCCGGGAGCGGGGATTTACTGGACTGCTTATTATATTGTAGTCAATGAACTGGAACTGGCAGGTCAGAGAGGATTCCAGACGCTGAAAATCGCGGTGGCGATTGTATTGAGTATTTTGCTCGTTTTTGAGCTTCCTCAGGGAATATTCCGCGTAAGATTTCGAAAGGAGAAAAAGACGATATGAAATATATCAGGCAGTTTTTGATTATACTTTTGATAACATTTCTTGGAGAGGTATGCAGATACTTGATTCCGCTGCCGGTTCCGGCGTCGATCTACGGGCTTCTTCTGTTATTGGGGGCGCTGCTGGCCGGAGTGATAAAGCTGGATCAGGTAAAGGAAGTTTCCTGTTTTCTGATTGAAATTATGCCGTTGATGTTTATCCCCGCGGCAGTGGGACTTCTGGAGTCCTGGGGCGCCTTAAGCGGCATTTTCGCGGAAGTAGCAGTGATTACGGCGGTATCTACGGTCCTGGTCATGGGAATCAGCGGAATTGTGACCCAATGGATCATTCGGGCCGAAAGGAGGAAAGAAAAATGAAAGAGATGCTGTGCAGTTCTGTGTTTTTCGGCGTGATGGTCAGTGTGCTGACTTATGAACTGGGGAATTTTCTGAAAAGAAAGTTTCATCTGGCGATTTTTAACCCATTACTCGTTTCAGTAGCCGCCGTGATTGGAATGCTGCTGATTTTTCGGGTGGACTATGACTCTTATTATAACGGGGCGCAGTATTTAAGCTATCTGCTGACTCCGGCGACGGTCTGTCTTGCAGTCCCGTTGTATGAGCAGATTACGCTTCTGAAAAAACATTTTAAAGCGATTCTTGGGGGCATTTTATCCGGGGTGCTGACCAGTCTTGTGAGCATTCTGGCTATGTCTGCCGTTTTTGGGCTTTCTCATGAAGAGTATGTTACCTTGCTGCCCAAATCCATTACGACGGCGATCGGAATGGGCGTTTCGGAGGAACTGGGCGGTATCGTCACGATTACTGTGGCAGTCATTGTAATTACCGGAGTATTGGGGAATATGATCGGGGAGGCTGTCTTCCGGCTTTTCAGGATAGAGGAACCGGTGGCAAAAGGAATTGCGATTGGCTCCGCGGCACATGCGATCGGGACAGCGAAGGCTATGGAGCTGGGAGAAGTGGAAGGAGCCATGAGCAGCCTGTCTATTGCGGTGGCGGGGCTGCTGACCGTAATCGGAGCTTCATTGTTTGCAGGTTTCTATTGAAAACTGTCTGCAAACTCCATATACTGAAAGAGAAGTATTAACTGCTAAAGGGGAAGTATATGAAGTTCACATGGAAAGAAGACGGAAGGCGTATTATTCTTATTGTTGTGGCGGCGGCGATTTCAGCTGTAAACATTAAATCTTTTGTGCGGACCGGCGGACTGTACCCGGGCGGAGTGACGGGACTGACTTTGCTGATTCAGCGTGCGTGCGAGATGTTTTTCGGGTGGGAGATCCCGTATACCCTGGTGACCTGTCTGCTGAATTTTGGCCCGCTTTACATCGGTTACCGGTACCTGGGGAAAAAATTTACCCTTTATTCGTGTCTGTCGATCCTGGTGACCAGTATTCTGACAGATATTCTGCCGTCGGTTCCGATTACCTCGGATATTTTGCTGATCTGTATTTTCGGAGGCATCATCAACGGCGCGGTTATCAGTATCTGTCTGCATCAGAACGCCACCACCGGAGGAACGGATCTGATATCCATCTATTTATCCAAGAAGAAAGGTGTGGACACCTGGAACTTGATTCTTGGGCTGAATATGGTGATCCTTCTGGCGGCAGGGCTGTTGTTCGGATGGGACAAGGCGCTTTATTCCATCATTTTCCAGTTTGCCTCCACGCAGGTTCTCCACATGCTGTATAAGCGCTACCAGCAGAATACGCTTTTTATTGTGACAGATCACCCTAAAGAAGTATATCTTCAGATTTACAGCCTGACGAATCATGGAGCGACGATCATACAGGGGGAAGGCTCTTATGTACATATGCAGCACAAAATCCTGTATTCCGTGGTTTCCAGTGAAGAACTGAAAGAAGTGCTGAAAGCGGTAAAAAAAGTTGATCCCAACTCTTTTATCAACGTTATCCGCACGGAGCGGGTGGTAGGTCTTTTTTATCAGAAACCCAATGAATAAATCTTGGAAAAAGCGGGCGGACATGTTATAATGAACCGACTATAGATTTTGAGGGAGAAAAAACTTGGATAAGATAGCAGTATTGATCCCATGTTATAATGAGGAAAAGACGGTGGCGAAGGTGGTCCGGGATTTCAGGAACGTACTTCCGGAAGCGGTTGTCTACGTATATGATAATAATTCATCGGACCGGACAGCACAGCTGGCCAGGGAAGCCGGAGCGGTTGTCCGCCACGAGTATCAGCAGGGAAAGGGAAATGTGATCCGCCGGATGTTCCGTGAGGTGGATGCGGAAGTGTATCTGATGACGGATGGAGACGATACTTATCCTGCGGAGTTCGCGAGAGAGATGGCGGACAAGGTTCTTCATCACCAGGCGGATATGGTCGTGGGAGACCGGCTTTCTTCTACGTATTTTACAGAAAATAAACGGCCGTTCCACAATTTTGGCAATACGCTGGTGCGCAGTACGATCAACCGCCTGTTTCATACAGAGATCAAAGACATTATGACCGGTTACCGTGCATTCAGCTACCAGTTTGTGAAAACGTTCCCGGTTCTCTCCAAAGGTTTTGAGATTGAGACAGAGATGACGATTCATGCTGCGGATAAAAATATGCAGGTGGAGAATGTGGTGATCGAGTACCGCGACCGTCCGGAGGGTAGCAAGTCCAAACTGAATACCTATTCTGACGGAGCAAAAGTGCTGATGAGCATCGCGAAATTGTACCGCAATTATAAGCCGATGAATTTTTTCGGGCTGCTGGCCCTGGCTCTGGCGGTCGTAAGTATCGTATTTTTTATTCCCGTACTGGCAGAGTATTTGGAAACGGGACTTGTACCTAAATTCCCGACGCTGATTGCCTGCGGTTTTGGGCTGATCGCGGCGCTCCAATCCTTGTTCGCGGGACTGATCCTGTCTGCGGGCGCGCAGAGGAACCGCCAGGATTTTGAGATGAATCTGATCCGGACCAGGATGCAGTATAAGGAGCTTTTGAAGAATGAAGGACAGGATTCTGACGATCGATAAAAGAAAATGGATCCGGCTGGGGATCTTTTCACTGGGAGGCGGCATACTATTTGCCGCCTTTGACCGTTGCGGCTATATGCTGAAAAATTATGGGAGTATCTGGGCCGTATCTGAGAACCCATGGCACCGGACCATATGGATGAGGATTCTCTGCCGTCTTCCTGCATATACGCTGGCAGTGCTTTTGCTTTTGCTGGCAGTACAATGGCTGCGGACAAGGAAAGAAACCGGCGGACGGATCGCACAGGCATGGCAGGAGATGACCAAACGCAGATACTGGTTTTTCCTGATGTGGACAATCTATTTTATCAGTTTTCTGCCTGCCTTTCTGGGCGGATTTCCGGGATTATTTGCGGCAGACGCGCCGAATCAGATAGGGTGGACATTTTCAGGATGGCTGACAGCCCATCACCCGCTGCTGCACACAGGAATCTTATGCGGAATCTTTTCTGCGGTGCGGGCTTTGGGCGGAAGCGACAATCTGGCGGCGGCTGTTTACACAATCCTGCAGATGCTGGCAATGTCGGGAATTTTTGCCTGGATCAGCCGGTTTCTGAACCGGGAACATGCCCCGGTCTGGCTGCAGGCCGGCACAGTTCTGTTCCTGTGCCTTTTTCCATTCCACGGAATGATGGCGATCTATACGACGAAGGATACCTTATTCGCGGGTATTTTTGTATTAAGTATTATGCAGGTGTGGCGGATGTGTGTTCATCCGGAGGAGTATTTCAGCGGATGGCGCCGCCTGCTGTGCGGCGGAATCTGTTTCAGTCTCCTCCTGTTGTTCAGAAACAACGGATTCCATACGATCATTTTATGTGCTCCGTTTTTACTGTTTTTTTTAAGAAAGTACTGGAAAAAGCTCCTGCTTCTGCTGGCGGGAATCTTTCTGGTCTATCAGGCATATAATGGTCCGTTTCTGAAGATGATCGGTGCGGAAGAGGGAAATCCCCGCGAAGCGCTGAGCGTGATTATGCAGACGCTGGGACGGACTTATGCGGCGGGCGGAGATATCCGACCGGAAGAGATGGATGTGATCCGGCCGGTACTGGATGAAGAAACTCTGGCTTTGTATACGCCGGACTTGTCTGATTCCATTAAAAATTATTTTCATACAGAGGCGTTTCAGGAAAATGCCGGAGAGTTTTTAGAGACCTGGCTGCAGATTGGTTTAAGGAATAAGAAAATATACGCAGATGCTTTCTTGAATACCACGTACGCGTTCTGGTATCCGGGTGCTGAAAACGAATATCTGGAGTTTGTCTGCTTTGATATTGAAGAAGGCAACCCCGATTATCCTCATGTGCATATGGAACCGGTCAGTGAATTATTTAACCGCTATTTTACGGCTGTGGGGACAGAAGCGGTATTCCGGCAGATTCCGGTGCTCAGAGAGATTTTATCCATGGGCGGATACTTCTGGCTGATGGTTTTTGCCGCTCTTTATGTAATTTACAGAAAAGAATACCGCAAGCTTTTATGGATGCTGCCCCTCTGGACCTATATGGCTACGAATCTTCTTGGGCCGGCGGCGCTTCTCAGATACGCGTATCCGATTATGCTGGCGGCGCCGCTGCTGCTCTTCTGGATGTTGGAAAAGCAGCAGTAAACGCCGGACAGAGTCAGTTATTACATCCACAGTCCTCATAAGGGGGCCGCGGAGGACGGGGCGGCGGAGGCGGCGCCGTCCGTGTGTTCTGTTCACAACCGGAGCAGGATCTGCCGGTGGGCATATCACAGCAGGTATTCTGACAGGAATTTCCGCAGCCGCGGTTTTGACCGCAGCAGCATAAGAGCAGTAAAATCCAGATACAACTGTTCATAGTTTCAACTCCTTTCTGTTATAGACTATGCAGAGGACTCTTTTCTTGACAAAGAAGAAATCAGTTGTTATATTGAATGCAGAAACAAGGGCGTTTTTCGGGAGAGAATGACGCCTTTTTTTCATATTGAACATGCAAAAGGAGAGCAAGATGAGCAGATATACGAAGAAAGATATCCTGGAACTGGTAGAGGAAGAGGATGTGGAGTTTATCCGGCTGCAGTTTACAGACCTGTTTGGAGGAATGAAAAATCTGGCGATTACGGCAAATCACCTCAGAAAAGCTTTGGACAATCGGGTGACTTTTGACGGATCTTCTATCAAGGGATTTGTGGATGTAGAAGAAAGCGACCTGTATCTTTACCCTGATTACAACACGCTGGCAATGTTCCCATGGAGACCCCAGCAGGGACGGGTGGCGCGCCTGATCTGTGATGTATACAGGCCTGACGGATCGTGTTATGAGGGAGATCCGCGTTATATCCTGAAAAAGATTGTCTCCGAGGCAGAAGGCATGGGATACACATTCCAGGTAGGTCCGGAATGCGAATTTTTCCTTTACCACTTGGATGACGATGGTCTGCCTACCAATATCACCCATGAGCAGGCCGGTTATTTTGATATGAGTCCGTTGGACTTTGGAGAAAATGCCCGGAGAGATATCGTGCTGTCTCTGGAGGAAATGGGATTCGAGGTAGAGGCGTCTCACCATGAGAATGCGCCGGCTCAGCACGAAATTGATTTCAGATACGATGATGCGCTGACTACTGCTGACAATATTATGACATTTAAACTGGCGGTTAAAACAATTGCCAAGCGACACGGACTGCACGCCACGTTCATGCCCAAGCCCAGGAACGGGGAGGACGGTTCCGGCATGCATATCAACATGTCGCTGGAAAAAAACGGAAAAAACACGTTTTATGACCCGAACGACTCGCTGCGGCTGAGCCGGGAGGCATACTGGTTCCTCGGCGGCCTGTTAAAACATGTTAAGGGGATGACTTTGATACTGAATCCGATTGTCAATTCTTATAAGCGTCTGGTGCCCGGCTATGAAGCGCCCGCATATATCGCCTGGTCCGCAAAAAACAGAACGCCGCTGGTGCGTATTCCGGCCACAAAAGGCGAAGAAGTAAGGATTGAACTTCGCTCTCCGGATCCTGCATGCAATCCCTATCTGGCGCTGGCAGTCTGTCTGGCGGCAGGACTGGATGGGATCCGCAATAAAATTGACCCTCCGAAACGGCAGGATATGAACATGCATCAGCTGAGTATGGAGGAACTGAAGGATATGGGGATCGAGTGTCTTCCCCGCAACCTCATGGACGCAGTGCACGAATTTGAAAAAGATCCTCTGATGAGAGAAGTTCTGGGAGAAGAAGTCTGCAGAAAATATGTGGAGGCAAAGCTCCAGGAGTGGGAGGACTATAACGCTCAGATATCTGAATGGGAACTGGATAATTATCTGCTGAGATATTGACATTCTCCTGACAGCTGCAGTAAGACATAGGGAGAAATGTGTATGATCAGTGTAATAATTGTGTTTCCAAAGCCGGAGGATGGGAAAAGTATCCGCAACCTGCTTGTCCGCCACGGATACGATGTGGCTGCAGTTTGCACGCAGGGAGCACAGGCGCTGAATTACGCCGATATGGTAAACGGAGGAATTGTGATCAGCGGATACAAGTTTCCGGATATGTACTATTTCGATCTGAAAAATTCTCTGCCTCCGGACTTTGATATGCTGCTGCTGGCTTCTCCGAGGGTCTGCGAAGAGTGCCGCGATCAGGATATTATACGGGTGTCCATGCCGCTTAAGGTGCAGGATTTGATGAGCACGCTGGAAATGATGTGCGCAAATCAGGCAAGGAAGAGAAAGAAAAAGAAAGGAAAACCCAGGCAAAGATCAGAAGAAGAGCAGAAAATCCTGTGGGAGGCCAAGGCGGTCCTGATGGAGCGGAATCACATGACAGAGGAAGAAGCCCACAGATATATCCAGAAATGCAGTATGGACAGCGGGAATTCCCTGATGGAGACCGCGCAGATGGTGATCAGCATGATAAAAATATAAGGGATGTCCCTTGTGTGGGAGTCGTTTTTTTGATATAGTGTGAGAAAGAACAGATGGCTGAGCTCAAGGAGGATGCAGGATGAGATTTACGAAAATGCAGGGGATCGGAAATGATTATGTCTACGTTGACTGTACCCGTCAGGATTTGAAAAATCCATCGGAGGTCTCGCGTCTGGTCAGCGACCGCCATTTCGGAATCGGAGCGGACGGGCTGATCCTGATCCGGCCGTCTGAGCAGGCGGATTTCTGTATGGATATGTATAATGCGGATGGCTCCCGGGGAGAGATGTGCGGGAACGGGATCCGCTGCGTGGCAAAATATGTATACGACTGCGGCCTGACGGATAAAGACGAGATTTCTGTGGAAACGCTGGCGGGGATCAAATATCTGAAATTGGCGGTGGAAGATGGAAAGGTATCCCGGGTGCGTGTGAATATGGGAGCGCCGATACTGGAGGCTGAAAAGATCCCGGTAAGAGCTGAAAAGTCTCCGGTGGTGAGAGAGCCGGTTGAAGCATGCGGACGGCGCTGGGAGATGACCTGTGTCTCCATGGGAAATCCCCATGCGGTGGTTTTCATTGATACGCCGGTGAAAGAATTCCCGTTGGAAAAATATGGCCCGTATTTTGAAAATCATGAGCGCTTTCCCAGACGGATTAATACAGAGTTTATCCGGATTCTGGACCGCCGCAGTATGGAGATGCGCGTGTGGGAGAGGGGCAGCGGCGAGACGCTTGCCTGCGGAACCGGAGCGTGCGCGGCGACGGTGGCGGCTGTGCTGAACGGACTCTGTGAGAGAAAAGTACTGGTTCACCTGGCAGGCGGAGATCTGGAGATTGAATGGGATGAAAAGGACGGCTGCGTCTATATGACCGGGCCGGCTGTTACGGTCTTTGAAGGCGAGATGATCCTCCCGGGCGGACTGGAGTAGTGGAGCGGATATGATAAAAGTCTGGAATGGATGCGTAAAATGTATATATGCCGTACTGTTCACCGTCCTGATCCTGCTGAGCGCATATATTTTTTATGGAGCGCTTGACACATTGGACGGAGCGGATGCGCTTCAGGAAGTCCTGCATGGAAAAATGGTTCCCGTATTTTTGCTGGGGACCTCTTTTCTGCTGGGCTTTCTTTTGCTTGGATTATTCCGGCACCTGATTCCGATACTGGAAAAGCATGAAAAAAAAGCAGTACCGGTTCTTTTCGGAGTGATGCTCCTTCTTCAGGTGCTGACCGTCATCTGTGTACGGACTTCTCTGAGATACGATCATCTGAAAATTTTCGACACAGCTGTATCCTTGCTGGAGCAGGGAGTAATCTCGGATACCCATTTCAGCTCGTATTTTATGAAATATCCCAACAACATACCCATATGCCTGTTTACGTACTTCTGGCTGAGACTGGCGGAGCTGTTCCGCATCCCCCGGGAAGTCTGGATGGAGTATATTAAACTGGTGAATCTGCTGTTTATGAACTTTGGCATGTGGTGCGGCTATCGTATTCTGCGCCGTCATCAGTCCGCATCCGCCGCTCTCCGGTATCTCATGCTGATACTGGTAAATCCGCTCTGGTATCTGCTGGGGGAGATGTATTATACTTCTACAATATCGCTTGCGTTTTCCATGGGGGCCATATGGCTTTTTGACAGCGCGGGGCGTCAGGAGACTCTGTGGAAAAAGTATACGCAGTATGCGCTGGCGGGTATTTTACTGGCGGCCGGATACCAGATCCGCGCGACGGTCATTATCACAGCGGCGGCGCTGCTGATCTATGCGGTCCTGCGGCTCCGGTCGTTCCGGCGTTCCAGAGAAGCGTTCAGCGTGCTGGCAGTATTGTTCGGAGCGGTCCTGATGCTGGGGGCATATAAGACGGCAGAGAGACATTATGCCGGATTTGATCCTTCGCAGACCGGATATCCTGCGGTGCACTGGGTTATGATGAGCGCTCAGGGAGAAGGGCAGTATAACAGCGCGGATGACGCATATACGGGCTCTTTTTCTACGAAAGAGGAGCGTACAAGAGCGGATCTGGACAGACTGAAAGAGCGTCTGGAGCAGATGGGTCCGGGAGGCCTTCTGACGCTGTTCCGCAATAAACTGAGGGTGGCATTTTCAGACGGGGATGATGATTATGCATCTCTGTTCCAGACTATGAGGGAAGCGTCACCGGTACAGAAATATATAAACGGCAGCAGGAGTGACTACCTGGCGGTTTATCTGCACAGCTACCACAGTCTGCTGTGCGGACTTATACTGCTGGCCCTGGTCTGGAGGGCTTTTCGGGGGAAACGGGGATTTCTGGACGTGATTGCCCTGAATGTCTGCGGCGCGTATCTGTTTTATCTGATCTGGGAAGTGGACGAGGCATACAGTATTCCGTTTATGCTGATGCTCCTGATGCTTGAGGCTGCAGGAATGGAGAAGCTGGATGGCGGTTTTACAAAAGCAAGAGAAAAACTTCCGGCATTGCGGCTTGCCCCGGCGGCCGCGGCATGCGGCCTTCTGATGATCGCAGCGGGGCTGGTGTGGGTTGTAAGCCGGACCGGTGCGCCGGTGAGGAACTACTCTGTCCTGCAGGATCAGGAAACCAGCAAAGACCTGCTGCTGCAGACAGAATTCTCCCAGACTTTCCGTACAGGAAAGGCGTTTGATCACATAGATCTCTGGGTGGCTAACTGGGATGGCGCTGCCAATGATTCTATTTACGAGCTCAGGATACTGGACGAGGCAGGGACGGAAGTGGCGAGAGCGCAGATGCCCGGCGCGCAGATGCCTTGTATTGATGCCTATACGGTCGCTTTTGAGAAGGTGATCCCTGAGAGGGAGCAGATATACACCATACAAGTGAGTCTGTCTAATCCGGACTGCGCCGTAAAGACTGATTTCCTCTATTATGGTACGGGAGCCTGGGATATGTATGGTGACGGCGCGCTGTACGCACCGGAAGAAATTCCGAACGTGGACCTGGCGTTTGCGGTTTACGAAGAAAGATAAAAGGAGATAGCTTTCATGAAACGAGTGATTACTTACGGAACTTTTGACTTACTCCATTATGGACATATCAATCTGCTGCGCAGAGCCAGAGCGCAGGGAGATTATCTGATCGTAGCCTTGTCTACTGATGAGTTTAACTGGAAAGAAAAACAGAAACGTTGTTATTTTTCTTATGAGGAACGGAAAATGTTATTGGAGGCTATCCGTTATGTGGATCTGGTGATTCCGGAGACTTGTTGGGAGCAGAAACGCACAGATATTCATGAGTACCATGTAGATACGTTCGTGATGGGCGACGACTGGGCAGGAAAATTTGACTTTCTGGAAGAAGAAGGAGCGGAGGTGATTTATCTTCCCAGAACTCCGGAGATCAGTTCCTCCCAAATTAAGCAAGATCTGAAAAAACCGTAAATTTTAAAGTTGCATTTAAAAACTGAATATGATAAGATACAGCACAAAGAAAAAGCAGAGAACAGGACTCTTGCCTGCAGAGGCCGACAGGAATATGGCGTCACCGACTGAGAGCGCCGTTTGGAAGAGTAGGCGAAGGGAACACCTGGGAGCCGGCTGTCTGAAAGAAGAGTAGGTCAGTCCGCAGGCATGCGTTATGTGCAAAAGAGTGGAACCGTATATGTCTGGTACTTCTGGTTCACCGGAGACAAGCAGGCAGGCGGTTCAATGCGGGTGGTACCGCGGGAGATGAATGATCTGTCCCGTCCCGGAATGTAAAAATTCCGGGACGGTTTTTTGTGTATAAAAAATTCCGTCCCGGAGAAAACAGGAGGAATGGAAAATGGAGTTTATGACAGGAGTAAAAAAACCAGACACATTGGAACTGCAGGAACTGTATGAGGAAAGTATGGTGGGAAAGACTGTCCGGGTAAACGGAGCTGTCCATACGATCCGCGATATGGGAGAGGTGGCGTTCGTGATCCTTCGCAAACGGGACGGACTTCTGCAGTGTGTCTATGAGGAAGAGACTGCGGGATTCGACCTGAAAGATCTGAAAGAAGCCGCCACTGTAGAGGCGGAAGGTATTCTGGAAAAAGAGGAGCGCGCTCCGGGCGGAATTGAGATCCGGCTGACCGGAATGAAAATTCTTTCTCTTCCCGACGCGCCTATGCCGCTGCCTGTTGCCAAATGGAAACTGAATACTTCCCTGGAGGCAAAACTGAATATGCGCTCTGTGTCGCTGCGCAATATCCGGGAGAGAGCGAAGTTCAAGCTTCAGGAAGGCATCGTAAGAGGCTTCCGGGATTTCCTGTATGAGCAGGGATTTACGGAGATTCATACGCCTAAGATCGGAGCCAAGAGCGCGGAAGGAGGCTCCAACCTCTTTAAATTGGATTATTTCCATCGTCCGGCAGTGCTGCAGCAGTCGCCGCAGCTCTATAAACAGATGATGGTAGGAGTCTTTGACCGGGTGTTTGAGACCGGGCCGGTATTCCGGGCGGAGAAACACAATACAAAACGTCATCTGAACGAATATACTTCTCTGGATTTTGAGATGGGTTATATCGACGGCTTTGAAGATATCATGGCCATGGAAACCGGTTTTCTGCAGTACACCATGAAACTTCTGGAGACGGAATATGCGAAGGAACTGAAGATTCTCGGCATTACGCTTCCGAAGACGGATCAGATCCCGGCAGTACGGTTTGACCGGGCGAAAGAACTGGTCGCGGAGAAATACGACCGCAAGATCCGCAATCCTTTCGATCTGGAGCCGGAGGAAGAGAGCCTGATCGGAAGGTACTTCCAGGAAGAATACGGAGCGGATTTTGTGTTTGTCACCCATTATCCGTCCAAGAAACGTCCGTTTTATGCCATGGATGATCCGGAGGACAGCCGCTATACTCTGAGCTTTGACCTGTTGTATCACGGCCTGGAGATCACGACAGGAGGCCAGCGTATCCATGATTACCGGATGCTGACGGAGAAGATCGCGGCCAGAGGAATGACAGAAGAAGGCCTGGAACAGTATCTGGATACTTTCCGCTATGGGATGCCGCCTCATGGAGGCCTGGGCATCGGACTGGAACGCCTGACCATGAAACTGGCGGGAGAAGATAACGTACGAGAGACTACGCTGTATCCGAGAGATCTGAGCAGGCTGGAGCCTTAATGTCAGAAACAAGCACGCGGCGGGAACCTCCCCGGGGCAAAGAGCAGAAAAGGAGAATGTGAAAAATGGCAAATATGATTTCCGATGAAACGATGGAATATGTGGGAATCCTGGCGAAACTGGAACTCTCGGCCGAGGAACGGGAGCAGGCGAAGAAAGATATGGAGCAGATGCTGGATTATATCGATATGCTGAATACTCTGGATACAGAAGGCGTGGAACCCATGTCCCATATATTCCCGATCCATAACGTATTTCGGGAAGACGTGGTAGAAAATGACGACGAGCATGAGAAGATACTGGCCAATGCGCCGGCTGCGAAAGACGGGGCATTCAAAGTGCCGAAGACGGTAGAATAGGAGGGGTATGTCGATGAGTCTGATGAGTTTGACGGCCCTGGAACTTGGAAAGAAGATACAGGCAAAAGAAGTAAGCGCCGTGGAAGCGGCGAAGGAAGCCCTGGGGCAGATAAAAAAGCTGGACGGATCACTGAACTGTTTCGTGACCGTAGAGGAAGACAGCGTACTGAAAAAAGCAGAGGAAGTACAGAAAAAGATAGATGCAGGAGAGCTTGCCGGCCCGCTGGCAGGCGTCCCGGCGGCAATCAAGGATAATATGTGCACAGAAGGGGTACGGACGACCTGCAGTTCCAGAATGCTGGAAAATTTTGTGCCCACATACACAGCGGAAGCGGTAAAAAATCTGGAGCAGGCAGGCGTTGTGGTGATCGGGAAGACCAATATGGACGAATTTGCCATGGGAAGCACGACCGAGACTTCTTATTTTGGTCCTACCAGGAACCCCTGGGCGCCTGAACATGTACCCGGGGGATCTTCCGGAGGAAGCTGCGCAGCAGTGGCAGCCGAGGAATGCTCCTTTGCGCTGGGATCCGATACGGGAGGCTCTATCCGTCAGCCCAGCTCTTTCTGCGGCGTAACCGGACTGAAACCTACGTACGGGACAGTATCCAGATATGGATTGATCGCTTACGGATCTTCGCTGGATCAGATCGGGCCTGTCGGGAAGGATGCCGCGGACTGTGCCGCCGTGCTGGAAGCGATCGCGTCTCATGATCCGAAAGACAGCACCTCGATGAAAAGGGATTCCTATGATTTCCTGTCTGCGTTGGACGAAGGCGTCAGAGGACTTCGGATCGGTATCCCGAGAGATTATTTCGGAGACGGTCTGGATGAAGAAGTAAAAAGCCATATTCTGGAGGCGGCGAAGGTGCTGGAAAGCAAGGGAGCCGTGCTGGAAGAATTTGACCTGAGCCTGGTGGAATATGCGATTCCTGCTTACTATGTCATCGCGTCGGCGGAAGCAAGCTCCAATCTGGCCAGATTTGACGGAGTAAAATACGGATACCGTACGCCTGAGTACGAGGGACTTCATAATATGTATAAGAAATCCAGAAGCGAGGGCTTCGGGGCAGAAGTGAAGCGGAGAATCATGCTCGGTTCTTTTGTGCTGAGTTCAGGCTATTATGACGCGTATTATCTGAAGGCGCTGAAAACAAAAGCGCTGATCAGGCAGGCCTTTGACCGGGCGTTTGAGAAATACGATGTGATCCTGGGACCGGCCGCGCCTGGGACGGCTCCGAAGCTGGGAGAGTCTTTAAGCGATCCGCTGAAGATGTATCTGGGAGACATTTACACGGTTTCCGTTAATCTGGCAGGTCTTCCGGGCATTACGGTTCCCTGCGGCACAGACGGCAAAGGGCTTCCCATCGGCATGCAGCTGATCGGAGACTGTTTCCAGGAAAGAAAGATTCTTCGGGCGGCACACGCCTATGAACAGACCAGAGCATATGCACACTGCCCTTTGGCGGCAGAACAGGTATAGGGAGGAGAGAGGAAGATGAGCAAACAGTATGAGACCGTGATCGGCCTGGAAGTTCATGTGGAGCTGGCCACCAAAACGAAGATCTTCTGCTCTTGCAGTACGGAGTTCGGCGGAGCGCCGAATACGCACACATGCCCGGTCTGTACGGGAATGCCGGGTTCTCTGCCGGTGCTGAACAAGCAGGTGGTGGAATATGCGGCGGCAGTAGGTCTTGCCACCAACTGCTCGATTACCAGAAAATGTAAATTTGACCGGAAGAACTATTTTTATCCGGATAATCCCCAGAATTATCAGATTTCCCAGCTCTATGAGCCGATCTGCCGGAATGGATATGTGGAGATCGATACTCCGTCCGGAACGAAAAAGATCGGTATCCATGAAATCCATATGGAAGAAGACGCCGGCAAACTGGTTCATGACGAGTGGGAAGACTGCTCACTGGTGGATTTCAACCGAAGCGGAGTTCCGCTGATCGAGATTGTATCCGAACCGGATATGAGAAATGCAGACGAAGTGATCGCATATCTGGATAAACTGAGACTGATCATCCAATACCTGGGCGCATCTGACTGCAAGCTGCAGGAAGGCTCCATGAGGGCGGATGTGAACCTGTCAGTGCGGGAGGTTGGGTCAGAGAAACTGGGAACCCGTACAGAGATGAAGAACCTGAACTCTTTCAAAGCGATCGCCAGAGCCATAGAGGGCGAAAAGGAACGTCAGATAGAACTGTTGGAGATGGGGCGGCCGGTGATTCAGGAAACCAGAAGATGGGATGACAACAAAGAAGCATCTCATGCCATGCGTTCCAAGGAGGATGCGCAGGATTACCGTTATTTCCCGGAACCGGACCTGCCTCCGGTGATCATCAGCGATGAATGGCTGGAAGAGATCAGAGCCAGACAGCCGGAGCTCAGGACAGAGAAACTGATCCGTTATAAAAAAGAATTTGATATCCCGGATTATGACGCGCAGATTATTACTTCTTCCAAGAAAATGGCAGACTTGTTCGAAGCGACGACGGCTCTCTGCGGGAAGCCCAAAAAGGTATCCAACTGGCTGATGGTAGAGACCATGCATTTGATGAAAGAACATGATATGGAAGCAGATGATCTGAAATTCTCTCCGGAGAATCTGGCGAAACTGATCGAGCTGGCAGATGCCGGAACCATCAACAGCTCGGTGGCAAAAGAGGTGTTCGAGAAAGTATTTCTGGATGACATTGATCCGGATCAATATGTGGAAGAGCATGGTTTGAAGACTGTGAGCGACGAAGGAGAACTGCGCTCTGTTATTGAACAGGTCATCGCCTCGAATCCTCAGTCAGTGGAGGATTATCGTAATGGAAAAGAAAAAGCCATCGGCTTCCTGGTCGGACAGACGATGAAAGCCATGAAAGGAAAAGCGAATCCGGGGCTGGTGAATCAGATATTAAAAGAACTGCTGTAAAAGTTCTGAAGGAATTGTAAAGTTTTTCTATTTGAATTTATGGTTATTTAACGATTTTCCCATATTTTGTACACATTTTTCCGATATAGTAAAACCATAGAAATTCCACCGGGGTTTTTCATTTGCGAACCGGAGAACGGGAGAGAGATGGATGGCTTCGGGAATCTTAAAATGGGGGCGGTTGTTCGCCGGCGCGCAAGCGGGAGCCGTACCTCGACTAACAACAATAGCGGAAGGCAGGCGGCGCTGCCGCATGCCGGACGCTTTTACATATACAATTCCTGAAAACTCAGCCGCCTGCTGTGGAGACAGAGCCGAACCGACCAGACTCCATAGCAGGCGGCATTTTGTTGTATGCCCAAAAATATTGTGTTAAAATGCAAATAGCACGAAGACAGGAGGAGAATCGCAGATGAGAGCAGAGCCGAAGACATCATCTCAGGTGCTTTATTTTATACAGGAGATAAAAAAGGAAAAACAGGTTTTGGATCTTTGCAGGGATATGGGGATCATGATCAGAAAACTGAAAGAGGAAGACGCAGGAAGGTCCGTCGGCGTGCTGGCGGGAGTATTTCCGCCGGAACTGGCGCCTAAAACGGCGAAACAGGTACCGAAGGGATATCGTATGCCGGAACTGCTGGTATTCTGCGGACTGGAAGACGGACTCCTGGATCGGTTCCTTGCGGAATACCGGCGGCGGGGAATCGATCCCATCGGGCTGAAGGCCGTCGCGACGCCTCACAATCTGTTCTGGACCGTCTGTGAATTGACAGAGGAACTGGAGCAGGAGAGGGCAGCTATGCAGGCGATGAGCCAGAACAGGGAGGGCTGAAAAGGATGAAGAAAAGGATGATGACTGTCCTGGTCTGCCTGACGCTGCTGTTTTGCGGCTGCGGGAGAAATGCAGAAGAAACAGCGGGGACTGTACAGGAGACCGCGGACATAGCCCCGGAAGAGACTGGGCAGGAGACCGCGGACGCAGCCTCAGAAGAGATTGTGCAGGAGACTTCAGAGCCCGCGGCAGAAGAACCGGTACAGCAGGAAACACCGGATCCTGCCAGCCTGGAAACAGAAACCGTTTATGCCACGGACCGGGTGAACATCCGTACCGCGCCGAGCACAGATGCGGAAATTTTCGGCAAACTGGGTGTGCGTCAGACGGCGGAAAGAATCAGCGATGACGGGGAATGGAGCCAGATCCTGATCGATGGAAATGTGTATTATGTGGCAAGTGAATACCTTCGGATAAAGGCGGAAAATGCCGACAGCAACGGTTATCTGGTCGTCATCGATGCGGGGCATCAGAGTCAGGGAAACTCCGAGCAGGAACCGGTAGGACCGGGAGCCTCAGAGACGAAGGCAAAAGTGACCGGAGGAACCACCGGGACGACGACCGGGCTGAAAGAATATGAATTGAATCTTCAGGTGGCGCAGAAATTGGAAGAGATTCTTCTCGAGCGGGGATACGAGGTAATCATGGTGCGTACATCCCATGATGTGGATATCAGCAACAGCGAAAGAGCGGCCGTGGCGAATGAAGCGGGGGCGGATGCGTTCATCCGGATTCACGCAAACGGTTCGGAGGACAGCAGCGTACATGGAGCCATGACGATCTGCCAGACTCCTTCCAATCCGTATAACGGAGCGTTATATGAAGAGAGCAGAGCTCTTGCGGATGCGGTGCTGGACTGTTTTGTGGCCAGTACCGGAGCCAGTAAGCAGTATGTATGGGAAACGGATTCCATGAGCGGGATTAACTGGGCGTCAGTTCCTGCGACTATCATTGAGATGGGATATATGACAAACCCGACGGAGGATCAGAATATGGCTTCGGAAGATTACCAGTATCTGATGGCTGAGGGTATCGCGAATGGAATTGATGAGTTTATACAATAAAAAGAGCGGATATAGTTGCAGAAGAGCGATCAAGGAATCGGGCGGCAGAAATGCCGTCCGATTTTATTATTAAGAAAGTGTTCAGGATCTGTTAAGAACTGTCAATTATGCTGATATTAACAAAAGCGCTTTTGATCATTTGAAAACAGAGTGAGGAAAATCAGAATGAAGAAGAGATGGATATTAGCGGGAACCATGTCTCTGGTTTGCGTATCTTTTCTCCTGGCAGGGATATACAGAAAACAGACAGAGGATAAAAAAAGAAAGGAAGATTCCGGAACAGTCAGAACGGTGCAGGTGACACGGCAGAATCTGATCGATTCCATAGGCATCACAGGAACCGTTGAAAGCGCTGATTCCAGAGATGTATCAGCGACAGCAAAAAATGTAAAAGTACTGGAAGTCCGGTATCAGGAGGGTGATTTCGTGGAAAAAGGAGATGTGGTCGTGGTTTTAGACTCCTCGGATCTGAAACGCAGGCTTCAGCAGGAGGAAAATAATCAGAAACTTAGTGAGTATAAAGAAAACAAACTGATTGAAACCGCAGAAGAAGGTTATCGGGATGTGGTGTCAGACGGCACGGAAGAATATAATCAGGCAGTAAAACAGGAAACCGCGGCAAAAGAGGCTCTTCAGGAAAGCGGCGGAAAACTGAGCAAAGCGGCGGAAACACTGAAACGTCGGGAAGCGAGAGTCGCAGAAGCGGAAAAAGCATTAAAGCAGGCTGGTGAAGAAGAAAAAACGGATATGGAAACAGCACTTCAGGAAGCAAAAGCTTCTTATACAGAAGCGCATCAAGAGTACATGGCGTTGGAGGAAGAAGAAAAAAGAGCGCAGGAGACTTATCAGACGGCATCTGAAGCTTTAAAGCGCGCGGAAGAAAAAAATGCCCGAAGTATAAAGACAGCGGCAGACCAGCTGGAACAGGCGAAAAAAGAACACGCATATTCCAATGACAGCAGCCAGGAACAAATAGAAGATTATAAAAATCAGATTGACAGCTGTATGGTTGCCGCACCTGTCTCTGGAGTGATTACTGCAATGAAAGTAGCGGAAGGAGATACTTATATGGGGGAATCAAATCTTCTTTTTACTGTGGCGGATAAGGACCACTTTGTGATATCGGCAGCAGTCAGCGAATATGAGGTGGCAAATATTTCCCGAGAAATGAAGGCAGCCGTTTTGGTGGAGGCCGCAGGAAGCGAAGAAATTCCGGCGGAAGTTTCCTATGTGTCTCCTACCGCGGAAAAAGCAGAGGAAGGAAACGCTTCTTACAAAGTCCGGATTGCCCTGGAAGGGGAGCAGGATCGTTTGAGGGCCGGAATGACCGCGAAAGCAAGTATTATTCGGGAGGCGGTCTATGATGTGCTGACGGTTCCTTATGATTGCGTGACGACGGACGAGGACGGAAATACAGTGATTTATGCGGACGATAATGGAGAAAAAACAAAGATTCCGGTGACAGAAGGGAAGAAAAGCGGTTATTATGTGGAGATTTCAGGAGACGGCGTGGATGAAAATACGATGGTGTATTATATGACGGAATTGAAAGACGATATGCCGTCGGAAGTAGAACAGGAAGATTTTAATTTTGGGGATAGTTTTTATGAGGAGGAACTATGATGCGGAGAAAGACCATGATCAGATTTACGGATGTCAGAAAACGTTATTATATAGGGAAGCCAAATGAACTGGAAATCCTTCATGGCATTGATTTAGAGATCCAGGAGGGAGAGTTTGTCTCAATTGTCGGGGCGTCAGGTTCCGGAAAATCTACAATGATGAATATTATAGGGATGCTGGACCGTCCGACAGAAGGAAAATATCTTCTGGATGGTATGGAGACAGAAAAACTGAAAGATAAAGAGTTATCGGCAATCAGAAATAAAAAAATCGGATTTATTTTCCAGACCTACAATTTGATCAGCCGTACAAGCGCGCTGAAAAATGTAGAACTTCCCATGCTCTATTTTGGCCTGGATGGAAAGACCAGAAACCGCCGGGCGAAGGAACTTCTGAATATGGTGGGAATGGGAGAGCGGATAGGACATCGTCCGGATGAACTCTCGGGAGGCCAGAAACAGAGAGTAGCGATCGCCAGAGCAATGGCGAACGACCCGGCGGTGATCCTGGCGGATGAACCCACCGGCGCCTTGGATTCAGTGACCGGGAGAATGATTATGGATATTTTCCGGCGCCTTCACAAAGAGCAGGGAAAGACGATTGTACTGATCACTCACTCTCAGGAACTGGCGGAAGAGACGGAGCGGATAGTGACATTGAAGGACGGCGTTATTGTGGGAGAGAGAAGAGGAAAAGCATGTTGATATGGGAAAACACGAAGCTTGCGTTGAACGGGTTGATAGCCAATAAGATGAGATCCTTTTTAACCATGATTGGAATTGTGATCGGGATTGCGTCGGTGATCGCGATAATGACACTGGGTAATTCGATTGGAATGTCAGTGCGTCAATCGATGGATTCCCTGGGGGCAAATCAGATTGTGGCAGGTATACAGAAAAAGAATACAGGTCAGAAAATAAGCTCGGAAGGGTTGACCTATCTGGATGGACCGCGGGTGGAAAAGCCGTCGGAAACAGATTTGATTACCCAGGAAATGCTGGATGAAATAAAAGAACGATTTGCGCGTGAGATCATGGGAATATCTTTGACGGAGCAGGTGGGAGAAGGAAAGATACAGACGGCGGAGAAACGAGCGTATGTGGAAATAACAGGATATAATTATGACGGTCTGGAGAATGAAAGGCTGACGCTTCTGGCCGGAAGGACACTGACCGAAAGAGATCAGGAAGAGGGCAGAAATGTTGTCCTGGCATCGGAAAAGATGGTACGTAAAATTTTTGGGGACCATCTTGCGGATGCCGTGGGGAATACGGTAGAAGTGCTGATGGATAAACAATACGTGAAATATACAATTGTAGGAGTCTACCAATATGAAGAATCGGCTATGGATTTTACAGTTTCGTCCGAGGATGATATGAGATCCGTTCTTTATTTGCCGCTGAAGGCTGCAAGGGAACAGAAGCATAATACATCGGGATATACTCGGTTTACGGCGCTGGCTGCTCCGGGAGTAAACGTGGAGGAAGTATCAAAAGAACTTCAGAGGCATATGAATGAGCAATATTACCGGAATAATGAAAGCTTTCAGATCTCTGCCATGAATATGGAAGCCATGGTAAAAAGCGTGACTCGGATGGTTTCGGGAATCTCTCTTGTGATAGCCGCGATAGGAGGAATCTCTCTGTTGGTAGGAGGGATCGGCGTCATGAACATTATGCTGGTATCGATTACAGAGAGGACCAGAGAGATCGGAACGAGAAAAGCGCTGGGAGCAGACAATAACTCCATCCGGATTCAGTTTATCATGGAGTCGGTTGTCCTGTGTATGATCGGAGGCGTGCTTGGCGTCCTGCTGGGAATTGGAGTCGCTTTTGCGGCCACAAGGGCTATGGGATATCAGATCAGTCCGTCGCTATATGGAATCGCGGCATCTGTAGGTTTTTCTGCATTAATAGGTATCTTCTTCGGATACTATCCGGCGAACCGCGCCGCCAAAATGGACCCGATAGAAGCGCTTCGGTACGAATAAAAAAAGATTGCTTTTTACTGGTTGTCATTTTACACTGTAAAAAACAGCGGAGGATAGAAAATGAGATGGAACGTCCAAAGATATTGCTGATAGAAGATGATGAGGATATCCGGGAGGGAATCCGTATTCTGCTGGAAAGTGAAGATTACAGAGTTGCAGAAGCAGGGAATGGGAGAGATGGACTGAAGCTTCTGGATCAGGATACGGACCTTGTCATACTGGATGTAATGCTTCCTGGAAAATCAGGCCTGAGAATCTGTGAAGAGATACGGAAGACGTCATTTGTGCCTATCTTGTTTCTGACGGCAAAAGCGCAGGAGTCCGACCGCCTAATCGGTTTGATGGTAGGAGGAGATGATTATCTTTCAAAACCGTTTTCCTATGCAGAACTTCTTGGAAGAGTGAAAGCGTTGCTGCGCCGTTACCGGATATATCATGGAAAGGAAGGACTGGAACGGGCAGATGCACGGAAGCTGGAACTGGCGGGAATACAAATCGAAGAAGAATTTCATGAAGTAATCGTCCGGGGACGGCAGGTAGAACTGTCTGAGATCGAGTACCAGATACTTCTGCTGATGATGAAATATCCCGGCAAGATTTTTTCCGCTCAGAATCTGTATGAAAGCGTCTGGCAAGAACCGTATTTTTACAGTTGTAATAGTACGGTGATGGTGCATATTCGCAGGCTCCGGGTTAAAATTGAGAAAGATCCTCAAAATCCGGAACTGATAAAAACCGTATGGGGAAAGGGATACCGCTTTGAGGGACATGGAAAATAAAATACATTCGCTTGGATTTCGTCTTGTAAAGCTGCTGCTGTTGGCCGCGATACTGGCATTCACAAGTTTTCAGCTGCTGTATGCCGCGGGCATTCGTGCGGTAAGGGCGTGTGTGGAAAATGATAACTATGTCAAACTTATGGATGAGAAATTTGCCGTCAGGCTGCAGGACTATATAAAAACAGAAAATCTGTCGGTTTCGGATACAGAAAAACTGAACTGGTGGTCCGATAGGCACTGGGAAGCAGAAATTCAGATTTTCAAAGAAGGGATTCTTCTGTATGATTCTTATTATCCGGAAGGCCTGCCGGCGGCAGCAGAAGGGTGGGAAATGCCGGAGGGCGGCAGAACATTGGTGTTCGCGGATGGAGAAGCGGAACTGATGGTTTACGGAAGCTATGGATACCGGCTTTACGTGGGCGTACTGGTGGCTGCGCTGCTGGCTTCTTTTGGCATATTTCTTCTGACGGTTATGGCGGGGATTCGCAGGACGATCCGGTATATCGGGTTGCTGAACACGGAAATACGCGTCTTGGAGACAGGAGAACTGGATCATCCGATAACAGTACAGGGAAAAGATGAACTGGCAACTTTGGCGAAAGAACTGGACGATATGCGCAAAGCATTCCGGGAACAGAACCGGCGTGAGGCGGAACTGACGGAAGCTTATCGAGGCATGATTACAGGAATGTCGCATGATTTGAGGACGCCGCTTACTTCATTGCTGATTTATACGGAAATGTTGGATAAACGGAGGTTTCAAAGTGAAGAACAAATGTGGTCATATATAAAAAAGATTAGTAAAAAGGCGCATCAGATGAAACAGATGTCTGATCGAATTTTAGAATATGCGTTGTCCGGAGAGCGGGAAGAACAATTCCGGATGGATTATATTCCGGAACAGGAGGCTTTTTATGATCTGTTTTCTGAAATGGAATCTTATCTGAGTCAAAAAGGATTCCGAACAGCCGTGAAGATGGAATGGTCAGAGCATCCGATCTGGGTCTGTGAAGAGTATCTGATCCGTATATTGGACAATCTGGTTTCAAATCTGGAGAAGTACGCGGAGCCGGAGTCTTTGGTGGTGATCCGTACGGTTGAGGATGCTGATTCTGCAGGATTTCAGATCATGAATCAACGCAGAGAAATGACGGAAGGGGCAGACAGCAGCGGCATAGGGCTTCGAAATATCCGGCGTATGATGGAAAAGATGGGAGGGCGTTGTATGGTGGACGGGGAAGGAGAGAAATTTCAGATGGAATTATTATTCAGAAAATGAGAAAAGAAAAACAGGAGACTTTCCAGTCTCCCGCTTCCCTTCCATTTTCGCATTCTTGCATAATTCTCAAGATAAAAAACATATGAAGCTTTCATGCTTAATTTATTTTTACGTAAGAATTTGTTGAAATGTCCGAATCAGATTAAAGTTTGGTCACGTTGGTGGCCTGCGGTCCTTTGGCTCCGTTTACTACTTCGTATTCAACGGCCTGGCCTTCCTCAAGAGATTTGAAGCCCTCCATATTCAGCCCGGTATAGTGAACGAATACATCGTTGCCATTCTCATCGGAGATAAAACCGTAGCCTTTCTGGTTGTTGAACCACTTAACTGTACCTCTGTTCATTGTGGTACCTCCTTAAAATAAATACGTGCTTTTTGGCACATCCTAAGACTACCATAGTTTACCGGGAGTGTCAAATGAAATCGGACGATCAACCGGACAGCCGCGGCGGAAACGACAGGTATGAAAACGCCCGGAAGAACATAGATTGGGTAATAATACCAGGGGGCATATGAATTGAAAAAAATCCTCTTTGTCAATCTGATGATCCTGTTGATATTCGCCGGAGCATCATACTGGACGGAAGTGGGGCGGGGGATGCAAAAGACTGCCGCGCAGGCTGTTCCAGAGACGCAGGAAGAACGATCGGAGAATACGGACGAGGAAGAGGATACCGAAGAGAAGGAAGAAGATTACATACGCTGGGTGGATTTCCAGGTGTCGGAGTTCGCCATGTCCGAGGCCTACGAATACGACAGGGACACTTACGGTACGGACGCGCATGTGGGATGGGTGGACCTTCTGGCATGGACCGCGGCGCATACAGGCGGCAATTTCGATGACGACCGGGAGGTTTTGAGCCTTCTGACGGAGCTGGAAGATAAGATCGGCCAGGGAGAGTCGCTGGAACAGATGACGTCGGGACTGGAGTATTTTCCATATTATAAAGAAGCGTATGAAGCCGTCCTGGGCGGCATGGTCGGGGAGTTTGAGATCGAAGAACCGGCAGAAGGAGAAGAAGGGAAAAAGAACTGGATGAAAAAATACGGACTGAAGGCCTTTCATCCTATCGCGAAAGGATTTCCGTACAGCGACTATGACGATTTCGGAGTGTCCAGAACCTACGGATACAAAAGAAATCACCTGGGACATGACATGATAGGGCAGACGGGAACTCCGATTATTAATGTGGAGTCCGGTTATGTGGAGGCATTGGGATGGAACCAGTACGGAGGATGGAGGATCGGAATCCGCAGTTTTGATAAAAAACGGTACTATTATTATGCCCATCTGCGACAGGGGTTTCCCTATCAGCCGGAACTGAAAGAAGGCTCTGTGGTACTGGCAGGAGATGTGATCGGATATATGGGACATACAGGGTACAGCACCGAAGAAGATACCAATAATATCGATACGACGCATCTGCATTTTGGAATGCAGCTGATTTTTGATGAATCTCAAAAGGAGGGGAACAACGAGATCTGGATCGACTGCTATCAGATCGTGCGGTTCCTGTACCGGAACCGTTCAGAGACAGAGCGCAACGCGGAAACAAAAGAATGGAGGCGGATCTATCTTTTTAAAGACCCGGACGCGGCAGCTTATGAGCGGACGGTGGATTTTTCCATGTATCCCTGAATGTGAAAGTTTTACTTTTCCTGCCGGAAGTGTTATATTGAATGGCAGAGGTGATAGATATGCTGGGAGAATGTCATGCCCATGTGATCATGGACGGCGTCAATTATAAAAATGCGGTGGCGCTCCATAAAGACGGAGTATGTGAGGAGGCGGTCCGAAAACATCTCAAAGCGTATCAGGACGCAGGGATAACATTTGTACGCGACGGAGGCGACGCGCGCGGCGCGTCTGCACTGGCAAAAGAACTTGCGGGAGAGTACGGGATCGACTATCGGACGCCTCTTTTCGCGATTCATAAAAGAGGACATTACGGCGGGATTGTGGGTTTCCCTTTTGACAGCCGCCGGGAGTACCGGGAACTGGTCGGAAAAGCAAAAGAAGAGGGCGCTGATTTTATCAAAATTATGGTCAGCGGACTTTTGGATTTTGCCCATGCAGGCACATTGACGGAAGAAGGACTGACTGAGGAAGAGATACAATATATGATCGGAACGGCTCATGACGCGGGAATGGCGGTTATGGCCCACTGCAATGGGAATGAGACCTGCCGGTACGCGATCCGCGCAGAGGTGGACAGCCTGGAGCACGGTGCTTTTATGGAGGATGAGACGCTTTTGCTGCTGTCAGAAAGCCGTACGGTATGGATTCCTACTTTTTCGCCTATAGGAAATCTGCTGGGATGCGGCCGGTTTCCGGATGAAGAGATAAGGAAAAATCTGGACGGACAGATGAAACGGGTCAGAAAAGCTGCAGAACTGGGCGCGTGTATCGGCCTGGGCAGTGACGCAGGAGCATACCTGGTGCCCCATGGAACTGGAACCCTGGATGAGCATGCTTATCTGCACCAGGCCGGTGTGCCGGACGGACTGCTGTGTGAAGCGGAAGAGCAGATTCGTCTGAGATTTAAAAGATCGTAAGCAGATCTGAGAACCGGTCGATGGTATAGTCCGGATCTTCAACCTGTCCGAATCCATAGGATGCGTAGCAGAACGGAACCCCGGCCGCGGCGCACGCCTGCTGATCCCCGGAAGTGTCGCCTACATATACAGGGTGTTCCAGATGATTGCGGTCGGCTACAAGACGGATATTCGGACCTTTTTCCAGGCCGGTATGGCCGGGGCATTCAAAATCCCGGATACAGGGGCCCAGGCCGGTCTTTTCCAGAAACAGCTCAATATAGCCGGACTGACAGTTGCTGACGATAAAAAGAGACGTGGTTTTTGACAGGCTGCGTATGGTCTCGGCCACGCCCGGATAGAGAATATTCTGACGGGACTCCCGGAGAAATTCATGTTCTCTTTCGCAGCAGGCCTCGATCAGCGGATAGCGCTGCTCCGGCTCCAGGAAAGGAAAACAAAGATCGGCAATATGGGGCAGCGTCTTTCCGAAGAGCTGCTGAAGCTGCTGCGGGGTGAAATGGACCGGGACATCGGGACGGGGATCCACCACATCGTTCCAGGCGTCTGCCACAATCCCGGTGGAATTCCACAGAGTGCCGTCTATATCCAAGATAATACCGTCTGGTTTCATATTTGTATGATCCTCCTGAATGTAAAAATAGAATGCGGACGGAACCGCTTTATCTAACATAGCACGGCCGTGAATCTGACGCAAGAGAAAAGGATAAAATATGAGATATGATAGAATAGAAGAGGCAGTATTTCTGTCCCGGCCCAACCGGTTTGTGGCCCGGGTGAGGACAGAACAGGGGGAAGAAGTCTGCCATGTAAAGAATACCGGGCGATGCCGGGAGCTGCTGATACCGGAGACGCGTATCTGGGTGCAGAGAAATGAAAGCCCGTCCCGGAAGACGGCGCTGGATCTGATCGCGGTGGAAAAAGAAGGCCGGGTCGTGAATATAGATTCCCAGATCCCCAATAAAGTGGCGGAAGAATGGATCCGTTCCGGGCATTTGTTTGAAAATCCGCAGGTGATCCGTCCGGAAACCCGTTACGGGAATTCCCGTTTTGACCTTTATCTGGAGAATGAAAACAGCCGCATGTTTCTGGAGGTGAAAGGAGTGACTCTGGAGGAGGAAGGCGTGGCCCGCTTCCCTGACGCGCCGACTGAAAGAGGTGTGAAACATGTGGAAGAACTGATCCGCTGTCGGGAAGAAGGATACCGGGCAGGGATTTTATTTGTCGTCCAGATGAAGGGAATCCGATATCTGGAACCGAATGACCGGACCCATCCGGAGTTCGGGGAGGCGCTTCGGGCGGCCGGGAATGCCGGTGTAGAGATACGTGCAGTGGACTGTCTGGTGACGCCGGAGTCCATACAGGCGGACCGGCCGGTGGAAGTAAGGCTTGGAGAGAAAAACGAATGATGGAATACATTGTAAAACCGCTGCTTTCATGGTATGATGAACATGCCCGTATTCTTCCCTGGAGGGAGGAGATCAGTCCTTACCGGGTCTGGGTATCAGAGATTATGCTGCAGCAGACCCGCGTGGAAGCGGTAAAACCATATTTTGAACGGTTTGTAAAGGCTTTGCCGGATGTGCATGCTCTTGCAGAGTGTCCGGAGGATGAGCTGCTGAAGCTGTGGGAAGGACTGGGATATTACAACCGTGTCCGCAATATGCAGAAAGCGGCGCGTGTGGTCGCAGATAAATACGATGGAGAATTCCCGGCAGATTATAAGAGACTGCTGGAACTTCCCGGAATCGGGCACTATACGGCGGGCGCGGTCAGCTCCATTGCTTTCGGCATCTGTATGCCTGCGGTGGACGGAAATGTGCTTCGGGTGTTGTCCCGGCTTCAGGCCAGCTATGACGACATTTTAAGCCAGAGCGTGAAGTATGCTTTTGAAGAAGAATTGCGGAAGATTATTCCTGAAGACCGGGCCGGAGACTTTAATCAGGCGCTTATAGAGATTGGCGCCATTGTCTGCGTCCCCAACGGGAAGGCAAAGTGCGGCGAATGCCCGCTGAGCTTTTGCTGCAAGGCAAAAGAAAAAGGAATCGTGGACGAGCTTCCCAGGAAGAAGGCAAAGAAAGAGCGTCGTGTGGAGAACAGGACGGTGCTGGTCTTAAGGGAAGGGAACCGGGTAGCGATCCGGAAACGTCCCGGAAAAGGTCTGCTGGCAGGTCTTTATGAACTTCCGAATCTGGAAGGCACTCTTAATGACGAAGAAGTACTCTTAAAACTTAGGGAGTGGGGATTTTCTCCTATCCGGATCCTTCCCCTGGCTCCGGAGAAACATATCTTCAGTCATGTGGAATGGAGGATGACCGGATACGCGGTCAGTCTGGAAGAGTCGGAGAATATGGATAAAAACGGCCTGTTCTTTATAGATGCCGGAGAGACAGAAGAAAAATATCCGATCCCGGCAGCGTTTGCCGCATATGCGCGGTATATGGACATTGTGCTGGGACAGGAAAAATATGAGGAAGGAAGAAAAGATGTTTGACAGTGTGATCATAGGAGCCGGCGTTGCCGGCAGTGTAGCTGCCAGAGAGCTGGCAGAAAGCGGACGCAGCGTGCTGGTGCTGGAACAGAGAGACCATATCGGAGGAAACTGCTACGACGAGCCGGACGAGCATGGAATACTGATCCATAAATATGGTCCCCACATATTCCATACGAAAGAAAAGAAGGCATATGATTATCTGTCCAGATTTACCGACTGGTATGCATTTGGCCATGAAGTGGTGGCGAATGTATATGGAAAGCTGATTCCGGTGCCCTTTAATCTGAATACGCTTCATATGGTATATGAAAAAGAAAAAGCGGACACCCTGGAGAAAAAGCTGATAGAGACTTTCGGCATGGGAAGCCGTGTGCCGATCTTAAAGCTTCGGGAGCAGGAAGATCCCGAGATCCGTCAGATCGCGGATTATGTCTATGAAAACATCTTCCTGCATTATACGATGAAACAGTGGGGGCAGACTCCGGAAGAGATCGATCCGGCCGTGACCGGACGGGTGCCGGTGGTGATCTCTTATGATAACCGGTATTTTCAGGAACCATGGCAGGGAATGCCTCTGCATGGGTATACTCCCATGTTTGAAAAGATGCTGGACCATCCGAAGATCAGGGTGGAGACCGGCGTGGACGCCCGCAGCCGCATCCGGTTCGAAGAGGACCAGGTGATTCTGGATGGAGAGCCGTTCTGCGGAGAAGTGATCTATACCGGTCCGGTGGATGAATTGTTTAATTGCTGCTTTGGACGCCTTCCTTATCGGTCTTTGAGATTTGATTTCGAGTATCTGGATCAGAAGGATTATCAGGGACATAGTGTGGTAAACTATACAGTAAGCGAAGATTTCACCCGCATTACAGAGTTCAAGTATCTGACCGGACAGAAAGCTCCGGGAACGACGATTGTGAGAGAGTATCCGTTTGCGTATACCGGGGCGGAGGGCGAGATCCCTTATTACTCCATTGCCAATGAAGCGAACCAGGCATTGTATGAAAAATACCGCGCGCTGACGGAAAAGATTCCTAACGTATGGCTGTTGGGACGTCTGGCAGAATATAAGTATTACAACATCGATGCCATGGTGATGAAAGCGCTGGAACTAACAGAGAAAATAAAACAAGAGGTGTAAGATGAAGTTATTATCGATAGCGGTCCCCTGCTACAATTCGGAATCATATATGAGAAACTGTATTGAATCCCTGCTCCCGGGCGGAGAAGAAGTGGAGATCATCATCGTGGACGACGGCTCTACGAAAGACCGCACGCCCCAGATCGCGGACGAATACGCCGCCAAATATCCCACTATCGTCAAAGTGGTGCATCAGGAGAACGGCGGCCACGGGGAGGCGGTCAATACAGGACTTAAAAATTCTACCGGCGTGTATTTCAAGGTGGTGGACAGCGACGACTGGCTGGACGCAGAGAGCTACCAGAAAGTGCTGAAAAAGCTGGGAGAACTGGTGCGGGCCGGAGATGCCGTCGATATGGTGATCTGTAATTATGTCTATGATAAACAAGGCGTTAAACACAAGCGTACGATACGTTATACGACAGCTTTTCCGGTGGAACAGGTGTTTACCTGGGGAGATGTAAAACATTTCCATCTGGGACAGTACATTCTGATGCATTCCGTAATCTATCGTACAGAGATGCTTCAGAGCTGCGGACTGGAACTTCCGAAACATACTTTTTATGTAGACAATATTTTTGTGTATTATCCGCTGCCTTACGTCAAGACTTTATATTATATGGACACGGATCTGTACCATTATTTTATCGGCCGCGCGGACCAGTCTGTCAATGAGCAGGTTATGATCGGCAGGGTGGACCAGCAGATCAAGGTCAATAAAATTATGATTGACCAGTATGATCTGCGGGCGATCCAGAATACTAAGCTGCGTAAATATATGGTGAGCTATCTGGATATCATGATGACTGTTTCGTCCATCATGCTGATCCGTTCCGGTACAGAGGAAAGTCTGCAAAAGAAAAAAGACCTGTGGCAGTACCTTAAGAATAAGGATGCAGGTCTTTATTACAAATTATATTTCGGCATCTTCGGCCGCGCCATGAATCTTCCGGGAAAAGGTGGGAGAAAGGTTTCGGTCTTTGCCTATAAGCTTGCCAACAAAGTCATGGGCTTTAACTAACATGCCGGAACGATAGACAAGATCGTTCATAAACATTCCAAGCAGGATACCGGTAAAGACGTCGATGCAGGAATGCTGTTTTAAAAATACCGTGGACAGGATGATGGTTACGGCTAAAAACCGTGACCCTCGGACTGTCCATTTGTTTTTTGCCAGCCCCGGCGTATACACGACTGCCAGATGAGCGGCAATGGAATTGAATACGTGGATGCTGGGCAGAATATTGGTCGATGTATCTGCCTGATAAAGGAAGCATACCATCCGGATAAAAATGTTGTCCCGGTCGAATTCCGTGGGCCTGAGCAGATGGCCGTTCGGATACAGGGCGGAGGCGATCAGGAAAACAGTCATGCCTGTATAAAGAAATACGATATATTTATAATAGTTTTTCCGGTCTTTGAAAAAAAGCCAGACGAATACGGCCGCAACATACAAAAACCACAGGAAATACGGGATGATGAAGTATTCACAAAACGGAATCATCTGATCCAGCGGAAAATGGATAACATGGTATGGGCGGGCTTCCTTCCCTTCCAGATACATAAAACATCCCAGATAGAGAGGAAGATAGAGAGTTGTCCATATATGCGGATGGCGAGATAAAAATGTTCTGAGTTTCTGACGCATAGTTACCCTCCTTCTGTTTTCTTATTTCTGCGCCATAATAGCACAGGATTTTCAGGAATACAATAGGGAGAAATCCGAAGAATTCTTAAAAAATTCTGAATATGGATACAATATTGACTTACAATATATGTAAAATGCAGTTGACTTGCCAAAGTGGCTGTGATATACTCTACCACGCTGCAAAACCCACAAAACCAAGGTCTTTCCGGGCTTGCGCCGCCGATTTCCGGCGTTAAATGAATCGAGTGTTCGAGACCTTCCACTCGTAAAACAAAACTAAAGGAGACAATTGCATATGAAAACAAGAAACAAGACACTATTCCTCGCTCAGGCAGCGGTGATCGCGGCCGCTTACACGGTGCTCTGCATCGCTTTCGCACCGATCAGCTATGGAGAGATTCAGGTTCGTATTGCGGAGGCGCTGGTGATCCTGCCGTTTTTCACGCCGGCAGCAGTGCCGGGACTATTCGCGGGATGCCTGCTTTCTAACATCCTTGGAGGATCTGTCCTGCTGGATGTGATCGGAGGAAGTATCGCCACGTTGATCGGAGCAGTCGGATCATATTATCTGAGGAGAAATAAAGTTCTCATATTGATCCCGCCGATTCTGGCCAATGTGTTGATCGTGCCTTTTGTCCTGCGTTACGGATATGGCACCAATCTTCCCATCCCATTTATGATGCTGACAGTGGGGATCGGAGAGATCATAGCGGTAGGCGTGCTGGGAAGCGTGCTTCTCAGAGCGCTGGAAAAATCCGGCACCATGATTTTTAAGAAGAATCAGGGCGCATATTGATGAACGTATGCGGAGAATGGATCCGCTGAAAACAGCGGCCGCCCGTGCGGAATCACAGGAATGGATTTCACACGGGCGTTTTTTGACATTTGCCGGATCTGTCAGCGCTTCATCTTCGACTCAAAAAGGAAACTGGACAGATAAGAAAAAACAAGAGCGGCGCAGATGCCGGCTGCGCCGGCAGTAAAGCCGCCTTTGAAGATCCCCAGAAAACCTTCCGCGTCTATGGCTTTTTTGACGCCTTCCCATAAAATGTTTCCAAAGCCGAGCAGGGGCACGCTGGCGCCCGCTTTCGCATATTCCTGAAAAGGAGCGTAGATTCCCGCGGCACTCAGCACGACACCGCCGCATACGAGAAGAACCATGATCCTGCCGGGCATGAGTTTGGTTTTCTCCATAAGAATCTGTACCAGGGCGCAGATCAGTCCGCCGATCCAGAATGTGTTGATATAATCCATAAAATACCCCCTTACATTAACAGAATCCCCTGCCGGAAAAAAAATATGCAAAAAATAAAAAAAGTGCTTGCAATTTCCAAAGAGCTATGGTATTTTATAAAAGTGCTCGGCGCGAGCACACAAAATACGGTCGATTGGTCAAGCGGTTAAGACGCCGCCCTCTCACGGCGGAAACAGGGGTTCGATTCCCCTATCGACTGCTGAACAGAGCCAGAAAGCTTTCCAAAAGTTTTCTGGCTTTTTCGTATGTCCGCACTCTTGTTTTCTGAGTATTGTTTTGCTATAATGAGACAGAATATGTAAACCTGTAAATCCGATACAAAAGAGGCCGTTTATGATTGAGATTATTATCATTGTTCTGGTATTATACGTAGTGTTTTATGTAAAAAATGCGGACAGAAAAAAGAGCAGGGAACAGGACCCGGCAAAAAGAATGGCGGCCAGAGAACGTGCGGCGGGCAGGAGAAAGCCGAAAGCATCGGCGATTCCTAATAGGCCCAGAGCAAAACGTAAGAAACAGGAACCGGAAGTTCCGGAGCTGCAGCCGGATACAAGGAGAAAGTCCTGTACCTATGAGGCTGCGTACTCAAAAGGAAAACCTTCCCGCATAGGAATGAGGGGAGATTATGAGACGAGTATTCCGTCAGGCATGAAAAGAGTGATATGCTCCTACTGCGGCGCGGAAAACTTTGTACCGGCAGAGAGCCATGAACATTATCACTGCTTTTTTTGCTGGGAAAAATTATAAGATGAGGGAATGACATTGAGTAAGATAGCGATTGTGACGGACAGCAACAGCGGAATCAGTCAGGAAAGAGCAAAAGAGATGGGGATCTTTGTGCTTCCTATGCCTTTTTTAATCAACGGGAAAGAACATCTGGACGGGATAGATCTCTTTCCGCCAGAGTTTTATGAATATTTAAAACAGGACGCGGATGTGTCCACTTCACAGCCGTCTCCGGAATCGGTTACGGCATTGTGGGACAAAGTGCTGGGAGAGTACGATGAGATTGTTCATATTCCTATGTCCAGCGGCTTGAGCGGAAGCTGCCAGACGGCGAAGATGCTCGCAGAGGATTATGACGGTAAAGTAGAAGTGGTGAATAACCAGAGAGTATCCGTGACGATGGTGCATGCCGTCATGGATGCGCAGAAATTGATCGCCGATGGAAAGAGCGCGGCGCAGGTCCGGCAGATCCTGGAGGAGGAAGCGCTCCAGTCCAGTATCTACATTACGGTGACTACTCTGAAATATTTGAGAAAAGGCGGAAGGATCACGCCGGCAGTGGCCGCACTGGGTACAGTGCTGCGCCTTAAGCCTGTACTGCAGATTCAGGGAGAGCGTCTGGACAGTTTTGCAAAAGTAAGGACGATGCATGCGGCAAAGCAGGTAATGCTGGACGCGATGCACAAAGACATGGATACCCGTTTTACAGGGTGCCGTATGCGTCTCGCGATCGCGCATACAAATAATCAGGAGGCAGCCATGGAATTTAAAAAGGAAGTGGAGGCTGAGTTCCCGGGAGTCGGAGAGATTCTTGTTGACGAACTGTCTCTGAGCGTGGCATGTCATATTGGTGATGGTTCTTTAGCCATCGCCTGTTCAAAAGTTGTAGAATAGGGGATGGATTCCATTGGATAAATACGAATACCGTCTGAAGGCGGAACAGATTGAGAAACTGGTTAAAAAGAAAGATTATAAAACAGCGGCGAAGATCGCTGACACTATTGACTGGCGCAGAGTAAAGAATCTGAGCATGCTCTACATTGTGGCTGAGATTTATGAAGAGCTGGAACGATACGAGGACTGCATGGAGATCCTGAATATCGCGTATGACCGTGCCCCGGTAGGACGTATGCTGCTCTATAAGATGACAGAGACCGCTACGAAGATGCACAACTTTGAAGACGCGATTTCCTTATATCGGGAGTTTGTCAAGCTGGCGCCTCACGATCAGAGCCGGTATATCCTGAAATATCAGATATACCGGGAGAGAGGCTCCAAGATTGAGGACCAGATCAAGATTCTCCGCGAATACAAGGCGCATGAGTATCAGGAAAAATGGGCCTACGAACTGGCAGAGTGCTATGCCAAGGCAGGCATGACAGAAGAATGCGTCAGGGAATGCGATGAACTGATACTCTGGTTCAGTGAAGGCGAATACGTTGCAAAAGCCATGGAACTGAAGATGCAGTTTGAACCTCTGACGGCTGCCCAGCAGGCTCAGTATGACCGCATGCTGGGCAATTCGGGAGCGGCGGATATCCACGAGGATGATTTTGAGGAGCAGGGGGTGCCTACTTATAATACAGATAAATTCAGCACCGTTAATCTGCAGGCAGAGCTGGCGGCAAATCTGGATGAGCTGCTGCAGTCGGATTCGACGATAGAGATCCCGCCGCTGACTCTTCCGGAGCCGGAGACGCCTTCGAAGAAAGAAGAGGTACCGCAGACAGAGAGAGAGGAAGCGGAGCCGGAGATCAGGCTGGAGGAACTGACCCTGGAAGCGCTGCCTGTGGAGCCGGAACGGGAAGAACCCGAGGGGGAGCCGAAGGCAGAGGAGGAAGCGGAGCCGGAGATTGAACTGGAAGAGTTGGACCTGGAGACACCGCCTGCAGAGCCGGAGATCGAACTGGAAGAGTTGACCCTGGAGACACCGCCTGCGGAGCCGGAGATCAAGCTGGAGGAACTGACCCTGGAGACACCGCCTGCGGAGCCGGAAACACAAGAGCCGGAAGACCTCATAGTGCCGGATCTGGAAGCGCCGGAAGTGGAACCGATAGAGAAACCGGAACCGGAGCAGCCAGCCGGACAGATGACCATTGAGGACGTTCTTGCGGAGTGGGAAAATAAAAAAGCGGAGACAGAGGCGAAGATCGAGGCGGAAGCCGGTCTGGTCAAAGCCCGCAGAGAAAAGGTGAGACAGGAAACTGCCGAACTGATGAAATTGATAGCGGGAGATACCAGCCGTCTGCCCCGGGATGTGAAAGAAATTCTGGACGAAATCGATGAAGAGAGCCGGCAGAAGAAAGAAGGATCGGGAAAACCGGAAGAGCCTCTGCCGCAGATAGAACCGTCGCTGGAAGAAGAGGGAATTACCCTGGAAGAACTGAAGCTGCCGGAGGAAACGAAAACGCGCCGTCCGGATGGAGACAGTTATGCCAGACATAAAAAAAACAGAGTGTCCGGCGATACCGCGGCCATGAATATGATTCAGGAACTGGAAAAGTCTCTGGCTACAGAAGTGTCGGAAATGGCAGTGAACGCAGGACACCTGACAAAAGAGCAGGCCCGGCTGTTCGCCTATTTCACTTCAGTGAAAGGCATGAGCGGCCAGCTGGCAGAACTCTTTAAAGGCAATGTACGACCGAACCGGAAAAATTCATCTAACGGCAATCTGGTGATTACCGGAAAGAGAGGAAACGGCAAGACGACGCTGGCTATCGATATCGTGAAAGCCCTGCAGAAGCAGAACCGGATCGAAGGAAAGAAACTCGCCAAGATCAGCGGACGGAATCTGAATACCAAAGACGTACAGGAAGTTCTCGGAAAAGTAAAGGGAGGGGCGCTGATTATTGAAAATGCGGGGGCCCTTTCGGATTCGGCGCTGGTGGCTCTGAGCCTTGCCATGGAAGGAGACACCGGCGGGCTTTTGATTATCCTGGAAGATTCGGCAGAGGCAATTCAGAAGATCTTCTATAAGAATAAGAATTTTTCGTCGAAGTTCGATCATACCATTGACATCCCGGTCTTTACCAATGACGAACTGATCGCGTTTGCGAAGTCTTATGCGCTGGAGCTTAACTGCACGTTTGACGAATTTGGCGTGCTGGCACTTTATGACCGGATCGGCAGCCGTCAGACTCTGGATCATATGGTGTCTGTGGCGGAAGTCAAGGATATTGTGGACGGGGCGATCTCCCATGCGGAGAAACGGAATGTACGGCATTTGTTTGAGAAGATAGCCAAGAAAAATGTGGATGAGTTCGGCAATCGTATTTTACGGGAAGAAGATTTTGAAGTATCATGAATATATTGACAGCAAAAGGAATCAGTAAAACTTTTACGGACAGGAAATTGCTGGAAGAGGCAGATTTCAGTCTGGAGGACACAGACAAGGTGGGCATTGTCGGTATCAACGGTACCGGCAAGTCCACCCTTTTGCGCATCCTGGCCGGAACAGAAGAACCGGACGAGGGAGAGGTGATAAAAGGGAATCAGATCTGTATCCGTTTCCTGCCTCAGAATCCGGAATATCCTTCCGGGATGACTGTGTATGAATATATGCAGAAATACGGAGAGGAGAAAAACGGGTGGAGCGCAGAGGGCGATATCAAATCTGTTCTGGAACGTCTGGGATTCGGAAACGGAGAGGAACTTCTGGATCATCTGTCCGGCGGACAGCGCAAGACGGCGGCACTGGCGGCGGCGCTGCTGGCTCCCAGCGATATTCTGCTTCTGGACGAGCCCACGAACCATCTGAATATTGATATGGTGCTCTGGCTGGAACGTATGCTGGCACAGAGAAAAGGAGCTCTGGTCATGGTGACGCACGACCGGTATTTCCTTGACCGGGTGTGCAGCCGGATTGTGGAGATTGATAAAGGGAAATTATATAATTATCAGACCAATTTTGCGGGATTTCTGGAGGCCAAGGCGGCGAGGGAGGATCTGGAGCTGGCTACCTACCGCAAGAATAAAAATATCCTCCGCATGGAGCTGGAATGGATGCGCAGGGGAGCCAGGGCCCGTTCTACCAAACAGAAGGCGCATATCCAGCGGTATGAGGAACTGAAAGAAAATACAAAGGCGCCGGAGAAGGACGGGAAAGTGCAGATCGGCACCGTGGCTTCCCGGCTGGGGAAAAAGACACTGGAGCTGAAGCATATTTTCAAGAGCTTCGGAGAGAAAACTCTGATAGACGATTTCAGCTACGCATTCCGGAAACAGGATCGGATCGGTTTTGTGGGGCCGAACGGATGCGGCAAGACGACCTTGATGAAGATGATCATGGGTCTGGAAAAGCCGGATCAGGGAGAAGTGATTCTGGGACCGACGGTCAGGATCGGATATTTTTCCCAGGAAAATGAGACTCTGGATTCCCGGCAGAAAGTAATTGATTATATTCGCGATACGGCGGAGTACGTGCGTACGGAAGAGGGAATGGTTTCTGCGTCGGGAATGCTGGAACGGTTTCTTTTTGACGGAGCGCTGCAGCATTCTCTGATCGGGAAATTGTCCGGAGGAGAGAAAAGGCGCCTGTATCTGCTGAAGGTATTGATGGAAGCGCCGAATATCCTGATTCTGGACGAACCCACCAATGACCTGGATATTCAGACGCTGGCAATTCTGGAAGAATATCTGGAGCATTTTCCGGGGATTCTGATCGTGGTATCCCATGACCGGTATTTCCTGGACAAAACAGCAGACCGCCTGTTCGCCTTTGAGGGCCGGGGAAAACTTCGGCAGTACGAAGGCGGCTATTCGGATTATCTGGAAAGCCGCCGGGCGGAGGCTGGTTCTGAAGTTTCAGCAGGGAAAAAGTCGAAAGCTGTCGGGGAAAAGACGGAAAAAGTAAGAACCAGAAAGCTGAAATTCACCTGGCAGGAACAGAAGGATTATGAAACGATCGAAGAAGTGATCGCCGGCATTGAGGAAAAGATTGCGGAGCTGGAAAAACAGATGGAAGCGTCTGCCACAGATTTTGTGAGACTCAATCAGCTCACGGAGGAGAAAGAAGAACAGGAGCGTCTTTTGGAAGAAAAAATGGAACGGTATGTATATCTCTGCGATCTGGCGGACCGGATCGCAGAGCAGTCTTAATTTGTCAGGCGAAGAGTCCACGGATCACCTGGGATACCGTGGAGATCCGGTCCAGATACTGAACATTGTCTCCGCAGAATATCAGGCCGTTTTCCACATCGCCCTGTACGGAACGGATCAGAGCCTGGGTGATGCAGTATGGTGCTTCTTTGGGATTGCATTTTTCCAGACAGCGGTAGCATTTGGTAATGTTTTCCCGGCCCAGTTTCATCTTTTCCAGAAAAGCGTTGCGGATGGCTCTGGCGGGCATGCCTACGGGACTTTTGATGATCTCGATGTCCTCCGCGCGCGCATTTACGTACGCCAGTTTAAACGCTTCAGAGGCATCACATTCTTCTGTGGTCACGAAAGGTGTCGCCACCTGAACGCCGTCTGCGCCCAGAGAAAAGGCGTGACGGACCTGCGGAGCGTTCATGATGCCGCCGGCCAGGATGACAGGAATCGAGGTCTGAAATTTTTCCTCATATCCTCGTACGCAGGCGATGATTTTCTGAATCTCCAGGTCATAAGAGAAGTCGAATCCCTTTTCGCCTATATGACTTAATTCTTCATTGGAGAAGCCCAGATGTCCGCCGGCGTGGGGCCCCTCGATGATCAGAAAATCCGCGGTGCGCTTATAATGGCGGTCCCACATTTTGAGGATAATGCGGGCGGCTTTTTCGGAAGAAACGATGGGAGCGATCTTTGTATCGGTCCCTTTTACATATTCCGGCATATCCACCGGAAGGCCGGCGCCGGAGATGATCACATCGGCGCCCGCCTTTGCCGCCGCCTTTACATAGTCAGGATAATCCCTGGTGGCTGTCATGATATTATAGCCGATCAGTCCGTCGCAGGAGCCGTCTGCTTTTGCGGCAATTTTTTTTGCCTGTTTCAGTTCGCTGACCATGGCTCTGAGATTCGCTTCTTTTGAATTATCGGGAAAATCCGGTTCTCGGAATCCGATCTGCGCGGTGGAGATGACGCCTATGCCGCCTTCGCGCGCGACTGCTCCGGCCAGGCCGGACAGACTGACACCCACTCCCATGCCGCCCTGAATCAGGGGGAGAGCAGCGGTTTTTTCTCCTATTTGCAAAGGTTTGATATTCATATAGTAAAATCCAGTCCCTTTCCGGGCAAACACCCTATAATTATTTTGAAAATCAAAATAATTATAGGGTGCCGTATGGGAAATGTCAATATATCTAGTATAAAAAACTACATAAAATGGTGAGAAAAATGACGTAATCTAATCCGATACGGCTTCTTCGGCAAACTGTGTCGTGACCAGGTCCTCGTAAGGCGTCCATTCCGGAAGTTCTCCGGCTTCCTGAAGGATGTTCTGCAGAAGGTCAAAGCTGTCTTTTTCGAAGATCAGATTGTCTTTCCAGGTATCCTGATCGTAGTACCTGGTGACAATGGTGGTGATGGTTTCCAGGTCCGTTTCTTCAAACTGCGGCTGGATCACTTTGGCGATCTCCTCAGGAGTATGCGTCTGCACATATTCCATCCCCTTCTGGAGTGCGTTGGTAAATGCCTGCAGGATTTCCGGATGTTCGTCTATATAGCTCTGTTTTGCGCTGTAAGCGGTGTAGGGAACGTATCCGGAGGCTTCGCCCAGAGAGGCCACTACATATCCGGCCCCTTCCTGTTCCAGCGCGGTCGCGGAGGGCTCGAATTCTACGGTAAATTCACCCTGTCCGCCGGAGAAAGCCGCTGCCGTGGAGCCGAAATCAATACCCTGGTCGATAGTCAGGTCCGCGGCCGGGTCGATGCCGTTCTTTTTCAGGATAAATTCGAAGACCATCTGAGGCATTCCGCCTTTTCTTCCCCCAAGTACATAGGCCCCTTTCAGGTCTTCCCACCGGAAGTCATCCATAGGTTCCCGGGACACGAGAAAATTGCCGGCCCGCTGAGTAAGCTGCGCGAAATTGACGATATAGTCGTCGGGGCTCTGCCCGTAAATGTAAATGGAGGATTCGCTGCCCATGAAACCGATATCGGCTTCTCCGGAGATGACAGCGGTCGCTACTTTATCCGCGCCGAAACCGGTGACCAGATCCAGGTCGATTCCTTCTTCTTCAAAATATCCGTTTTCAATGGCTACATACTGGGGGGCGTAGAAGATGGAGTGAGCTACTTCGTTAAGCGTGACTTTCGTGAGCCCTGAGGAAACCGAAACGTTTCCATTGCTGTCTGAACAGCCTGTCAGGAGGCACAGACCTAGAACCGCTGTGCCTATACATGCGGTGATTCGCTTTTTCATATGATTCTCCCTGCGTTTGCTGTGTTCCTTATACTATATGCGAAAAGCAGGGAAGAGTGAGAATGAGATGACAAACTGTAAATATTACCGAAATATAAACGCATGTAAACAAACTTAATTAATTTTTAATAAAATTTAAGAAAAATGAGAACTATGGATGGACAGAAAGAAAAGGATGCTATAAAATGGTTCCTGAGATTTGGAAGACCTGAAATCTAAATATACCATATGTAAATGGAGGAACTTATGAAAAAAAGGTATGTATTGATTGGACTTCTGGTGATCCTGCTGGCAATTGCGGCAGGAGTGGCGGCGTTTACACATTATTTTTTGTCAGCGGAAACAAGTATCAGGGATTCCTGGGAAGTGGAGACCGGGGATTTGCTGATGTCTGATGAAGAGTACGGGGTGTCTGCCTACGAAGCGGATGTGGAATCTGATATAAATGTGATCAGCTTGCTGCCGGATGAGATTGAAGACGAGGGATTTACATACTATGAGGAAACAGTGCAGCAAAGAATTGCGGCAGCCCTGGTACAGGCGGGGGAGAATGGCAGCTTTACGCTGGAAAGCCCTCTGGCCGTGCTGAATCCTTTCGGAACCGGGAGCAATGGTCTGTATCTGTATTTTACCACGGACTGGGCCAGCCAGATCCGATATACGATTCATGTGGATGACGAAAGTATACCGGATTATACGGCAGTGGCAAATAACGGGGACAGGGAATTTTCCCGGATGCATGAATTCCTGATGATCGGTCTGGTGCCGGGAGAGACGAACCATGTGACGCTGGAAGTGCTCGGAAAATACGGAAGGGTGCAGAATACGGCAGAGTTTACGATTACAATGCCGGAGCCTCAGTCGGGATATGCTACAAAACTGGAGTATACGGACGGGGAAGCGGCAGGCGGACAGACGGAAGGCCTTTTCTATACGATCCGTACGGGCGGTTATACAGGATATGCCTTTTTCTATGATAATTCCGGTATCATGCGGTATGAGATGGTGCTGGAGGGATATGGACTGGACCGGATGCTCTGGTACGAAGGGGAGATGCTGACCTGCGCATCTGCTTATAAGATCGCCCGCTTTAATCGTCTGGGACAGGTGACGCAGACTTATGCGCTGGATGGTTATGAAATGCATCATGATATGGTGTTTTCGGGGGATAACAGCCTGGTAGTGCTGGCCAGCGAATATGAAAGTACAGATGTGGAAGATCTGCTGCTGGAAGTGGATCTGGTGACAGGAGAAGTGACGGAGCTGATTGATTTCAAAGATGTTCTTCCGGAATATTACGAGAATTATGCCCATGTAATCGGGCTGGACGATGAGTTTAAATGGCTGGCGGGGAAAAAAGACTGGATTCATCTGAATACCGTGCAGTATATGGAAGAAGACGACAGTGTGATCGTCAGTTCCAGAGAGACGTCCACAATTATCAAAGTCCGTGATATCCATGGGAGCAAGGAACTGGACTATCTGATCGGAGATGAGAATTTCTGGAAAGATACGCCATACGAATCGTACAGTTACACAAAGGTGGGCGATTTCACTCCCCAGTATGGACAGCATACCGTTGAGTACGCCGGGAATGAAGGGCTCGAGGAAGGACAGTATTATCTCAGGCTGTTCGACAACAATTACTGGAGCTTGAGTACCAGAGACAGTTATGAGCCGGATCTTCCGGACAGTGTGGGAACTGCTCTGCTGGATGATTCTAAATACTCACACGTATATTTTTATCTGGTAGATGAGAATGCCCGTACTTATGAGCTGGTGGACAGCTTCGACGTGCCGTACTCCAGTATCGTATCAAATGTAACGCCTGTGGGAGATAATTATGTGGTCAACAGCGGCTGCAGCATGGTGTTTGGCGAATATACCCAGGATGGAACATTAATTCGTGAATATTCATATGAATGTACACTGCAGACCTATCGGGTGATGAAAGGAGATTTTATAGGCTTCTGGTTTGCGGAGTAAAGATACAGCGGGGCCGCTGCAGTTTTGCAGCGGCCCTATTGTTATGCCGGGGTATCATCGTCTTTTTGATTGTCCTGTTTGCCAAAAGTGCGGTACAGCCACATGTATATATACAGCAGAACAGGGAGAATAACAGTGGCTGCGAAGGCCGCGGTCAGCATTTTTCTCGAGCCGTCCTGTCCGGTAAATGCCAGAATAAAAGTGATCAGATAGAGAACGGCGATGATCAGGACAGCGGAAAGTGCCAGGATGCGTTTGAGTTTTTGATGCATAAATTTTTTCCTTTCTTTTTATTCCCGCAGGCGGCGGGCTGAATTTTTTAAATGGTCTGAGTCTGTTCTGAAAACCATTATACTACAGATAACTTCTTTTGTTAATTCTGACTATTCATACCTGTACAAAAAGTAGAAATTGAATAGAAGAGAATGGAATTCACTGCCGGATTTACAAGGACAGAAAATAGAATTATACTGAAATACAAAGAGGCATGGAAACCGCTACAAAAGGTAGGAAAAGGACAGCCATGCCCGAAAAGGAGGAGAGAGGTATGTTATCTGTAAAAGAGAATTTTTTTGAGACCGTAAAACCGGATGGACATCCGGACAGACTGATGAAGCAGTATGAGGGACTGGCGTTTCTGAACATGAACCCGGTTCTGAAATACATCAGAGGAGACCGGCATCCGGGTATGCCGCCTACAAAGGACCGTTTTGGCACGGAGATTCTCTGGCCGGAAGGACAGGTTGCGGCTATGCCTCATGTAACTGAAGCCAACAAGGTAATTCCGGACATCACAGAATGGAAGGATTATCTGAAAATTCCGGATATTGTAAAAGAATGCTCCGATCCGGCTCTGTGGGAGCCATATATCAAACAGGCGGAAGAGTACAGAGCGGAGGGCAAGATTCTGATGGGATATCTTCCGACAGGCCTGTTTGAGCGTCTGCATTTCCTGATGGGATTTGAAGATATGCTGATGAATTTTCTGCTGGAGCCGGAGGCTATGCACGAATTGATCGATGCGATCGGTGAATATCGTTATCAGTTTATGAAAATGTCCGTAGATTATCTGAAGCCGGATGTGGTTATTTCTCATGATGACTGGGGCTCCAAGAGGTCGATGTTTATCAGCCCGGATACCTGGAGAGAGTTTATCAAACCGCATTATCAGAAAATGTACAGTTATATGAATGAGAAAGGCGTTCTTGTCATGCACCATGCGGACTCTTTCCTGGAGCCGATTATTGACGATATGGTGGAAATCGGCATCAACATCTGGCAGGGGGCGCTTCCGGAGAATGATATTGTAAAGATCCAGAAGCAGGTGAACGGCAAGATGACGCTGATGGGCGGTATCGATGCGTCTGTTGTAGACCGGGCGGATTCTACAGAAGAAGAGATCCGTACGGAGACCAGAAGGGCGCTCGAGACCTATGCGCCGGGCAGACACTTTATCCCGTGTATTACCTACGGCGGCCCGGGATGCCTGTACAAACATGTGGATCCCATTATCAATGATGAGATCGACCAGTACAATAAAAAAGTATACGGGGTTTAAAATGATCGGGGGCTCCTGCGGGGGCCCCGTACCAAAAGAAGGAGAGGGTTATGAGCAATAATAGTAAAAAACCGTTGAGCAAAGCATTGAAGCTGTTCTACGGAGTCGGGGACTGCGGATTTACTCTGATGAGCAATGTGGAGAGTTACTTCTTCAATTTCTTCCTTACGAATCTGGCGTCGTTCGATCTGGGAATCGTTACGGCGATCACGACCATATCCAGTACGGTGGATGCCTGCCTGTCCTGGATCTACGGGGCGATCCTGAACAGTATCAAGCCGAAGAAATGGGGACGTTACCGCTCCTGGCTGGTTCTGCTGCCGTGGATTGTGCCGTTCCTGTACGCGTTCCAGTTTATCAAGATCGGAAATGGGATTGTTTCCGCGGTGATTGTCACCGTTGCGGCGATCGCAAGCCATGTGGTGTGGAATTTTCCATATGTCGCCAATGTGTCCATGATTTCCGTGGCAGGAGCCACGCCGGATGACCGTGCGCAGCTGTCTTCCACCAGAGCGGCATGGGCGAACTTTTCCAAGATCATTTTCTCATATGTAGGTGTTCCGCTGGCATCGGTATTTGCCGGTATCGTCGGAGAGACAAACCAGTACGGGGCGGTGGCTTTCGTGCTGGCCTGGGTAATGGTGGTTCTGTATTTTGCTCATTTCAAGATGTTTGACGGATATGAAGAAGTCAGCACCGAGGATGTCCAGGAGACGAAAAAAGATACGACGAAGACCAGCGGTATGGACCTGGTGCGGGCGCTTCTGCAGAATCCGCCGCTGATCGCGCTGATGATCGCGGATCTGTCCAAATGGGCGTTTAACTTTATCGTATCCGGTATCGCCATGTATTATTTCACCTATGTTGCAAAAGACGCGGGACTTCTTACCACTTATATCCTGATCTCAAACATTTTCTGCGTGGTGGGATCTTATCTGGCGAAATCTGTGGCAAAGAAATTCTCTACCAGGACCGGTACGATCGGTACCTTTATCCTGATGGCGGCAGTCATGATTGCGGCAAATTTCCTCTATACGAACGTATGGCTGGTTGTGTTCCTGATGTCCCTGGCGCAGCTGGGATACGGCATCGCGTACGCATGTACGCCGGCCCTGTACTCAGATACGATCATCTACTCTGAATGGAAGACCGGGAAGAACGCTACCGGCTGGATCAGCGGACTCCAGAATGTGCCTTTGAAGGTGGGCGTCATGCTTCGCGGCATCAGTATTTCTGCCTGCCTGGCCATCGCACATTTTACGCCCGGTATGGACGCGTCCCAGGCGACGGTGGAACTGCAGAAAGGCATCTGCTTAGGCTTCATGATCATCCCGGCCTGTGCGCTGCTCCTGTCGGCGGTAATTCTGCTTTTCGGATTCAAAATTACCAGAGAAAAGGTAGAACAGTATCGTGCGGAGATTGACGCGCGCCGCGCGTAAAACGAGTTGTCAAACATTTGTTCCTGTGATATAATTCCATGAGTAGCAGCCTCGGAGAAGCGAAGCTTTTCCGGGGCTTTTAAAATCATGGAGAAGGAGAATCTGGATGAACAGTCTGGAACTTTTGAATAAAGAGCAGCAGGAAGCGGTACTCTGCACAGAGGGACCGCTTTTGATCCTGGCAGGGGCCGGATCGGGCAAGACAAGGGTGCTGACCCACCGCATTGCCCATTTGATCGAGGACTGCGGGGTCAACCCCTGGAATATCCTGGCGATCACGTTTACCAACAAGGCGGCCGGTGAGATGAGGGAGAGAGTGGACAAAATAGTAGGCTTCGGTTCGGAGAGCGTCTGGGTGAGCACGTTTCACTCTGCCTGTGTACGCATCCTCCGCAGATATATTGACCGTCTGGGATTTTCCAATAATTTCACGATCTATGATACGGAAGACCAGAAGTCGGTGGTAAAAGATGTGTGCCGCCGCCTGGAACTGGATCCGAAGATGTACAAGGAGCGGATGCTCCTGAACGTGATTTCCCGCGCGAAGGACGAATATCTGTCGCCGAAGGAAGTAGAAATGGATGCCAGGGGAGATTTCCGCCGGGAGAAGATCGCGCAGGTGTATCTGGAGTATCAGAAAGAACTGCAGAAAAATAACGCGCTGGATTTTGACGACCTGATTGTAAAGACGGTAGATCTGTTTACCGTGTGCCCGGATGTGCTGGAATACTATCAGAACCGTTTCCGTTATATTATGGTGGACGAGTATCAGGATACCAATACGGTACAGTTTAAACTGATCAGTATTCTGGCCGGAAAATACCGGAATCTGTGCGTGGTGGGCGATGACGACCAGTCCATCTATAAGTTCCGCGGGGCGAATATAGAAAATATCCTGAGTTTTGAAAAGACGTTCCCGGACGCCGCGGTGATCCGCCTGGAGCAGAATTACCGTTCCACGGGCACCATTCTGGACGCGGCCAACGGCGTGATTTCGCATAACAAGGGAAGAAAAGAGAAAACGCTCTGGACCGAAAATGAGAAAGGAACGCCTGTCGAGTTTCATCAGTTTAACACCGCCTATGATGAAGCCGAGTTCATAGCAGGCGATATACGCAGAAAAATGCAGGAGCCGGGGATGGAATACCGGGATTTTGCCATCCTGTACCGCACCAACGCCCAGTCGCGCCTTTTTGAGGAAAAATTTCTTATGGCCAATATTCCCTACCGCCTGGTGGGCGGGATCAATTTCTACTCCCGCAAGGAGATCAAGGACTTGCTGGCTTACTTAAAGACCATCGATAATGGCAGGGACGATCTTGCCGTGCGCAGGATCATCAATGTGCCGAAGCGGGGGATCGGAGCGGCGACTTTAAATAAAGTGGACGCGTTTGCCCAGAGCCGCGGGATCAGCTTTTTTGAGGCTCTGGAAGAAGCGCCGGAGATACCCGGGATAGGACGCGCGCTTTTGAAGATCCAGCCTTTTGTTCATCTGATCCATGAAATGCGTCTGAAGCTGGGAGATCTTTCACTGAAAGAGCTGATGGAAGAGATCCTGGATAAAACCGGATATGCCAGAGAACTGGAGATGGAAGATACAGAAGAGGCGGACGCGCGGCTGGAAAACATCGATGAGCTGATTACCAAGATCGTTACATATGAAGAAGGCACCGAACATCCCGAACTCAGCGGATTTCTGGAAGAGGTGGCGCTGGTGGCGGATATTGACAGTCTGGAAGCGGATGACAACCGGGTGCTCCTGATGACGCTGCACAGCGCGAAAGGGCTGGAATTTCCCAGAGTTTATCTGGCGGGTATGGAAGACGGTATCTTCCCCAGCTACATGTCTATCGCGGCAGATACGGAAGAAGAGATCGAGGAAGAACGGAGACTCTGTTATGTGGGGATTACCCGCGCCATGAAAGACCTGATTTTGACTTCCGCCAGATTCCGGATGGTGCGCGGAGAGAATCACTGTAATGCGGTATCCCGGTTTGTCAGAGAGATTCCGGAAAATCTGCTGAAGAGAGACGGCCCTCCGGAAAAGCACAAAGAGCAGGCTCCGGTCGACAAACGGGACCAGGTCTACGAGAAAGCGAGGGAAGCATTCCGGACGAAGACCTTCGATCCCAGACAGTTCAAAGTAGTCAAGGCGGACAGCCTGGACTATGGAGTGGGAGACCGGGTGAGCCATATAAAATTCGGTCAGGGGACTGTTCTGGAGATTGTCGAAGGAGGACGCGACTACGAGGTCAAAGTGGATTTTGACAAGGCAGGGATCAAAAGGATGTTCGCTTCCTTTGCCAAATTGAAAAAAATTGAAACGCTATAGTAATTTATCATGAAATATGGTATACTAAAATAAGATTTTATACAGAAAAGAGGTATCCGCTATGAACCGTGTAGAAGACTTTTTAAACGCAGCGAAGACGAATGAGATGCTGGGAGAATTGCTTCATATCAAGAAGGAAGAGGAGAAAAAGCAGAACGTACTGATGTGGGTTCTCATCGCGATCGGCGCCGTACTTGCAGTGGCGGGTATCGCATATGCCGTATACCGCTTCTTTACTCCGGATTATCTGGAGGACTTTGATGAAGAGTTCGACGATGATTTTGACGATGACTTCTTTGACGATGAAGAAGAAGCAGAAGACGAAGAAGAGGACAAGACTGCAGAGTAATTTCCGCAGGAAAGGAATCAGAGCAGAGTAAGGGACTGTGAAAGACAGCGGAACCAGGGCTGCGTGCCGGGCTCCGCTGTTTTTTTACAGCAAGCTGAGGAGAGTATATGAAAAAAGGACAGATTATTGAAGGTGTGGTGAAGAAAACCACATTTCCCAACAAAGGAAGGATAGAGGCGGAAGGAAAGGCCGTGACCGTAAAAAACGGCATCCCGGGACAGAGACTTCGCTGCCAGATCACAAAGATCCGTGGAGGGAAGGCGGAAGCGCGCGTCCTGGAAGTCCTGGAGCGTTCTTCTGTGGAATGTGAACCTTTCTGCAAACATTTCACAGAGTGCGGAGGATGTGTCTGGCAGACGCTTTCTTATGAAGAACAGCTAAGACTGAAAGCAGGGCAGGTTAAGGAACTGCTGGACGACGCGGTGCAGGCATATGAATATGAGTATGTGTTTGAAGCGATCAAAGGCAGTCCCCGAAAATATGAATACCGCAATAAGATGGAATTTTCTTTCGGGGACGCGTACAAAGACGGACCGCTGGCTTTGGGGATGCATAAAAAAGGCAGTTTCTATGATATTGTGACAGTGGACGGCTGTCAGATCGTGGACGAAGATTTCCGAAAGATCCTGTCGGGGACGCTGGCATATTTTCAGGAGCAGGGCCTGCCGTATTATCACAAGATGCGGCATGAAGGGTATCTGCGCCACCTGCTGGTGCGGAAGGCGGCGCGGACCGGCGAGATTCTGGCAGATCTGGTGACCAGCACACAGATACAGGCAGACCTGGAAGGGTGGAAAGAACGGATGCTTTCTTTGCCTCTGAAAGGGAAATTGGCCGGACTCCTGCACACGAAAAATGACAGCCTTGCCGACGTGATCCAGAACGACGGTACGGAGATACTCTGGGGACAGGATTTCTTTTACGAAGAGCTGTTGGGACTCCGTTTCCGGATCACTCCGTTTTCTTTCTTTCAGACCAACTCTCTGGGGGCGGAAGTGCTCTATGAGACAGCCAGATCCTATATCGGCGATACAAAGAACCAGACCATCTTTGACCTGTACAGCGGAACGGGCACCATTGCCCAGATCCTGGCGCCGGTGGCAAAAAAAGTGATCGGAGTGGAGATTGTGGAAGAGGCGGTGGAGGCGGCGAAGGTGAACGCCCGCCTGAACGGACTGTCAAACTGTGAATTTATCGCCGGGGATGTGCTGAAGATGCTGGATTCCATCGAAGAACGTCCTGACTTTATCGTACTGGATCCTCCCCGGGACGGCGTTCACCCGAAAGCTTTGAAAAAGATCGTTGATTACGGTGTGGACCGTATGGTCTACATCTCCTGCAAGCCCACCAGTCTGGCACGGGATCTGGAACTGCTGCAGGAAAACGGGTACCGGATGGAGAGAGCGTGCTGCGTGGACATGTTTCCATGGACGGGGAACTGCGAGGTGGTGGCGCTTTTGACGCGCTGCGGCATTGGAGAGGAAAACGCAGATGCTTCATAGGTTTGGGATAGATTAAGTGAACAAAAATTTGTCACTTGCAAACTGTGGTGATCAATATTGACTTTTATGCTTGGATTTTATAAAATAATAAGCATAAAAGTCAAAAAAGAGGTGATTCATACGGGAGTTTCACAGGAGATTTTGCGATTGGCACAGAAAAATAATGGTGTTGTAACAACAGAGATGATTACCAATGCCGGTATTTCACGAGGATGTTTGAAATATTTAGCTGATAAAGGCAGTTTGGAGCGTGTGTCACGCGGTGTTTATATTCTGCCGGAATGCTGGGAAGATGAATTTGTTAATCTTCAGAGCCGTTATAAGAAAGGAATTTTTTCACTTAATACGGCACTGTTTTTATGTGATTTAACAGACAGGACACCAGGGAATTATCATATGACGTTTCCACAAACCTATAATCTCTCTGGCCCTAAATCAGAAGGAATTTTGTGCAGCAGTGCCAAGGAATCATTATACAGCCTTGGAATAGAGGCCTTAAAGACACCAGGAGGCAATACGGTAAGAGCGTATGGCGCGGAAAAAACATTATGTGATATTTTGAGACCAAGGAATCATACCGATATACAAGTGATTTCAGAAGCATTTAAGCGATATACGGCAGGTAAAAAGAAAAATATTCCGCTGCTTTCTGAATATGCGCGCTTGCTGAGAGTGGAAGAAAGGCTTAGAGCTTATCTGGAGGTGCTGCTGTGAAGAATGCAATGCAGTTAAAATCAGTGATAAAAAAGATTGCGAAAGAGAAGAACATATCTGCACAGCTTGTGCTGCAAAATTATATGCTGGAGAGATTTTTGGAACGGGTATCCGTCTCCGCGTATCAGAATAATTTCATCATTAAAGGAGGCTTCCTGATTGCATCAATGGTAGGTTTGGCTTCCAGAGCAACTATGGATATGGATGCAACGATTAAGCGCTATCCCGTGAGTGAAGAAACGATTCAAAAGATGGTAAAGGAGATTATTGTAAATTATAGTTCCCATAGCGGTGTTTCCCCGCGATCACATGGAAATACGTGCCGCGGCCTGTGATCTCTGCTTCATAACAGGTGCCGGAATATTGGATGAGCCGGATCTCACCCTGCCAGCGTTCTTTGCGTTTTCCCCTTACCAGTGTGCATTGATATTCCATAGGCTAGTCGTCGATGCCCAGATGATAGCCCCGGGCATTCAGATGGCGGCAGACTGTCTGATTCAGATCTTTATCATCTTCCGCAATTAAAATACGGATCATTGTAATGCGCCTCCTGCTACTTTTTTTAGAGAATAGCAAGAATTTGTTAAGGAATGGTTAATGATATCAATGAATAATAAGACGGTTGTATTCTTTCAGCAGAAAAAGTAAAATAAATGGAAAAGGAGGACATATGAAAAATATATACAGGATCTGTGGAAAGATCAGTCTGGTTTGCTATGTGTTTTTATTGTATCAGACCTGGCATCTGTGCCGGTACGGCGGCATCAGAAGACATTTTCTGCTGATGTTTCCGGCGGCGCTGGTGTTCCTGGCATGTATCGTGTTATGGCTGATTGCCCGGAGGCGTGTCAGAAAAGAATCCCCGGATGCTGGCCGCAGAAAGGGTATTCTGTGGGCGGAAGTTATTTTTGCTGCTGCGGCGCTGTTTGGAGGAGGCATCATCTACTCGGCGATTCCTTATAACGGAGCGCTGTCCTGGAAAGTAGACGAATGGATGCGGAGAAAGACAGTGACGCTGGAACACAATAATGTTTTCCAGGATGGCGTGGAAGGAATTCTTGCGGATCTGGATTCGGCTCTGGATCTTCCGGAGGAATTGTACATTTCCAATGAATATCAGATGTCTTTTGACGAAACAGGGACGGTCACATCCATCTACGCTTTCTTATATGGAAGAGACGACAATGGTGAGACCAGGACCTATCTGGTGGATTACAGCGGAAGCGGGAACATGACTGTCTGGACGGACGGCCGGGCAGACGCGTCTTATGAAGACGGCATGCGTCTGGATCCGATGCTGAGAATCCTGCAGAAGGCGCCCTGGGAGGAACAGGTAAAAGCGTGGACGTCAGAACGCGGCGGTGAGAACTATGAAATATTATATTTGGGGCGGCGGTCCTTCTCCTCATCAGAAGGGCTTGAGTATCTTCCGGGAGACGCGGATGGAGACGGGCAGGAAAGCGGAACAGGGGAAACCCCTCCCATGTGGGACGGCGGCGAAGTGACAGGATATGAGGTGTCTCTGCATATTCCCGAGGCAGGTGAGGTGACGCCGGTCCGCTATATGATGGAACCTGAATACACCGGCCAGGAGGAACTGAACGCGCAGCAGGCGCAGGAACAGGCAGAGAACGCCATCGCATCGGACAGCTGGATCACAGACAATACGGACGGATCCATGTATTTCTTCCTGAACGATACCGTCGGGTGGCGTCTGGTCGTGACGGACGCGGCCCTGGGCAGCAGGACATATGCCCTGGAAGGGTCCAAAGACGGCGGGGCATCCTGGACGACTGTCAACGCGGATCCTTTCGGCGGACAGCTCGGGGTGACGGAAGGGCTGATATTCTATGATGAAGAGTTCGGCGTCGCCGGTCTGACCGGCGCGTCCCAGTCGTATTCCAGACTGTATGTGACTACGGACGGAGGAGTTACCTATACACAAATGCAGATGCCAGGACTCTCTGAAGAAGAACTTCCCAAGATCGCGGAAGAATATGGTTATGGCACGGAAGACTATGATTATCTTTATATGCCTGAAAAGGCAGGAGATGTGCTGACAGTCCTGGCAGTGCCGGACGCGGGAGGAAAGGACGGCGTTCTGTTCCGGTCGTCGGATTTTGGGAAAACATGGAATTACGTGGGCGCGACAACAAGATAATATTGGTTAATATATATAAAATTATCTTTAAAATTTCAATGAAAAAAGAAAAATATTCTATATATTATTTAGGGAGCATCCCTTATACTGTCTATATCCACAAAAAAGGAGACAAAAGGAGGATAAGGAATTATGAAAAGGAAACTTGCAGTAATGGCTATGGCAGGCGTACTTGCAGTATCAGCAGTTGCCTGCGGATCCAGCACTACTTCTACAGACAGTGCAGATACCGCTACGGAGAGTACCGATACGACGGAGAGCACGGATGCTGCAGAAGAGAGCACTGACGCGGCGGCAGCCGACAGCGCATCCAGCGGAGAGGTGGCAAATGCGGACAAGCCGCTGGTATGGTTTAACCGCCAGCCGTCCAACAGCTCTACCGGCGAACTGGATATGGCTGCTCTGAATTTCAACGAGAACACCTATTATGTAGGATTTGACGCAAATCAGGGTGCAGAACTTCAGGGAACCATGGTACTGGATTATATTGAGGCAAACATTGACAGCATCGACCGCAACGGCGACGGCATCATCGGCTATGTTCTGGCGATCGGCGATATCGGACACAACGATTCCATCGCACGTACCAGAGGCGTTCGTTCCGCACTTGGCACCGGCGTAGACGCAGATGGAAGCATCAACAGCGAGCCGGTTGGAACCAACACAGACGGATCTTCTTCTATCGTACAGGATGGAACGATTGAAGTGAACGGACAGACTTATACGGTTCGTGAGCTTGCTTCTCAGGAGATGAAGAACTCCGCGGGAGCTACCTGGGACGCGGCTACCGCAGGTAACGCAATCAATACCTGGTCTGCATCCTTCGGCGATCAGATCGATGTAGTCGTATCTAACAATGATGGTATGGGAATGTCCATGTTCAACGCATGGTCCAAAGACAACAGCGTGCCGACCTTTGGTTATGACGCAAACAGCGACGCAGTGGCAGCAATCGCAGAAGGCTACGGCGGAACTATCAGCCAGCATGCAGACGTACAGGCTTACCTGACCCTTCGTGTACTTCGTAATGCGCTGGACGGCGTTGATATCGATACCGGTATCGGCACTCCGGACGAAGCAGGCAACGTGCTGAGTAGCGATGTGTTTACCTACAACGCAGACGAGCGCTCCTACTACGCACTGAACGTAGCAGTTACCGCTGACAACTATCAGGATTTCCTGGATTCCACAGTGGTTTACGCTCCGGTATCCAACCAGCTGGATGCAGAGGCTCATCCGACCAAGAACGTATGGCTGAACATCTACAACGCAGCAGATAACTTCCTGAGCGCTACCTATCAGCCGCTTCTGCAGAACTACGACGATCTTCTGAACCTGAATGTAGAATACATCGGCGGTGACGGACAGACCGAGTCCAACATTACCAACCGTCTTGGAAATCCGAGCCAGTATGATGCATTCGCAATCAACATGGTTAAGACAGACAATGCAACTTCTTATACGACACTTCTTAGCCAGTAAAATCAGTTTATAACAGAAAGACACATATATAATGACGGATTATTGGGGAGAAGAAATTCTCCCTAATAATCTATTCGGAGTTTTAATCTTTTAATACAGGAGTAGATAGAATGGCAGATAAGAGGGATGACGTTGTCTTGTCGATACGCGGTATGTGTAAGTCCTTCGGCCGGAACCGGGTGCTGGACCACATCAACCTGGATGTGAAAAAAGGCACGGTTATGGGGCTGATGGGCGAGAACGGCGCCGGCAAATCAACGATGATGAAATGTCTTTTTGGAACCTACCAGAAAGACGAGGGTACGATCTTCCTTGACGGGAAGGAAGTGAACTTTTCCGGACCAAAAGATGCCCTGGAGAACGGTATTGCCATGGTGCATCAGGAACTGAATCAGTGTCTGGAACGGAATGTAATTGACAACCTGTTCCTCGGACGTTATCCGAAGAATTCTCTGGGAATCGTGGACGAGGGCAGAATGAAAAAAGAAGCTTCCGAGCTTTTCAGAAGGCTTGGAATGACAGTGGATCTGACACAGCCCATGCGGAAAATGTCTGTATCGCAGCGGCAGATGTGTGAGATCGCAAAGGCAATCTCTTATAATTCAAAGGTGATCGTTCTCGATGAGCCGACTTCATCTCTGACCGTCCAGGAGGTAAACAAGCTCTTCGAAATGATGAGAATGCTGAAAGACCAGGGAATTGCGCTGATCTATATTTCTCATAAGATGGATGAGATTTTCGAGATCTGCGATGAGATCTCCGTGCTCCGTGACGGTAATCTGGTCATGACAAAGAGTGCGAAAGACACAAATATGAACGAACTGATCGCCGCCATGGTAGGCCGTTCTCTTGAAAACCGTTTCCCGCCGGTAGACAACAAGCCCGGCGATGTGGTTCTGTCCGTTCAGCATTTGTCCACAAAGTTCGAGCCTCATTTGCAGGATATTTCCTTCGATGTAAGGGAAGGCGAGATTTTCGGCCTTTACGGTCTGGTAGGAGCCGGACGTACCGAGCTTCTGGAGACGATCTTCGGCGTGCGTACCAGAGCGGCCGGCCGTGTGTATTTTAATAACCGGCTGATGAATTTCAACAGCGCCAAAGAAGCCATGGAACATGGATTTGCCATGATTACGGAGGAACGGAAGGCAAACGGTCTTTTCCTGAAAGGCAATCTTACTTTTAATACGACGATTGCCAATCTGAATCATTATAAAACCGGTCCGGCCCTCTCTGATACAAAGATGACAAAGGCAACGACAAAAGAGATCAAAGTTATGCACACCAAATGTATGGGGCCGGAGGACATGATTACCAGTCTTTCCGGAGGAAACCAGCAGAAAGTGATCTTTGGAAAATGGCTGGAGCGTGAGCCGCAGATCTTTATGATGGATGAACCGACGCGAGGAATCGACGTGGGGGCCAAGTACGAGATCTATGAACTGATTATCGAAATGGCAAAGCAGGGGAAGACCATTATCGTTGTGTCTTCCGAGATGCCGGAGATACTGGGAATCACGAACCGCATCGGCGTCATGTCCAACGGGCATCTTTCCGGAATCGTAAATACAAAAGAAACCAATCAGGAAGAGCTTTTAAGACTCAGTGCAAAATACCTATAATGAGGGAGAACGATAGATATGGCAATAGGAAATGAAAAGATTCTTACGGCCGAGCGGGAGATGGAACTGCGTAAGCCGATAGACGATTATGTAGGTGGAATCCAGGAAAAAATCAATGCCCTGAGGGTGGACGGTACGGATAAAGTCGTTTCCCTTCAGAACAAAATTGATTCTCTGAAACGTGACAAAAGCCGGAGCAAGGAAGAGAACAGCGCGGCGATTGCAAAACTTCAGGGAGAACTTGCAAAAGCAAAAGAGGTTGAAAGCAAAAATAAAGAAGAAATCTCCAAGCTGATTGCAGATGCAGAGAATTATATCAAAGAACACTTTGACAAAGAATACTATGAACCGGTAAATGAAAGCGCCAAATACGAGAAAGAACTGGCCAGACAAAAATACCAGAAGAGTATGGCGGATCTCCAGAAAGAGCATCAGGCCGCGCTTTCCAAACTTTCGGATCATCAGGAGATCAAAGACGAAAATTATGTATATAAAAATCGTCAGTTTGATGCCAAGATGGAACTTCAGAAAGATTTTCAGGAGATCAAAGACAGAAGGCATGCGGCATTTGCCCATAAATATCACCTGATTGACCTGCTCCGGATGTCAAAATTCACTTTTGGCCAGACTATGTCCCAGAAATGGGAGAACTATAAATATACCTTTAACCGCAGAAGTTTCCTTCTGCAGAACGGTCTGTACATAGCGATTATCCTTATCTTCATCGCTCTGTGTATCATTACTCCGGTGGTGAAGGGTACTCCGCTTCTGACCTACAACAATGTGCTGAATATCCTTCAGCAGGCATCGCCGAGAATGTTCCTGGCTCTCGGTGTGGCGGGCTTGATCCTGCTTGCAGGTACGGACCTTTCCATCGGCCGTATGGTAGGTATGGGTATGACGACAGCTACGATCATCATGCATCAGGGCGTCAATACCGGCGGCGTCTTCGGGCATATCTTTGATTTCACCGGATGGCCCATCCCGCTGAGAATGGTCTTTGCTCTGTTTATGTGTATTGTACTGTGTACATTCTTTACATCCATTGCCGGGTTCTTTACGGCCAAGTTCAAGATGCATCCGTTCATCTCCACGATGGCAAACATGCTGATGATCTTCGGTCTGATCACCTATGCGACGAAAGGTGTGTCCTTCGGTGCGATCGAGACATCGATTCCGTCGATGATTATTCCGAGAGTAAACGGATTCCCGACGATCATTCTCTGGGCGGTAGCTGCAGTCGCGATCGTATGGTTCATCTGGAACAAGACCACATTCGGAAAGAACCTGTACGCAGTGGGCGGCAATGCGGAAGCGGCGGCGGTTTCCGGTATCTCTGTATTCGCAGTGACGGTAGGCGCTTTCGTTCTGGCAGGTATCCTGTACGGTTTCGGTTCCTGGCTGGAGTGCGCGAGAATGGTTGGTTCCGGTTCTGCCGCATATGGACAGGGCTGGGAGACGGACGCGATTGCAGCCTGCGTGGTAGGCGGCGTATCCTTTACCGGTGGTATCGGTAAGATCTCCGGCGTGGTAGTCGGCGTGCTGATCTTCACCGCACTGACCTACTCCCTGACCATCCTTGGTATCGATACGAACCTGCAGTTCGTATTCTCCGGTATCATTATCCTGGTAGCCGTAACGCTTGACTGTCTGAAATACGTTCAGAAGAAATAAGACTGTATCAGAAAATCCACTTCTGTTCTGCCGGAAGGCAGACAGAGTGGATTTTTTTTGTTATAATAGCAGAAAAGCCAAAAATCGTACAGCATGAAGTGTGGAGACAAGAGATGGAAAAATATACAGTTCTTTTGGTGGATGATGAAGAAGAGGTGCTTCAGGTCATCAAAAAGAAAATAAACTGGGAAGGACTTGGATTTTCCGTAATAGGTTATGCGGATAACGGAGTAAAAGCTCTGGAGATGGTGGAAGAGTATCAGCCGGATGTGGTCATGACAGATATTAAGATGCCGTATATGGACGGCATGGAACTGGCGAAACGTATAAAGTCCGGATATCCGGCTACAAAGATATTGATTTTTACCGGGTTTGACGAATTTGAATACGCGAAAGAAGCTGTTCACCTGGAGGTTGAGGAATATATACTGAAACCGGTCAATTCTGTGGAACTGACCAATGTATTTACACAGTTGAAGATAAAACTGGACCAGGAGATCAGCGAAAAAAGAAACGCGGAGATTTTGAAGAACTATTATATGGAATCTCTGCCGTTTTTAAAGACCAATTTTTATTCTACTTTGATAGAGGGCAGGATTCACGAAAACGAAGTTGAAAAATATCTGGCAGATTATCAGATTACTTTTACAGGCCCGTTTTACTGCTGCCTGGTTATTCATACATCTTCCACGCAGGTGTCGAAGAATATGAATCCGGTGCTGCTCGCTATTTCAGTGCAGAAGCAGGCGAAAGAATATCTGGCTGAGAGATGGAAGGTGAAATGTTTTTCCTATCTTGGAAATACAGTCATGATCGCGCAGCTTTCCAATGAAAACGAGATATCCGAACTGACAGACGAATGCGACCGGTTCTGCAGATATGCCCGCCGTATGATTGACGCGGTGGTTACGGTGGGAGTCGGCTGTGTCTGTTCTGATGTCCTGGATTTGTCCCAGTCCTATAACAGCGCCAGGGAAGCAGTCTCTTACCGGGCACTTTACGGGGCGGTCAGAGCCATTAACATCAAAGAAATAGCGCCTCAGGAGATGGGGGAGTTTGAGATGCCTAATGATGCGGAACTGTCCCGGCTGCTCAAGATGATCCGCTTCAATTCTGAAGAAGAGGTGAAGCAGGAAGCCGACAGATATATAAGCCGCCTGTTCCAGGCCGCCAAATCTCTGCAGCAGCATCATATAGCTGTGATGGAGCTGGTGAGCGTGATGTACCGTTTTGCGTCTAACCATGATATTACTGTAAGCGCGTTTTCCGGGGATATGCGGGAATTATACGGAAAACTGCTGGAGATGGAGCCGGATTCTCTGAGAAAATGGTTTACGGAACTCTGTCTTTCTTTTCGGGAATATTTGATCAGCACACGGAACAAGTCTACGAAAACATTCGTGCAGAAGGCGCAGGAATATGTCCGCAGCCATTATATGGAGGCAGAGTTGTCGCTGGACAGCATGTGTGAGGAACTGGGAGTGTCCAATTCGTATTTTTCTACGATATTCAAGAAGGAAACCGGGAACTCATTTATCAGTTATCTGACAGATTACCGAATGGATCAGGCGGCCAGACGGCTGCTGGAAACCAATGAAAAAAGCTATATGATAGCGAAAGAAGTCGGCTATACAGACCCTAATTATTTCAGTTATGTGTTCAAAAGGCGTTTTGGAGTATCCCCTTCAAAATATAGAACGGAGCATGCGGCAAGTGAAAGTTAAATATCTGAAATATTTCAAAACCCCGGGCCCAAGAGGAATATTATCCACGATTACGATCAGTTTTTCGGTGATCTCGATTTCCATCATGCTGATTCTGGGAATTGCGCTGTATATCCGTTTCTCAACGTCCACACGGCAGGAGACGGTCCAGAGCACGCAGAGGATGCTGGAGCAGACCGGGGAGACACTGGAAGACTATCTGGTAGATATGCGGCAGATATCGGATACGGCATATTACCATCTGATCAAGGAGAATGATTTTTCCAGTTATGGAGAGGATATCCAGAGCAGGATCAATCTCCTTTATGAGGCTAATCAGGATAACCTGCAAAGTATTGCCCTTTATGATCAGTCCGGGAATCTGGTGGCGGCAGAACCGGTCGCGACACAGAAAAAGAATCTGAATGTTACCGGACAGGGCTGGTATATACAGGCGATGGACGAGGTGGAGAATATGCATTTTTCCACGCCTCATATACAGAATTTGTTTGATGATAATACTTTTCGTTATTATTGGGTGATCTCCCTGAGCCGCGCGGTGGAGATCACAAATGGAGGAAAAACAGAACTGGGTGTTCTCCTGGTTGATATGGACTATTCTGTCATTTCACGGATGCTGGATCAGATCAATAATTTTGACAACGGCCAGTATTATTATCTCTGCGACAGCAATGGCGAGATTATCTATCATCCGCGCAGGATACAGATCAGCGACGGAATCAGCAGCGAGAACAGCGCCGCGGCGGCGGGATACAGAGATGGCATTTATGACGAGACCTTTGAGGGAGAAGCCAGGAAAGTCGTGGTGAACACGATCAGTTATACCGGCTGGAAGCTGGTGGGAGTGATTCCGTATTCGGCGTTTACCTACGGAATGATTAATATGAGATATTTCATCATTATGCTGATGCTGCTGATGGCCATGATGCTGGCGGTCGTCAACCGCATTGTTTCCGTGGGAATCTCCAGGCCTATCCTGAAATTGAATGATTCGGTAAAAGAGTATGAAGCCGGAGAGAAACCGGAGATCTACATCGGAGGGCCGCAGGAGATCCGGCATCTGGGTCTGTCCATCCAGAAATCTTATGAGCAGATAGAAGATCTCATGAAGAAAATTGTTCTGGAACAGAACGAAAGGAGAAAAAGCGAACTGGATGCGCTGCAGAGTCAGATTAACCCGCATTTTCTGTACAACACACTGGAATCTATCACCTGGATGATAGAGGGAGAGCGCAACGACGACGCGGTATTTATGATCTCTCAGCTGGCCCGTCTGTTCCGGATCAGTCTTTCCAAGGGACGCACGATTATCAGTATCAAAGACGAACTTCAGCATGCGCAGAGTTATATGAATATACAGAAAATTCGGTATAAGAATACCTTTTCCGTGGAATTTGACGTGGCTCCTGAACTGTACGCTTACTGTACCGTGAAATTGATTTTGCAGCCGATTCTGGAGAATTCCATAAGTTACGGCGTCGGAGAGATGGATGACTGCGGAGAGATAAGAGTGGAAGGAAAAATGGAGGGCGACGAGATCCTGCTTTCCGTGACAGACAACGGCATCGGCATGTCGAAAGAAGAAGCGGGCCTTGTGCTTACCGACAGCAACCGTATCCGCAAACGGGGATCAGGCGTAGGACTTGTGAATGTCAACCGGCGGATCCAGATCTATTTTGGAAAAGAATATGGACTGACCGTGGAGAGCGAGCCGGATGAGGGAACCAAAGTTACCATTCGTATTCCGGCGGTGCCGTATACAGAGGAAGACACGCTGGCGCTGGAAAGGGGACATTCGTTTGGCGGGGAAGATTAGGATGAAAAACAATAATAAATTTTTTATTGTCTCGGAAGTAGTCATGGGGTTCATGGTTCTTGTCCTGGCGGCACTTATGCTGGGCGAACGGAACCGGGACGCGAGGGCAAAAGTGTCTGTGATCGTCTGTGACTCGGATAATTCAGGATGGGCGGCATTCAAGTATGGGGTCAGGATGGCCGCGGAGGATCGGGGAATTGAAGTCGTGATTGCCGCTACAGAAAGAGTGCTCTCGCTGGAGGAAGAGGAAGCGCTGATCAAAAATGAGATAGACAGCGGGGCGGACGCGGTTATTGTACAGCCGGTTCCGGACAGCGGGGCGGAAGAGATGCTGAAAAGAATGAGAAAGCGTGTTCCGGTTATGCTGGTGGAGAGCCCGCTGTCCGGAACCGGCGAGGGCTCTGCCCTTCCTGTGACAGGACCGGACAACTACGCCATGGGAACGGCTCTGGCGGAAAAGATGCTGGAGGATTACAGCGGAAATCTGGAAGGAAAGACGGTAGGAATCCTCTCTCAGACCATGGATGCGGAGATGACGGCTCTTCGCGTTGATGGATTCTGTGATACTTTAAAAAATACAGGGATAAATCTTGAGTGGTTTGTGTCCGGGAACTTTGACGACGGAGGAGCAGATTATCTGGAATCCCAGGCAAGAGTGGATTTTGTGGCAGCGCTTGATGACGGCAGCCTGACAGCGGCCGGGGAGCGCGCTTCCGAACATGGGCTGCATGGGGCGGTCGTGTATGGAATCGCACATTCGACTCAGGCTGCGTATTATCTGGATACCGGTGTGGTAGAATGTCTGGTGGTGCCGGATGAATTTAACGTAGGCTATCAGAGCATGAGTGAAATTGCGGATAGTCTGGAGCATTTTTTCCACAAGGAGGAGAGCAGAGAGGTTCTCTATACGGTGATTCGCAGAGAAACACTGTTTTCGGAAGAAAATCAGGAAATTCTTTTTACAATGAGTCAGTAGGGGGATGGCGAGTATGAATAAATTGGGCGCGGTCTGGACCGTTTTGCTGGGAAGCGCATTTTTGCTTTGCGCCTGCGGGGAAGAGCAGCCGGACGTTCCGGACAAAAGTTATATTGGGGTGGCGTATTATAATCAGAGCGATACATTTCTCAATGAACTTCTGGACAGCTTTAAGGAGCAGCTTAAAGAGATGCAGAATGAGGATATGGACACGGTGGTTATGGTACGGGACGCGGCGGGAGTACAGCGCACTCAGGACGATCAGGTGAAAGAGCTTATCAATGCAGGCTGTGATGTGCTCTGCGTGAATCTGGTGGACCGGGCGGATCCTTCGGAGATTATTGATATGGCCAGGGAACATGAAGTGCCCATCATATTTTTTAACAGAGAACCTGTGGCGGAAGATCTGATGCAGTGGGACCAGATTTATTATGTCGGCGCGGACGCGGAAGAATCCGGGGTCATGCAGGGAGAACTGGCGGCCGATATGATAAAGAATAACAGCCAGACAGACCGGAACAGAGACGGAAAAATCCAGTATGTAGTGCTGGAAGGGGAGCCCGGCCACCAGGATGCCATCATCCGTACGGAGACTGCGGTGAAGACCTTGACTGACAGCGGTATTGAACTGGAAAAACTGAGTTACCAGATCGCCAACTGGAACCGCGCCCAGGCAGAGAACCGGATGGAACAGCTGATCGGGCAGTATCCCAATCAGATAGAACTTGTTCTTTCCAACAATGATGATATGGCGCTGGGGGCAATGGACGCTTATAAAAAGCTGAATTATACAGAAACCGCGCTTCCGGTTTTCTTCGGGATAGACGGCACGGATGCGGGGCTGGAGGCGGTCGTGGATTCGGAACTGGCCGGAACTGTGTATAATGACAAAGAAGGGCAGGCAAAGGCCATGGCGGAACTTTGCTGGGCGCTGATTACCGGAGACGGCATGGAAGAACTGGAATTTCAGAAAGAACGCTGTATTTATCTGCCGTACGCCAAAGTGACGGAAGAAAATGCAGACGAATTTATTGCCCGCAGCAATACCCCATGACGGGCCACGGAGGGAAAGTATGAAACAATATACGGGAATTATTTACCGGAAAAAGGTACCGTTTTTTCTGAAACTGCTGCTTTTCCTGGCGTTCGTGCTGCTGCTGGGGTGGGGGATCTTCCTTGTAAGAGAAAAACTGCTGAAGAATGCCAATGAGATGGGAATGAACCTGGCGGAGAGTTATGCGGCAGAGGAAGAGAACCGCATCAGCGTATATTCCATGCTGCTTTCGGTAGGAGCTTCTTCTCTGCGGGAGAGCATGACAAAAGGAGCGTCCGAAGAAGAGATTCAACGCTGGATGGAAGGATATTCCGAGCAGGTAGAAGAAACCCTGGGCGCTTTTATTATCGATCCCTATGCGGTGGTGGACGGAAAGATCGTTGCGGCTGTTTCCTGGGAGGGAGACGAAGAGTATGATTACCGGGATACCCAGTGGTACCGGAAAGCAGAGGAAGAAAAAGAGCATGTAGTCTATACGGATGTCTACGAGGACGCTATCACAGGCAAAAAGATCGTCACTCTGGCGAAAGCGCTGAATGAAAAAGGAGATGTGCTGGCGTTTGACATTCTGATGGAAAATTTTCATACTCATAAAAACAAGGCGTCGCTTCCGGAGTCAAGTATCTACCTGCTGTTCGATTCACAGAATCATCTTATGTACATTTCCGGAGAAGAAGATATAGTAGAGGAGGCCGGAGGGACATATCTTGGGGAGCTGGTCACCAGTATCCGTCAGGGGGAAATGGTGTCTCATGACGCGACGATCACCGGACCGGATGGGAGAAAATGGAGCGCATACTATTATGAGATGAGCAATGGATGGCTTTCTGTGATTTCCATGCCTCTTGCGGTGATTCTTCAGGATGGATGGGACGGTATTGTTCTGGCGCTGGGGGTGATCTGCGCGGTTCTCGCGGTGATCGCCGGTTCTATCATGCTCAGCGGTTATTTCAGCGACAGGAAGGCGGATCAGATCGCTCAGACGCTTCAGATTCTTGGAGATTCGTATTACGCGATTTATCGGATTGACCTGAATAATGAGACTTATATAACGGTAAAAGGATCAGCCGATGTAAAAGAAGCCCTGGGGGACTCCGGCTCTTACCGGCATCTTCTGGATGTGGTAAAAGAGGTGGTAGATGAAACGACACATGAAAAATTTGAGGAAAACCTTTCCATCGATAATATCCGCAGGCTGATCCGGGATGGAGTCTATGATTTTGGCGGGGATTATCAGAGAAATTTCGGAGGTGAATATAAATGGGTAAATATTCAGGTACTTTACAATGAAGGAGCGCACGTAAATGAAGTGATTCTGGCTTTTCGCGAAATTGACCGCGACAAACGCCGGGAACTTCAGCAGCATGCGCTGCTTCAGAACGCACTGGCCGCGTCCAGACAGACGGTACAGCAGAAAACCATGTTTTTCAGCAACGCTTCCCACGATATGCGCACGCCGCTGAATGCGATCATCGGTCTGGCGAAGCTGGCCAGAAGAGAAGATAATGACCGGGAAACGGTGGAAGAATATCTGGAGAAGATCGAAAGATCCGGAAAGCAGATGCTTACTCTGGTCAATGATGTTCTGGATATGTCACGTCTGGAGCATGGAAAGGGCGGCGTCCTGGACTATGCGCCTATGGACATCTGCTCATGTATCCGGGAGACGGCAGCCATTTTCCGTGATCAGGCAAGAGAAGAAAACAAGACGCTGGCAGAAGAGTACCAGGTGGAACGCAGGATGGTGCTTTGCGACGCGGCGCGTCTGGGACAGATCGTCAACAACCTTATATCCAACGCTTTGAAATACAGCAGTGAAGGGGCGAAGATATGTCTGTCGGTCAAAGAGATCAATCACAAGACCGGACACAGCAAATACCAGATCGTAGTCAGCGATACGGGGATCGGCATGTCGGAGGAGTTTCAGGAACGTATCTTCGAGCCGTTTGCCCGCGAAGCCTCTTTCTTTTCCCGAAAAGTGTCCGGAACCGGGCTTGGAATGCCTATCGTGAAGACGATTGTCCAGCAGATGAGCGGAGAGATCACGGTACAGAGCGCCCTGGGAGAGGGGAGCACATTTACGGTGACGATTCCGCTGCAGAATCTGGACGAGGAAGAAAGACCGGCGGAAGAAAAACAGGAAGAAGGAGGAACATTCAGCCTGGAGGGGAAAACGATTCTGCTGGCGGAAGACAACGAGATTAACATGGAAGTGGCCGGAGAGTGCCTGAAAATGCTTGGAGCAAAAGTGCTGGAAGCGTGGAACGGACAGGAAGCCGTAGATGTCTTTGCGGCTCAGGAACCGGGCAGGATCGACGCGGTCCTGATGGATATGCAGATGCCGGTTATGGACGGCTGCGAAGCGGCCAGGACGATCCGCTCCATGGACAGAGAGGACGCCGGGACGGTACCGATTATTGCCGTCACAGCCAATGTATTTGCCGAAGATATCGCCAGAACTACAGAAGCCGGTATGAACGCGCATATTGCGAAACCTATAGATTTTCAGGAATTACAGAAAGTACTGGCGGTTTATGTGGATTTGGAACAGAGAGGGCGGAATTAGAGTCTGCGCAGTTTTTCGCGGATCAGGTAAGTCACTGCATCGGCCATTTGTTCTTCTGTTCCGGCCCATGCCACGTCATTGCCATAGATCTCTCTGGCAGCGGGGAGATCTTTTTCATGCCCGGTACAGACGGCGAGAACACCTACATTCTGACGGCGCAGCCGGCTGACTTCCGCGGCGGCGTCCCGGATGCCGTGCGTTCCCCCATAGTCGTACGAAAAAGGAATCGGCCCTTTTCGGGAAGAGTACCGGTGGTCGTCATTGGGACTGCAGTCCGACAGAACGATCAGCAGCCGGTTTTCATAACCAGAATTCAGCAGCCGGTATCCCGTAATCCGGATAGCGAGACCGTCCCGGTTCCATCCTGCGGAACAATATTCGAAAATTCTTTTGTTATCCTGGGGATTCTCATAATCCCGGAAAATACGGAGGACTGTACAGCCGTTCACAGAGCAGTATGAACAGACACGGACAGGCAGACGGCACCGGGTCAGGCTTTCCGCGATGATAAACCCCTGTGCGGCAATGCGTTCCTGGCGGTCCATCTGCGAAGCGGATGCATCCAGCAGGATATCTATGGAGAGATTCCCTTTTTCACAGGGAGTTGTACCGGCGAAGATCTTTTCATCGTGAAGTCGGATACCGCGCCACACCCGTGCGGCTATTAACCGTCCGCTGCGCGCCCGGTAAAGCTGTTCTCCGTCGTCAAACAGCAGCACATTGCGGATCTGGTCGGTCATGCGGGATATGGCGGTCATGTGATCTGCCAGATGCGCATGGTGGAAGGAAAGATTCCTCTCCTTCTGGAACAGCATGGCCTGGCGGAAGGAATTCTGAGCTTTCGAGGAGGTGCGCCGGTATTCCCCGCGGGTTACATGCAGATGGCAGGAACGGTGGCCTTCTGTACAGAGCATGCGCTCCAGTTCTTCCTGCTCCTGTGAAGTATAGACAGATATGCCGAAGTTTGTTTCCAGCCAGGAGCGAAGGGTCTGCTTTCCGGATCTGGCCAGGAGTACCGGAAGAGTCAGCGTGACAGGAGCATGCACACCGCCGCCATCTTCCTCAGAATGGACGCGGGTGACGAAGGCCGGGCGGCCATGCAGCGCCGCTATGCCCAGGCGGAAGGGAAGGACGCGGTGCGATCTCGCTTCGTGCAGTTCCGGAAGACGGCAGCGGAAGAATTCCTTAAGAATATGAACCATCTGATCCGCTATGGCGCGGGAGTCCAGAGAGGGACTGAAAAGTACCGCTTCCATAATGCGCTTTTCCCGGCGACGGAGTCTGGCAGTCTGTCCCAGCAGTCCCGCGCAGTATGCGGTCTGGAGACGTTCCAAAAGCTCCTGGTCCCAGTAAGGACGGGAATGGGATACGACGTCTCTGGCGTATTCCAGCCGCAGCGTCTCCAGTACGGGACGGTCCTCTTTCGCGGCGGGATGAACGCTGTGGGCAAGCCCGAACCACAAAAGCCCTTCATACAGGGCCGCATCCGGCAGCTGTCCGATCCGCACGAAGAGATCCTTAAGCGGACGATAATCATAATAGCGGTGAACCGCTCCGATGATACAGTTCAGATAGAGGTCTGCCGCTCCTTCCGGTGTGAAGGAAAGAAAATCCGGAGTAAAATCATAGTCTCCGGCCGCGTTCCATATGATGTTTTTCGCTCTTCGTTCTTCGGCTTCTGAAGCATGCAGCATGATACTCACTCCATGAAAACTGAGGTTTTGTCCAGATCCTGAGGAATCCTTGAACGGATCAGGTCGCTGACCAGCTGACGTTCATAAGAATCAAAGATTTTGTTTACAATGCCAAGGCGCAAGGCCCTTACGGCGGGCAGACCTTTCTGGATCAGGCGGACAGAAGCGATAAGCCCCCTCAGATCCAGCGCTTTGGCAGAGATTTCCCCGCTGGCGCATTTTTTCTGAAGCTCCTGGAAAAGCTCGGAGAACTGCCGGTTCCAGAGATCGGAGAGAGAAGGGAATTCCCGGCGCAGGAGCTTTTGCAGATATTCATCGGAGATAAGAGGCATCTCGATCACGACAAAGCGGGAAGCCAGAGCTTCATTCAGCTCCCTCGTTCCGGCATAGCCGTAGTTCATGGTAGCGATAAAACGTGAAGCCGGGTGAAGCCGTATCTGGTCGTACCCGGGAATATCGATGCACCTGCGGTAATCCAGCGTTTCATGAAGAACTGCCAGGGCCTCATTTTTCGCCATATTGATTTCATCCAATACCCCGAAACCGCCAAGACGGGCGCATCTGCTCACCGGACCTTCCCGGAAGACTACTTCTCCGTTTCGGAAAGTATCAGAGCCTACCAGGGAAGCGGCGTCCGAATGGATGCTCAGAGAAATATTCCACACGGGGCGTCCGAAAGCCGCCGCCAGATTTTCCGCGAATACATTTTTCCCGGTGGCCTTTGGACCGGTCAGGAGCAGATTTTCGCCGCAGAGCAGGGCTGATAAGGCCTCTTCCCAGAGATCGGGACCGTAATAAAAATAACGGGGAGGAGACAGCCGACGGCGCGCTTCCTCCGGTACGTCATAGGAAGCGCGAAATTCTGACAGTTCCCGGATCAGCGTCGGGGATACTCCTTCCTCTTTCAGAAAATCCAGCAAGATGAACCCTCCTTCACGGTAATTCTGAAAATATTATAGCACCCGCAGGAGAAAACAAAAGAAAAACTTTTGCCGCGGCATATTTTCCTTTATAATGGTAGCATAATATACAGGAGGAAGCCTATGGACGGATTGAGCAGAAAGATATATCTGGAACTGAAAGAGCCTTCCAGAGAGGATGCGGCGTCTTCTCAGGAACGGATCCTGCGCGCGCTGCGTGCGGATTATGGGGAAGTGTATATGCCGTGCAGAATCCTGCGTATGCTGTATCCCATATGTGAAGAAGCAGACTGGAGGCTTACGGTGTCTCTTGGATGGAATGGCGGCCGCTGGGAAGTGATAAAGATGGAAAAAGGAGATACTTCCGCAGCTCATTACGGTATGTGTGCAGATCTGGGCAGCACCACTGTGGCCGTGCAGATGATAGACCTCTGCACAGGTGAGATTCTGGCCTCATCCAGCGTGTATAACCGGCAGACGGCATTTGGGGGAGACATTCTGACGAGAATTTTCTATACGAAAGACCATCCGGAGCATCTGGACGAGATCCGTCAGGCCACGATAGACACTTTTACGGATGCGTTCGCAGATCTGCAAAGACAGACCGGAATTCCTCAGGAAGCCTGTACGGCTATGACTGTGGCGGGAAACATGACCATGATTCATTTCCTGATCGGCATGGATCCGTTTGGAGTCTTCTCTGCGCCTTATGCGGTGCGGGCGGATCGTCCGGATTTTCTCCCGGCAGAGGAATTGGGGTTTCCGTTTCACGGATATGTTTACTGCTATCCCGGCAGGGCAAATTATCTGGGAGGAGATATTATCAGCGGGATTATCGCGTCCGGGATTGCGCGGAAGGAGGAGATCTGCGTCTTTCTGGATATTGGTACCAACGGAGAGCTGGTCGTCGGCAACCGGGAATTTCTTCTCTGCGGAGCCGGAGCGGCCGGACCGGCCCTGGAAGGCGGAAGCGTGAAGACGGGCATGTGCGCCCGGACAGGCGCGGTACAGCATGTACGGGTGGACGGCCGGCAGTTTATATGCGACGTGATCGGCGGCGGAGAAGCGAAAGGGATCTGCGGTTCGGGGATCGTGGACCTGATCGCGGAGCTTTTCCTGCATGGCTGGGTGGATATCCGGGGACGTTTTGTGCCGGAGGCCTCGGACCGGATTGTGGAAAGAGAGGGCGAATACGCGGTGGAGTATGCTCCGTCGCTGTATTTCTATCAGTGTGACCTGGATGAATTCCTGAGTACCAAGGCTGCTGCCGCCACCATGGTGGAATATATGATGAACCTGATAGGACTGTCCATGCAGGACGTGGGAGAGTTCCAGGTGGCAGGTGCTTTCGGGGCATATATTGACAAAGAGTCGGCAGTCGCGATCGGTCTTTACCCGGATCTGGACCGCAGCCGCCTGATCTCGGCCGGAAATACCTCTCTGAAAGGAGCGTATGAAATGCTTCTCCATAAAGAGTATCTGGCAGAGGCGGCAGATATTCTGGACAGGATGGAATATGTGCAGTTCGGGGAAGTGGAAGATTTTATCCAACTGATGGGAGCCGCGCGGGCTTTGCCGCATACGGACCTCTCCAGATACCCGTCTGTGGTTGAAAAACTGAGAAAAAATGGTATTCCGGGGGTTTAAGCATATGAAAAAGGCGGTACAAGAATCTGTTCTAAAAATTCTTATACCGCCTATTGTACTGTTATTTCCAATGGACTTTAAACCTCATAATCTTTCATCTATATTTTATGAATCCTTACGGATTTCTTTTTGCCCTTCTGTCCATCCGCGATGGATATAAGGCGTTCTCCGGTTTGTATACCGGTCCATGTGGTTTTTTATTAACAAGGTATTGTTCCTTTACCTTCTCAAAAACATCTTCTGTTTTACCAACATCCTATGTGGTAATATTCTTATATTATATTTTTACTATATTTAGTTTTTTATGGATAAGTAAATATGTTCGGTGGTCTGTACCTTCCTTTCTGATATACTATGGGGTGGAACGTTAAGTTTTGATTGGACTCTCCTCCTTTACATGCTCCTCATCCTCGGGATTTTTCTTTTTTTGTTTTCTCTTTGTTTTATGAGTTTATTATAGCATGATAATTATATTTGTCAACATATTTTTTGAAAAAAATTTAATTATCTGAAATTTGACGGATGAAGGCGTATTTGATACACTGAATTCCAGAAAAGAAACTGCGGAAAGGGGGCTGCCATGCAGTACAGAACCGACCGGAAGGGAACCAGGCTGTCTGTCCTGGGATACGGATGCTTACGTTTTACGAAAAAGAACGGGAAAATTGACCTGGACAAAACAGAAGCTGAGATCATGGAAGCGATCCGAAGCGGCGTGAATTATTTCGATACTGCCTACGTCTACGGAGGAAGTGAAGCGGCGCTGGGGGAGATCCTGAAAAGAAATAATTGTCGGGAGCAGGTATACATTGCCACAAAACTGCCTCATTATCTGATTAAGTCGAAGGCCGGGCTGGAGCGCTGCTTTCAGGAACAGCTGTCCCGTCTGCAGACGGACTATGTGGATTATTATCTGATGCACATGCTGAATGACGCGGATACCTGGGAACGTCTGAAAGAGAAGGGCGTAGAGGAATGGATCGCCGAGAAAAGGGCGGCGGGACAGATTCGCAATATCGGATTTTCGTATCATGGAAATACGGAACATTTTAAAGAAGTTCTGGACGCCTATGACTGGGATTTCTGCCAGATACAATACAATTATATGGACGAGCATACCCAGGCGGGAAGAGCAGGCCTTGAATATGCCGGAACCAAAGGGATACCGGTGATAATCATGGAACCGCTGAGGGGAGGAAAACTGGTGGAACTTCTTCCGGAAGAAGCAAAGAAGCTTTTCCGGGAAAAGGCTCCGGACAGTACACCGGCCCAGTGGGCGTTCCGGTGGCTATGGGATCAGAAGGAAGTGACAGTGGTGCTGTCCGGCATGAATTCTCTGGGAATGGTGCGCGAGAATATAAAAACCGCCGATGAGGCCAGAGCCGGGATGATGACAGAAGAAGACCGCAAATTTCTGGAGGAAGTTAAAAGGGAAATTAACCGTAAGATCAAAGTGGGCTGTACCGCGTGCGGCTATTGCATGCCGTGTCCGCAGGGGATCGATATTCCGGGAACCTTCCGCTGTTATAATGAAATGCATACCGAGAGGCCCAGGGTGGGAAAAAAGGAATATCTGATGACCACGGCATTCCGAAAAAATCAGAATCCGGCGTCCAAGTGTATCCGATGCGGGAAATGCGAAAGGCATTGTCCCCAGAAGATCGAGATACGGAAGGAGCTGAGGGCCGCCGCCGCGGAACTGGAAGATCTGCGCTACAAAGCGTTGTCTGCGCTGGTACGTATTCTGAAAATCTGGTGAAAAATACATTGACAGAAACGGGGTTATCCCTGAAAATAAAATCAAAATACAAAAGGGAAGAGAGGTAATGGATATGTCGACACCACACAATTCAGCGGAAAAAGGGCAGTTTGCCAAATGCGTCCTGATGCCGGGAGATCCGCTTCGGGCAAAATTCGTAGCAGAGCATTTTCTGGAAGATATCAAGCTGGTAAACCAGGTGCGGAATATGCTTGCTTATACCGGAACTTATCAGGGGAGGCCGGTCAGCGTCATGGCCAGCGGCATGGGGATGCCGTCCATCGGGATTTATTCCTATGAGCTTTACAAATTCTATGATGTAGACAGCATTATCCGGATCGGCTCAGCCGGCGCGTACGATGAAAAGCTGAAGCTTTACGATCTGATTCTGGCAGACAGCGCCTACAGCCGTTCCTCCTATGCGCTCTGCCAGAGCGGAGACACAGAGGAGATACAGTATCCGGATGCGGGACTGAACTATTCGATCCAGGATGCGGGAAAGCGTCTGGGGATTCCGGTGACTCTGGGAAGAATCCATTCCAGCGACGCGTTTTACTGTGAACCGGGACAGCCGGGATATGAGTTCTACCGGAAAGAAAAGAACTGTCTCTGCGTGGAAATGGAAAGCTTTGCTCTGTTCCACAATGCGAAGGTGCTGGGCAAGAAGGCTGCCTGCCTGCTGACCATCTCCGATTCTGCTGTCACGAAGGAAGAGACTACCGCGAAAGAGAGGCAGAACGCGTTTACCAACATGATGAAAGTTGCTCTGGAGGCAGCTGTCCGTGAGTAAAGATAATATTACGCTGATCGGGATGCCGGGAGTGGGGAAAAGCACCGTGGGCGTGGTGCTGGCGAAGGTGCTGGGTTACCGTTTCCTGGATTCCGATCTGGAGATTCAGGAACAGACCGGAAAACTGCTTCACGAGCTGATCGAGGAATACGGCGGCGACGGATTTCTGGAAATAGAGAATCGGGTCAATGCCGGACTTGAGGTCAGCCGGTCAGTGATTGCCACCGGCGGCAGCGCGGTTTTCGGGAAAGAGGCCATGGAACATCTCAGGGACATCTCCACCGTCGTTTATCTGCGTCTGCCCTGTGAACAGCTCCAGGATCGCCTGGGGGATCTTCACCAGAGAGGCGTGGTACTGAAACCGGGACAGACGCTGCAGGATCTGATGCAGATGAGGGCTCCGTTTTATGAGAAATACGCGCACATCATCGTTGACGAAGAAGATCTGGACATTCGTGGAATCGTGAAAAAGATCACGACAGCGTTAAAAAATAACGAATGAGCAGTTCGCCGTCGGCCAGGCCTGGCTGCCGGAAAGAGAACCCCGTCCTCTCGGGATGCCATTGCACGCCGAGGACGGGTTTTTTCATATGCTCCACGGCTTCCGCCACTCCGTCAGGCGCCGTCTGGGTAATCCTCAGATTGCTTCCCGTGCGTCCCAGGCCCTGATGATGGGCACTGTTGACCAGACAGGATGGTCCATAGAGCCGGTAAAGCGCGGAACCGGGCAGACAGGTCACCGTATGTCGGCGGTCCTCACTGTTCCAGGCATGGAGGGCAGATGTGGGCAGATCCTGCTGAATTGTGCCGCCGAAATAAACATTCAGAAGCTGCATGCCCCGGCAGATGCCGAGCACCGGACGATTCAGGCGGATGAATGCGTCCAGCAAAGTGAACTGCGCCTGATCCAGGGCAGGATCGATGTGGAGCGAGCCCCGGTTCTCTTCTCCGAAGAATGCCGGATCCACATCCCCGCCTCCGGGCAGCAGCAGAGCATCGAACAGAGATACAGAGACGGGGGAAAGGCTTACCTGTGTTTCGACGCCCGCCAGGCGAAGCGCATTTTCATAATTTTTCGTAAGATCGGGGATACCCGCTATCAGAACACGCATATATTTTCATGGACCTACCGGTCTGAAATGTGAACTTAAAGTATTGTATTCCGGCCGCAGAAAAAATGTGCGCCGCCATGGAGGAGGATGGATATGCAGATTCAGGAACAGTATATGGAACAGGCCAGAAAACTTCATCAGGCCTGCCCGGTCGCAGATGCGCATCTGGACCTGGCAGGAGAACTGCTGCTCCACGTGAATAACGGAGAAAGGGAGGCGCTCCGGCGCCATTATCTGGATGAACTGAGAGAAGGCGGATTCAATCTGGTCGTTTCATCGGTATACCTGGAAAATGAATATTTGCCCGAAATGGGACTCAGGAAGGCCATGGATCAGATCGGCGTCCTGCTGGAGGAACTGGATCAGAATGAAGAATTTCTGCTGGTGAAAAATGTAAGGGATCTGGATCGGGCTCTGGAAGAAGACCGGATCGGAGTGTTGTTATATCTGGAGGGAATGGATTTTGTCGGGACAGATTTTCATTTGCTCCGGACACTGTGGGAAGCCGGAGTAAGAGGCGCTTCCCTGACCTGGAGCAGGAGAAACGCGCTGGCCAGCGGATGCTGCGTGGCGTCAAAAAGAATCCCTGTTCCGGGAGGCCTGACGGATGAAGGAGTGGAAGCCGTGCGCCGGATGGAAGATCTGGGTATGTTTCTGGACATCAGTCATCTGAACGACGACGGTTTTGAAGATGTATGCGCAGTGGCGTCAAAGCCGTTCGCGGCGACGCATTCCAACAGCCGGACCATTTACTTCAATTATCGGAATCTGACTGATGAGCAGATGAAAAAACTGGCGGCGCAGAGAGGCGTGATAGGTCTGAACGGCTGCCGTTTTCTGGTGGGAAAGGGACAGGGAGAGGAAGCTCTGGACTGGCTCTGCAGCCATCTGGAATATATGGCGGGACTGGTAGGAGCGGACAAAGTGGGATACGGATTTGACTTCTGCGACGCGTATGACGACGCGAGAGACGGCGGAACGCAGAAAAAAAACCACAACGACTGTCTGGTCAGCCACTGCCATGTGCCGGAACTGACCGCGGCGCTCCTGCAGAGGGGCATGTCGGAAGAGGATGTCAAAGGAGTGATCGGAGGAAACTGGATCCGGTATTTTCGTCAGGTGCTTCCAAAATAATCAGAAAAGTCTTGACATTCAGATTTGTTTTCTTTACAATGGCTCTATGACCTACAGGCGATGAAAAGAATAAGTAGTGATTCCCGGAATCCACAGAAAGCAGCCGGTCGATGAGAGGCGCGGAGAAAAGGAATCATGAATACCTCTTGGAGCTTCCCTCTGAAACCGCAGCGCGCGTGCGGCAAGTAGGAGGAGACGGACGCACCCGTTATCGTGCAGGGTATCATGGCGTACCTGGTAAGGCGGCAGGCGTGAGCGTGCCGTGAAAAAAGGTGGTAACACGGGATCTGGCTCTCGTCCTTTTAAGAGGATGGGAGCTTTTTTGTGATTGCGTGGAAGCCCCGGCCAGCAGTTTTTAGAAAGAAAAGGAGCAGAGAAGATGCAGGTATATGACGAACTGGTAGCCCGGGGCCTGATCGCCCAGGTGACCAACGAAGAAGAGATTCGGAAAATGGTAAACGAAGGGAAAGCCACTTTCTATATCGGGTTTGATCCTACGGCGGACAGCCTTCATGTAGGACATTTTATGGCGCTCTGTCTGATGAAGCGTCTGCAGATGGCGGGAAACAAACCGATCGCGCTGATCGGAGGCGGTACCGCGATGGTGGGAGATCCTTCCGGCAGAAGCGATCTGCGGCAGATGATGACGGTGGAGACGATTCAGCACAACTGCGAGTGTTTCAAAAAGCAGATGAGCAAATTCATTGATTTCTCCGACGGCAAAGCGCTGATGGTCAACAATGCGGACTGGCTGATGAATCTGAATTATATTGAAATGCTCAGGGATGTAGGAGTGCACTTCAGCGTGAACCGGATGCTTACCCATGAGTGCTATAAGAAACGTATGGAACGCGGACTTACGTTCCTGGAATTCAACTATATGATCATGCAGAGCTATGATTTCCTGATGCTGTATGAAAAATACGGCTGCAATATGCAGTTCGGCGGGGACGACCAGTGGGCGAACATGCTGGGCGGTACGGAGCTGATCCGCAGGAAGCTGGGCAAAGACGCGCACGCCATGACGATCACGCTGCTTCTGAATTCGGAAGGGAACAAGATGGGCAAGACGGCCAAGGGCGCCGTGTGGCTGGACCCGGAAAAGACGAGTCCGTATGATTTTTACCAGTACTGGAGAAATGTGGACGACGCGGATGTGATCAAGTGCCTGCGCATGCTTACCTTTCTTCCGCTGGAGCAGATCGACGAAATGTCTCACTGGGAAGGCAGCCAGCTGAACCAGGCAAAAGAGATCCTGGCTTATGAACTGACCAAGCTGGTGCACAGCGAAGAAGAAGCGAAGAAAGCTCAGGACAGCGCGCGCTCTCTGTTCGGAAGCGGAGACGCGGCAGAGATGCCGACCGCTGAACTTTCTATGGATGATCTCCAGGACGGAAAGGCGGATATCCTGACGATCGTACACAAATCCGGTCTCTGCGCGTCCCGTTCGGAGGCCCGCAGAAATGTGCAGCAGGGCGGCGTGAGCGTGGACGGGGAGAAAGTGACAGACATTGCAGCAAGTTACACGCTGGATCAGCTGAAAGCAGGTATTGTGGTAAAACGCGGAAAGAAAAATTTCAAGAAAGTGGTTGTAAAATAGATGCCTTCTGAAAAAATACCGCCGTGTCCTCTCGCAAAGAAATGCGGCGGATGCGATTATCAGGGGATGCCCTATGAACAGCAGCTTCGCGAAAAGGAAAAGCTGGTGAAGAAGCTGCTGGGCAACATGGGCGAGGTGCGCCCGATCCTGGGAGCGGAAACGCCGTACCATTACCGGAATAAAGTTCATGCAGTATTTTCCAGAAAGAGAAACGGCGAAGTTATCTCCGGTATTTATCAGGAAGGAACGCACCGGGTTGTCCCTGTGAATGCCTGTCAGATTGAAAATGAAAAAGCGGACGAGATCATAGTCACGATCCGGGGACTGCTGAAATCTTTCCGGATTCGGGTTTATGACGAGGATACGGATTTTGGGCTGCTGCGCCATGTAATGGTGCGCACTGCCGCGGCTACCGGACAGATTATGGTGGTTCTGGTAGTGCGCACACCGGTGTTCCCGTCCAAGAATAATTTTGTGAAAGCTCTGCGCGCCGTACATCCGGAGATCACTACCGTGGTGCTGAACGTCAATGAAAGGCGGACGAGTATGGTGCTTGGTGAGCGCAATATACCGATCTACGGGAAAGGGTATATCGAGGATGTGCTCTGCGGCTGCAGTTTCCGCATTTCGCCGACTTCATTTTACCAGGTGAACGCCGCGCAGACGGAAAGACTGTATAAAACGGCCATGACGCTGGCGAGACTGAACAAGAGAGACCGGGTTGTGGACGCCTATTGCGGGATCGGGACCATCGGCATGGTGGCGGCGAAGACCGCCAGAGAAGTTATCGGAGTGGAGCTGAACAAAGAGGCAGTCCGGGACGCCGCCCGGAATGCCGTGCGCAATCATATGGACAATATCCGTTTTGTGCAGGGCGACGCGGGCATGTTCCTGGAAGGCATGGCGGACCGGGAAGAGCCGGTGGATGTGGTATTCATGGATCCGCCCCGGAGCGGGAGCAGCGAAGCGTTTTTAAAATCGCTGCTGGTCCTGAAGCCGAAAAAGATCATCTATATCTCCTGTAATCCGGAGACCCAGGCCAGGGATCTGAAAATGCTGAAAGGAGATTACCGGGTGGAAACGATCCAGCCGGTGGATATGTTTCCTTTTTGCGGGCATGTGGAGACGATAGTGTTGCTACAAAGAGAAACCTTGTAGAAATCCTTAGATTTAGGCACTTTTCCCGTCATGTGGTGTTTGACGCAGAGGGTGATAAATTCCGTAATAAGCGTATTGAGGACTATATCACCGTTTCGGTAGTCATTGATATGGAGTGTGGGAACACAAAAAATTGAATAGTTGACGAGAAAGGACATCGTGCAAGCGGTGTCCTTTTCTCATAGGCCCAGCCGCATATTTTGAAAAAGTCTGCGGCTTTTTTTGCGCCCAAATTCAGAAAGGAGGCGACGCCATGTATTTCACTTCCGGCAGCGACCGCGCCTTTGAAAGCCTTATGCAAGGCAAGCCCGGCTTCGACCACTACGACAGCGGCGACGCCGGAGCGCCGGAGGATTGCGGCGACTGCCGTTTCTACCGTCCCGACTGGAAGTATCAGTTTTGCGTGTATGCAGAGTGTCCCTACCAGCCGGGCAAGCTCACCGCTTATGACGCGGTTCTATTCCAAGTGAAAGGAGTTGACGACGAGATGGCAGTTTTTCGTGTGGAGAAAAACCGGGGCTACACGGTGATGTCCAACCACCACCTGCGGAACAAAGACCTGTCCCTGAAAGCCAAGGGCCTGCTTTCGCAAATGCTGTCCCTGCCGGAAAATTGGGACTATACGCTGAAAGGCTTGTCCCTTATCAACCGGGAAAGCATCGACGCCATACGGACGGCGGTGTGGGAACTGGAAAAGGCCGGGTATATCACCCGCCAGCAGAACCGGGACGGCAAGGGCAAGATGGCCGACATGGTTTATACCATCTACGAACAGCCGCAGCCCCGGCCAGAGGCAGCGGATGAAGAACAGCCGGGATTGGAAAACCCGGTGTTGGAAAATCCAACATCGGATAATCCAACGTCGGAAAACCCGGTATCGGGAAATCCAATGCAAATAAATAAAGATATATCAAGTAAAGAAAAATCAATTACTGATCCATCAAATACCCATTCCATTCCTATCCATTCCCCCACCCCCTGCGGAGGGCAAGGCGGCACAGCAACCGGAACGGAAGCGAAAGGAAATGACCCGCCAGACCCTTGCCAAGCTGGACACCATGACCGACGCTGACTTTGCGGCGTTGTTTTTATATAGCTTTAAAGGCTAAAATCATGTCACGAATATTTTGAAATCTTTTTGTTTTATCCGGGTTCAACCCCCTCTCAACAAAAGTTCGTAAATTCGGATTGGAAATTTTTTCTGTATTAGTTTTGCCTGTCATCACAAAATAAATAACTCTGGTAAGGGCATAAGTTTCGTGAACGATGCCATAAGTATCAAACCCCTCTACGACAAGTGCAGGATCGTTAAAATATCCCTTGAACTCCGTATTAACTGTTGTTAATGTACTATCCGGAATTTTTACAAGCCCAAAATCTGAAAGTTTAACCACAAGGGTATCGTCATATTCCTTTATTAAAATATTTTTAGGGCTTATATCACGATGCAGATGTCCTTTTGAATGAAGATAATCAAAAGCGCGTAATATTTGTTGAGCAATACCTTTTCGTTGTATAATTGTCAGTTTCGAGTTATGAGCAGTAACATATTCATCCAGTGTATAATCCATATATTCCATAATATATTCATTTTTGTCTGGATTGTAGCAATAAACCTCGAGTATGTATGGAGAAGATAGTTCATTCATTACATCAAATTCTCGTTTGAAACGAGCGATCTCTTTATTGGTAAGTTCCTTTTTTGCACGTTTCAAAATGAAAGGGCGATTATAAAATGTGTCCTTATATTTGTAAACATTGGCATAAGAACCGCTTCCAATCAGTTTCAACTCAAATGTAAAGTCTTGTTGTTTATGTGAAATTGTTATGCTGTTAAGTGGCATAAAAATGGGAAGTGTATAGTATAAGTCCACTTTTGCCATATGGGGTGGTAATGAACTTCCGCCACTGGAACTAAGAAAATCTCGACAACGTGTAAGTAAATCTAAATAGTATGAGTCAATTTGAAATGCTAAAGGAGTTCCTTTTAGTGAACTAAATAAGCTAAATATTATATCAATTCTCTTAATTAAATCTCTGCTTGGTTCTGCCCAAAAGTGAGCTTCATATTCCCCTGTTGGCAACCTTTCATTCATTGTTCTAAAAAGCCCGATCAAATCATGATGTAAGGTCATAAGGATTTCTCGAAGTTTTTGATTCTTAAATGGTTTATATAAATCGGAGTATTCCGCATTTATTTGACTACATGCTAATAATTCTCTATACTGTGATTCAATATAATTTTCAATATTCATGTGAGTTTCACCGCTTCCAACCTTGTTTTGCAGTATTATATCATGCAACTTAATAATCGACAATTACTCCAAAACGCCGGGCGCGGGGGTTGTATAGCCTCTGCGTCCGGCGCTGTTTTGTCTTTATGACTGCTCCATCGGGGAATTCGTCAGGGCTTCCGCCAAAGAAAACTAAAAATGGGTATAAGAAAAGCACCTACCTTGTGATAGATGCTTAATCTTATTATCATACAAATTTCCTTAAACACTCTCTATATTTAAGGGAATATAGGTTTTATTGAGGGAATCACTTCAATCTGTAATAGCAGATATTCTTTCCCTTGCCTTCTCGTTTCAGTTCACCGGATGCTACCAGTTTACGTAGCGCCCCCTCTACGGAACTGACGCTCAGAGAAGGACAAAGTTCACGGATATCCTGCTTCGTAAAACGCCCGATTTTATTCATTGAAGCTCGGCGTACCGTTTCCAGTGCCGACAGTTTTGTTTCTACCAGAGCAAAGCGGTCTTCGAAGTCATGGTATGCAGCAAGGATAGTGCCCAGCAGATATTTGATAAACGGAATAGGGTCATCCGTTCCTTCGTGCCATCCGATCTGCGCTTGACCGAGAGCATCGTAGTACAAATCTTTGTTCTTTGCGATTTTCGCCTCCAGGGAGATGTATTTTCCCACATAGAATCCGTTTCTATAGAGCAGAAGCGTGGTCAACAGGCGGCTCATTCTGCCGTTGCCGTCATTAAACGGATGGATGCACAGGAAATCGTGAATGAAAATCGGAATAACAATCAGCGGTTCAACTTCCATATTGCCAATGACACGATTATATTCCTCGCAGATTCTGTCCAGTGCCTCCGGTGTTTCGTAGGGTGCGAGAGGCGTAAAGAGGGTTTCTACATGACCATCCGGGTAGGTGGCGCTGATATAGTTCTGCACACTCTTGGTTCTGCCCGCCATAGGGTTATTCATATGACTGTAGAGAATTTTATGAAGCTGCAGGATATAGTTCTGCGTGATTGGAATAGCATCAAAACTCTCATGGATGATATTCAGCGCATCACGATAACCTGCGATTTCCTGTTCATCGCGGTTCCTGGGCGTTGTTTTTTCCTCAACAAGCTGCTTGATTCGTGTATTCGTGGTCACAATGCCTTCTATGGCATTGGAGGCCTCAGTACTCTGTATCTTGGCAATTTCAACGAGTTTTTCCAGTTCCTGCGGGCGCTGTTTCAGATACAGTTCCTGTTTGCCTGCTTCTTTATAGATTGCTGCAATCAGGCCGAGAATATCAGAATCCCACTTTTGGTTTTTTATCTCAGAATAATTAAATGTTCGCATAACCTCACCTCCGAGATTTTCCCTTAAAATATATCACAAAATAAGGGAAAATTCAATCGGGTAAGGGGAAGTTCCCTTATTAGTATTGCACTATTAAGGAAAAATATTCTGGCATTATATAAACAAAAGGCCCCGGCTGTCATAAACCGAAGCATTTGTATCGGCAATGAGCTGGAAGTTTTATGGGGTGAGAAAGGGGCGCGCTGCAAACGCATCCGTGCTGCTGTGGCGAAATTCCCCTATAATAAACATCATGAGCGGACCGGATACTCTCTGTAAAATATCCGGGTAAAAATACCGTTCAGGCATGATAAATAATGAAATATGGGCATTTTACAGGCCGGCGGAACGGTAGTATACTAAACACCAGAAAATGAGAATATCAGGAGGTATTTAGTATGAACTATCGTGAGACAGACCCGGAATTTGCAGAACGGTTTGAACACTTTGCATTTGAAGAAGTCGTGAATGAGGAAGGGCAGCAGCTGGATGACGTGACCCGCAATATGGCGATCCTGGCTGCTCTTTTAGGGTGCCAGGGAGTGGATGAATTCCGTCTGGCGCTTCCGCGCGCGCTGGATCAGGGCTTGACCCCGGTGATGGTAAAAGAGATTGTCTACCAGGCTGTTGATTATCTGGGAATCGGCAGGGTGCTTCCGTTCCTGAACGCGACGAACGAGATCCTGACAGAACGGGGCGTGAAGCTGCCGCTGGAAGGACAGGCGACCACTACCATGGAGAACCGGCTGGAAAAAGGCGCCCAGGCGCAGGTAGACATTTTTGGCGACGTCATGAAAGACGCATGGAAAAAAGGCCATATCAACCGCTGGCTTGCGGAGAACTGTTTCGGAGATTATTATACCAGGACCGGGCTCAGCTATGCGCAGAGGGAGATGATTACTTTCTGCTTCCTGGCCGCGCAGGGCGGATGCGAGCCGCAGCTTACCTCCCATGCGGGAGGAAATATGAAGGTCGGGAACGATAAGGATTTCCTTATCCGCGTCGTGTCCCAGTGTCTGCCGTACATAGGCTATCCCCGCAGTCTGAATGCCATCGCCTGCGTCTATAAAGCGGCGGAAACACAAAAATAAAATAACATGAAAAAAGCCCTCTGCGGAATACTATGGATATAGATTAGTAGACGCAGGGGGATTTTTATGCTTTTTTAACACATTATTAAGGATCCTCCGGTTGCGCTTCCAAAGGTTTCAGGCTATAATAGGCGTGTTATTTCTGCATAAAATGAAGAAAGGAATCTATATGAGAGAAAATAAAACAGGAACTTTGATGTTTGCTCTCCGTGTCCTGCAGGGCGTGCTGCTGGGAGTGGGAGCGGTACTGCCGGGGATTTCGGGCGGCGTGCTGTGTGTGGCGTTTGGAATTTATAAACCGGTCATGGAGGTTCTGTCTGATCCGTTTGGAAAGTTTAAAACCCATCTTCCTCTGCTGGTGCCGATTCTGGCAGGAGCTGCGGCAGGTTTCCTCGGAGTGGCCAGGATACTGTCCTTTTTCCTGGAAGCATATCCGAACCAGTCAGTCTGTCTCTTTGTGGGACTGATCGCAGGGATGCTTCCGTCTTTGTTCCGTGAAGCGGGAGAGAAAGGAAAACCGAAAGGGTGTATGACGGCGCTTCTGGCGTGTTTCGCAGGGATTGTCTTTCTGCTGGCGTCTTTGGAGATTTTTTCCGTGTCGATTGTACCCAGTAAAAGATGGTACCTTTTCTGCGGATTTTGCATGGCGCTCAGCGTTATCGTGCCGGGGATGAGTTTTTCCACGCTTCTGATGCCGATGGGACTGTACGCTCCCTTTGTGGACGGACTGGGGAGTCTGAATCTGACAATCCTGATCCCTGCGGGTATCGGGGCTGTGCTCACAGTGGTCGCTCTGGCAAAGTTTGTTGATACTATGATGAAGAAACATTATGCGCTGGTGTTTCATGGGATCATCGGTATTGTGATCGGCGCTACGGTTATGACGGTGCCGTTTTCCGGTTTCGCCGGCTCTTTTGCCGCAGCTGCGGTGAATACCGTGTGCATCGCGGCGGGATTTGCGGCCGCGATGGCGCTGGATCATTTTAACAGTAAAATTTCCACGCAGGGCTGATGCCCTGCGTGTTGTGCAAAGGAGGAAATATTTTATGGAAGAGAACGGACGTCTGTCCAGGGTCCTCGCGTTTGTAAAAGAGCGGGGATGGCGTTATACAATGTCCGAAGAGGACGGATGCGGCAGCATCGATTTTGAATACCGCGGAGTTCCATACCATATCTGGGAGTTTTATGACGGCGAGTGGGGAGTGGAGACCAATCTGCGGCACGGAGGCCGTCAGGAGGAGATTCTGGGGGATTATGAGTCGGAAATGCTGGAAATTATGAAAGACTGGCATTAAAGACAAGACCCAGAACAGGAGGCAGGAAAGTGAATAAAACAGAGATGATGTTGATCGTAGATGACAATGAGATCAACCGGATGCTTCTGGACAATATTTTTTCCGGGGACTACCGGATCCTGGAGGCAGAGAACGGACAGGAGGCCATGGAGAAGCTGATCAGGTATAAAGACAGTATCTGCGCGGTCTTGCTGGATGTGGTCATGCCGGTTATGGACGGGATGGAAGTTCTGGAAAAATTAAAGATGATGGGGTGGACAGAGTGGATGCCTGTATTTCTCATTACGGCGGAGACAGAAGGCAGTACGCTTCAGCGGGCCTATTCTCTGGGAGTTATGGATGTGATCCATAAGCCGGTGGTTCCGTATATAGTAGAAAGACGAATCGATTCTGTCATCGAATTGTTCCAGGCAAGAAAGAGACTGAAACATAAAGTAGAAGAACAGCAGACAGAGATACTGGCTCAGGCAAGAAGAATTATTGATCTGAATGTGGGGCTCATCGAGGCTCTGGCTACCACCATTGAATTCCGGAGCGGCGAGTCAGGCTCCCATGTACGCCGGATTCATGATATTACCAGGCATTTGCTGCTCTATACAGAACTGGGACAGGGACTGTCGGAAGAAACTGTAGAGCAGATAGCGCTGGCATCAATCATGCATGATGTGGGAAAAGTGGCTATACCGGACGCGATTTTGAATAAGCCGGGGAAACTGACGCCGGAGGAGTATGAGATTATGAAGACGCATACTCTGAGAGGGGCGGAGCTCCTGGAGCGGATCCCGCAGCTGAAGGATCAGGAAGCGTATCAATATGCTTACGATATAGCCCGTCATCATCATGAAAGATGGGACGGGAGCGGTTATCCGGACGGACTGAAAGGAGATGAGAATACTATATGGGCCCAGATCGTCTCCATCGCGGATGTGTACGACGCGCTGGTAAGCCGCAGAGTATACAAAGACGCCTATGGCGCGGATACCGCCGTCCGGATGATACAAAACGGAGAATGCGGAGCCTTTAATCCGCTTCTTTTAGAACAGTTTATGAGTGTGGAAAAAGATCTTCGCGCTTTGTATGTAAAGGACGTGACAGAAAATGGATAATGTGACGATGATGCAGTATTTTGAATGGTATCTGCCGGAAAACGGTACGCTCTGGAAAAGATGCTCAACCCGGGCGGAAAGCCTGAAGAAAGCGGGAATCAACATGGTATGGCTGCCTCCGGCTTACAAGGGCGCCGCAGGCTCCGGAAGTGTCGGTTACGATGTATACGACGTCTATGACCTGGGTGAATTTGACCAGAAGGGATCCGTCCGAACAAAATACGGGACTAAGGACGAGTACCTGGAAGCTGTTCGGGCGCTGCAGAATCAGGGAATTCAGGTCTTAGCCGACATTGTCCTGAATCATCGGATGGGAGCGGACGGGACGGAGACGGTGATGGCGGAGGAATGCCTGAATACAGACCGGAATAAAGACATAGGAGAAGAACGGCAGATCACAGCCTGGACCCGCTTTGATTTCCCGGGCAGGGCAGGAAAATATTCCGCTTTTCGGTGGAACGCTTCCCATTTCAGCGGAACAGACTGGGATGAAGACGCGAAACGCAAAGGAATCTTTCGCTTTGCGGGAAAAAACTGGGAACGCAAGATCGACGATGAGAACGGCAATTATGATTACCTTATGGGAGCAGACCTGGATACGGACCAGCCGGAAGTGGTGAAGGAGACAGCAGACTGGGGAAAATGGTATCTGGACACGGTACATATGGATGGTTTTCGGCTGGATGCCGTAAAACACATCGGTTTTGATTTTTACCGGGAATGGCTGAAATGTATGCGCGCGCATGCGGGGAGAGACTTGTTTGCCGTGGGGGAATACTGGTCCAGGGATCTGAAAAAGCTGACGGAATATCTGGAAGTCCTGGAGCATAGTCTCAGTCTGTTCGATGTGCCGCTGCATTTTCATTTCCTGGAAGCCGCTGCTTCCAATGGAAATTACGATATGAGCAGGTTGTATGAGAATACGCTGACCGGAACGGATCCTGAACATGCAGTGACTTTTGTGGACAATCATGATACGCAGCCGGGGCAGGCTCTGTATTCTTTCATCCCGGCATGGTTTAAGCCGGCCGCCTATGCGCTGATCCTGCTGCGTGCCGCGGGAACGCCCTGTGTGTTTTACGGAGACTATTACGGCATCGCTCGTGACGGTATAGGAGCGGTTCCCGGACTGGCGCGCTTTATAAAGATACGGGAGAAATATGCTTACGGAAAAGAGAACCTGTATTTCGACCATCCTTCGGTTGTGGGTTTTACCAGGGAAGGAGATACGGACTATCCGGACTCCGGTATTGCCGTGCTGCTTACAGACAGTACGGCCGGAAAGAAACGCATGTATATGGGAATACAGCATGCGGGAAAACACATGGCTGACGCGGCGGGCAGAATCTCCGGAACTGTGACGGTGGGAATGGACGGCTGGGCAGAATTCTGCGTGGGAGATGGCTCTGTGTCTGTATGGGTGTTTGAAAACGCATGGAAGACATTATGTATAGAAACATAGAAAAATAGAAAAAGCAGGATGGAATGCCGGGTGCTTACGGTTCCGTCCTGCTTTTCTGCTCCAGGAAATCTATAAAATCCAGCGCTTCTCTCTGGCTTTCCGGAGGAAGCGCATAAAATGTACGGCACAGTCTGCCGGCGTCCTCCGGAAGAGACGCGAAGGGATCCGTATCTCTTTTGCCTAAAACCAGCCAGTCCAGAGAGACATCGTACAATTCTGCCACATTTTTGACCAGATCCAGGTCAGGGGTGCGGACGCCGCGTTCGTATGCGGAATACGTCTGGCGGGCAATATTTAGTTTTTTGCTGAACTGAGCCTGAGTCATGCCATTCTGGATACGAAGCTCTTTCAAGACCTCCGGAATCTTATTGTCCCCCATGTTTCACCCCTCCAATGTCGCTTTATTATAACAATTACTCAGTTTTTTATGTTAGGATGAAACAAATAAGAGAATTTTATTGCATATAGTTAGGATAAAAGTATAAAATAGATAATGAAATGTCAATATATGAAGACGCAAGTGCAAGGGGGATTATATGAAACACCGGTGGAAAGGCATATATTTTGAAATGCGCATCCGGCTGCGGCTTCTGCGCCTGAAGTTCGTACGTGTCAGAAGACCGCCGGATGCGAAAAGTCCGGAAGAGATGCTGGAAGAGATCAAAAAGAAGTCAAAGCTTACTTAGATTGCTGTTGTGATATTCGGGGGAAGAAGTGACGTCTTCCCCGAACCAGTCCGGTTTCCGGAATTGAAGCGCTTCCTCTTCAGAAGGAAATTCCACTTCCGCCAGGATCAGATCCGGAAGGGGAGAAGAAAAAAGATCCAGTTCGATCATATATCCCTGATAAGGAATCCGGTAACGCTGTTTGGAAATCAGTTTTCCGTCGGTCTTGGACTTCAGGTGTTCATAAGCCTCTCCGGTCAGAGGGAGATTGTATTCTTCGCGGACCATAAGTCCTTTCGATTTATAAGTGAGCCAGTATTCCTCGTTCTGTCTGCGGATGCGGACAACGGGTTCCGTGCACAGATATCCCTGTTCGATCTGGCTGGAAGGGAAAGAATCCAGATTTTCCGGCAGTGCTTTTACCAGAAATTTGCGTTCGATTTCATAAGATTTCATAAAGGCCTCCTTATATGACTGGCTGAAAAAACAAAATTTTTTAGTATCATATTCCGCAATTAGTATAGCACAACTTTTTTAAAAGTGATACACTGTACGCATAGGCAAAGAATGGAACGCAAAGCAGAAAAGGAGGCGTAGAATATGAGCCGTGTATGTGTGTTTCTTGCAGACGGATTTGAAGAGATTGAGGGGCTGACAGTGGTAGACATACTGCGCAGAGCAGGAGTGGAAGTGTCTGCGGTGTCGATTACGGATGAGAAGATGGTGACAGGAAGCCATGGCATCCGTGTGGAAGCGGATGCGCGCATGAAGGAGCTGGATTTCAAAAACACAGAGATGCTGGTGCTGCCGGGAGGCATGCCGGGCACGCTCCATCTGGGCGAATGCAAAGAACTGACAGATCTGCTTCTCCGGTTCCATGAATCCGGGAAAAAAGTGACTGCGATCTGCGCCGCGCCCAGCATCCTGGGAGATCTGGGTATCCTGAAAGGAAGAGACGCCGTCTGCTATCCTGGATTTGAAGACCGTTTGGAGGGCGCTAATGTGACCCGGGCAAAAGTGGCTGCTGACGGCGGCGTGACTACCAGCCGGGGGATGGGAACAGCGATCCCGTTTGCGCTGGCGCTGGTGGAGCAGCTGGTATCGAAAGAAAAAGCGGCGGAAGTGAAAAAGAGTATTATTTACGGCCATGAAAACTGAAGATTTGTTTCAGGCAGAAACTTCCAGCATGTTCTCTGCGTTTTAGCGGATAATAGGAGCATGGAGGTGAACAGCATGACGAATCAGAACAGCAGTTCCGGAAGCAGCAGCATGGCTGTGCCGGAAGCAAAAGCTGCCATGAACCGTTTTAAAGAGGAAGTCGCCAGCGAACTGGGAGTTCCGTTAAAAGACGGTTACAACGGCGATCTGACCAGCAAGCAGGCAGGTTCCATCGGCGGAGAGATGGTCAAAAAGATGATCATGAAGCAGGAACAGCAGATGTCTTCCGGTCAGTAAAGATAAGATAAGAAGAAATTTCATCCAAGGGCTGTCTGGGCCGGGAACGCGGTATATTTGCGGGAAAAGCCTAGACAGCCTTGGTTTTTTGTGTTATACTTTCAAAATGTCTACGAGTATGTAAATAAGGATATACTTATATATAAATACAAGGAGGATATTTTCGAGACAATGAGTGTACAGGTAGAAAAACTGGAAAAGAACATGGCAAAACTTACGGTGGAAGTTCCCGCCGAAAAAGTAGAGAAAGCGATTCAGACCGCATATCAGAAAAACAGAAAAAGCATCAATATTCCGGGGTTCCGGAAGGGCAAAGCACCGCGTCAGCTGATCGAGAAGATGTATGGAAAAGAAATTTTTTACAATGACGCGATCGACGAGATGCTTCCGGGAGAATACGCGCAGGCAGTAGAAGAGTGCGGCGAGGAGATCGTATCCCGCCCGCAGCTGGAAGTCGTGCAGATGGAGAGCGGAAAACCTTTCATTTTCGCAGCGACGGTGGCGGTGAAACCGGCTGTGACGCTGGGAGAATATAAAGGAGTGCAGGTGGAGAAGGCTCCCGTAGAAGTGACGGACGAAGAGATCAGCGCAGAGATCAATAAAGAGAGAGAAGCAAATTCCAGAACCATCACGGTAGACGACCGCCCGGTGGAGAAAGGAGATATTGTCTCTCTGGATTTTGAAGGATTTGTGGATGGAGAGGCGTTTGAAGGCGGCAAGGGAGAGAACTATGATCTGACCATCGGTTCCAATACCTTTATTCCGGGATTTGAAGACCAGCTGGTCGGCGCGGAGATCGGCAAAGAACTGGATGTGAACGTAACCTTCCCCGAAGAATACGGTCAGGCGGATCTTGCCGGTAAAGCTGCCGTATTTAAATGCAGAGTAAACGGTATCAAGGTAAAAGAGCTTCCGGAAGCAGACGATGAATTTGCACAGGAAGTATCTGAATTTGATACTCTGGACGAATATAAGGATGATATCCGGGCAAGACTTCTGAAAGATAAAGAAGAAGAGGCAAAACGGGTGAAAGAAGACGCAGTGATCGAGAAGATCATTGAGAATGCTCAGATGGAGATCCCGGACGCCATGGTAGAGTATCAGGCAGAACAGCTGATGGATGATTTCGCGCGCAGACTGCAGGCGCAGGGCCTGTCTCTTCCGGTTTATTTCCAGTATACGGGTATGACCGAGGAGCAGTATCTGGAGCAGATGAAGCCGAGAGCGCTGAAGAACATTCAGAGCAGACTGGTTCTGGAAGCAGTGGCGGATGCGGAAAATATCGAGATAACGGAAGAAGATATGGAAGCCGAGATGAATCGGATGGCAGAAACCTACAAGATGGAAATCGAGAAGGTAAAAGAGCTTCTTGATGATTCCCAGAAGGAAGAAATCAAGAAAGATCTCGCGATCCAGAAAGCGATTGACCTGGTGACAGAAGCGGCAGCAGAGGCTTAATTCACGCGAAGGCAGTATTTGAGGGCATGGCGGGTTGGCTGTGCCCTTTTATTCCCGGAAGGAGGAGAACATATATGGCATTAGTACCTTACGTCATCGAGCAGACGAGCAGAGGAGAGAGAAGTTACGATATTTATTCCCGACTGTTGAAAGAGAGGATCATTTTCCTCGGGGAAGAGGTGAATGAGACGACGGCGAGTCTGGTAGTGGCTCAGCTGCTTTTCCTGGAGTCTGAGGATCCGGGAAAAGATATCCATCTGTATATCAACAGTCCGGGCGGCTCCGTGACTGCCGGGATGGCGATTTTTGACACTATGAATTATATTAAATGCGATGTATCCACGATCTGTATCGGCATGGCGGCCAGCATGGGCGCGTTCCTGCTGGCAGGAGGAGCAAAGGGAAAGCGTTTCGCGCTCCCCAACGCGGAGATTATGATCCATCAGCCGCTGGGAGGAGCCCAGGGGCAGGCTACGGAGATCGAGATTGCCGCGAAGCATATCCTGCGAACAAAAGAGAAACTGAACAGTATACTGGCAGAGCGGACCGGGCAGCCCCTGGAAGTGATCGAGAAAGATACGGACCGCGACAATTATATGACTGCGGAAGAGGCGATGGCTTACGGGCTGATCGATCAGGTGATCGCAGGACATTAAGGGAGAAAAGAAAACAGCATGGCAAGAAATGAAATCAGATGTTCTTTTTGCGGCAAATCAGAAAGTCAGGTTCTGAAACTTCTGAAAGGCCCGAATGGAGTCTATATCTGCGACGAGTGCGTGGAACTCTGCTCGGAGATTATTGAAGAGGAGCTGGGCACGGAGGAAGAAGAAAGCGAGCCGGAAGAGATCAATCTTTTGAAACCGGAGGAGATTAAGCGGTTTCTGGATGACTATGTGATCGGGCAGGAGAATGCCAAGAAGGTATTGTCCGTAGCGGTATATAATCATTATAAAAGAATTCTGGCAGGCCAGGATCTGGATGTGGAACTCCAGAAGAGCAACATTCTGCTTCTGGGACCTACCGGTTCGGGAAAGACGCTGCTGGCCCAGACTTTGGCCAAGATTCTGAATGTGCCGTTTGCCATCGCGGATGCGACGACACTGACGGAAGCAGGATATGTGGGGGAGGATGTGGAGAACATCCTGCTCAAGATCATCCAGGCGGCCGATTACGATATTGAACGGGCGCAGAAGGGTATCATTTATATCGATGAGATTGACAAGATTACCCGTAAATCAGAAAATCCGTCTATTACAAGGGATGTGTCAGGAGAAGGAGTACAGCAGGCTCTTTTAAAGATTCTGGAGGGAACGGTGGCTTCCGTGCCGCCGCAGGGAGGCAGAAAGCATCCTCATCAGGAACTTCTTCAGATCGATACGACAAATATCCTGTTTATCTGCGGAGGGGCCTTTGAGGGGCTGGATAAGATTATTGAGACACGCATGGACCGCAAGTCCATCGGGTTCAATGCGGATATCAGGGAACGGCGCAGAGAAAATGTCGGAGAACTGCTCCGCAACGCGCTGCCGGAAGACTTCATCAAATATGGTATGATTCCGGAGTTCATGGGACGCGTTCCGATTTCCGTATCGCTGGATCCTCTGACGCGGGATGATATGGTAAGGATTCTGCTGGAACCGAAGAACTCCATCGTGCGCCAGTATCAGAAACTATTCGAGCTTGACGGCGTGGATCTGAAATTCGACAGGGAAGCTGTGGAAGCCATAGCGGAAAAGACCCTGAAGAGAAAGACCGGGGCGAGAGGGCTTCGTTCGATTATGGAAGAGACTATGATGGATCTGATGTTTACGATTCCATCAGACAACAGTATCAAAAATTGTACCATTACGCGAGAAGCTGTGGAAGGTACCGGCGAACCAGTGATAACAAGAAAGTAAGAGAAAAGGGGCCTGTTAACGGCCCCTTTTTCAGACAGGAGAGAGAATGGAAAAAGCAGAACAGAGAATCCCCGCGGTGGCGCTGCGGGGAATGACGATTCTTCCGGAAATGATCACACATTTTGACGTCAGCCGTTCCCGTTCTGTGAAAGCGGTGGAACAGGCGCTGAAACAGGGACAGAGGCTCTTCATCGTCACGCAGAAAAGTCCGGAGACCGAGAATCCCGCCAGGGAGGATCTGTTTGTCATGGGCACTGTCGCGGAAGTAAAACAGATTGTCAAGATGCCCCACAACATCCTCCGCGTACTGGTGGAAGGACTGGAACGGGCGAAACTTGTGTCTCTGGAAGAGGGAGACTACCTGGAAGCGGATGTGGCCGGCGTGGAAACGGAAGGATTCGGAGACCTTCCCCCGGAAGGAAAAGAAGCTATGTACCGCAACCTGAAAGAGATCTTTCAAAAATACTGCGAAACCAGCGGGAAAGTCGGAAAGGATCTGGCACGGCAGGTGCTGGATGCGCCGAACCTGGAACGCCTTATGGTACAGGTGATGATACATACCCCGTTTGGCTGGGAGCAGCAGCAGAAACTTCTGGAGACATCGGATCTTTCTGCCTGTTATGAAGCGCTCTGCATCATGCTGAACAACGAGATAGAGATCGAGCATTTCCGGAGAGGGATTCAGGAAAAAGTCAAGGCGCGGGTCGACAAACAACAGAAAGAGTATTTGCTGAGAGAGCAGATGAAAGTGATCCGGGAGGAACTGGGAGAAGACGGTCCCGGAGCGGAGGCTGCCCAGTTCCGCAAAGCAGTCTCGGAACTGGAAGCATCCCAGGAGGTGAAAGACCGGATCGAGAAGGAGATCCGGAGGTTTGTGAACGCCGGGATGAATTCTGCAGAGGCTTCGGTGATCCGCGGGTATATTGAGACGCTTCTGGAACTGCCGTGGGATAAGCGCAGCGAGGACTGTCTGGATCTGGAAAAGGCCAGAGAAATTCTGGAATCAGAGCATTACGGTCTGGAGAAGGTGAAGGAACGCGTACTGGAATTTCTGGCTGTGCGGGGAATGCTGAACCGGGGAGAAAGTCCGATTTTATGCCTGGTGGGCCCGCCCGGTACCGGCAAGACGTCGATCGCCCGCTCCATCGCTCATGCTATGAATAAAAAGTATATCCGCATCTGCCTGGGCGGAGTCCGCGACGAGGCGGAGATCCGCGGACACCGCCGCACATATATCGGCGCCATGCCGGGAAGGATTGTGGCTGGCATCCGTCAGGCGGGAGTGAAAAACCCTCTGATGGTGCTGGACGAGATTGACAAGATCAGCACGGATTACCGGGGCGACACTTTTTCAGCTCTTCTGGAGGTGCTGGACAGCGAACAGAATTCACACTTCCGGGACCACTATGTGGAACTGCCGGTAGATCTGTCGGAAGTCCTGTTCCTGACCACTGCCAACGATATTCAGACGATCCCGCGTCCTCTCCTGGACCGCATGGAAGTGATTGAGATCAGCAGTTATACGGAAAATGAAAAGATGCATATAGCCAAAGACCATCTGCTTCCCAAACAGAGGGAAAGACATGGCCTGAAAAAAGAACAGTTCCAGATCAGCGACAAGGCCATGGGGATCCTGATCCGCCAGTATACCAGAGAGGCCGGCGTGCGCGGCCTGGAACGGCGCCTGGCCGCCCTGTGCCGGAAGGCAGACCGGGAGATCCTGGAAAAAGGGTGCCGGAAGGTGCGTGTGACAGAACGCAATCTGGGGAAGTACCTGGGAAAGCCGCTTTATGACTATCAGGAGCGCAATGAGAATGATGAGATCGGTATCGTGCGAGGACTGGCCTGGACCAGCGTAGGCGGAGATACTCTGGAGATCGAAGTGAATCTGATGCCCGGGAAAGGGAATTTTGAGCTGACCGGACAGCTGGGAGACGTGATGCAGGAATCGGCAAAAGCCGGAATCAGTTATATCCGTTCCATCGCGGATCGATATGATCTGGGCAGAGAATTCTTCCAGGAGCACGATATCCATATTCATATTCCGGAGGGAGCGGTGCCGAAAGACGGGCCGTCCGCGGGAATCACCATGGCGACGGCCATGCTCTCGGCTATGCTGGAAAAACCGGTGAGGGCCGATGTGGCCATGACGGGAGAAGTGACTCTCAGGGGACGCGTACTTCCGGTCGGAGGATTGAAAGAAAAACTTCTGGCCGCAAAAAACGCCGGCATGAAAAAAGTTATTGTGCCGAAAAAAAACCGCCGGGATATCGAGGAATTATCCAGAGAGATCACGGGAGGCCTGGAACTGGTTTATGCAGAGACGATGGATGAAGTGATAGCCAATGCATTTGCAGAATAAAGGAGATACAATATGATCATAAAGAAAGCGGAACTGGAGACGGTATGCGGAATCGGCAGCAGGATACCGGAATCGTCCCGCCCGGAAGTGGCGTTCGCAGGGAAGTCCAATGTGGGAAAGTCTTCTCTGATCAACGGGCTTTTGAACCGGAAATCCCTGGCCAGGACTTCTTCCCAGCCGGGGAAGACGCAGACGATCAATTATTATAATGTCAACGATATGCTGTATCTGGTGGATCTTCCCGGGTACGGCTACGCCAAGGTAAGCGAAGAGGTCCGGGAAAAATGGGGCAGGATGATCGAACGCTACCTTCATGGATCGCGTCAGCTGAAGGCAGTCTTCCTGCTGGTGGACATTCGCCATGCTCCGTCGGAAAATGACCGCACCATGTATCAGTGGATACTGTATCAGGGATACGAGCCGGTTATCATAGCCACGAAGCTGGACAAGATCAAGCGGAGTCAGGTGTCCAGACAGCTGAAGATTCTGAAAGAAGGGCTGGAAGTGAAACCGGGTACGAAAATGATTCCGTTTTCTGCGGAGACCAGGCAGGGGCGTGATGAGATATGGGAACTGATCGAAGATGTGACAAAGGAGGCATAGCCATGAGCGAAAACCTGCGGGAAAGTCAGGAACCGCCAGGCGCGAGAATCCGCAGAAATCTGGTAAATATCGGTTTTTTCCTGGTTAAAGTATTACTGCTGGTCTTTGCAGGACCGCCGGCGATACGTTTTTTCATGCCGGTGATCGTGGGGTGGATCATCGCGCAGATCGCCAATCCGCTGGTGCAGTTTCTGGAGAAACGGCTGCATATTGTACGGAGGCACAGCTCCATGGCGATTATGGCAGGATCTATTTTTCTGATCGTCCTGGCCTGCTACGGAGCGGCGCGCTGGATGGTCAGGGAATCCGCCGCCCTGATAAAACGTCTGCCGCAGTATTATCAGGCAATGATGGAAGGGTTCGGGCGGATCGGTGAAAATCTGGAGAAGTTTGCGGGAAGACTGTCGCCGGAAACACAGCAGAATATTGAAAGCGTCATGGGAAGTCTTTCTGAAAGTCTGAGCCGGTTCGCGGGGAGTCTGGGCGGAGGCACTGTGGAAGCGGCGGGAAATGCCGCCAGAAACATTCCGTCTCTGTTGATATCCTTTATATTTGTTCTCCTGTTCGCGTATTTTTTCATTGCGGAAAGAGAGCGGATCCAGAAAATCGGGCGTATCCTCGTCTCGGAAGAGGACAGGAAACACCTGTGTATGATCTGGAGTAACTTGAAATCAGCAGTGGGAGGTTATTTCCGCGCGCAGTTTAAAATCATGGGCGTAGTATTTATATTGATGCTGGCGGGACTTTTGATTCTGAGAGTGGATTATGCTGTGCTTCTGGCTCTGGCCATTTCCTTGCTGGACTTTCTGCCCATGCTGGGGACGGGAACGGTATTGCTGCCCTGGGCGCTTTACTGCGCGCTCAGCGGAGGGCTTCCGCGAGCGGCAGGACTGCTGATCCTATACGGGGTGACTCAGTTCACCAGACAGCTGATTCAGCCCAAGATGGTAGGTGACAGTGTGGGCATCGATACGCTGACCACGCTGTTCCTGATTTTTATCGGATACCGGATATACGGAATCATAGGTATGATTATAGCGATCCCGGTAGGGCTGATACTGATCCAGTTATATGAAGCGGGGGCGTTTGAAAATGTGATCCGCAACTTCAAAGAACTTCTGGAGACCGTCTCCGAATGGAGAAGGGATCGTTCTTCATAGAAGATTCTGCATAACGTAAGCATAGATCTCCTGGCTTTTATCCTTCCAGTGGGCGCATACAGCCTGCGCCTGTTCTTCGGAAGGAACGGAGAGAGTCAGGTCGATCAGAGTAGAATCCTGTTCCCGCACCTGGCATCTGGCCAGATAGCCGCTGTGGGCGCCGGGAAAATAATCTGCAGTGGTGGAGAGAGAATCGCGGATCTCCACCTCTTTTTCTTTCAGATAAGACCGGATCTCCTGACAGATGGCTCCGGAAATCTTGTCCCCGAAATATTCCAGGGTATCCCGCCCTGGATCCGTGATCCGGTAAAGAGACATGTTGCGCATAGATGAGACGGTGACCAGTCCGGACTCGTCCAGCTCGGAAAGGATCTGCTGGAGTGTAAAATAATTGGTGTACTCTTTCCCCAGGATAAACTCGGAGATCTGAGAGTTGGAAAGCGGCGCGTCCGCCTGATCCAGCATTTTCAGGACAATCAGTTTGTAAAGTGTCTGTGTGTCAGCCATAAAACTTCTGCCTCCTTTATAAGTCTTGACCGTATTTTTTGCCCTGCCAGGTGTCCTGCAGGCGGAATTCCCGGTGGATGTTGTTGAGTACCTGGCGTTTGGCGCTGCTCCACAGGGGAGCGATCAGCAGATCTTTCGGTCCGTCCCCGGTCAGCCGGTGGATGACGATATCCTGGCGCAGCCTTTCCACGCAGGCCACTGTCATTTTTACATATTCATCCATGGTAAAGACCGGAAATGGTTTCTGTATATACTGTTCTGCCAGATCTGTTCCTTTCAGAATATGCAGCAGATGAAGTTTTATACCCTGGATGTCCAGGCGGTTCAGGTAATCTATAGTTTCCAGCATCTGTGAGACATCCTCGCCGGGGAGCCCCAGGATAACGTGAACGATCACCTCGATTCCGGCCCGGCGCAGCCGGTGTACGGCGTCTTCAAAGACGGGGAGACTATACCCGCGCCGAATGCGTTTCGCGGTATCTTCATGCATGGTCTGCAGTCCCAGCTCGATCCATACCGGTTTGACCCGGTTTAATTCTGCGAGCAGATCCATCACATCATCGGGCAGACAGTCCGGACGGGTGGCCGCTGACAGTACGGCGATTTCCGGGCAGGAGATCGCTTCGGTAAATAAAGCGCGCAGATAGGGAACGGGGGCGTATGTGTTGGTGAAGGCCTGAAAATAGGCGATATAAGTCCGAACAGGCCGTTTCTTCGCCAGCCGTTTTTTCCCTTCTTCGATCTGTTCGCGAACAGACAGAGCCGGATCGGCGGCAAATTCTCCGGAACCGCCGCCGCTGCAGAAGATGCAGCCGCCGTATCCTACGCGGCCGTCACGGTTGGGGCAGGTCATGCCGCCGTTCAGCGCGAGGCGGTATACCTTTTCTCCAAAACGATTTTTCAGTTCATAGTCCAGTGAATGGTAAGGTTTGTCATTCCAGAATTTCATATCTTCAATCTATCATAGTGAAGGCGGAAAATCAAGCAGAGGCTTTTTTGCAAAATTCTGCTTTTCAATTAGGGGGAAAGCGTGTATACTATAGACAAATCAGAGAGCATTCTGCCGGATCCGGCAGAGATTCCCCAGTGATTTATATCAAAAGTACGGACAACTGCCGGGCGGACAGGCAAATATCAGAACAGAAATGTCTGCACAGGCGGCGGACGTGTCCATCCAGAGGAAACAGTAACAGGAGGAAATATGAGCGAAAACATGAAAGAAAAGTATGAGTCCTTGTCCCTGGCGGTGCTGCGCGACGTGGCAAAGAGCAGGGGAATAAAAGGGACCTCCGCCATGCGTAAAGAGGCGGTGATTCAGGCAATGCTCGCGGAAGACGAGAAGACGGCCGCGGCGGAGACGATCAAGGCCCAGGCCAGTGAGAATGGAAAAAGCGTGTCCGATATGGAACAGCTGGACAGCGGACAGACGGCTCATGGAATTATTGAAGTCATGGCGGACGGATTTGGATTTATCCGGAGCGCCAATTATCTGCCGGGAGAAAATGACGTATATGTATCGCCGTCACAGATCCGCCGGTTTAATCTGAAGACCGGGGATATTGTGACGGGAAATACAAAGGTCAAGACGGAGAAGGAAAAATTCAGCGCGCTGCTCTATGTGAAAAGCATCAACGGACAACATCCGGAAGCCAATACCCGAAGACCTAACTTTGAAGATCTGACGCCGATTTTTCCCAATGAAAGGATTCGTCTGGAGCGGCCGGGCGGGAGTATCGCCATGCGTATCGTGGACGAGATTTCACCGGTGGGAAAAGGACAGAGAGGCATGATCGTATCGCCGCCCAAGGCCGGAAAGACCACGCTTCTGAAGGACGTGGCCAAGTCCATTACGAGGAATCATCCGGATATGTATCTGATTATCCTGCTGATTGACGAGAGACCGGAAGAAGTAACGGATATCAGGGAGGCCATCGAAGGAAAGCATGTAGAAGTCATCTATTCTACCTTCGATGAACTGCCGGAACACCACAAGAGAGTCTCCGAGATGGTCATCGAGAGGGCAAAACGTCTGGTGGAAGGCGGAAAAGACGTGGTGATCCTTCTGGACAGCATCACGCGTCTGGCGCGGGCATACAATCTTACGGTGCCGCCCAGCGGACGTACTTTGTCCGGAGGTCTGGATCCGGCGGCGCTGCATATGCCCAAACGCTTCTTCGGCGCGGCCAGGAAGATGAGAGAGGGCGGCAGTCTGACCGTGCTGGCTACGGCGCTGGTAGATACAGGAAGCAAGATGGACGACGTGATCTTCGAGGAATTTAAAGGAACGGGCAATATGGAGCTGGTTCTGGACCGGAAACTGTCAGAGAAAAGGGTGTTCCCTGCCATTGATATTCAGAAATCCAGCACACGCCGGGATGATCTCCTGCTGACGCCGGAAGAGCAGCAGGCCATGGATAACATACGTAAAGCCCTGAACGGAATGAAAGCAGATGAGGCTGTGGAAAATATTCTGAATCTGTTCACCAAGACCAAAACCAACGAAGAATTCATACAGAGCGTAAAGCGCATGCGCTTTTTCTAAAGAATTTCTAAAATATCTTGCATCCGTTACCGCCTTGTGGTATAATCATGAAGCTAACGTTGAGACTAGGCGCGGAGGCGCCGGACAGACGTTTTAAGAATGTCTGTCAGAAGAACTGCAGGGACTTGCAGGGATAGTCCGGGATATCTTGCCGTGGAAACATCGGAGCGGCATTGGCCGGAAATCGGCGAAGAGCCGGAAGTTCACAATATATGAGAGAGGTGAATAGAATATGAAAGAAGGAATCCATCCGAATTATTATCAGGCAACTGTGACCTGCAACTGTGGCAACACGTTTGTAACCGGATCCACGAAGCAGGACATCCACGTGGAGATCTGCTCCAAGTGTCATCCGTTCTACACAGGACAGCAGAAAGTTGCAACTGCCCGCGGACGTATTGATAAATTCAATCGTAAATACGGTATCAGCAAATAAGCTTGCTAAAAGTAAGGTTGAGGTTAGGACTAATCTCAACCTATTTTTACAATAAAGATTAACAGTTCAGGACGGCGGGAAAGGAAGATGCGCCGCCCTGAACTGTATAAAAGGATGTGAGAATTTGAAACCATCAGGAATCGGCGGCCAGGCGGTACTGGAAGGAATCATGATGAAGAACCAGAGCCGTTACTCGGTGGCTGTCCGTAAACCGGACGGGGAAATCGAGGTGCATACGGACGAGTATGAAGGTATCGCCGGCGGCAGGCATTGGGCGAAGCTGCCACTGATTCGGGGTGTGGTCAATTTTATAGATTCCCTGGTCCTCGGCATGCAGACTCTGACGTTCTCTGCCGGCTTTTATGATGACGACGAGGATCAGGAACCGGGAAAATTCGAAGAATTTCTCCAGAAAACATTTGGTGAAAAAGCGGAAAAAGTGGTGATGGGATGCACTGTGGCTTTCTCCATCGTGATGGCGGTGGCGATATTTATGCTGCTTCCCTATTTTATTTCTGATTTTTTTCGAAGGTATGTGCCTTCCGATACTCTTCTGGCTGTGCTGGAGGGTGTGATCCGGCTGGGAATTTTTGTGCTCTATGTGGTGCTGATCTCTTCGATGAAGGATATACGCAGAGTATACATGTATCATGGGGCGGAACACAAAAGCATCAACTGTATTGAGCATGGCCTGGAGCTGAATGTGGAAAACGTACGGAAGAGTTCCCGCTATCATGCCAGATGCGGGACCAGTTTTCTGTTTATCGTTATGATTATCAGCATTATTTTCTTTATCTTTATCCGTGTGGATTCCCCGGTGCTGCGCGTGGTTTTCCGTATCCTGCTGGTGCCGGTGATCGCGGGAGTGTCTTACGAATTTATCCGTCTGGCGGGAAAGAGTGAAAATCCGCTGGTGAAACTTTTGAGCCTGCCCGGGAAGGGGATGCAGATGCTGACGACCCGTGAGCCGGATGATTCCATGATCCAGGTGGCGATCGCCGCCGTGGAAGCGGTATTCGACTGGAAGAGTTTTCTGGGAGAGGATGAAACGGTATGACGTTATCCGGGCTGTTAAGAGAAGGGCGGGAGGCTCTTCAGGCGGCGGGAATCCCGGAGTGGGACCTGGACGCCTGGTATTTGCTGGAATACGCGGCGCACTGTACAAAGAATGAGTACTTTCTCCGTCCGGAAAAGGAGGTGCTGCCGCAGGAGAAACAGTTATACCGGACCTTGATCCGGAAGAGAAGCGCTCATATCCCGCTGCAGTATCTGACCGGCAGCCAGGAATTTATGGGGCTCTCCTTTTTTGTAGATGAAAATGTACTGATCCCCCGGCAGGATACGGAAATCCTTGTGGAAGAGGCGCTTCGGGCGCTTGGCTCCGGCATGCGCGTGCTGGACGTGTGCACCGGATCCGGGTGTATCCTGCTGAGCCTTCTGAAGCTGTGCGCCGGTCTGGAAGGCACCGGAACAGATCTGTCGGAGAAAGCGCTTCAGGTGGCGGGAGAGAATGCCCGCCGCCTGGGGGTGGAAGCTTCCTTTGTGCAGGGAGACCTGTTTGAGCCGGTTTCGGGAAAATACGATTGTATTGTCTCGAATCCGCCCTATATTGCCAGTCGGGAAGTGGATGCTTTGATGGAAGAAGTCAGGGACCATGAACCGCGTATGGCTCTGGACGGCGGAGAAGACGGGCTGTATTTTTACAGAAAGATTGCCGTACAGAGTCCGAAGTATCTGAATGACAGAGGGCGGATTTTCCTGGAGATCGGCTTTGATCAGGGAGAAGCGGTGGCCGGGCTTCTGGCTCCGGCTTTTGACGAGGTTAGAATCGTGCAGGATCTTGCCGGTCTGGACCGTGTGGTATGCGGCATCCTGCGTTCATAGAATAGATGGAGGAGTAACATGTTTGATAAACTGGAAGACCTGGTACGCAGGTACGAGGAGATTACGAACGAGCTGACAGAACCGTCCGTAGTCAATGACCAGAAGCGTTTCCGGACATTGATGAAAGAACAGTCGGATCTGCAGCCACTGGTGGATACTTATACAGAATATAAAAAATGCAGGGAGACAGAGAGCGACAGTCTGGCCATGCTGGAGGAAGAATCCGAGGAAGAAATGAGAGAGATGCTGAAAGAAGAACTCTCCGACGCGAAGAAGCGGATGGCCGATCTGGAGCAGAAACTGAAGATTCTGCTGCTTCCCAAGGATCCCAACGACGACAAAAACGTCATCGTGGAGATACGTGCCGGGGCTGGCGGCGACGAGGCGGCTCTTTTTGCGGCGGAGATCTACCGGATGTATGTTCATTATGCCGAGTCCAGACGCTGGAAAGTGGAACTGATGGAAGCGGATGAGATCGGGATCGGCGGGATGAAGAGCGTGACTTTTATGATCAGCGGCCAGGGAGCGTACTCGGTGATGAAATATGAGTCCGGCGTGCACCGCGTACAGCGTGTGCCGGAGACAGAGTCCGGCGGACGGATCCATACATCCACGATCACGGTGGCAGTGATGCCGGAGGCGGAAGAAGTAGATGTGCATATTGATGAAAAGGACATCCGGATCGATGTGATGCGTGCTTCCGGAAACGGCGGCCAGTGCGTCAACACCACTGATTCGGCTGTGCGTCTGACTCATTACCCTACGGGGATTGTAGTATACAGTCAGACGGAAAAGTCCCAGCTGCAGAACAAGGCAAAGGCATTTGCCCTGCTGAGGGCAAAACTCTATGATATCGAGTGCCAGAAGGCGCACGATGCGGAGGCGGAAGCCAGGAGAAGTCAGATCGGCACGGGCGACCGCTCCGAGAAGATCCGCACTTACAATTTCCCGCAGGGACGGGTGACGGATCACAGGATTAATCTTACCCTGTATAAACTGGACAAGATTATGGACGGAGATATTCAGGAAATTATTGACGCCTGCATTGCGGCGGATCAGGCGGCGAAGCTGGCAAAAATGGGAGAGAATTGAGAGGATTGGAAAGATGGGAAAGTATTTTGGAACGGACGGCTTCCGGGGAGAAGCCAATGTATCGCTGACCGTGGAACATGCTTTTAAAGTGGGACGGTTCCTGGGATGGTACTATGGACGGGATCACAAAGCGCAGGTCGTTATCGGCAAAGACACCAGAAGATCCAGCTATATGTTTGAGTATTCTCTGGTGGCGGGACTTACCGCATCCGGGGCAGACGTGTATCTGCTGCATGTGACGACGACCCCCAGCGTATCCTATGTAGTGCGCACAGAAGGATTTGACTGCGGGATCATGATTTCCGCCAGCCATAATCCGTTTTATGACAATGGCATCAAGGTGATCAACAGCATGGGCTACAAGCTGGAGGCCTCCGTGGAGGAGCAGATCGAGGCCTATATCGACGGGAAGACAGAAGAACTGCCTCTGGCAGTGCGCGAGAACATCGGACGTACTGTGGATTTTTCGGCGGGAAGAAACCGTTACATCGGTTATCTGATCTCATTGCCTACACGTTCTTTCAAAAACATGAGAGTTGGTCTGGACTGTTCCAACGGCAGCGCTTCGTCCATCGCCAAAAGTGTGTTTGACGCTCTGGGGGCAAAAACGTATGTGATTCACAACGAACCGGACGGAACCAATATCAATCTGAACTGCGGTTCTACCCATATCGGGGCGCTGCAGCAGCTGGTGAAAGAAAAAGGTCTGGACGTGGGATTTGCCTATGACGGAGACGCGGACCGCTGTCTGGCCGTGGATGAACACGGCAATGTGGTAGACGGCGATCTGATCCTGTATATCTGCGGAAAATACATGAAAGAACTGGGCCAGCTGAAGGACAATATGATCGTGACGACGGTCATGTCCAACATTGGCCTTTACAAAGCCTGCGACCGGGAAGGACTGAGTTATCAGAAGACCAGGGTGGGAGATAAATACGTATTTGAAAATATGATGGAGAATGGTTATCTGCTGGGAGGCGAGCAGTCCGGACATATTATTTTCAGCAAACATGCCACGACGGGAGACGGCATCCTGACGTCCCTTAAGATCATGGAGGTGCTGCTGGAGAAAAAGACGACTCTTGGGACCCTGGCGTCAGAAGTGACTATATATCCCCAGCTGCTGGAAAATCTGCGCGTGACGGACAAAAAAGCAGTTCTGGAGCACCCGGCAGTGGTCGAAGCCATCCATAAAGTAGAAGAAGCACTGGGCACGGACGGCCGGATTCTGGTGCGGGAGAGCGGTACAGAACCTCTGCTCAGAGTGATGGTAGAGGCGACGACTCAGGAACTCTGCAAAGAATATGTATCTGAAGTCATTGGCGTAATGAAAAGCGTGATGTAAAAGAGATAATCAGGAGGAAACCATGAGAAAAACTACATTGGTCGTCATGGCGGCCGGGATCGGAAGCCGTTTTGGCGGCGGCATCAAACAGCTGGAGCCGGTAGGACCTTCCGGCGAGATTATTATGGATTATTCGGTATATGACGCAATGCAGGCGGGATTTGACAAAGTTGTGTTCATTATTCGAAAGGATCTGGAAAAAGATTTCCGGGAGATCATCGGAAACCGGATGGAGAAGATCGTCGAGACCGCATACGCATTTCAGGAGCTGGATGATCTTCCGGCAGGCTTCCAAAGACCGGAGGGAAGGACCAAACCCTGGGGAACCGGTCAGGCGATTCTCTGCTGCAAAGATCTGGTTCAGGAGCCGTTTGCAGTGATCAATGCGGATGATTATTACGGAAAAGAAGCTTTTGTAAAAGTGCACGATTATCTTGCCGGGGAACATCCGGCCTGCGGGAAGATGGATTTCTGCATGGCGGGGTTCCAGCTGGGCAATACTCTCAGTGAGAACGGCGGCGTGACCCGGGGAATCTGCAGTGTGAATGAAGACGGCCATCTGACGAAAGTAACCGAGACGAAAAATATTGTAAAGACCCCGGAAGGGGCGGCAGTGCAGGGAGAAGACGGGCATCTGACCCCTGTGGCGGCAGACTGTCCGGTATCCATGAACATGTGGGGATTTACTCCGGAAATTTTCGAAGTGCTGGAAAACGGATTTGCAGAGTTCCTGAAAAATCTGTCGGATCCGATGAAGGGAGAGTATCTGATTCCGACCATCGTGGACGGACTGATCCAGAAACAGAAAGCGAATGTGACGGTTCTGGAATCCCGGGACAAATGGTTCGGCGTGACTTATAAGGAAGACAAACCCGCGGTCGTACGGTCTTTCCGTGAGCTGATTGACGCCGGCGTCTACAGAGAGAAACTGTTTGGTTAAAAGAGGAAAGAGGAGAACATGGAGATTCCGTTTAAGAGACCGGAACTTGAAGACCGGGAAACGATCCTGCGCCATTTTCAGGCGAGAAAATCCAGGGGATGCGAGCGTACGTTCGCGAACATCTATCTCTGGGCCAGATTTTACAATCTGACCTGGGCCGAGATCCTGGATACCGCAGTGTTCCGCAGTGAATTTGATGGAAGATATTCTTACACGTATCCTATTGGGAAAGGGGATCCCGGGGCGGTGATGGAACTTTTACTGGAGGACAGCCGGGAAAAGGGATATCCTTTCCAGCTCCATGCAGTGAGCGAAGCGGAATTTCAGGAGATCGAGTCTCTTTTTCCGGGGAAATTTAAAGTTGAGTATTCCAGAAACGATGCAGATTACGTGTATGAGACGGAAAAGCTGATCAATCTGTCCGGGAAGAAATATCATGGAAAGAAGAACCATCTGAATCAGTTTAAGGCATTATATCCGGACTGGTCTTACGAGCCGATTACGGATGACAATGTGGAGGAATGTTTTCAGATGGCGCTTAGATGGAGAGAGTTCAACGGCTGTGAAGGCGATCCGAATAAAAACAAAGAAATGTGCGTGGCGCTGAATTCTCTTCGCCTGTTCAAAGAACTGGAGCTGAAAGGCGGCGCGCTGCGGGCAGGAGGGGAGATCGTGGCGTTTACCATGGGCGAGCCTGTCTGCAGCGATACATTTGTGGTGCATATCGAGAAGGCGTACTCGGATATAAGAGGCGCCTATACGATGATTAATCAGCAGTTCCTGGAGCATGAGGTATCGGCGTATCCGTATGTGAACCGGGAGGATGATACGGGAGACGAGGGCCTTCGCAAGGCAAAGCTGTCTTACCGGCCGGTATTTATGGTGGAGAAAGGGATCGTCACGCTGGCGTGACGGCGAGGATAAAGGAGAGAAAAGAATATGGGAGCATGGGAAGAGAACGTGCGGAAAGTGACCCCGTATACTCCGGGGGAGCAGCCGAAGAGACAGGATATCATCAAGCTGAACACCAATGAAAATCCGTACCCGCCGGCTCCCGGAGTGGGCCGGATTCTGGAGAGGTTCGATCCGGAAGAACTGCGGCTCTATCCGGATCCTGCGGCGTGTACACTGAAAGAAGCACTGGCGGAAACATATCGGGTAAAAACAGAACAGATTTTTGTGGGCGTAGGATCAGATGATGTGCTGGCCATGGCGTTTCTGGCTTTCTTTAATTCGGAAAAACCGATTCTTTTCCCGGATATTACCTATTCTTTTTATCCGGTGTGGGCGGAAGAATTTCGGATTCCCTATGAGGTGTGCCCTCTGGACGAGAGGTTCCGTATTGTGAAGGAAGATTATTACGGGGAAAATGGAGGCGTTGTTTTTCCTAACCCTAACGCGCCTACCGGACTTTTCATGGGTCTTGAAGATGTGGAGGATATTATACGTCACAATCAGGACGCGGTGGTGATCGTGGATGAAGCCTATGTGGACTTTGGCGCAGAATCGGCGATGCCTTTAACAGAGAAATATGAAAACCTGCTGGTAGTGCAGACCTTTTCAAAATCCCGTTCTATGGCCGGTATGAGGATCGGATTCGCGGTGGGCTCGCCGAAGCTGATCCGGTATCTGGAAGATGTGAAATATTCTTTTAATTCCTATACAATGAGCCGTCTTGCCCTGAGGTGCGGCGCGGAGGCGGTCAGGGACAGGGCGTATTTTGAGGAAACCACGGCACGCATCCGGGAGACAAGAGAACGCGCAAAAAAGATCCTGGGGGAGATGGGATTCGTCTGTACAGATTCCATGGCGAATTTTCTGTTTGCAGCCCATCCGGAACACAGGGCTGCGGATCTTTTTCAGGCGTTGAAAGAAGCAGGGATCTATGTGCGTTACTTCGCAAAGCCGCGAATCGATGATTATCTGAGGATTACGGTGGGAACAGACCAGCAGATGGAAGTTTTATACGGCTTTCTGCGAAATTATCTGTCTCACAGAGGAAAATAGAAACGGCGCCGTCATGGCGGCCGGATATACAGAAGAAAGGAAGAATATATGGAAGGTTTAGTTACATGGTTTATGGAGGTTCTGGGAGGAAAGATCTCCAAGGAGATGATTGTCTTTGTCATCTCCATGGTGCCTATTCTGGAACTGAGAGGAGGGCTTCTGGCGGCGTCTCTTCTGAACATCCCGATTGTCAGGGCCATCTGGTACTGTGTAATTGGCAATATTATACCGGTGCCCTTTATTCTGCTGCTGATCACCCCGATTTTTAATCGGCTCAAAAAGACGAGGCTGTTTCGTCCTATGGTGGAAAAGCTGGAGTCACGCGCTCTGGGTAAGAGCGAGCAGATTGAAAGGTATGAGTTCTGGGGCCTGGCGCTGTTCGTAGGTGTGCCGCTTCCGGGAACCGGAGCGTGGACGGGGGCGCTGATAGCGTCTCTTCTGGGCATTCGTTTCCGTAAAGCATTCCCTGCGATCATACTGGGAATTTTTATCGCGACAATTATCATGTCGATTGTATCATACGGACTTTTGGGGGCGCTGATTCATTAATCAGACGAGGTGTTTCTTATGGGACAGACAAAAAGGCTGTTTTTCATCTATAATCCCTGTTCCGGAAGAGGGCTGATCCGAACAAAGCTCTTCGGAATTCTGCAGGTGTTTTCGGACGCGGGATATGAGATGACGGTGCATCCTACGCGCGCGTGCAGAGACGCGGTGGAACAGATCCGCGGGCTGCCGGACGGATATGACCTGGTAGTCTGCAGCGGCGGGGACGGTACATTGGACGAGGTGGTTCAGGGAATGATGCAGAGGGAGAAAAAGATTCCTGTCGGCTATATTCCCGCGGGAACAGTCAATGATTTTGCCCGCAGCCTGAGGATCCCCAGAAACATGGAGAGCGCGGCCAGGATCGCTGTGGAAGGGCAGAACTATCCGGTGGATATCGGGACTTTCAACAGCGAGTATTTTGTCTATATTGCGGCGTTCGGTGTCTTTACGGATGTATCCTATTCGACTTCGCAGGATATGAAAAACGTCCTCGGGCATATGGCTTATCTGCTGGAAGGGGTAAAGCGGCTGACTAATATCCCTTCTTACCATATTCGGCTGAAAAGTCAGGAAGTCACTGAGGAGGGAGATTTTATCTTCGGTATGGTGACTAATTCCCGATCTGTGGGCGGTTTCAAAAATATTATAGGCAGGAGAGTGCATTTTGACGACGGTGTATTTGAGGTGACTTTTATCCGCAGGCCGCAGAATGCGGCAGAGCTGCAGGAGATTCTGGGGGCGATTCTTTTAAAAGAAATGAATCTGAAATACATGTGCTCGTTCCGCACAGCCTGTCTGGAAGTGACGGCCGAGGAACCGGTGCCCTGGACGCTGGACGGAGAATACGGAGGCGACTGGCAGGAAGCAGTTATACAGAATCATCAAAAAGCTCTGGAAATTCGCGTGAATCCTTGAAAAAATCACGAAAATTTTTAAAATGCTTGCATTTTTTGCAATGATCGTGTATTTTATATACATCAATTTCATATTTATATTAGCGAAGAACGAAGGCGTTCCACTGACAGGTGGAGCGCCTTCTTATTTTTCGGGGAAAGGATGGAATGGTTTATGAGTGTAAACGTAGCAGAAGTATTCGGACAAGACGTGTTTAATGAAGCGGTCATGAAAGAACGCCTTCCGGAGGTTACCTACAAGCAGATGCTGAAGCTGATGGAGGACGGCGGCGAGATCACGCTGGAACTGGCAGACATTGTGGCGAAAGCAATGAAAGAGTGGGCCATCGAAAAAGGAGCAACCCATTATACCCATATTTTTCAGCCGTATATTGTGAGCATCGGCGCGGAGAAGCATGATTCTTTCGCGGATATCCCTCAGGGGGGCAAGATCGAGAACAGCTTTTCGGGAAAAGATCTGATGATGGGCGAGCCGGACGCCTCCTCTTTCCCGTCCGGAGGACTTCGGGCCACCTGCAGCGCCAGAGGCTATACCGCGTGGGATGTGGGCTCGCCGGCTTATGTGAAGGACGGTATCCTCTGTATCCCGACCGCATTCTGTTCTTATACCGGTGATTCTCTGGACACCAAGACTCCTCTGCTGAAATCCGTGGATGCGGTGAGTAAGGCGGGGGTCCGCTTCGTAAAGATGTTCGGCAACGACAAGGCGAAAAAAGTAAGATCCTACGTGGGTCCCGAGCAGGAATATTTTATTGTCAGCCGTGAAAAGTACCTGGAGAGACCGGACCTGATCTATGCGGGACGCACCCTGTTCGGCGCTCCTGCTCCGAAAGGTCAGGAGATGGAAGACCAGTATTTCGGGCCGCTGAAAACCAATGTGGCGGACTTTATGGCGGATGTGGATGAGCAGCTCTGGAAATTGGGCATCACGGTGAAAACACAGCATAACGAGGTGGCGCCGGCCCAGCATGAGATCGCCCCGATTTTTGCCCCGTCCGACGCGGCTCTGGACAGCAACTATCTGGTGATGGATGTGCTGAAGAGTACAGCGACCAAGCACGGCCTCGCATGCCTGCTTAATGAGAAGCCGTTCGCGGGCGTCAACGGTTCCGGAAAACATAACAACTGGTCTCTGGGAACGGATGACGGCGTGAACCTGTTCAAGCCGGGCAAAGAACCAAATAAGAACCTGCAGTTCCTGTGCGTGCTGGCCTGCCTGATGGAAGCGGTGAAGAAACATTCCCTGCTGCTGCGCGCGGCGGCGTCCAATGCCGGCAACGACCATCGTCTGGGAGCCAACGAGGCTCCGCCCGCAATCATTTCGATCTATATGGGCGACCAGGTAGGAGAAATCGTGGACGCGATCGTGAACGGCGTGCCTTTCGATGAGCTGCCCTGCGCCAAAGTAGAGCCTCTGGATCTGGGTGTGAGCACGCTGCCGGTGATCCCGAAGGATCCTACAGACCGGAACCGTACGTCGCCGTTCGCGTTTACCGGAAACCGTTTTGAATTCCGCATGGTGGCTTCTTCCGTGTCCATCGGAGACGCCAACACCGTGATGAACTCCATGATGGCCGAAGCCTTCAACAAAGCCTGCGACGTGCTGGAAGGGGCGGAAGATTTTGAGAAAGCGGCGGTTGATTATATCTATAAGATTATGAAAGAGAACAAGGATATCGTCTTCAACGGCAACGGATATTCGGACGAATGGGTGGAAGAAGCTGCCAGAAGAGGACTTCCCAATGTAAAGAGCGTGGTAGATGCCATTCCTGCATATGTGAGCGATTCTACAGTAGAAATGTTCGAAAAACTGGGCGTTATGACCAGAAGAGAACTGGAAGCCAGAAAAGAAATCAAGCTGGATGAGTATGCGGGCCTGATCAATATCGAAGCACGCACCATGGTTGATATGGCGGCAAAACTTTATATTCCGTCGGTCATCTCCTTCGTAAACCGCGTGGCGTCTTCCATGAGTACGGTTAAAAGCGCATGCCCGTCCGCGGACACTTCCGCGCAGGAAGCGATTCTGATGGAGTCCAGCGCCCTGCTGGCCGAGACTCAGAAAGCGATGGAAGATCTGAAGAAAATCACCGACGAAGCCGAGACCGCGAAAGATTACCATGAGAAAGTGCTTCCGGCTATGGCGAAACTAAGAATCCCGGTGGATAAACTGGAAACCATCGTGGACAGAGAGTTCTGGCCGGTGCCGACCTACGGCGAGCTGATGTTTGAGGTTTAATCGCAGCCGTATATTATGGAACCGGACCTCTCTTGCACTTATTGCCCTGATTTGCTATACTGTAACAAACGAACGGTGAATTTTCGGAGGGTAATGACATGAAAGTTGGTTTTGGCTGCGATCATACAGCGATCGAACTGAAAAAGGAACTGATGGAGTATATGGAGTCCAAAGGATATGAGTGCGTGGACTACGGCGCGTATGACGCTGCGAAGCGAGTGGATTATCCGGATCAGGGGCTGAAAGTGGCGGAGGCGATCAAAGCCGGAGAAGTGGAAAAAGGTGTGCTTCTCTGCGGGACAGGAATCGGCATTTCCCTGGCGGCCAATAAAGTGCCGGGAATCCGCGCGGCTGTGTGCAGCGAGCCTTATTCAGCCATGATGACGGCGAAGCACAACGCATCCCAGATTATTGCCATGGGAGCGCGCGTAGTGGGCAATGAACTCGCGAAGATGATTCTGGACGCTTTCTTCAATACTGAGTTCGAGGGAGGCCGGCACGCGGAGCGTGTGCAGAAGATCTGCGACATCGAAGCGAAATACAGCAGGACAGAATAAAGATCTTAACAGTCCAGGACGGCGTGCCGCCCTGGACTGTTGTTGGTAAATCACTGAAAAGTCAGCATGCCGGGGCATTTGCCCCGGCATGTGGTTCCTTTGATAATTCAAAGGCGGTTATATGATTAGAAAGGGAGGATGCCGGGTGCTGCCCACCCGGCATTATTATGAAAAAGTTTATTGAAATATAACTGATTGGCTTCTTGATGATATTATTATATGAAAGAGATTTGAAGGAATTTTGTGCAGTCGGTGAACCTTTTTTAAAAGATACATGAACAAATTATGAACGCCGAAAAGTGAAAAATATAAAGGAAATAAAGAAAAAACCGAATATTTTACGGAAACCTGGAAAAGAGTTGACAATGATCCCGGAATGAGTATAATTACCTACATCAGAGAGAGAGCGATCAAAGAAGATGGCACCCACCGATAGGGTAGCTGTCTTTTTTATTGATATGGTTTCTCTGCTGATAGTTTTTCTCTATCCCCTTAGTAGTTACATATATTTCTGCCAAGAGCCCCAGGATGTCCGACCTGGGGCTTTTGGCATACTGCTCCTGATGGAACATAAAATGTTCTGTCAGGAGTTTTTTATTTGTAAAAATGTAACAGCTCGGAATGCTGGTTCTTCCTGCTGCCTCTGACCGGTTTCGTAAAATTCATCAAAAAAATGAAAATAGTTTCATTTCAATTAGTTATATTGACAAAAATACTTTCGCGTGTTATAACAATATTGAAAATAATTTCAATAATAAAAAGGAGGTTGAAAATGCTCGATAAAGTAAAAGGCGGTTTGATCGTATCCTGTCAGGCTTTGCCGGAGGAACCTTTACATTCGTCCTTCATTATGGGAAGGATGGCGCTGGCGGCAGATCAGGGGGGCGCAGTCGGTATCCGCGCCAATACAGCTTCAGATATTCATGAGATCGAGAAGAATACGAAGCTGCCGATTATAGGCATTGTCAAGAGGGATTATGAAGGAACGCCCATCTACATTACGCCTACCATGAAAGAGATCGAAGAGCTGGCAGAAACGTCCTGCGCGATGATCGCCCTGGACGCGACTGACCGGGTGCGTTTTCAGGGGCAGAAACTGGAAGAGTTTATAAAAGAAGCGAGAACTCTTGTGCCGGATAAACTTCTGATGGCGGACATTGCCACACTGGATGAGGCGATAAGGGCAGAGCAGCTGGGATTTGACTGTGTTTCCACGACCTTGATGGGCTATACGGAACAGTCGCAGGGTCACAATATTGCGGATAATGATTTTGAACGTCTGAAAGAAATCCTGAAGGCCGTACAGATTCCGGTGATTGCCGAAGGGCATGTAGATACTCCTGCAAAAGCAAGACGCTGTATAGAAATAGGCGCGCATGCTGTGGTCAGCGGAGGAGCGATCACACGTCCCCAGCTGATTACGAAAGCATTCGTAGAGGCTATGCGCGGTTGACAGCCCGTTCAGGATTCCCGGTGGAAAAGGATCTGAAGAGCGTGATCGCGGTTTTCGCGGCAGGTGTCGTTTTCCAGCAAACGGTATGAGACAGCGTCTATTAAAAACATCAAAGGCATCTGAGAGTTTATAAAGAGCCGGTCGCCGGTCTGGTGGATGTCTCCGGCGTAGAGGACAGAATCAGCGATCTGTGTCAGCTCTGTCTGATTCCGCTGTGTCAGAAGGCCGATCTGGGCGCCCACGGATTTAGCGATGCGGCAGGCGCTGACGACTTCCGGAGTTTCGCCGGAATTGGAAACCGCGATGACCAGATCTTTTGGAGAGAAGAGACTGCTCTGTACTCTCATCAGAAAAGTGTCTGTCATAGCGCTGGATGTGAACCCCATCTGTACCAGGCGCATATTGAATTCGCTGGCCGTAAGGCCGGAACTGCCGAGACCGAAGATGACGATCTTATTGGCCTGGTGAATGCGGGATACGAAGGTATCCAGGTCTTCCGGGTTTACGAGTTCGCTGGCGGAGGACAAAACACGGTTATAATAGTCCGCAATCTTCTGCAGCACTTGTCCCGGAACTTTGCGGGGAGCTGACTCGGCGGACAGAAGAGTTTGAAACTCAATAAAATTGCGATATCCCAGTTTCTGACAAAAACGGGTCAGGGTGGAATTGGACGTTCCGGTGGACATGGCCAGCTCCCGGCTGCTTGCCAGACGTGCCTGCTCGGGATGTTCGACAATATATGCGGCAATTTTGCGTTCGCTTTTGCTCAGGTGGTGGCCGTACACCTGAATCCGGTTTTGAAAGCTGAGATGATCCATGGGCGCCTCCGTACAAATGTAGATTCTTTAACAATCATAGTATATGACAATTAAATTTGCAACTAAAAAACATAATTAAAAATAAAGAAAGGATGTTGAAACATGAGTGAACAGATCAAAGTAGGCGTCATTGGATTCGGACAGATGGGACAGGTACATGCGGGAATTTACAATAAACTTCCCGGCGTAAAGCTGACAGCGGTGTGCGAATACAATGACGAACGCCGTGCGCAGGCGGCGGAACAGTACGGGTGTAAGGTTTATAAGGATTATAAGGATCTTTTGACTGACCCGGAGATCGAAGCGGTTTCTATCGTACTGCCGGACAATATGCACAGAGAGGCTGTGGAGATCGCAGTAGCAAACAAAAAGCATATTCTGCTGGAAAAACCTCTGGCGAAGGAGCTGGCTGACGGAGAAGCAATGTATGAGCTCCTGAAAGACTATGACAAAGTATTTTCCGTAGGTTTCCTGCTGCGTTTCGACCCGCGTTTTAACCTGATCAAACAGTCTCTGGACGCGGGGGAACTGGGGGACATTATCCATATGTACTGCCGCCGCAACAGCCCGATCGTGGGACCGCGCCGGTATATCGGGGCATCCGACCTTTCCATGCATGTAATGATCCATGATATCGACTACGTGAACTGGTTTATGGGATGTAAGCCGGTAAAGGTATTCGCCAAGGCTCGCAGCGTACTGCTCAAAGAATACGACATGGACGATGTGATCTACGCATTGGTTACCTACGAAAACGGCGCGGTAGCCTGCCTGGAGGCATGCTGGGTACTTCCGGAGAATTCCCCGACGATCATCGACGACAAAGTGGAACTGGTAGGCACCAAAGGAGTAGTCTATGTGGACGCCTGCGATAACGGCGTACGGTTTGTAACAGGCGACAGGGTGCAGTATCCGGATTCCCGCCACTGGTACAATGTAAACGGCGCTCCTTCAGGCGATCTCTCGGAAGAGATTATGGCGTTTATCGGGAATATCGTAAACGGAACGAAATCGATCATCACGCCGGAGGACGCCCTGAATTCGCTCAAAGTGGTGGACGCAATCGAAAGATCCATCGCGGAAGGCTGTGAAGTGGAACTGTAAAGATGTTCATAAAATAAAAAGCAGGGAGGGTAAAGAATGTCTGTACGAGTAATGATTCAAAAGTTTGGAAGCAAACTCAGTAACATGGTCATCCCTAATCTGGGAGCGTTTATCGCCTGGGGGCTTTTGACGGCGGTCGGCATCGGCATTAACAATGAGATGCTCAGAGGATTCGTGACGCCGATGCTGAATTATCTGCTTCCCCTTCTGATCGCGTTTGCAGGCGGTAAAATGGTGTATGATTACCGCGGAGGCGTGATCGGGACTGTAGCGACCATTGGCGTTATCATCGGCTCCAGCGTGACGATGTTCATCGGAGCTATGATTCTGGGACCGCTTTCCGCATGGGTGCTCAAGAAATTTGACCAGGTTATCGACGGAAAGATTCCCATGGGGTTTGAACTTCTTGTTAATAACTATTCAATCGGAATTATAGGGGCTGTGCTGGCAGTCTTCGGATGTGTTATACTGGGACCGGCGATTTCTTCCCTTACTACAGTGTTTGCAGGCGGTGTAGACGTACTGATCAATACAGGGCTTCTGCCGTTGACCGCAATCCTGATTGAGCCGGCGAAAGTGCTGTTCCTGAATAACGCGATCGGGCAGGGAATTCTGACTCCTATGGGAACCACGCAGCTTGAATCACTCGGAAAATCCGTGCTGTTCCTTCTGGAAAGCAATCCGGGACCGGGTCTTGGAGTACTGCTGGCCTATATGTTCTTTGGAAAAGGAACTTCCAGATCTTCTGCATGGGGCGCGTCCGTGATCCATCTGTTTGGCGGTATTCATGAGATTTATTTCCCGTTCGTGCTGATGAATCCGGTTCTGATACTGCCGTTGATTGTAGGCGGAGCTGTCGGAACCTTCTTGTTTAACCTGTTTGGCGTAGGTCTGGTAGGAGTCGCTTCTCCGGGAAGCATCATCTCGATTATGATGATGTCGTATCCTGGCGACAGACTGATGATCTGTCTGGCTATTCTGGCTGCCTGCGCGGTTTCGTTCCTGATTTCGGTACCGCTGGTGAAACGCGCATCCGGAAATGACGAGTCCCTGAGAGAAGCGGCGCAGCAGATGAACGAACTGAAAGGCAAGAAAAGCCGTATCTCTTCTGTATTTGAGGCAAAGGAAAAAGAGTTTGATTTCGCATCGGTTACCCGTATCGCGTATGCGTGTGATGCCGGTATCGGTTCTTCCGCGATGGGAGCGACGATCCTTCAGAAGAAATGCAAGGCGGCAGGACTGGATGATATCAAGGTTTTCCATATCGCTATAGAAAATCTGCCTACGGACTGCCAGGTGGTGGTGACGCAGGAACTTCTTCTGGACCGTGCGAAAGACGCGCAGAAAGACGCGTACTGTATTGCGGTTACAGATTTTGTAAACGCGCCTCAGTACGACGAGCTGATCGAAAAAATCCGCAAAGCGCGCGGACTTTCCTGAAATTAAATTGTTGGCGGCGCCGTGTTTGTGTACGGCGCCGCCAGAAAGAGGATGGAGAAGAATGCTGAAAACAATCATTATGGATTTTGACGGACTGATCGTGGACACAGAAAATGTCTGGTATCATATATTTAAAGAATGGTTTCAAAAATATAAAGGGTATGATCTTTCTGTCATGGAATTCCTGAAATGCGTAGGTTCTAATTCGGAGGATCTGTTCCGGGAACTGGATGGAAAAGGGATTCATGTGGATCGGGAGCAGTTTTCCCATGATACCACGGAAAGTTTTATTGAAGCCAGCAGCATCCTTCCGGCAAAAGAAGGAGTGGAGACATTTCTGAGGCAGTCTAAAGAAAATGGACTGTTTGTTGCGCTTGCCACTTCTTCCGGGAAAAAGAAACCGACGGTACATCTTAACCGGCTGGGTTTGATGAAGTATTTTGATTTTCTGGTGACAGCTGAAGACGTGGAACACATTAAGCCGGCACCGGATCTGTTCCTCGCGGCGGCGGAGAAAACAGAGGCCGCGCCTCAGGAATGCCTGGTCGTGGAAGACTCATTAAACGGGCTCAAAGCCGGACTTAATGCAAAAATGCGTGTACTGGTGGTGCCTAATGAGGTGACCCGCCACTGCGCGTTTGAAGGGCAGTACCGTATAGAGAATTCTTTGGCTGATGTGGACGTAAGAGAACTGATAGAAAATTTTTAAGGGGGAAAATATATGCTGCTTGAAACCATCACAGAAAAAGACGTTCAGCTTGGTCTTTCCGCAGGGGACTGGGAGGAAGCGGTCCGGAAAGCTGCCGAGCCTTTAAGAGCAGCGGGGGCGGTGGAACAAAGTTATATAGAAGGAATCGTACAGTCCGTACATGATAACGGACCGTATTTTGTCCTGACGAAAGGATTTGCTCTGGCTCATGCGCGCCCGGAATGCGGGGCCAACCGTCTGGCCTTAAACTTTTCAACTTTTGATCCCCCGGTAACATTCGGGGCGGGAGCGAATGACCCTGTACGCCTGATCATTACGCTGGCGGCTACAGATCCTGACAGCCATATTGATCTGCTGGGAGAACTTGCCGACGTATTGATGGATGAATCCCGTATGGAAAAGATGTTCCGGGCAGAAACTCCGGAAGAGTTCCTGGAGGCGCTGGGCAGATAGGGAGGACGCGAAACAATGGTTCTTTGTTTTGATATCGGAGGAACGTCTGTCAAATATGGAATAGCGGACGTCTGCGGCGCCGGACTGAGGCTGAACGACTGTAAAGAGATGCCCACAGATGCAAAGCAGATCGGAGGGGCCGGAATTGTAGAACGGATCCTGAATAAGACGGAGGAGTACCGCGAAAAGTATATTTTGGACGGAGTAGCCGTTTCGACAGCAGGTATGGTGGATCCTCAGTCGGGCGAGATTCTGTACGCAAATGAAAACATCCCGGGATATACGGGATGCAATCTGAAGAAAGCGGTGGAAGAGCGTTTTTGTCTGCCGTGCGCGGTAGAAAATGACGTAAACTGCGCGGCTCTGGGCGAGAGTATATATGGGGCCGGGCGAGGCGCGTCCAGCGTCCTTTGCATGACCGTGGGAACGGGAATAGGAGGAGCGGTTATCCTGAATAAAAAAGTATGGAGAGGCCATACAGGAAGCGCCGGAGAGGTGGGATATATGCCGGTGGAAGGAGAACCGTTTGAATGTCTGGGCTCTGCGTCGGCTCTGGTGCGCCGGGCAGCAGAGAGGACAGGGGAGCAGATGGATGGAAAGCAGATTTTCTCGCGGGCAAAAGAAGGTGACCGGGCCTGTGCGGACGCCATTGATGAAATGTGCAGGATTCTTGCCCAGGGAATCGTATGCGGAATCTGTCTTCTGAACCCGGAAAAAGTGATACTGGGAGGCGGAATCATGGCGCAGAAGGAATACCTGCGGCCTGTTCTCGACCCGTATCTGAGAAAGTATGCCACACCCTATCTTTTAAAAACCTGTGAAGTAACATTTGCGGAACTGGGCAACCAGGCAGGCATGGCCGGAGCCTATTACTGGTGGGAGACATCCTGCTCCCGCGTTTCCGGCATATCCTGAATCAGTGAGATGACGGCGTTTAAAGTTTTAGTAAGATATTTGTTTTGATGCCAGATCAGGTAATAATGGCGAAGGAAGGCATCTCCAAGAAGAGAGATCTGAGTCAGGCGTCCGGCCTGAACACTGGGAGCGGTCAGTTCTTTCGACAGGATAGTAAATCCGAGTCCTTTTTCTGCCATGCGGATCAGGGCTGTGGAGCTGGAGCTTTCTGCCAGGGGAGTGCATAGACAACTATGGCGGCTGAAGACCGCGTCAACAGCGGCGCGGCTTCCGCTGCCTTTTTCTCTTAACAGAAGACGTTCTCTGGAAAGAGCGGGTACGGACAGGAAAGCGGGAGGATGCGCGGAACCCGTGACGACAGACATTTCTTCTGTATAAAGCAGTTTAGTGTGCCAGAAAGACTCCCGGGGGAGGCGGTCCATGATGGCAAGATCAATTTCGTTTTGAGTCAGCATTTTTTCTATAGCATCAGAACTGCTGATCTGCACAGAGAGGTTCAGACTGGGAATTTTTTTCAAAAGATGTGCTGCGAGGTTTGAAAGCCTGGTTTCAGCGACAGTGACATTGACACCCAGACGGCAGGATTCGGGAATATGTTCTCTGCGAAGCACATCTGTTGATTCTTCAAACTGGTTCAGGATTGTCTCTGCATAGGGAAGCAGTGCCTTTCCGGAATCGGTCAGATAGATCTTCCGGTTTCTTCTTTCAAATAATCTCGTCTGATAAAAACTTTCCAATTCTTTAATGGCCAGACTGACGGCTGGCTGTGTCATATTTATTCGTGCAGCAGCTTCAGTGATGCTTCCCGTATGACATACAGTACGGAAGATATGCAGATGTCTCAGTGTCATATTTTCTCCGATCTATTAGTGAATACTTATGAATTTCATATTAACATATGAATTGAATTATAACAATACATATGGCATGATAGTCTCGCAGAACAGGAGATGAACAGATGGGAAAAAGAAAATATTTGGATCTATTTTTGACGTTTCTGAAAATAGGAGCTTTTACGTTTGGAGGCGGATATGCCATGATTCCGCTGATTCAAAGGGAAACTGTAGATAATCACGGTTGGATTGCGAACGAGGATATATTGGAGATTGTGGCGATTGCCGAGTCTACGCCCGGACCGGTAGCGATTAATTCAGCCACATTCGTAGGCCATAAAATCGGCGGGTTTTTTGGGGCGGCCAGTGCTACAGCGGGCGTAATTCTGCCTTCTTTTGTGATTATCTATGTGATTTCTTTTGTCCTCAGACAATTTGAAGAGTTAAAAGCAGTACAGTATGCCTTTGCCGGTATCCGTGCGGGAGTGCTTGCGTTGATCATCCAGGCGCTTGTATCCATGTACAGGCAGTATCCTAAGGATCAGGCGGCGTATCTGATTATGGCCGGAGCCTTTGCGGCAGTTGCGTTATTTGGTGTGAATGTTTTGCTGGTAATTGTCTGCTGTGCGCTGGCAGGATTTCTGTCCGCAGGATTGGCAGAGAGGAGAAAAGCATGATTTATTTGGATTTATTTTGGACCTTCTTCAAAATAGGAGCCTTTACGTTTGGAGGCGGATATGCCATGATTCCGCTGATTCAGTCAGAAGTGACATCCCACGGATGGATGACTGCGGAAGAAGTAGTTAACTTTGTGGCGGTTAGCGAGAGTACGCCGGGACCTTTTGCAGTGAACGCGTCTACTTATGTCGGGGCTCAGACGGCCGGCCTTCCGGGAGCGTTTTGCGCTACTCTTGGCGTGGTGCTGCCTTCTTTTGTGATTATATTGGTTGTGGCAGGATGTCTGGACCGGTTTCGGAAAAGCCGTGTCGTACAGGGATGTATGTCAGGTCTTCGTCCGGCAGTAATCGGATTGATCGGAGCAGCGGCGGTGACCACCGGGAAGACAGTTTTTTTCCCCGCAGGCATTTCTTTAACCGGTTTAAGTACTCCCGCTTTTTATTCAGCAGCAGTGATTTTTCTTCTGATGCTTTTGCCGGCGTTAAAAAAGGTGCATCCGATACTGATAATTGTGGCGTCTGCCGTGCTGGGGATCACAGCCGGTTTTTTGATCAATATTCTTTGAAAAGATCTTTCATAAGCCTCACAAAGCGTTTCAGAGGCTCATTTCCATCCAGACTTTTATAATACAGCCCATAACAGACGGGAGCGATCCCCTCTATGGGTATATGGCAAAGATCCGGTTCCATCTGCATGGTAAGCGGAAACGGCAGGATACAGATTCCCAGTCCGGCCTGCACCAGGATCGAAGCGGTCCCCGGAGATTCGCAGAAATATACGTCAGCAGGCGACCGGCCTTCCATCAGCCGTACCTGTATCTGGATCAAAGGTTCCGGAGAACGCAGGGGATCCACAAGGATCAGTTTTTCCCCGGCCAGGTCGGAGATAGACAGGCTTTCTTTTTCTGCCAGCGGATTGCCGGAAGAACAGAGTTTTCCTGGTCGCCATGGTAGTGCTGGGATGCGGCCTGTTTTTCATTATGTCCCGGACGACGAGGGTTTTCCGGGAAGTATTCCGCAAATATGACGAACTGAACGCCAGCGTTCAGGAAAACGTGACCGCGATCCGGGTGGTCAAAGCGTTCGTAAGAGAAATTTATGAGAATGAGAAGTTCCGCAAGGCGGCGGACCGTCTGTACAAACTGTTTGTAAAAGCAGAAGGGACGCTGGCGTTCAACAGCCCGCTGATGATGCTGGTGGTATACGGATGTATCATCTCCCTGTCCTGGTTCGGCGCGCACTTTGTAGTGGCGGGAAGCCTGACCACCGGAGAACTGACATCCATGTTTTCCTATATTATGAGCGTGCTTATGTCCCTGATGATGCTCTCCATGATTTTCGTCATGCTGACGATGAGCATGGCAAGCGGAGAACGTATCGCGGAAGTATTGAATGAAAAAGCGGATCTGGCAAATCCTGTGCAGCCGGTCATGGAGATCGAAGACGGAAGCATCGATTTTAACCATGTGGGTTTCTCCTATAAGCACGGCAGCGGCGAAGAAACGCTGCATGACATCGACCTGCACATTAAGTCCGGGGAGACCATCGGCATCATCGGCGGCACCGGCTGCGGAAAATCCAGTCTGGTCAGCCTGATCAGCCGGCTGTACGACGTGGCCTCCGGTTCTGTGTATGTGGGAGGAAAAGACGTCCGCAGTTATGACATGGAGACGCTGCGCAACCAGGTGGCTGTGGTACTGCAGAAGAACGTTCTGTTTTCCGGAACAATCCTTGACAATCTGCGCTGGGGCAAGGAGGACGCTACGGAAGAAGAATGTATCGAAGTCTGCCGGCAGGCGTGCGCGGATGAATTCATCGAGCGGTTTCCGGACCGTTATAATACCTGGATTGAGCAGGGCGGCAATAATGTGTCCGGAGGACAGAAGCAGAGACTCTGTATCGCCAGGGCGCTTCTGAAAAAACCGAAGGTTTTGATACTGGATGATTCTACAAGCGCTGTAGATACCGCGACGGATGCCCGGATCAGGGAAGCGTTTGCGAAGAAAATTCCGGGTACTACGAAGCTGATTATTGCTCAGAGGATTTCCAGCGTACAGGACGCGGACCGCATCGTGGTCCTGGACGACGGCCGGATAAGTGGAATCGGCACCCACCGGGAACTACTGGAGAACAATAAAATCTATAAAGAAATTTATGAAGCCCAGAGCAAAGGCGGCGGAGATTTTGACCATCCGGGAAAGGAAGGGTGAATGCGATGAGAAAAGATGTATTAAAACGAATATTAGGATACATGCTGAAATATTACAAAGGCTCCTGCCTGGCTGTGATCGTATGCGTGCTGGGATCGGCCCTGTGTACGCTGCAGGGGACTTTGTTCATGCAGAGTCTGATCGACGATTATATTTTGCCGATGACGGTGGCAGATGCTCCGGATTTCAGCGGCCTGGCCGCGGCGCTGATAAGACTGGCGGCGGTCTTTGTTATAGGAATTATATGCGCGTATGGATATAACCGGATCATGGTAAACGTGAGCCAGGGAACCATGAGAAGGCTGAGGATGGAGCTGTTTACACATATGGAGGCTCTTCCGATCCGCTACTTTGATTCTCATGCCCATGGCGATATCATGTCGGTCTATACCAACGATGTGGATACGCTGAGACAGCTGATCAGCCAGAGTATTCCGCAGACGTTGAATTCCATGGTGACGCTGGTGACTACGTTTGTGAGCATGCTGGTGTTGGATATTCCGCTGACGGTTCTTTCCGTGCTGATGGTGTGTGTGATGCTGTTTACCACTTCCAGGCTGGGCAGCCGTTCCGGCAAGTATTTCAGCCGTCAGCAGAAGGACCTGGGACGGGTAAACGGATATATTGAAGAGATGATGGAAGGCCAGAAGGTCGTCAAGGTATTCTGCCATGAGGAGAAGACATTTGAAGAGTTCCAGAAGCTCAACCAGGAGCTTCGGGTGAGCGTGGAGAATGCGAACAAATACGCCAATATCATGATGCCTGTGAATGCCAATATCGGTAATATCAGCTATGTGCTCTGCGCAGTGATCGGCGCGCTTTTAGCTCTCGGAGGATTCGGGGGGCTGACGCTTGGCACGCTGGTTTCTTTTCTGACGCTGAATAAAAACTTTACCCAGCCGGTGACACAGATCAGCCAGCAGATGAACAATATCATCATGGCTATGGCGGGCGCTTCCCGTGTGTTCCAGCTGATGGACGAGACGCCGGAGACCGACGACGGTTATGTGGAATTGGTCAATGCGAAAGAAAACCCGGACGGCACTCTGACAGAGAGCGCGGAACGGACCGGTATCTGGGCCTGGAATCATCCGCACCGGGCAGACGGGACGGTTACTTATCAGAGACAGGAGGGTCATGTGACTTTTGACGATGTGGATTTCGGATATACGGACGACAAGATTGTGCTGCATAACATTACGATGGATGCCAAACCGGGTCAGAAGATTGCTTTCGTAGGAAGTACCGGTGCCGGCAAGACGACGATCACGAACCTGATTAACCGATTTTATGATATTCAGGACGGCAAGATCCGGTATGACGGTATCAATATCAACAAGATCAAGAAGGGCGATCTGCGCCGTTCCCTGGGTATGGTGCTTCAGGATACCCATCTGTTTACCGGAACGGTCATGGACAATATCCGGTACGGAAAACTGGACGCCACCGAAGAAGAGTGTATTGCGGCGGCAAAACTGGCCAATGCGGACGGATTTATCCGCCGCCTGCCGGACGGTTATCAGACGATGCTGACCGGAGACGGTTCAAACCTGAGTCAGGGGCAGAGACAGCTTCTGGCCATCGCCAGAGCGGCAGTGGCGGATCCGCCTGCACTGATTTTGGACGAGGCCACATCTTCCATAGATACCAGGACAGAGACGCTGGTACAGGAAGGCATGGACCGTCTGATGAAAGGCAGAACTACATTTGTGATCGCCCACAGACTATCTACGGTGCGGAACGCGGACTGCATCATGGTGCTGGAACAGGGACGGATCATAGAGAGAGGGACTCACGATCAGCTGATCGAGGCAAAAGGCCGTTATTATCAGCTGTATACGGGCCATGCTCCGGAGGAAAAAAAGGGCGCCTGAAAATTTTGCAAATATGTGCGGACAATGATATAATGGACAGGAAGTGCAGAACCGGAATGTGCCTTTCGGCACATCCGGTGATTGCCGCGCGGGGTTCCGCCCGGCCGGGAGGAGTGAATCAGTATGCGTGAAGTCAGACAAGGACAGTTTTACCGACATTTTAAGAACCGCCTGTATCAGATTGTGGCGGTAGCAGAACATTCCGAGACAGGAGAACAGATGGTGGTCTATCAGGCGCTGTATGGAGATTACCGGGTGTATGTGCGCCCTTATGAGATGTTCGTCAGCGAAGTGGATCATGAAAAATATCCGGATGTCTCCCAGAAATACCGTTTTGAACTGGTAGAATTTACGCGGAAAGAGGACGGACAGGAGAACAGACAGGAGATGGCGCGGGAAGATCCTGCGGAAGAGGAAGTACAGAAAGAACAGCCGGTTCCGCGGACGGACGAGATGAACCAGGTAGATCCGGTACTGCTGGAATTCCTGGACGCGGACACGCTGGAAGAGAAGATGCATATTCTGGCATACAACCGGAACAGGATGACGGAAGGACTGTTGAACAGTATCGCCATCTCCCTGGATCTGGTGGTGGAGAAAAAAGGCATACAGGCGCAGTACGACGAGATCATGAACTGTCTCGGCACGATGGAACGGTTTGAGTGCAATCGTATGCGCTAGAAAAGAAAAAGAGAGGTTGGAGAAAATGGAAGAAAAATCCTGTAAAAGCGGGTGCAGCCGCGAAAGCTGCGAGGGCTGTGAACATGCGTCGGCGGAAGGAAAGACGAACAGCTTCCTGGCAAAATTAAACGAACAGTCGAAGATCGGACATGTGATCGGCGTCGTCAGCGGAAAAGGAGGCGTAGGAAAGTCCATGGTTACAGCGTCCCTGGCCAATCAGATGGCAAAGGAAGGATACCGTGTAGGGATCCTGGATGCGGACATTACAGGACCTTCAATTCCAAAGATGTATGGAATCCATGGACCGGCCGAGATGTGGGGGGAGAACAATATTCTGCCTGTGTCTACGGAGAATGACATCGAAGTGATGTCAATTAATCTGCTGCTTCCGGATGAAGAGTCTCCCGTGATATGGAGAGGCCCGATTCTGGCCAATATGGTGAAGCAGTTCTGGAGTGACGTGGTCTGGGGAGAACTGGACTATCTGTTCGTAGATATGCCGCCGGGAACCGGTGATGTGCCGCTTACGGTATTCCAGTCCATTCCGGTGGACGGGATCGTAGTGGTGACGTCTCCGCAGGAACTGGTGCGGCTGATCGTGAAGAAAGCGCTCCATATGGCGGAGACCATGAAGATTCCGGTGCTGGGGCTGGTGGAAAACTACAGTTATGTAGTCTGTCCTGACTGCGGAAGGCAGTTCCGCATTTTCGGAGAGAGCGGTATCGATACTCTGGCGGAGGAGCTGGAGATTCCGGTGCTCGGGAAAATGCCGATTGATACAAAGCTGGCCGAGCTGGCGGACGGCGCGTTTGCCCGGGCGGAGAACGGGTATCTGAAAGACGCGGCTGCGGCGCTTAAAAATTTATAATATCCAGAAATCTTTGACAACCGCGAAGAATTCCCGCAGGAGATTGGAGGGCTGCGTAGGCAGGTCTCCTCTTGCGGGAATTCCGCATACCGTATCATAACCCAGGGTTTCGGCCAGGTGCAGGGCGCGGCAGATGTGAAAGTCGCTGCTGACAATGCCCACGGAGGCGCCTTCCGGAATCATTTTTTTGGAAAATGCCAGGTTCTGCCTGGTGTTTTTTGATTGGTCCTCTTCCAGAATACGTTCCGGGTCCATGCCGTGGGATACCAGCCAGTTTTTCATGGCGGATGATTCCGTACAGGGCTCATTGTCTCCCTGACCGCCGGAGACAATGAGGATGGCGGAAGGATTCTCCCTGGCATATGTGAGCGCGCGCTCCAGACGGAGACGAAGCGCCCGGCTGGGCCCTTCCGGGCGTACATGCGCGCCCAGAACCACCACATAATCCAGTCCTTTTTCCGGTACGGTCAGAGCTCCCCGGAGGATCATGCCTTCCACCGCCGCGAAGAAAAAGACCCCCAGAATGACCGCGCCCAGGAGCAGGCAGCGAATGATTCCGGGAAGCAGCTGCCAGAAACGGATCCGGAAGAGCCGGCCCAGCAGAAGAAAACCTGCGCCCATGGCCGGCCAGATCAGATAGAAGGCGGAAGTGAATCCGGTATATAACAAAAGAAAGAAAAAATAACACAGGCACAGGAGACCTGCCGCGATGCAGAATACAGTCATAATCATACCTCTTTATCAGATTACTTCCATTATATCATGGGTATGCATATACTGAAAGAAAAAAGGTAACCGCACATGTTTCAAACAACACCTGCCATTGTTTTTCAGCAGATTCTGCGTCAGGGACAGCCGCTAAAAGGAAAAATATTCCGGCTTTACAAACGGATGTTCTCCTTGTATAATAAAAAACAGAACATATGTTCGATAAAAACAAGGAGGAAAGAATATGGGATACAGGATTAGCCAGGAGATGGACCTGATGCGGAAGCTGGAGATTCTGGCAGATGCGGCGAAATATGACGTGGCCTGTACGTCCAGCGGAGTGGATCGGAAGAATACAGGCAGCGGCACAGGAAACTGTATGACGGCCGGTATCTGTCACAGCTTCAGCAGTGATGGACGATGCATTTCTCTTTTAAAGATTTTATTTACCAATGAGTGTATTTTTGATTGCAGATACTGTATCAACCGCCGGAGCAACGATGTGCCCCGGGCGTCATTTACCCCGCAGGAGGTCTGCGACCTGACGATGGGATTTTACCGCCGCAACTACATCGAGGGCCTGTTCCTGAGTTCCGGTATTTTCCGGAACCCCGACGTGACGATGGACCTTCTCTATCAGACTCTGTATAAACTGCGCCGGGAGTATAACTTCCAGGGATATATCCATGTGAAAGCCATACCGGGGGCGGATCCGGAGATCGTGGAACGGACAGGATATCTGGCAGACCGCATGAGCGTGAATCTGGAACTGCCTACGGCGGAAGGCCTGCGGGTGCTTGCGCCCCAGAAGCAGCGCTCGCGGATGCTGGCGCCGATTCGCCAGGTACAGCAGCGGCGTATGGAGAACCGGCAGGAACTGGCTCTTTACCGGCATGCGCCGAAGTTCGTCCCGGCTGGACAGTCCACGCAGATGATCGTCGGTGCTTCCGGAGAGAGTGATTTTCAGATCCTGAAAGTTGCGGAGCACATGTATCGGGAGTATGAGATGAAGAGGGTCTTTTATTCGGCTTTTGTACGGGTGAATGACGACAGCCTGCTCCCGGCTCTGCCCGGAGGCCCGCCGCTCCTGCGGGAGCACCGGCTTTACCAGGCGGACTGGCTGCTCCGGTTTTACGGATTCCATACGGAAGAGCTCCTGTCTGAAGAGCGCCCGGATTTTAACGTATTCCTGGATCCCAAATGCGACTGGGCGCTGCGCCACCTGGAATATTTCCCGGTGGAGGTCATGAAGGCGGATTACCAGACGCTGCTGCGGGTGCCGGGGATCGGCGTGCATTCGGCCCGGAGGATTGTGAAGGCACGCAGGCTCGGAACTCTGGACTATACGGTTTTGAAAAAGATGGGAGTCGTGCTGAAAAGAGCTGTATTTTTCATCACCTGCGGCGGCAGACAGATGTATCCGGTGCGGCTGGAGGAAGACTTTATCCTGCGCAATATGTTGGATAGAAAGGAGAAGCTGCCTGCCGGCGTGTCTCCGGCCTATACGCAGCTGTCGCTGTTCGATGATCCGCGTTTTTCGGTGTGAGGACACTCTGACAGGTATCCTGACAGGAGTCTATGATGCCTGGGACAGCCGCCTGGGCCATCAGAACGTGAGACTGTCCTCCGCCGCCGCGGAGGATCTGGAACTGTTCTGCGAATATACGGACGTGGAGCCGGATGTGGAAAAGGCGGGGAAAGTTTTCCGCACCGTGAAGCGCAGGATGGGAGAGGAAGCCGCGCTGATGATCGCGTACGCTTCGGCGTGTCCCCATGATGAAAAGGCGGATGCTGTCTATCGTATGATCGTGATCGGGCTGCATCTGCCGGATGGCAGGGAGATCTGCCATATGCTGACCCGCCCGGAGGTACGGCTGATCTCTGAACTGCGCAAAAAGGCGTGGCACATCGCGCATCGCTATATGGGATTTGTCAGGTTCCGGGAACTGGAAAACGGCGTTCTGTTTTCCGAGATCGAGGCAGAAGCAGACATTCTGGCAATGATCGCGCCGCACTTCGCGGACCGGCTGCCCGGGGAGAACTGGGCGATCCTTGACAGGAACAGGCAAAAGGCGGCGGTACATCCGGCGGGAAAGAACTGGTTTATATTGGAGGAAGTAGATGAGGAAAAGCTGTCCCTGCCGTGCCTGTCCCGGGAAGAACCCTATTTTCAGGAACTGTGGAGGAAATTTCACCGGGCCATAGGGATCCGGGAGAGAGAAAACATGGCGCTGCAGCAGGCGTTTCTTCCGCTGAAGTTCCGGAACGTCATGACAGAATTCCGGGAAACCTGCGGGCAAAAGCAGACATATAAGCAACCTTAACGCCTGTTTTTCCTCTGCTCTGAATTGTTGTGAAAATTGTGAAAAATGAAGAGAAACCAAAACGTCCGAGGCGTAAAATTTAGAAAAACACTTTCAGGCGGACGGATGAATGCAGAAAAAAGGGTGGACAGAATGGTGGAAAAAGCGTGGAAATCAGCCCGTATTTTGAGGAAAATATACAAAAGAAAGGAAGGAGGTATCAAAAACAGAAAATTTGACAACACTTGCGTAATGTGTATAATAAACACCAGCAAAACCGATGCGGCGCACCAAGTATGAGCTTCAGGCTCCGGCGCAAAGGAGACTTTGAGAAAGAGCGTGAACAAGGTGAGTGAGATAAAGATCCGTCTGGATGCGGATGGTATCGTTGATTTTGTGAAGGCTGCTACCGAGTGTGATTTTGATATTGACGTTCATTGTGAACAGATACATGTGGACGGCAAGTCCATCCTGGGAATGATGAGCATGGATCTGAATCATGTGCTGACAGTTCAGTATTATGGATACAGCGTCAGGTTTGAGGAGATACTGGCCCGGTATGCAGTAGCGTGAATATGGCAGTTTCTAAATTTTAGTTTTTATACCTTATATTACCCCCTTTCAAAAAGCGGTCTCACCCCAGAGGCTGCTTTTTTCCATGTAAAATTGTGTTTGTAAAGAAAATGAAAAAAATATAAAAAAATAATAAAATTTCGGTTGACTTTACCAGGAGATTCTGGTATTCTGAACATAGAAATTAAAGAGAGTGGATTGTTACTGTTAGACAGGCAAAACCAAATTTTATGAACAGGATAGAAAAGGACTGTTTATGAAGTTTGGTTTTTTTGTTTCAGAGGAGATCGATATGATTATTGAAAAAGTGATAAATAACAATATCGTTTCGGCTCTTGATGAGACGGGAAAAGAGGTTGTGGCTATGGGCCGCGGCCTTGGATTCGGAGTAAAGCCAGGGATGAAAGTGGATGACGGCAAGGTGGAGAAGATTTTCCGCATCCCCGGCCAGAGTCTGGCGGAGCAGTTCAAGGATTTGCTTGCAAATATGCCGCTGGAGCATGTGAAGGTTTCCAATGACATTATTTCTTATGCGAAAAACAGGATCAAGCTGAGGTTGAATCCGAGCATCTATGTGACCCTGACGGACCATATTAATTTTGCCATTGCCAGATATACAGACCATATCAGCCTGGAAAATGCCCTGCTGTGGGAGATCCGCAAATTTTACCCGGATGAGTTCGGGATTGGAAAATATGCTTTGCAGCTGATTAAAAAAAGGCTGGGCGCGGATCTGCCGGAAGACGAGGCGGGGTTTATCGCACTCCATTTTGTGAACGCGGAATACGGGACGGACATCAAGGACGCGCTTCATTTCCCGGACCAGCTGAAAGGAATTCTGGACATTGTAACCAGTGAGCTGGGCGTAGAACTGGACGAAGGCACTCTGCACTATGAGCGTTTTATCACCCATGTGAAATTTTTGCTTCAGAGGATCTACCGCAAAGAGCTGCTTCCAAATGAGGAAGACGAGCTGGCAGAGATGATGAAAGAAAAATATCCCAGAGAATATGCCTGCAGCCGGAAGATTGCAGAGTATATAGAGAAGACGGCGGACTGCCGTCTGTCCGGAGAGGAAGTCATGTATCTGACCATCCATATCCGGAGGGTTACGATGGCGGAAGAATAAGGGGAGACCCTGAAACTGAGCAGAGCAGGAGGGACGAAATGTTTGGTTTTTTAAAAAAGAAAGAAAACAAAGAAAGCAGTTATACACTTGGATCGCCGGCTAAGGGAAAGGCTGTTCCTTTGTCTGAGGTAAATGACCCTACTTTTGCGGAGGAGATGCTTGGCAAAGGCGTGGCGGTAATTCCGGCGGAAGGCCGGATCTGCGCTCCGGCTGACGGGAAAATCGATATGGTGTTCGATACTCTTCACGCAGTCAGCATGGTGACGGATTACGGCGCCGAGGTGCTGATCCATGTGGGCCTGGATACGGTGAAGATGAACGGAGAGGGCTTCAAGGGTCATGTGAAAAGCGGAGATCATGTAAAAAAAGGAGATCTGCTGCTGGAACTCGATCTGGAGAAAGTAAAAGCGGCAGGTTATGACACGATCACTCCCATGATTGTCTGCAATACGCCGGACTATGCATCGGTGGAAGCTCTGGCCGGCAAAGAAGTGGCCGTGGGTGACGATGTGGCGGTTCTAAAGAAGCACTGATTTAATCAGCATTTTCTTAGACACAAAATCATTTGGTTTTAACCGGGAAAGCCGGTTGAAATAGAAAAAGGGATTCATAATCAAAAAGGAGGGAATCTTATGAAATTCTTACAGAAACTCGGAAAATCACTGATGCTTCCTGTAGCGTGTCTTCCGATCTGCGGTATCCTCATGGGTATCGGTTATATGCTGGCTCCTGCGGCTATGGCAGGAGAAGTGGCCGGATTCCAGGCAAGCGGTATCGCTTACCAGATCGGTTACTATCTGATCAAAGCAGGTGGTGCGCTGATTGATAATATCGCAATCCTGTTCGCCATCGGTATCGGTGTCGGCATGTCAGATGACAACGACGGTACCGGCGGACTGGCAGCGCTTGCTTCCTGGCTTATGATCACGAACCTGCTGGCAACGGCTAACGTAACCGTTATCATGCCGTCCATCGCCAACAATCCGGATGCAACGCTGGCGTTTGATAAGATCGCCAACCCGTTCATCGGTATTATCGCAGGTATCATCGGTTCCATGTGCTACAACAAGTTTAAAGGAACCCAGCTTCCCAACTGGCTTTCTTTCTTCAGCGGCAAACGCTGCGTAGCGATTGTGGCAGGCGTAACTTCCATCATCGCATCCGTAGTACTGCTGTTTGTATGGCCGATCGTTTTCGGCGCTCTGGTAGCTCTGGGCGAAGGAATCCTTGGCATGAAGGCAGTAGGAGCAGGTCTCTACGCGTTCTTCAACCGTCTGCTGATCCCGTTCGGACTTCACCACGCACTGAACAACGTGTTCTGGTTTGATACTATCGGTATCGGCGACCTGACCAACTACTGGGCAGGCATGACCTCCGCAGACGTATCCTGGAGCCTTGGTATGTACATGTCCGGATTCTTCCCGTGCATGATGTTCGGTGTTCCGGGAGCGGCTCTGGCTATGGTACATACTGCAAAGAATAAAAAAGCGGCTATCGGTCTTCTGGCATCCGCAGCGCTCTGTGCGTTTGTCTGCGGTGTAACTGAACCGTTCGAGTTCGCGTTTATGTTCCTTGCTCCGGTTCTGTACCTCATCTATGCAGTACTGTATGGTATTTTCACCTTTGTTACGGTATTGGTTGGATTCCGCGCAGGATTCAGTTTCTCTGCCGGCGCTACAGACCTGGTGTTCTCTTCCTTCCTTCCGGCAGCAGAGAATACCTGGATGATCATTCCGCTGGGTATCGCAGCATTTGTTGTATTCTATCTGGTATTCCGTGTGGCTATCCAGGCGTTTGATCTGAAGACCCCGGGACGTGAGGACGAAGATACGGAAGCTGAGAAACAGGCAGTTCTGGCCAACGATAATTTCACAGAAGTGGCAAGAGTCATTCTGGAAGGTGTTGGCGGAAAAGAAAACGTGACTTCCATCGACAACTGCATTACCAGACTTCGTCTGGAAATCAAAGATTACACCAAGGTAGATGAAAAGAAGATCAAATCTGCAGGCGTAGCGGGCGTTATCCGTCCGGGCCAGAAATCTGTACAGGTTATCGTAGGAACGAAAGTACAGTTTGTGGCGGACGAATTTAAAAAGCTCTGCAAATAAACAGATATCAATAATCCCTTTTGAACGACTGGGGGCGCGGCATATGCCGCGTCCCCATTTGGAGTATACGGAAAATATTAAGAAAGGACGGCGCGGATACAGATGACAGAAAAAACGCTGAGGATCTCGGTACGGAATCTGGTGGAATTTTTGCTTCGGAGCGGGGATCTGGATAATCGCCGAAGCGGACGCAGGGACGCGGAAGCCATGCAGGCGGGGAGCCGTCTGCACCGGAAGATCCAGGGGCGTATGAAATACGGGTATCAGCCGGAAGTGACGCTGAAAAAGAGTGTGGAGCTCGGCGGGATTCCGGTCAGTGTGGAAGGACGCGCCGACGGGATCTGGCAGGACGAAGGCGTGTCGACTATAGATGAGATCAAGGGAACCTACAGGGATGTGGGACGCATGACGGACGCGGTACCGGTGCACCTGGCCCAGGTAAAATGTTACGCCCACATTTATGCCGGGCAGAAAGGCCTGGAAAGAGTCCGGGTAAGGATGATCTATGCGAATCTGGATACAGAAGAACTCCGGTATTTTGAGGAAGAATATGCGGCCGGAGAATTAGAATCATGGTTTGAAGGCCTGATGTCCGCCTATGAAAAGTGGATCGTTTTTTCCGCGCGGTGGAAAGAGAAAAGGACGGCGTCCCTGAAAGAACTTGAGTTTCCGTTCGCGTACAGGGAAGGGCAGAAGGAACTGGCTGTCAGCGTCTATAAAACGATTCTGCGCAGGAAACGGCTTTTTATCCAGGCGCCTACCGGAGTGGGGAAGACGCTGTCCGTCCTGTTCCCGTCGCTGAAAGCCATGGGGGAAGAACTCGCCGATAAGATTTTTTATCTGACCGCCAGGACGATCACCCGGACAGTGGCGGCGGATGCGCTGGATATTCTGCGTGCCCGGGACATCCGCGTGAAATCTCTGATCCTGACGGCGAAAGAAAAGCTGTGCGTCTGCGATGAGGCAGAGTGCAACCCGGATCATTGTCCTTATGCCGGAGGCCACTTTGACAGGATTAACGACGCGGTCTATGAACTGTGGACCGGTGAAACAGACGCTTATACAAGAGAAGTGATCCTGGAGCATGCGGATAAGTGGCGGGTCTGCCCTTTTGAACTGAGCCTGGATCTGTCGGACTGGGTGGATGTGGTGATCTGCGATTACAATTATGTGTTTGATCCCAATGTGTATCTGAAACGGTTCTTTGGAGAAGGGACAAAGGGAGACTATCTGTTTCTGGTGGATGAGGCGCATAACCTGGTGGAACGCGGAAGAACCATGTACAGCGAGGCGCTGTGCAAGGAAGACTTTCTGGAGATGAAGCGCCTGGTAAGGGGAAAGGACGGGGCGTTGACAAAAGCCCTGGAGCGGTGCAACCGTCATCTTCTGGCGCTGAAGCGGGAGTGCGCGGACGGCTGGCAGCGGCTGCCTCAGGTGGGAGCTTTCTCCCTGCAGCTTACGCATCTGGCGTCTGAGCTGGAACGGTTTCTGGAGTATCCGGATCATGAAGAACTGCGCAAAACGCTGACGGATTTTTATTTCTCCATCCGCCGTTTTCTGAATATCTGCGACCGGCTGGATGAAAATTATGAGATTTATACCAGACTGGGCGAGGACGGAAGGTTCTGGCTGCATCTGTACTGTGTGTGTCCGGCGGCCAATCTGAGGCTGTGTCTGGATCGGGGAATCAGTACCGTGTTTTTTTCCGCCACTCTGCTCCCGGTCAATTATTACAAGACGCTTCTGACGGGAGAACCGGAGGATTACGCGGTTTACGCCAGATCGCCTTTTGACGCGGAACGCCGCCTGCTTTTGATCGGCACCGACGTGAGCAGCCGTTATGCCAGGAGAGGCGAGCAGGAATACCATCGGATGGCGGAATATGTGAAAAAGCTGGTATCCGGCAGAAAAGGCAATTATCTGATCTTTTTTCCGGCTTACCGGATGCTGGACGAAGTCTATGAAAGGTGCCGGGGTGAAAAGTTTCTGTGCGTACGTCAGGATCCTTCCATGGATGAGCAGGAGAGGGAAGATTTTCTGCGGCTTTTTGAGGAAGAGCATGAGGAGAGCATGGCGGCCTTCTGCGTGATGGGCGGAATCTTCTCAGAGGGGATAGATCTGCCCGATGACCGTCTGATCGGCGCCATGGTGGTAGGAACCGGACTGCCCCAGGTCTGCCTGGAAAGAGAAATCCTGAAGGATTATTTCGCGAAGAAAGGGCTGGACGGTTTTGCCTACGCCTATCAGTACCCGGGGATGAATAAGGTACAGCAGGCGGCAGGCCGGGTGATCCGCACAGATGATGACCGGGGAGTGATCCTGCTTCTGGATGAACGGTTTCAGAAAACAGCATACAAAAAGCTGTTCCCAAGAGAATGGGAACAGCATGGGTACTGCAGGCTGGACACGCTGGAGCAGGCGCTCCGGGAATTCTGGACTAAAAATACTGAATAAACTGCCGGACAGCGCTGCTGATAGGCATATGTTCATTATATACCAGCGCCAGCTGACGCGGCGGAAGCTCGGTTTTCAATTCCAGCCGGAACAGATCGCCGCCCGAACCGGAGGAGAGACAATAGTCCGGTACAAACGCGATGCCAAGGCCGATACCGGCCAGATCCATCAACAGATCATTGGAACTCAGTTCGATTTCCGGAACCAGATCCAGCTGGTGCTGCTGGAAAGTGGCGTGGAGAAATTCACTGGTGGTACTGTTGCGGTCCAGCATCAGGATCGGATATTCCAGAAGCTCCTGCAGGGATAGAGGGCGATGTTCCAGTTCGCCGTAATATTTCCGGCTGGCGATAAAACAGTCGTGAAAATCCCTGAGATACTGAACGTGGCTGCCGTGTCCCAAGCGGGAGTTGGGATAATTGGTGAAAATCAGATCCACCGTGCCGTTTTCCAGAAGATCCGCGCATTTGACAGAAGTCTGATTGGTGACTTTAATATGGACTTTGGGATACTCTCTGTGAAAACGTCCCAGGTAGGGGACCAGGAAATACCGGCAGATCGTATCGCTGGCGCCGATGCGGATCTGTCCGCCGCCTAAGGTATTGGTTTCCATGATCTGCGACTCTCCCCGGCGGATCAGATTGACAGCCGGTTCGATATGACGGAGAAGGATCTCTCCTTCCGGTGTCAGCTGTACCTTTTTTGTGCTGCGGATAAAGAGCGTCTGGTCCAGCTTTTTTTCCAGCACTTTGATGGACTGGCTCACGGCAGACTGTGAAATATACAGTTTTTTGGAGGCTTCCGAGAAGCTCAGGGAGACGGCCACATAATAAAATACTTTATAAAGTTCGTAATTGATGTCCATATTTATCAGTACCTCTTATAAATCGTGATTGTCAACATAATAATAGAAAAAGATTTTTTTTTCAAGCTTTCAGCAGAAAAAAGTTGACAATCGCAGGACTGGGTGGTACGATACTGGAAAATAGAATCGCCAAGATAGAGGCGCGGGATTCAAGAGTACCCGCCGGCAAGGACAGGCATCCGCCGGAAGGGAAAAGGGGAGACCGCCGAAGCAGGGCAAAGGTGCCTGAGTTTGGTCTGCTGGGGCGTCGGGAAATACCCGACGGACTGTCACAAAAGTTTTGTGAAGCGCTATTGGAGCTGATGGAGTCCTTTATAGGATTGTAATGCATTTGATGGATCGCTTGACAGAGCGGTTCTTTTTTTGCGGATGGGACGGCGAGTTCCCGTCTGTATCAGATAATCGAAGGAGGAAAAGACAAATGAAAAAGTTTATCACCATGTTTCTGGCGTTTGCCATGACCGCGTCCATGACCGCATGCGGATCCGGCAGCAGCACAGAGGACACGACCGCGGCGGAGACTTCCGGAACGGAAGAAACGGAAGCGGCTGACGGGAGCGCGGCGGAGGAGACCGCAGAGGCCGCGGACACGGCCGCAGGAACCGGCAGCGGTGTGGAGGACGGCGTCCTGACCGTAGGTATGGAGTGCGCGTACGCTCCGTATAACTGGACGCAGATGGATGATTCCAACGGCGCGGTTCCGATCTCCAACGTACCGGGTTCCTATGCCAACGGATATGACGTAATGATCGCGAAGCAGATCTGCGAAGCCAACGGATGGGAGCTGGAAGTAGTATCCAGCGCGTGGGATTCCCTGGTGCCGGCAGTACAGTCCGGAACGATTGACGCGGCTATCGCCGGACAGTCCATGACGGCTGACCGTATGGCGGAAGTGGACATGGCAGGTCCTTACTACTATGCGACGATCGTGTGCGTGACGACAGCGGACAGCCCCTTTGCATCTGCAGCTTCCATCGCGGATCTCTCCGGAGGCAAATGCACCGCGCAGTCCGGAACGATCTGGTATGATTCCTGCCTGCCGCAGATTGAAGGCGCGGAAGTGCTTTCTCCGGCTGAGACGGCTCCGGCCATGATCATGTCCCTGGAAACGGGAACGGTGGATTTCATCTGCACCGACATGCCGACGGCTATGGCTGCCCAGGCGAAGAACGACAACCTGGTGATTCTGGATTTTTCCGGTACGGATGGAGATTTCCAGTTTGCTTCCGAGGAAGAGCGGGCTGAGAACGTAAATATCGGTATCTCTGTAAGAAAAGGCAATACGGAACTCCTGGACGCCATGAATGCAGTACTGGGAGATATGACTGAAGATGATTTTAACACGGTTATGACGGAAGCTATTTCCGTACAGCCGGAAGTATAAAAATCAGAAATATGAGACAGCATGCGTGAGAGTACAGGGGGCGTGACGCTCCCTGTACTTTGGCGCTCAGAAAAAAGAAAGGAGTACAGCATGGAAAAGCTGATTCAGCTGGGCAGCGACATGTCCCTGCTCTGGAGCAACTACAGCTCCGCGTATCTGGGCGGTATCCGGAGTACGCTGATCCTGGCGCTGGTGGCCACGGTGATCGGGTGCGTTATCGGATTGATCTGCGGTATTTTGAACACAATTCCCTATAATGCATATACGCCGAAACCCAGGAAATTTCTTTTGAAACTGATCCGGTTGATTATCCGGGTCTATGTGGAAGTGTTCCGCGGAACGCCTATGGTGCTGCAGGCGGTGTTTATCTATTACGGACTCCCGTATTTCAGCGGCAATACCATGAGATTCAACAGCCTCTGGGTGGCGGCGATCCTGATCGTATCCATCAATACGGGAGCGTATATGGCGGAGTCGGTAAGAGGAGGTATCATCTCCATTGATCCGGGCCAGACAGAAGGGGCGAAAGCCATCGGTATGACCCATGTACAGACCATGACATCGGTGATCCTGCCCCAGGCCCTGCGGAATATCATGCCTCAGATCGGCAACAATTTTATCATCAACGTAAAAGACACATCGGTCATGTTCATCATCGGATTTACAGAGTTCTTCGCGTTTCACAGGTACATTACCGGCGTCAACAACATGTATTTCCCGTCGGCTGCCATCGAAATGATCGGCTATCTGTGCATGACACTGATCGCGTCCTTTATCCTGCGCTGGATTGAACGCCGCATGGATGGAAACGACAGTTATGAGCTTGTACAGGCAGATTCTCTGGTGATGGGAGAAGGTATGTATGAGCATCCGAACCGCGGAACGCCGTTTGACGAGTACAGCAAGCAGAAAGGGACGCTGGAAAAGGCGTCTGAAAAGGAACGCAGATATTCTTCGAAAGGAGGCCGGTAATATGGGAGAACTGATTCTGCAGGTTCAGCACCTATCCAAGAGCTTCGGAACCAATGAGGTGCTGCGGGATATTGATTTTAACGTCAGCACAGGAGATGTAACCAGCATTATCGGGGCCTCCGGTTCCGGAAAATCCACGCTGCTGCGCTGCATCAACCTTCTGGAAACGCCCACCAGCGGCGAGGTGCTCTATCATGGACAGAAAGTGACCGGACCGAAGGTAAACGCGGCGGAGTACCGTTCCCATGTGGGTATGGTGTTCCAGTCCTTCAACCTGTTCAACAATATGACGGTACTGGAGAACTGTATGGCAGGACAGATCAAGGTGCTTAAGAAGAATAAAGAAGACGCGAAAAAGCAGGCTATGTTCTACCTGGAGAAAGTGGGCATGGCTCCGTACATTAACGCGAAGCCGCGCCAGATCTCCGGCGGACAGAAGCAGCGTGTGGCGATCGCCCGCGCCCTGGCCATGAATCCGGAGGTACTGCTGTTCGACGAGCCCACCTCTGCGCTGGACCCGGAGATGGTGGGAGAAGTGCTGAACGTTATGAGAGATCTTGCCGGAGAAGGCATGACGATGCTGGTAGTGACGCATGAGATGGCGTTTGCCCGCGACGTTTCCAACCATGTGGTATATATGAACGGCGGCGTGATCCTGGAAGAAGGCACGCCGGAAGAAATTTTCGGAAATCCGAAACATCAGGAAACGAAAGATTTTCTGTCAAGATTCAGAAAAAGCTGAGACAAAAAAAGACTGCAGCCATGGCTGCGGTCCTTTTTTTGCGGCGGAATTAACGCAGATAGATGAGCCAGATGCCCAGGCCGATCTGGATAACCAGGATCAGAGGCATACCGATGACGAAGTACCAGTGCCGGGTCTTATGGTGAAAGACGTACATACCTGCGATGGCGCCGGCAGAGCCGCCCAGTATGGCGGAGAGAAACAGAGTTTTTTCCGGGATCCGCCAGAGATTCTTTTTGGCTTTCCTTTTATCCAGACCCATCAGGACAAAAGCGGCCAGGTTGATGAGAACCAGATATATAATTACGATATGGGAAAACTGCAAGGCCGGTTCCTCCTTTTTCTTCCTTATTATTATAATGGATTATATAGGAAGTCATTCCGCTTTTCAAGTTGAGACGGAACCGGGGCAAGTTGTGGTTGAAAAATTTTTGGAAACGTGGTAAAGTGTTGCCTATATGACAGACAAATGTCTTTCAGAGAAAAACACACCACAGGAGGAACCTATGTATTCATTAGACGAGGTAAAGAGTGTCGATCCGGAGATCGCACAGGCCATTGAGGATGAGATGGCCAGGCAGAACAGCCATATTGAACTGATTGCATCAGAAAATTGGGTAAGCAAGGCCGTGATGGCGGCTATGGGAAGCCCTTTGACCAATAAATATGCGGAAGGATATCCGGGAAAACGGTATTACGGCGGATGCGGATGTGTGGACGAAGTGGAGCGTCTGGCTATAGAGCGTGCCAAAGAAGTCTTTGGCTGCACATATGCCAATGTACAGCCTCATTCCGGTGCGCAGGCGAATATGGCCGTATTTTTTGCTATGCTGGAGCCGGGAGATAAGGTGATGGGCATGAACCTGGCTCATGGCGGGCATCTGACCCATGGAAGTCCTGCCAATCTGTCCGGAAAATACTTTGAGATTCATCCGTATGGAGTCAATGACGACGGTTACATCGACTATGAGGAGGTCCGCAGGATCGCCAGAGAGTGCCGTCCGAAGCTGATCGTGGCGGGGGCCAGCGCCTATGCCCGCGTGATTGATTTTAAAAAGTTCCGGGAGATCGCCGATGAGGTGGGTGCATACCTGATGGTGGATATGGCGCATATCGCGGGACTGGTAGCGGCAGGAGTGCATCCGAGTCCGATCCCGTACGCTCATGTGACGACTACGACGACTCACAAGACTCTGAGAGGCCCCAGAGGCGGCATGATTCTGTCCGATGAGGAGACGGCGAAGAAATTTAATTTTAACAAGGCGGTATTCCCGGGGATCCAGGGAGGCCCGCTGATGCATGTGATTGCGGCAAAGGCAGTCTGCCTGAAAGAGTGCCAGACGGAAGAATATAAAGAATATCAGAGAAATATCGTCAAGAATGCAAAAGCCCTGTGTAAAGGATTGATGGACCGCGGGATCAGGATTGTGTCCGGAGGAACTGACAATCATCTGATGCTGGTGGATCTGACCAATCTGGAGATCTCCGGAAAAGAAGCGGAAAATCTGCTGGATCTGGCCAATATCACCGCGAATAAGAATACGATTCCCAATGATCCGCGGTCCGCTTTCGTGACCAGCGGCGTACGTCTGGGAACCGCTGCAGTGACCAGCAGGGGCTTAAATGAGGCGGATATGGATGTGATTGCCGAGGCAGTAGCCATGATGCTGAAAGAAGGGGAAGCGGCAGCTCCGAAAGCGAAAGCGATGATCCAGGAACTGACAGAGCGTTATCCTCTGTGTATGTAGAGATGGACCAGATCAGAGAAGAATTTATCAGCGGTTTTTGCCGCACTTCCAATGAAACCCGGACAGTGGTCTGTGAATATGAACGCTGTCCGGATGGTTCTGTGGTGATGACGGAATTTGGCTGTGACTATGAAAAATGCGTAAACAGCGCGGCCTGCCTGATCCTTGAACAAGCGAGAGAGATTGAAAAGAATTGAGAATAATCAATTAAATCATCAACATTGCTAAGAATGCGGTTTCGTATTATGAAAAAAATACACTGTATAAATCAGCGTAAATCCACTTTTTCTGACAGCGCAGCACGAAAAGATTTTCCCGTCAATGAATTTTCATGATGATCACAGGTATCGGCGGATTATTGGGCCGATTATAATAGGAAGAAAGTACCACAAGATATTTTCGGGGATCCAGTTCCTTAAGCCAGGCCAGGACTGCGTCCCGTTCTTCAAACCCCGTATCTCCCCCGCTGTAGATGCACAGGCTGACCATGCCGCCCTTTTTCAGCAGGGGGAGGCTCTGTTCCAGCGCGCGGAGCGTGCTGGCTGGCTTCGTGGCGAGGCGATGGTCGCCGCCGGGAAGATAGCCCAGGTTAAAGACGATGCAGTCTATAGTGCCTGCATCCGCATACTGAGTCATATGGCTGTGGGAATCCAGGATCAGCCGGAAATTGTCCGGCACACCTGCGTCCCGCAGCCTTTTTTCTGTTCGGGAGAGCGCGCTCTTTTGGATGTCGAAAGCCAGTACGCGCCCTTCCGGCCCGGCAAGCCGGCACAACAGCTCGGTATCGCCGCCGTTTCCCATGGTGGCGTCGATGCAGAAACTGCCGGGTCGCACTTGTTCCCGGATAAAATGATGGCACCATTCTGTGATCTGGTACATGGACAAAACTCCTTTTCATGGTTTGCGGCCCCCTGCCGGATATTTTTCCGGGCTGTTTTTGCCGAAGGTTTATTCTTGCGGCAGAGGGGGATATGCTATATAATGATACCAAAGCTCAGGATTTCACGCGGCGCAGACAGGCCGCAGTATCATGCATGCAAGATTATGATATCAGATTCCGGGGATTTTGCAATATTTGGAATGGAGAGAAGAAGATGAGCTACGCAGATCAGCTTTTTATAAATATGTGCCGGGATATCCTGGAAAACGGGACCAGTACCGAGGGCGAGAAGGTCCGGCCCCGGTGGGAGGACGGCTCCAGCGCCTATACGATCAAGAAGTTCGGCGTGGTGAACCGGTATGATCTTAGAAAGGAATTTCCGGCGATCACTCTGCGGAAGACGGCTCTCAAGAGCTGTATGGATGAGATCCTGTGGATCTATCAGAAGAAATCTTCCAATATTCATGACCTGAACAGCCACGTATGGGATGAATGGGCGGATGAGACCGGTTCTATCGGCAAGGCATACGGCTATCAGATCGGCGTAAAGAGCAAATACAAAGAAGGCATGATGGATCAGATGGACAGGGTGCTGTTTGATCTGAAGAATAATCCTTTCAGCCGCCGGATCATGACCAACACCTATGTGCATGCGGATCTGAGCGAGATGCACCTGTATCCCTGCGCTTACGGAGTGACATATAATGTGACCCAGGGACCGGGAGAGGACAGACTGACTCTGAACATGGTGCTGAATCAGCGTTCGCAGGATGTGCTGGCGGCCAATAACTGGAATGTGTGTCAGTACGCGATCCTGCTGATGATGGTGGCTCAGACGTGCGGCATGATTCCCGGTGAACTGCTGCATGTGATCGCGGACGCGCATATTTATGACCGCCATGTGGATATCATCCGGGAACTGATTTCCCGGGAGACTTATCCGGCGCCGAAAGTACGGCTGAATCCGGATGTGAAGGACTTTTATTCGTTTACCACAGCAGATCTGATCGTGGAAGATTATCAGGCAGGGCCGCAGGTGAAAAATATCCCGATTGCGGTATAAAGGGAGGACAGATATGAACTTAATAGTAGCTGTAGATAAAAACTGGGGCATTGGGTACCAGAACAAACTGCTGGTCAGCATTCCGGAGGACATGAAGTTCTTCCGCAGCGAGACGACGGGAAAAGTGGTAGTGATGGGGAGGAAGACCCTGGAGAGCTTTCCCGGAGGGCGTCCGCTAAAGAACCGCACCAATATCGTACTGACCAGGAATCCTCATTACCAGGTAAAGGATGCGCTGGTGTTCCATACCGTGGAGGATGTGCTGGAAGAACTGAAAAAGTATCCGTCGGAAGATATTTATATTATCGGAGGGAGCAGTATCTACAGGGAATTTCTTCCTTACTGCGATGTGGCGCATATAACCAGGATTGATCATGCTTATGAGGCGGATACATATTTTCCTGATATGGATGACATGCCGGAATGGAAACTGACAGGACAGAGCGAGGAAAAAACTTATTTTGACCTGGAGTTTACTTTTTGCCGGTATGAGAGACAGGAGAACTGAGCATGAAAAAAAGAAAGAGAGGGAGGCTGTTTCAGTTCGGGCTTCTGGGGCTGGACACCAATCTTCTGGTGGCGCTGCTCTTTCTGATGGTGTTCGGATTTGTCATGATATACAGCGCCAGCTATTATACAGCGAGCATGAGCAGCACCTATAACAACGACCCCGTGTACCTTCTGAAGAATCAGGTGATCTACAGTATTCTGGGGATAATAGCCATGCTTGTGGTGTCCAATATCAATTATCATGTGTGGAGTAAGCTGGCGCTGCTGGGATATGCGGCCTGTCTGGTGCTGGTGCTTCTTCTGGAGACGCCTCTCGGCGTTACGGTAAAAGGAGCTACCAGATGGCTGCGGATCGGACCGGTGCAGTTTCAGGTGGCGGAGCCGGTCAAATTGATCATGATCGTCTTTATGGCCACGCTGATCACGGCGAATGCCAGAAAGTTAAAAAGCTGGATATCCATTATATTGATGGCGCTTCCTTCTGCGGTGATCGCCATGCTGATCCTGACGATCAGCGACAACATGAGTACGGCGGCGATCCTTCTTGGAACGGCGGTGATCATGATCTTCGTCATGCATCCCCAGTACTGGAAATTTTTCCTGTGCCTGGCGGTGGTCGCAGTGGGAGTGACGGCGGTGCTCTATTACGTCTACCATATGGATCCGGCCGAAGTGGCGGACGCGAATTTCCGTATTCAGCGTATCCGGGCGTGGCTGGTGCCTTATGAGTACGAGCAGGACACGGCGTTCCAGTCTCTCCAGGGTCTGTACGCTATCGGCTCGGGCGGTCTGTGGGGGAAAGGGCTGGGAAACAGTATCCAGAAGCTGGGCAAGATCCCGGAGCCGTTCAACGACTATATATTCGCGATCATCTGTGAAGAACTGGGGATTTTCGGCGCGGGCCTGATTATTCTGTTGTTCATCTATCTGCTGTACCGGATCTATACGATCTCGCAGACGGCGGAAGATACGCTGGGACGCATGACGGCCATCGGCGTTATGTCTCATATCGCGCTGCAGGTGATCCTGAATCTGATGGTGGTGACAAATCTGTTCCCTACTACGGGAGTGACGCTTCCGTTCTTCAGCTACGGAGGCACCGCTTCGTTCTTCCTGCTGATTGAGATCGGGCTGGTGCTGAGCGTGAATAAATACAGTGTAAAGAAACGTCTGGACGATCTTAAGAGGGAGCGTCTGGAGTAAAGGGGTGAAGAGATGTATCGAGATCATACGAAGACAGTGAAGATCGGCGACCGGGTCATCGGAGGCGGCAATCCGATCCTGATCCAGTCCATGACCAATACCAGGACGGAAGATGTGGAGGCGACGGTGGCGCAGATCCGCCGGCTGGAAGCGGCAGGATGTGAGATCGTACGCTGTACGGTGCCCACACAGGAGGCGGCTGTGGCACTTCGCAAGATCAAGAAACAGATCCGTATTCCGCTGGTGGCCGACATCCATTTTGACTATCGGATGGCGATCGCCGCCATCGAGAACGGAGCGGACAAGATCCGGATCAATCCGGGGAATATCGGGAGTCCGGACCGTATCCGGGCCGTGGTGGACGCGGCGAAAGAAAGAGGAATCCCCATCCGCGTGGGTGTAAACAGCGGATCCCTGGAAAAGGAACTGGTGGAAAAATATCATGGAGTCACGGCGGAAGGCCTGGTGGAAAGCGCGCTGGACAAGGTGAAGATCATCGAAGATCTGGGATATGACAATCTGGTGATCAGCATCAAATCTTCCAATGTCATGATGTGCGCGAAGGCCCATGAACTGATCGCGGATAAAACGCCGCATCCGCTCCATGTGGGGATCACGGAGGCCGGGACATTGTATTCCGGAAATATCAAGTCCGCGGTGGGGCTGGGCATCATCCTGAGCCAGGGGATCGGGGACACTATCCGTGTATCGCTGACCGGAGATCCGGTGGAAGAGATCAAATCGGCGAAACTGATCCTGCGGACACTGGGACTGCGGACCGGAGGCATCGAAGTCGTGTCCTGTCCTACCTGCGGAAGGACCAAGATCGACCTGATCAGCCTTGCAAATGAAGTGGAGACCATGGTGACGGAATTTCCGCTGAATATCAAAGTGGCAGTGATGGGCTGCGTGGTCAACGGGCCGGGGGAAGCCCGCGAGGCGGATCTGGGCATCGCGGGAGGCCAGGGAGAAGGCCTTTTGATGAAGCACGGAGAAGTGATCCGGAAAGTGCCGGAGGGAGAGCTTCTTAGCGCGCTTCGCCATGAACTGGAGAACTGGAATGAATGAAAAACCTTTTTTTGAAGTATTTAAGACGCTGCAGCTCGGCGAACAGGAGCATGCTCTGTTCGAGCAGGCAATAGTGACCAGAGTATCCATGACGCCTGCCCGGGATGTGCTGCGGGTCTATATGACGAGTAAAAAGCTGATTGCCAAAGATCAGCTTTTTCATTTGGCGAAACAGATCCAGAAACAGATCTTCGGGTACCGGAAGGTGCAGGTGCTCATCTTTGAAAAATTTCAGCTGTCGGGGCAGTATACCCCGGAGAAACTCTGGGACGTCTATGAAGAGAGCGTGCTGACGGAACTGGAGGCGTACAGTCCCTATAAGAGAAGCCTGATGAAACATGCGAAGATGGAGTTCCCGGATGAACATACGGTGCTTTTCGGCATCTCGGACCGGGTCTATGACCGTGAGGCCGTGGACGACCTGCTGCGGATCCTGGACCGGGTGTTCAATGAACGGTGCGGTTTCCATGTGAAGGTGGATCTTCAGTATCTGGAACTGAAAGAGAGCGTAAGCATTGAGAAGAGTCAGGCAGAACTGAAACAGAAGATCAGTTTCCTTAGCGAGAGCCTCCGTCAGGAGAAGAAAGCTCATGCGGAAGAACGGGCTCAGGCGGCCCAGGCCAGAGCTGCCGCCAGAGAAGAGAACGCGTCCCATGGAGGAAACGGAGGACGGCAGCCCTCCGGCAGGACGGGAAACGAAAGGGGCGGTTCTTCGGAGCGCAAAAGTTACGGTTACCGGAAAAGCGACAATCCCGACGTATTGTACGGGCGTGATTTTGATGATGAGGCCATGCCGCTGGAACAGGTGATCGAAGAGATGGGAGAAGTGACCATCCGCGGCAGGATTCTGCAGATCGACGAGAGGGAGATCCGCGGGGAGCGGACGATCCTGACACTGACGGTTACCGATTTTACCGATACGATCCATGTGAAAATGTTTACAAAGAACGATCAGCTTCCGGAACTGAAAGAGAAGATTCAGGCAGGCGGATTTGTGAAAGTAAAAGGCATGACGGTTCTGGACCGTTTCGACCATGAGCTGACCATCGGGTCCGTGACAGGGATCAAAAAGATCGCGGATTTCACGGTGGCGCGTATGGATTACGCCTATAAAAAGAGAGTGGAGCTGCACTGTCATACCAAGATGAGCGATATGGACGGCGTGACCGACGCGTCGGCCCTTCTGAAAAGGGCAAAATCCTGGGGCATGCCGGCGCTGGCCCTGACGGACCACGGATGCGTGCAGGCGTTTACCGAGGCAAACCATACCATCTCGAAGGACGAAGAGTTCAAGGTGATCTACGGGGTGGAAGGCTACCTGGTGGACGATTTAAAGGAAGTGGTGGAAAATTCCAGAGGCCAGAGCCTGGATGGTTCTTTTGTGGTTTTTGACCTGGAGACCACCGGTCTGTCCGCGGTCAACAACCGGATCATCGAGATCGGGGCGGTGAAGGTGGAGGAGGGAAAGATCACAGAGCGGTTCAGTACCTTTGTGAATCCGAAAGAGCCTATTCCCTTCGAGATCGAGCAGCTGACCGGCATCAGCGACGAGATGGTGATCGACGCGCCGCCCATCGAAGAAGTACTGCCCGCTTTTCTGGAATTCTGCGGCGACTGTGTGCTGATCGCCCACAACGCGTCCTTTGACGCGGGATTTATCCACCAGAACTGTATCACGCTGGGGATCGACGCGGAATTTACCGTGGGTGACACGGTGGCCATGGCGCGTATGCTTCTGCCGTCACTGGGGAAATATAAACTGGATACGGTGGCGAAAGCTCTGGGGGTGTCTCTGGAGAATCATCACAGGGCTGTGGACGACGCGGCGTGTACGGCGGAGATCTTCGTAAAATTTATCCGGATGTTCAAGGAGAGAGATATATTTACCCTGGACGATGTGAACGAGATAGGGCGTCCGGATAAGGAAATGATCAAAAAGCTCGCCACGTACCATGTGATCATCCTGGCGAAAAACGATATCGGGCGCGTGAATTTATACAGGCTGGTATCGCTGTCGCATCTGGACTATTTTTCCAGAAGGCCCCGGATCCCCAAAAGCGAACTGAACCGTTACCGGGAAGGCCTGATCGTGGGTTCGGCATGCGAGGCAGGCGAACTGTATCAAGCGATCCTGAGGGGAGCGCCGTCGCAGGAGATCGCCAGGATCGTGGATTTCTATGATTATCTGGAGATCCAGCCCATCGGAAACAACCGGTTTATGCTCAAGGATTCCAAGAATCCGGTGCAGTCGGAGGAGGATCTGCGGGAAAATGTGCGCAAGATCATCCGTCTGGGCGAGGAATTCCATAAGCCGGTAGCAGCCACCTGCGACGTGCACTTTATGGATCCGGAGGACGAAGTCTACCGGCGCATTATCATGGCAGGCAAGGGATTTGGTGACGCGGACGAACAGGCGCCGCTGTATCTGAGGACCACAGAAGAGATGCTGGAAGAATTTGCATTCCTGGGACCGGAGAAGGCGGAAGAAGTGGTGATCACCAACACCAATCTGATCTCCGACATGTGCGAGCATCTGTCTCCGGTCCGTCCGGACAAGTGTCCTCCGGTGATCCCGGATTCGGACAAGACGCTCAGAGAGATCTGTTACCGGAAAGCCCATGAGATCTACGGGGAAAACCTGCCCGAGGTGGTGACGGAGCGGCTGGAACGGGAACTGAAATCCATCATCGGCAACGGATTCGCCGTGATGTACATCATCGCCCAGAAGCTGGTGTGGAAGTCCAACGACGACGGATATCTGGTGGGTTCCCGGGGGTCGGTGGGGTCCTCGTTCGTGGCTACCATGGCCGGGATCACGGAAGTAAATCCGCTGAGTCCCCATTATTACTGCCCGAACTGCCATTACAGCGATTTTGATTCGCCGGAAGTGAAGGCATATTCCGGCCGGGCCGGCTGCGATATGCCCGACAAGGACTGCCCGGTGTGCGGAACGAAGCTGAAAAAAGACGGATTCGATATTCCCTTTGAGACATTCCTGGGATTCAAGGGTAATAAGGAGCCGGATATCGACCTGAATTTCTCCGGCGATTACCAGTCCAAAGCCCATAAATACACAGAAGTAATCTTCGGCGCCGGGCAGACTTACCGGGCCGGGACCATCGGTACGCTGGCGGATAAGACGGCATTCGGCTACGTGAAAAATTATTATGAAGAGCGGGGAACCCGCAAGAGAAACTGTGAGATCGACCGGATCGTGCAGGGATGCACCGGTATCCGCCGGACGACGGGGCAGCACCCGGGCGGCATCATCGTGCTGCCCCTGGGAGAGAGCATCTATTCGTTTACCCCGGTACAGCATCCGGCCAACGATATGACCACCGATACGGTGACCACCCACTTTGATTACCATTCCATCGACCATAACCTTCTGAAGCTGGACATCCTGGGACACGATGATCCCACCATGATCCGTACGCTGGAGGATCTGACCGGCATTGACGCCAAGAAGATTCCCCTGGATGATCCCCAGGTCATGTCGCTGTTCCAGAATACGGACGCGCTGGGCATCAAGCCGGAGGATATCGGCGGGACGAAGCTGGGGTCTCTGGGTATCCCGGAGTTTGGTACGGAATTCGCCATGCAGATGCTGATAGACACGAAACCCACGCAGTTTTCCGACCTGGTGCGGATCGCGGGTCTGGCCCACGGCACGGATGTGTGGCTGGGAAATGCCCAGACCCTGATCCAGGAAGGCAAGGCGACGATTTCCACTGCCATCTGTACCCGTGACGATATCATGATCTATCTGATCGACATGGGTCTGGACAGTGAGCTGGCGTTTACCATCATGGAGAGCGTGCGTAAGGGAAAAGGCCTGAAGCCGGAGTGGGAACAGATCATGACGGAACACGGTGTGCCGGACTGGTATATCTGGTCCTGCAAGAAGATCAAATACATGTTCCCCAAAGCTCACGCGGCCGCCTATGTGATGATGGCGTGGAGAATCGCCTACTGCAAGATCAATTACCCGCTGGCCTACTATGCCGCTTATTTCAGCATCCGCGCCGACGCCTTCGACTACGAGATCATGTGTCAGGGCCGCGAGCGTCTGGAATATTACATGGCCGATTATAAGCGCAGAAGCGACACTCTGTCCAAGAAGGAGCAGGATACGCTGAAAGACATGAAGAGCGTGCAGGAGATGTATGCGCGGGGGTTTGAATTCATGAAAGTGGATATCTATCAGGCGGAAGCCCACATGTTCCGTATTATGGACGGGAAGCTCATGCCGGCCCTCTCCACCATCGACGGGCTGGGGGACAAGGCGGCGGACGCTCTGGTGGAAGCGGCGGCCCAGGGACCGTTCCTGTCCAAAGACGATCTGCGCCAGAGGACAAAGCTGAGCAAGACGGTTATCGATCTGATGGCGGATCTGGGACTGCTGGACGGTCTTCCGGAATCCAACCAGCTGTCCCTGTTTGATTTTGGATAAGACACTTTACTTATAAACATTTTTAAGCTATACTGAATAGTGTGCGCCTAAAAAGCGCATAAACAGAACAGAAGACAGGCGGAGCCGCCTGTAAAACGGAGGAATATCAATATGGTAAGAGCTATTGTAGGAGCCAACTGGGGAGACGAAGGAAAGGGCAAGATCACAGATATGCTTGGCCAGGATTCCGATATCATCATCCGGTTCCAGGGAGGCGCCAACGCGGGACACACGATCGTGAACAACTACGGAAAATTTGCGCTGCACACGCTGCCGTCCGGCGTGTTCTACAGCCACACGGTCAATATCATCGGAAACGGCGTAGCCTTAAATATTCCGGTGATGGTGAAAGAACTTCAGGGTATCGTGGAGAGGGGCGTTCCCACACCGAAGATCCTTGTGTCCGACCGTGCCCAGATCGTGATGTCTTATCATATTTTACTGGATAAACTGGAGGAGGAGCGTCTGGCGGGCAAGTCTTTCGGCTCCACCAAGTCCGGCATCGCGCCCTTCTATTCGGACAAATACGCGAAGATCGGATTCCAGGTCAGCGAACTGTTCATGGATGAAGCAGAGCTGAAAGAGAAGATCGGCAGAGTAATTACTCAGAAAAACGTACTGATCGAGCACCTCTATCATGCTCCGGCGCTGAAGGTGGAGGATATCTATGAAGAACTGATGGAGTACCGCCGGATGATCGAGCCGTATGTATGCGATGTGTCCGGCTATCTGGACAAGGCGCTGAAAGAAGGCAGAAATATCCTGCTGGAAGGCCAGCTGGGGACGCTGAAAGATCCGGATCACGGGATCTATCCCATGGTGACTTCTTCTTCCACGCTGGCTGCTTACGGAGCTATCGGAGCAGGTATCCCGCCCTATGAGATCAAACAGATCATCGCCGTGTGCAAAGCATATTCCAGCGCGGTGGGAGCAGGCGCTTTTGTCAGCGAGATCTTCGGAGACGAGGCGGACGAGCTGAGAAAACGAGGCGGAGACGGAGGAGAGTACGGCGCCACCACCGGACGTCCGAGACGTATGGGATGGTTCGACTGTGTGGCTTCCAAGTACGGATGCCGCCTGCAGGGAGCCACCGACGTGGCGTTTACGGTACTGGATGTGCTGGGCTACCTGGATGAGATCCCGGTCTGCGTAGGTTACGAGATCGACGGAGAAGTGACCACCGAGTTCCCGACCACCCGTCTGCTGGAGAAGGCAAAGCCTGTTTATAAGAAGCTTCCCGGATGGAAATGCGACATCCGCGGTATCCGCAAATATGAGGACCTGCCGGAGAACTGCCGGAATTATGTGGAATTTATCGAGGAGCAGATCGGATATCCGATCACGATGGTATCCAACGGTCCGGGAAGAGACGATATCATCTTCCGTGACAGAAAATGATCCGCAATATCATTTTTGACATCGGGAATGTGCTGGTGGATTTCTGCTGGCGGGATCACATTCGTTCCTGCGGCTACACCGGAGAGACTGCCGGACGCCTGGGCGCCGCCATGATGCAGAGCGCGGCATGGCACGAGATGGACCGGGGCGTATGGCCGGAAGAAGAGGTGCTGGCTGCTTTTATCCGGAATGATCCGGCACTGGAGAAAGAGATCCGCCATGTATATGAGAATCTGGGTACGCTGATCCGGGAATATCCCGGTACAAGACGCTGGATCCGGGAATTGAAGGACCGGGGATACCGGGTCTTCTATCTCTCTAATTTTCCGGCGAAGGTGGAACGGGACGCGGGAGATAAAATGTCTTTTCTGGCGGAGATGGACGGAGGAATCCTGTCGCACCGGGTAAAAAAGATCAAACCGGATCCCGGCATTTACTTTCTGCTGATGGAACAATACGGACTGAAAGCGGAGGAGTCGGTGTTCCTTGACGACTCTCCGGCCAATGTGGAGACTGCCCGGAAACTGGGTATGCAGGGAATCGCGGTAAGGGATCAGGCACAGGCGGAAGAGGAACTGAAGAGGCTTTTGGAGGAACAGACAGAATGAGAGATCTTGTGGATGTGCATACACATACGATTGCAAGCGGACATGCCTACAATACCATGATGGAGATGATCCGCGCGGCGCAGGAAAAAGAGCTGGAAGTATTCGGAATCACAGAACATGCTCCGCAGATGCCGGGAAGCTGTCAGCTGATCTATTTTCATAATCTGAGAGTGGTACCCAGGCAGCATGGGAATCTGGAACTGCTGCTGGGGATCGAGCTGAATATCCTGGACGAGAAGGGAACCGTGGACATGAGCCAGGAAGATCTGGCGCAGATGGATCTGACCATCGCCAGTCTGCATATCCCCTGTATCAAACCGGGAAGCCGGGAGTGGAATACGGAGTGCGTGGTGAACGCCATCCGGAATCCGCTCATCAATATCATCGGTCACCCGGATGACAGCCGCTATCCGCTGGACAACGAGGCGATCGTCCAGGCGGCGAAGGAACATCATACACTGCTGGAGATCAACAACAATTCTCTGAATCCCAACGGCTACCGTCAGAATGCCCGGGGCAATGATATCGAGATCCTGAATCTCTGCAAAAAATACCGCACTCCGGTGATTATGGGCAGCGACGCGCATTTCTTCACGGATGTGCGCAATCATGAAAGAATCTATCCGCTTCTGGAGGAGACAGATTTCCCGGAGGAGCTGGTGATCAATACCGATAGGGGAAAGATCCGGGAATATATAAATAAATACAGATAAGAGCGCGGGACTGGACTTTACAATTTTAGTGTGTTAAAATACTAAAAGACGTAAATATAAGGGGATACAGAATATATGAATAAAAAGATTCACAATGAGGCAACCGATGGACTTTTCCGCGCCATATTGAGTCTTCAGTCCATGGAAGAGTGCTATCAGTTCTTTGAAGATGTATGTACGATCAATGAGATACAGTCCATGTCTCAGCGTTTTGAGGTGGCCAGGCTGCTGAGAGAAAAACAGACGTATCAGGAGATCGCCGATAAGACCGGCGCTTCCACTGCCACCATCAGCCGTGTGAACCGTTCGTTGAATTATGGGAATGACGGTTATGACATGGTTTTCCGGAGGACGGAGGAAGAGTAAAAAGGAGCCGTACAGGAACCCGGGTTCGGGAACTGTACGGCTCTTTCACTCTTTGTGGTGTTTTTTCGTATCATTTTTCTGGGGAAGCTGGTCAATCAGCTTTTCGATCACCTGCTTTTTTACGTAAACGTCAAAGCTGAGCAGACAGATGAAAGAAAAGATCTGCAGAAACTGCCGGTCTTCCTCGCCGGCCTCCGGGAACAGATCGGAGGCCAGTTTATATTTCCGGATCACTTCCTCTTTCAGATATTCTACTTCATTTTTCTCCAGACTGAACACTTCTTCGTAAATATCCTGCATGCTCAGAGAATTATCCGTATGGAAGAAACGCTCTGTCAGAGGCGCCAGCAGGCGCTCGATGTCTCCAATGGACAGAATCCCCTTGTAATAATAGATATAAATCAAAAGAAGAATATGCTCTTTGGAATACTTCTTGCGGTCAGGCGGCGGGAGCAGATGATTCTTGGCATAGTTGTTGATCATGGTCTTGGTCAGGATCTTGTCCTCCGGATAGCGTTTGGAGGATTGCAGATGTTCTTCCATGAACGTGGTCACCTGATCCATATACAGATCTATATTCGGAATCTCCTGCGGCCTGATATAATCGATCCGGTCCAGGCTGGTGAGTATGCTGCTCAGGATGTCCTGCGGGTCTATCGTCATATTTATCACCTCACCACCCATTATATAGTATTCAAAACTACATAACAAGTATTTTTTTCTATGTGACAAAAAATCCGCCTGCCGCGGCGACGCGCAGCAGACGGACCTTCAAAGGGGAGGATAAGTATTCAATTTATCTTTTGTTTAGTTATATTATGACCGGTTTGGAAGAAGTTATACACAAAAAATCATTGGACTTTTAAGAAAGGTATGATACTTTATATATAGTATTTGCAACTGTTCAGGACGGAGGGAAATATCTATGGAATGGCAGAAACTGCTCTGCCCGGACCGGATCCGGGCGTACCGCGGCCGCCCCGGATCCGGGGATCTGCGGACGGAATTTGAAAAAGATTATCACAGGATCATCGGGAGCGCGTCGTTCCGCAGGCTTCAGGACAAGACGCAGGTCTTTCCACTGGACCGCAGCGATTTTATCCGGACCAGGCTGACCCACTCGCTGGAGGTGTCTTCCTTCGCGAAATCTCTGGGACAGAATATTTCGGAAGAGATCCTGAGAAATATCAAGGATCCGCAGTTTTTTGCTTCCTATAAGGCGGATATCTGCGATATACTGCAATGCGCGGGACTTCTGCACGATATCGGGAACCCGCCATTCGGGCATTTCGGAGAGACTGCCATCCGGGACTGGTTCCGCAGGAAAATGCCGGAGCTCAGATGGAAGGGCAGGCCGCTGACCGAAGTGCTGAATCCGCAGATGCAGGAGGATTTCTATCAGTTTGAGGGCAATACCCAGGCTCTCCGGCTGGTGACGAAGCTGCATTATCTGGTGGATGAACACGGTATGAATCTGACCAAAGGACTTCTGGGCGCCATCATCAAGTACCCGGTATCTTCGCTGGAGATCGACAAAAAGAGCGGCGATATCCGTACAAAGAAGATGGGATATTTTTACGCGGACCGGGAAGTATTTCAGGAGATCCAGGAGAGCACAGGGACCTTCGGAAAACGCCATCCGCTGGCGTTCGTGCTGGAAGCGGCGGACGACATCGCCTACCGGACGGCGGATATTGAAGACGCGTTCAAGAAAGGGTGCATTACCTTCGAGCGGCTGGTGCAGGAACTGAAAGACTACTGTCCGGAGGAACAGGACGGGGATTATAAGGATATGGTGTCCCTTCTGGAACGGCGCAGAACCAGGGCGATCGAGAAAGGGATCACCCGGCCCGATGCCAACGCCGTACAGAACTGGACGGTCCAGGTCCAGGGAAAGATGATCCGCAGCGCAACAGCCGGTTTTGTCCGGCATTATGAGGAACTGATGGAAGGAACCTGTAAAAAGGAACTGCTGGACGGCATGCCGGGTACGCTGATGATGAGAGCTCTGGGAGATATCGCCTACCGTTACGCGTTCATCTCGGCTCCGATCCTGAAGCTGGAAGTCGGCGCGGACGCCATCTTCAGTTTCCTTCTGGAGCGTTTTGTGGACGCGGCGATCCGCTATGATTCGGACGAGCCCATGACGGCGGTGCAGGAAAAGCTGATGAGCCTCATCTCGGAAAATTACAGGGCTATCTACCATGTCTACGCAAAAGGGAAGGATGAGACAGAACGGTTGTATCTGCGGCTTTTGCTGGTCACGGATGAGATCTGCGGCATGACGGACAGTTATGCGAAAGAGATGTATCAGGAGCTTGGCGGGATTAAATAGAGTCTGCTGCCAGATATTCTGCCAGAATAAAAATAAATTGAGAACAGGACGGCCGTTTTTCCAGCGGACATCCTGCGATCCGGGACAGCTGCTCCGGATGTGATTTCCAGACCAGGTCGACAACTGTGCGGATATTGCGTTCCACGGCGGACCAGGATGTGTGGAAATATTCCGCCACATCCGGATAGAGCCATTTGGTCACCAGCAGAAGCCGGCGCGGTTCTCCAATAGTGAGAAATACGGCGTAAGCGGTGTGAAAAAATCCGGTATAACTGGAGGACGCGCCCATCTGCTGCAGAAGCGCGTAGATTTTCCAAAGCGTATGTGCGTCAGGCTGCATCGTGGTTGTCCTCCTTGTCAATCAGCTTCCGAAGACTCCGGAGAAGATCCAGCACGTCGTCTTCAGGCAAAATGAGAAGGAAGAATGCGAAGGTGGCCGCAGAGAAGCCATATTTCCCGCGTTCCAGATCGATGTAAGACCGCGGTGAAATGCGAAGTTTTTCAGCCATGCGTTCCTGGGAGCACTGCAAAGTAAGTCGATAGCTGTGTACACGGACCATGAGAAAATCTTTCAACAGTGACTGATACTGATGCATGATGAAAACCCCTTATTCCGACAGATTCTATGAAAATTTTACTGGAAATGGAAGAATTTACCATGAGGCGCACCTCAGGATATCTTATATATAACGTGGGAAAATGTCGAAAATGACAGAGAAATGGTCAAATAATCAGAAAACAAAAAAGCAGCCCGTTTTAAACAGACTGCTTTTTGCGCGCCCTATATTTCGGCTTTACAGGACTATTTTCAGATAACGGTGCAGCGCGTCCTGCCAGGTGGGCAGAGGCGTGAATCCGTTGGCGGCCAGCTTGCTTTTGTCCAGACGGGAATTAAAAGGCCGTCTGGCCTTGGACTCGCCATATTCTTCCGTGGTGACCGGAGTCACGGTAACGGCGTTGTATTCCGGGTGTCCCAACTCCGCAGCCTGGCGGAAGATCTCCACGGTGAAATCATACCAGCTGATATAGCCGCCTTCGTTGGTGGCGTGATAATATCCGTATTTGTCCGTCTCGATCATGTCCACCAGAAGCCGCGCCAGGTCGTACGTGTAGGTAGGAGTGCCGATCTGGTCGTTGACAACCCGCAGATGATCGTGGGTTTTGCCCAGATTCAGCATAGTCTTGATAAAATTCTTTCCGTTGACGCCGAAGACCCAGGCGATACGTACGATGAAATATTTCTCCAGATTGGAGGAAACAGCCAGTTCTCCTTCCAGCTTGGTCTGACCGTATACGTTCAGCGGCTTATAATCTTTGCAGTCCGGCTGCCAGGCCTCTGTTCCCTGGCCGTCAAATACATAGTCGGTGGACAGGTAAATCATCTTGCAGTCCAGCTTTTTGCAGGCTAGAGCGATATTTTCCGTCCCTGCGGCGTTGACCTGACGTACTTTCTCTACCTTGTCGTCGTCTTCCGCCATGTCCACAGCCGTCCATGCGGCGCAGTGCACAACCACGTCGGGACGCAGATCTGAAAGGATCTGATCCACGGAAGCCCGGTCCGTGATATCCAGGGGCACATAAGGCATCTGCGTCACAGCGGTGCCGTCCTGAATACCGCTGTATACAGGTGCGATATCGGAACCGATTCCTTCATATCCTCTTCCGGCCAGCTCGTTCATCACGTCATGTCCCAGCTGTCCGCCCACACCGGTTACAAATATTTTCATTTTGTGATTCCTCCTTCTGCTTAACGGTTGCCATACATTTTCTCATAATAATTCTGGTATTCTCCGGAGATGATGGTCTCCCACCAGTCCTTGTGCTCCAGATACCACTTGATCGTTTTCTTGATGCCGTCTTCAAATCTGGTCTCCGGCAGCCATCCCAGTTCATTGTGAATCTTGGTGGGATCGATGGCATAGCGCATGTCGTGGCCTTTGCGGTCCGCGACAAAGGTGATCAGGCTCTCCGGTTTGCCAAGCTCCTTGCAGATCAGCTTCACGATATCGATATTTCTCATCTCGTTGTGGCCGCCCACGTTGTATACTTCACCCACGCGTCCTTTGTGAATGATCAGGTCGATGGCCTTGCAATGATCTTCCACATAGAGCCAGTCGCGGACGTTCTCACCTTTTCCGTATACCGGAAGAGGCTTGTCGTTCAGCGCGTTGGCGATCATCAGCGGGATCAGTTTCTCCGGGAAGTGGTAAGGGCCGTAGTTGTTGGAACAGCGGCTGATGGTCACAGGCAGACCGTAGGTGCGGTGGTATGCCAGCACCAGAAGGTCCGCGCCTGCCTTGCTGGAAGAGTACGGGCTGGACGTATGGATCGGCGTCTCTTCGGTGAAAAACAGATCCGGGCGGTCCAGAGGCAGATCGCCGTAGACCTCGTCGGTGGACACCTGATGGTAGCGTTCAATGCCGTATTTGCGGCAGGCGTCCATGAGGACGGAAGTGCCGATGATATTGGTGGTCAGGAAGATCTCCGGATTCTCGATGGAACGGTCTACATGGCTCTCCGCTGCGAAATTGACCACCATATCCGGATGCTCTTCCTCAAACAGGCGGTATACGGCGTCACGGTCCGTGATGCTTTCTTTTACGAAACGGAAGTTGGGGTTGTCCATGACCGGTGCCAGCGTGGACAGATTGCCCGCATAGGTCAGGCAGTCCAGACATATGATCCGGTAGTCCGGATATTTGTCCAGCATGTGGAAAATAAAATTGCTTCCGATGAAACCGGCTCCGCCGGTCACGATAATGGTTTTCTTGCTCATGATTTTCTCCTTTTCCCTGTGATTCTCTTAAGTCGCCCGGATGTACCGGTATCGTCAAATCTCGTCGTTGACCCTATTATAGAAGGTGACGTTAGGTCACCTTCAAGGGGTATTTTAAAATTTATTTTTGGCTATCTTATAAAAACATTGATTCTTTGCGGAAAAATCTTGATAAATTTCGTTTGAAAAAATATAATATATTACAAGGCCAACAAGGTAGTAATTTTATTTGCAGAAAGGTGGTGTTTTGAGTGGACAATGCTAATTCAATATTGCTTAATCGTTTCTTTACTCGAAATACCTTTAAGCAAATAGTTGATTATGGGGAAAGCCCTGCATATATAGCAGCAATACGCAGATATATCGTTGATCCTACTGGGAAGACCAACGAAGAATGTATTAGCGAAATTTATCAGTACCTAAAAAAAGAATACCAAAATGAATATTATTATAAAAACACTCTACTCAACAAACTATTACTTGGTATTCATAGCCCCCGCACTACGACGGCGTTAACTGAGGTCCCGATTGGAAATTCCAAAGCTGATTTTATTTTGATTAACGGAAAAGCTGTTGTATACGAGATAAAAACCGCATTGGATAATTTTGATCGCCTTGACGGTCAAATTGAGGATTATTATAAAGCTTTTTCAAGAGTAGTTGTTGTTACATCAGAAAAGAATTTTGATGATGTACAGCAAAGACTACAAAATTCTCCAGCAGGAATTTGTTTATTGACAAAAAAAGGCACATTGAGTGTACGCAAGGAGCCAATTGAATATAGCGAGATGCTTTCAAAACCAATTATGTTTAAGATCTTGCGAAAAAATGAGTATGAGCAAATCCTACTTAAACATTTTCGCCTGTTGCCGGATGTATCGCAATTTGAGTATTATAGAGCCTGCCAGGCGATGTTCGAATCATTGTCAACAGATATAGCCTATCAAATGTTTGTTCAAATTTTGAAATTAAGAGCTAAGATTGATGTTGTCGAATACTCAAAAATTCCATATGAATTGAAGTTCTTAATTTATTTTTCAAATTACAAGAAAAGTGACTATGCAAAATTAAGTCACTTTTTAAGTACATAGGAGGATATTTATGTATTTCCCAATTTTGCGAGGTCGGCAATTTGAACTTTTGGCTCTCCGTGAGTGTGTTAATAAAAGCCTTCTTAGCAACAAAATAATTCCTATTGTGGAACCGATAAAAGTATCATCGACATATACAAAAACCGTAGATTCTTTCATAAAAGCTGGAAGGTCCATTGCTATCATTCGTAATCCGCAAGTGGGTTCTTGGAGTAAGGATTTGAAAAAGGAAAGTAATGCTAAAATTCGTGAGCAAGCCAGTGAGCAACTTAAAGATGTTAATGTTATTTCTTCTTTTTACGTAACATCAAAATTGGATGCATGCATCGAACTTGCGGCAAAAAATGGCGTTTCCATTGATTCCTTGATTTTACTTTGTAATAACCCGGAATATGTGGGCAATTATGAAAAAGTAATTGGTGATAGCACTCCACTATATAATGTGATTCCCGACAAAGGTGAATTCAGAAGAAGAATTCGCCCTAACCGTGTTATGTGTGAAGACCATTTTCCAAAGCAACCACGAAATATTGATTACTTGGATATAGAAACAGAATTCTTTTCTTCAGACCATCTGTATTATGCAGATGATGGATACAAAGGGTTTTCCGATTATTCTGTGGTTGGTGAGGAATATAGCGAAACAGGCTTCGCTCCGTATGCAGTTGCAATTCATATCGTGTATTTTGATACGAAAAATATTCTGCGGGTTGCACACTTTGTTTCTGCTTCTAATGATGATATCTCTGACCCGGCAAGAAAATTTGCAGAAGCTGCCGAAAAATTGGTTGAATGGAATAAAACCATGAAATTGGATACTGTAGGAATCCGGGAATTTGAAGCCGCATACCACAATAAGACCTACCCCGGATTAGGTGTAGTAAAGAAGTACTCAATTATGCACCATCTTGAACTAATGAGCAAGTATTTGGATGGGGTATCAAAATGATTTTTTGTGAGCATTGCTTTAATGATAAGGAAATTGCATCAATTATTTGCGCTGTATCGGTATCGAATGTAGGAGAATGTCCCGTGTGCCATCATAGAGAGGGGCACTTGTATGACACAAACATACAAAGCGAATTAACTCCTTATTTTGAAGAATTGTTAAATATTTACACTCCTTCTGCCATACTTCCAGATACCTATCCAAGAGCTGAAACCAGATCTTTGATTGATGATTTGAAGGATCGATGGAATATTTTTTCCGAGATTCCAAGAACACAGATTTATGAAATATTAAAGTCAATTTGTCATGAATTCTATGTAAATGTCCCGGAGCTTTTTGATGGAACTGTTGGTATTCCAGAGTTGTATGATAGTGCATATCTGAAGGATCATGCTTTATTAAAAAATAATGATTGGGATGCTTTTGTAACAGAAATCAAGACAAAGAACAGATACCATTCAAAGCTAATAAATTTTGATATTCTGGAAAAATATTGTTCGTTTATCCGTAAAACTTACAAGACTGGGGATTTATTTTATCGCGCAAGAATTTCTGAACAAACCGGATATCCGGTAAGTGAAATGTCAGCACCCCCTGCTGGTAAAAGTTCGGAAGGCAGAGCTAACGCCAGAGGAATTACTTGCCTTTATGTGGCAAGTGATGTTGATACTACTTTGCATGAAGTGCGTGCCGGGGTTTTTGATTTTGTAAGTGTCGGTACATTTCGATTAAAGCAAGATATTACGGTGGTGGATCTTCGAGCCATAACGGAGATTAGTCCGTTTGTTGAAGGCCTCGAATATCTTGACCACGCAATAAATAAGCAGTATCTCGAAAAGCTAAATACTGAAATGAGCAAATCTTTGCGCAGAAGTGACAGTACATTGGACTATGTTCCTACACAGTACATTGTTGATTTTATTAAAAGCATCGAACATAACGGGGAGCAAGAATACGATGGGATTGAATATAACAGCACAACTAATCCAGGCGGATATAACCTTGCAATTTTTAATCCCGACCTACTCGAGTGTATATCAGTAAGTGTATATGACATAGAAAAACTGCAATATACATCTAAAAAGCTATTATAAAAGCATGGGAAGCATTCTTTTTCGGAATACATCCCATGCTTTTTCAGCTCTGTTAGACAGATGTCATAATTGCAATTTTTGGAATCAATTTCTTATGATCATCTGTGTAAATCGGTGAGCATTTATGTTCACACCCGGCATAAAAAGACGCCGGCGTCCTTGGTGATATGGAATCCTCCGGCCGTCTGCTTTTCCACAAACACGCGGAAATCCTTATAGCGGTCCAGAAGATACTGGTTCTGATTGCCATGGCAGGACAGGATGTATTCGATCAGCGGTTCTGCCCGGTCCAGTTCGATGGAATCTTCATAACGGAGCAGCTGCACGTCGGAAAAGTACGGACTCAGCAGCTCCCGGCCGTTTTCCAGGCCGAATCGGTCATATAATTTTTCGGCAGACAGCACGATGCGGCTGTCAAAACGCCGTACCAGATCGCTGATCTCCTGCATATGGCGGGAACCGTAGGTGCTGCAGAGAAAGAGCCCGTCTTCTCCCAGGACACGGCGGACCTCGGAAAAGACGGCTGGCAGATCCTCACAGTAGAAAAGCACATGATTGGCGATCACCCGGTCAAAAGACCGGTCCGCGCAGGGGATCTTTTCACAGCCGAATACCTGGAAAGAAAACCGCGGATCCTCCTGGCTCAGGCTGCGCCTGGCGTCTCTGAGCATGCCTTCCGAGATGTCCGAGAGCAGAATGTGTATCTGCGCGGGAAGCCGGGAAATATTTTCCTTCCACAGGGTTCCGTCCCCGCAGCCCAGCTCCAGGACTTGTAAGCCGTCCCTGATCCGGCACTGGTCATAGACCCACGGAAACCATCCGTAAGCATTCGAAGAGTAGTCCCGGTGCAGCCGGATCCGCGCCGAGATGTTGGTGGCGCTCTGGTACTGGGTCTTCAGACTTTTCTCCATGCCGGTCAGGTGGATCAGTTCCAGCATCTGGCTCCAGTCCACCTGGCGCTCCTGCTCCAGGGCGTTCACCGTGTCTTCAATGGCGCTCTCCACCAGCTGCATCTGCTCGATCCGATCCTGCACCAGCCTTTTCTGGAGATTCAGCGAATTTTTCAGGAAATGATAATCGGTATCGCCGATGGTCATCTCGCGGATATCGTCCAGGGAAAATCCCAGGTATTTAAACAGCAGAATCTGCTGGAGCCTCGCAAGATCTGAGTCCGTGTAAAAACGCGCGCCGGAAGGCGATACATAGGAGGGTTTCAGTATATTCTGTTTGTCGTAAAAACGGATCGTCCGGACGGATACGCCTGCCATGCGGGCGAACTGGCCGGAAGAGTAGTAGCCGGGAAGGTGCATAAGGGAAGCCTCTCTGGTATCTTATTAATATTTGCATTTATGTGTTCTTTTATTATATAGCGTCTGACTTGTATATTACCATAAAAATATATTAAAGTTTGGGGGAATTTATAATTTCATTTTTGGAATATGATATATTGGAAAAATATAGTGGAAAGATAATGTGTAATGGGATAAAATGTAGATAAATGGGGGAAAGGAGCAGCGCCTATGTGGGAAAAGGACAGATTGAATCGAAAAGCATATGCGGATTTTTTGTGTACGCTGATAAAGAATTCTGATAAATATAAACGTTCTGAAAAGGAGGATTCCTATGTGATCGCACTGGATTCTGCGTGGGGAACAGGTAAAACCTATTTTCTGGAAATGCTGGAAGAATATCTGGAGCAGGAACAGGGAGTAGGAGTGATCCACTACAGCGCATGGGAAAATGATTTCTGGGACAATGCATTTATTCCGCTGCTCTATGCGGTCTGGAATCATCCGCAGTTTAAGTGGAATATGCGCGGAGAAGAAGGGAAAAAGTATGTAAAAGATATACTCAGGCTGGCGGTCTGTCTGGGCAGGGAGGCCGGTCTTAAGAGGCTGGAAGCTGTGTTGGGCGAAGATGGCGTGGAGATGCTGAAGAATGGGATGGATCATGTAGAGGGACATCTGACAGAGTCGGCAGGAAGTATCTTCCAGGATTATGAAGATTTTCAGAAGGCTTTTGATGTGGTTCGGCGTATGTTGTCGGAATGTTCAGGAGAAAAGGGAACGCAGAAAAAGATGCTGGTCGTCATAGACGAACTGGACCGCTGCCGGCCGGATTTTGCGGTGCAGACGCTGGAAGTGGTCAAGCATCTGTTCAATGTGGAAGGACTTGTCTTCCTGTTCGCCGTAGACATGGAGCAGTTGGGAAGCGTAATCCGGGGGATCTATGGGGAAGGCCTGGATGCTAGGAGCTATTTAAACCGAATGTTTCATTATGTGACGCATCTGCCGGATGCGGATGCTGGAGAGTACTGGAAAATGCTCTATCAGGAGAAGATCAGTAACTTCCAGCCTGAGCATCAGGAAAAGGAGCATGTGGACGCACTGGCAGACTGTATGAGGGGACTGGCAGAAGGATTCCATCTGTCCCTGCGGGAACTGGATACTATATGGAAGAACTATCTGGTCTTGTATGATTACAAACTGAAGGAATATCTGCTTACGGAGGCTCATCAACTGTATCTGATCTTTCTGGTGATGAAATATAAGATTCCGGATCTGAGTGCGTATTTACGGGAACATGGATGTACAAGCCTGAAAGGTATGGAAGAATTAGGAGCGTGCATTGGGAGCATTCCGGAGGGTTCCTGCTTAAAAGAGGCCTTTCAGCATTCGGCGATCCAACCGTTAAGCAGGATAAAAGGCTGGCTGTCCGGATCCGGTCTGGGGGCGTCCGGACGGAGAGAGGGAATCTGCATCTGGAAAGCGGACAGAGAAACCCTGAGTATGAAAACGGGGGAAGTTTCTGAACGTCGTTTCACGCTTACAGACGACAGCTGTTTTGCCGGAATCCTGTACGCGCCGGATTTTGCCGGATGGGAACATTTTAAATCATTATCTCTTGTTGAATATATGAAAGAACAGCTGGAACTTTTTACATTTACGGGGGAATGAACAGAAGATGGTTTACAGATTTAATCAGAAAGAGACGCATATCTGGAAGGTGCTGATGGAGCACATGATGTGTGAATATGGAAGAAATAATGCAGAACCTGCCATAGAATTTCGAAACAGGCAGATACATATAAAAAGGGATCTTTCCTTTCCCGAAACAGGCCTGAGGATGAAGAAGGACAGTATCTGCAGAATTCTGACCTTTGATAAAGAAAATCCGGGGGCGTCTTTGTATGAGATAGTGGAGGAAGAAAATGACCATCTGTTGGAGGAAACCGATCTTTTCCCGGAAATTCACAGATATTACTATCTGATTGATCTGGACGCAAGGAAGGAACAGGAAGACGGGTGGATCGGGGAATTGTGTAAACGCATGAAGAAGTTAGATCCCGGTGGTTCTGAACGGTTCTTTTGGGATATTTCTATGACGGAAAAGATATTGGAGCAATCTTCGATTCCGGATTTTTACAGAAGTTATCTGCCGTCCGCAGAGAGACCAGGAGCTCCAGAATCCGTGCGGAAAGGGCTGGAAACGATAGAACGCTATCTGGAAAAATGTTTTATGGAAGACCGCTTCTCCAGGATGGAACAGGCGGGGTCAGTAACCGATGAAAAAGTAAAGCTGCAGAAAGTATTTGTAGATCTGGAAATATGCCCGGATGAGGAGGTGCATCCGGAGTCAGGGGAACTTTTTGTAGAAGAGATGATAAAGCAGGGCGACCATATGAACCGGTTCCTGAAACCGTTTCTGCCGGAGGATCATTTGAGAAAAGTGGACTATCTGCTGCTCGGGACTGCCGGTCAGGGTAAATCTACAGTCTGCCAGTATCTGATCCAGATATACCGGGCGTCTTTTCTGGAATGGCTCTCTCCATATGGGCCAAGGGAGGAAGCACGTGCATTTTTGGAAGAATATCGGAATGGAAAAGAGCCAGGATTCTTCTGTCACAGAATACCTGTCCATGTGGTAATTAAGGAGTATGCTGCATGGATGCAGAGAAAGACTGAAGACGGCAGGCATACAGGCATATTATTTTATATAGAAGAGCAGATTTGCAGAAAAACGGGGGAAGAATTTTCGCTGGATGTCCTTCGAACGCTGTTGAAGAGTATGTCATGGATATTTGTTTTTGATGGGTTGGATGAGGTGCCGTCCTCCTCCAACCGGGAACGTGTAGTATTGGAGATTCGGGATTTTATCTACGGGGAACTCCGAAGAAATAATTGTGACAATCTGTTGCTCTGTACTTCCCGCCCGCAGGGGAACCTGGAGGGATTAAACAGAGAAGAATTCTGCCATTTGCGGCTGATGGATCTGTTGCCGGAACGCTGCATGGATTATCTGGAAAAACTGATGGAGCAGATGAGCGTGTCGCAGGATGAAAAAGATCGGTTTATGGCTGTGCTTGAAGAATCTGTCAGAGATCCGGTGGTTTCCAGACTGATGAAAAGCCCCCTGCAGGCGACGATTGTAGCGATTCTGGTAAAGATCGGAGGAAAACCGCCGAGGGATCGCTATAATTTGTTTGACACTTATTATCAGACTATGAAAAACCGGGAAAAACAGAAGGAAACTCTGGAAACGCTGCATGACACACTGGACTGGATGGACGAGTTGCATTACCGTCTGGCGCTGAAACTGCAGAGGGAATCGGAGAGCGACCAGAATCCTTCTGCTGTGATCTCCGAGGAAGAATTGATGAAACTGATCCGCGATTATCTGAAGGAAACGGATGATGAAATCGATGCGGGCAGTCTTGGCAGCACTTTTTTCCATATTCTTACGGAGCGTCTGTGTTTTATCACAGATTTAAATAAAGAAGGCGAGTATATGTTTTCTATCCGGTCCATGCAGGAATTCCTGGCGGCCAAAGGAATCGTCCGGCAAAGAGAAGCGGAAGTGATCGCGGAACTGAACCGGATTGCTGCCAGCGTATATTGGAGAAATGTATTCCTCTTTGCCATCGGATATTTGAATAAATATGTGCCGCCGCTGGAAGAAGAAGTGCGGAAGATTTGTGAGCAGCTTAACGGCTGCGACTGTACCCCGGCACAGTACAGCCTGGAAAAGATATCTATGGAAGGCTCCCTGCTTGCCTTGGACATCCTGAAGGAGGGCATCTATAAAGGAACAGTGAAATCAGAGAAAAAGTATTTTGACCTGTTCTTTCAGCTGAAAGACAGGGAAATTGTTCGAGGAATCCAGGAGTGCAGCCGTCTTGCTCCGGAAAAGAAAGAATATCTGAAAGAGGAATATATATTGCCTCAGTTGAAAAGAGAGCCTGAGAATAAAACTCTATGGTATCTGTACAATTCTATAGAACAGCCGGAAGAAGTTTGTGAATATCTGCGCGGCAATTCACTTCCGAAAGAGGGGCTAAAGGCTGCTCTGGAGGTGATAGATCAGTATTTCTCCATATGGAACGGAACATCCGAGGAGATAGCGGCGGCATGCATCGTCGAATATCTGGAAGTGCCGGGAAACTGGCTGAACCTTTCCTATACAGACTGCTGCAAGCTGCTTTTGTATGGGAATTTTAATGAAAAAGCGGAGGCAGAGAGAAAAGTGCTTCAGGGTCTTATATGGAATATGGACAGTGCGAAAGTACGAGTTCCGCAGCGAAAGAACGCGCTGGAGAAACTTCCCGGCTTCTGGGAACCGATGGAAACCGTTTTAAACCGCTTTTGCCGCAATACAGATATGCTGGAGATCCCGCAGGTATTTGTGATCTTTGTGGTCGATAACGATATGGATGCGGATGAGCAGGAAAATTTCAGAGAAGCTGCGGAATGGTTCGATCAAAAAAAGATAGAACCGCAGGCGGCATTTTTGAGACTGATCCTTACTCCTGATTATGACCATCTGGAAAAGTACCTGCATACATTGTGGAAGGAAGAACCGGAAATACGCAGAAGATGGCTGGAAATCCATGGTCAACAGCATTATATGACGGAATGGCTGATACGCACTTATACAATCCGTGAGCTGGTACATATGTCTCCCGACGAAATACTGCCTTCGCTTCATTGGGATTTTACGGCGGCTTACCGTGACCTTCGGACTGCTCTGGAAGAAAAAGACTGGGAAAAGATCTGGAGCATGGAAGGAATGTTCAACGCTACCAGTTCCAGCTGCCCGGACGGCATTCGGATCTATCTGGAAAAACAGGGAAAGAGCCCGGAGGGTATCTCCAGAATGAGTGATCTGGAACTGGCGTATCTGTTGTTTGTAGGAGCGATCAATCTGCAGAAACGGGATCTGAGTACGGAAGAAGAACAGATTTTAGACTGTGCATACGAAGAATACAAAAAGAGAGAACAGACAGTTCCCTGGGGAAATCTCTGGGCACGCAGAATTGCATTGTATCTGACAAATCAGAAAGACGCCCTGACTCTGATGAACAGTTCTGATGATTACCATGCGTTTTTTCCCACAGAAGAGCACTCCTATCTGTACAGGGCAAAACCCCTTCTGTCTCAGGAATTGAAAGAGTTAACGTCTCATGTCATCTGGATGCTTCAGGAGATCAAAGAGGAGCATGCGATCTTCCGGATGCTTCCGGCCCTTCTTATATGCTCTGTGAAAACAGAGTGGGCACTGCCTCCTGGAAGATACCGCCATCTGCTGAGTATACATTGCTCAGAGCCGCTTAAGGAATTAGGGCGACTCCTTTTCCTGATGATGGTACCGGACTGGAACCCGAATGAGATAACAGAACTGGGAGGCCAGATCGTATGCTACCTGGAAGAAAAAGGCGTACAGGACACATTGCTTTTCCTTTGTTTGGGAGAAATCTATGACGCAGAGCGCAGCATGAAGGATTCCATATATCAGGATATTTATGAGCACCTGATGCGACCGGAATATGACGGGGATGAAATGGCGGAAAAGAGCAGGAGCAGACTGAGCGAGCTGGCAAGACAGAAGATAGAGAGCGGAAAGAGAGGAAAGAGTGATGGATGACATTTGGCAGGTGTCAAAAAATAGGGGAGATTTGGTTATAATTGTAAGAAAATAGTGGAATCTAGAAGGGGTGGATAATTCCCTATTATCTGTTTACGGAAG